>Ga0209515_10002187_pt1 | contig 30596 bp, 27 predicted proteins | sample Subgroupgradi54m_FD_187454 | JGI IMG/M metagenome (GOLD analysis project Ga0209515, IMG submission 187454) | Subsurface groundwater microbial communities from S. Glens Falls, New York, USA - GMW60B uncontaminated upgradient, 5.4 m (SPAdes)... ... | reverse complement strand
AGAACAATTGGCAACATCGGCCACATACATGGAGCCAAAATCGTAACAAATCCGGATATAAAAGAAAATAAAAGAAGAATTAGCATATATTAAGTATATCAAGCCAATTGACTTTTTGCGCGGAATCCTTTTAGAATAAAAGAAGACCCGCTTAAGCTTGCTTTGCAGCTTTTCAGTATTATTCATACACGCTGCAAAGAGCGCTTTAGCAGCGGGCAAGAAGGGAGGTGAAATTTAATGCCAGCAGCAAATTTAACAGCAGTAGTTGCAGCAGCTATTGCATCCCTGGTAGTTGGGTTTATTTGGTACGGGCCTCTATTTGGAAAAGCTTGGATGAAGCTTACAGGCCTTAAAGAAATGGGAGATAAAAAAGAGATGCCCAAAACATATGCTATTCTTTTTGTAGCATCTTTGGTTACAGCTTATGTTTTGTCTGTTCTTGGGGCAAGTTTAGCAACTGCATTCTGGGTGTGGCTTGGTTTCCAGGCAACACTTTTATTGCACAGTGTGCTTTTCGAAGGAAAATCCTGGAATCTTTATTTTCTTAACGCAGGACACCAGTTAGTCAGCCTTTTGGCAATGTCTTGGGTCCTGAATTATTTTAAGTAAGGGTTTTTATTAATGTCATCCTGAGCGAAGCGAAGGATCTATTGTTTTGAATACTGATAAATTCAGAATATTTTTCTTTTGATAAATTAATATTTCTATATAAATCTGGTGTTAACAAATGGAATTTTTTCTCCAATGCTTAACGCAAGTCTTGGCAAAACTTTTTTTCGGGCAAGAGCATTAAGCCTACTTATAGATTTTTGCACGTCGGAATCTAAGACAACTTCATTTGGTTTTGCTTTTACTACATAAGTAAGCCCTGATTTACTATCCAAAGTTTCACACTGGTTAAATTTTCCCAACATCATTGCCTCTGATATGACTTGAGTTACACCATGATGAGTTAAGCTATCGTGAAATGCAATGACCCCCCCCACAACAACGTGTCTTTCCCAAACATCAAAATCTCTCTTTACATCTTCATATTGATGCGATCCATCTATAAAAAGAAGTCTTATTTGTTTATCCCACGTTTCAGCAACTTCTGCAAAATCTCCTCTAATCGGAGTTATGGAGTCTTTAACTCCATAAGAAGTAACGTTTCCCATAAATCTTGGTAAGAAATCACCAGCATTTGAATATCTATTGCCTTCAAAAATATCCACCGCATAAACTTTTCCATCATTTGCACTTTGTACACCCTGTGCCAGGCAAATTGTAGATTTGCCGTGATAGCTACCAAGCTCAACTACTACACCGAGTTTTTTATTTTTTTGCGCTAATTGATAGAGTAAGGATCCTTCATCCGGACTTAGCCATCCCTCCAATCTGTTTGGAAAAATAAAACCAGTATTTCTTAAACCCTCAGTCATAATTAGTATCAATCTTATCATTCTATTAAGATAAATGAAAGAGAAGTTTACTGTGCGTTTAATCGACCGGTAAAGTAGACTATGATACTTCCTAAAGCATAGTACTATGTAGTAGTATACTTTGTCCTAATGATTCGAATCATCGAAGCGTTCCTTTCCATTGTTTCATTTGCTTTATAGCCTGTTGAGATGTTGGGAAATAATGTTCTTTCAAAACTTCAAAGCCGGGCAGACCTTTTTCTCCCATTATTAACTTTGCTTTAACGCATAAATATTTGTCTTTTTCTTTTCGAATAATAACAAGTAAATATCCTTCTTTAATGGGAGTAGCCCATTCTTTATATTCCGGCCTATTCCAAGTTGCAAACCATTTCTTCACAGCTTTATTTAAACACTGGAATAAACATTAGTCAAGCTTAATCTGTTTTTTTGCGATTGAAACAAAGAGCGTTAAGTTTTTGTGAGCGAACGCATCAGGGGGATTCCTCGCAAACTTGTCGAGGAGGGGGTGCAAATCACCCGATAAGAGAGCGAACAAAAACAGCTCGACTTTCACCGCAAAGAGCTTTTGGTACTTTTTGCGGGAAAAAGTACAGAAAATTTACTGGGCGTTAACCCTCCCTGTGAATGTAGATTTAGCGAGCATTTGCTCTTGAATATTTTTGGGTACTTCTTCATAGTGTGATGGCTCCATATAATATGAAGCTCTTCCTTGAGACATCGAACGAAGTGTGGTTGCATAACCGGACAATTCGGACAAAGGAGCCAAGGACAGAATAATTGTCGCCCTGCTTCTTTCCTCAGTTCCCAAAATCTGCGCTCTTTTTGCAGACAAATCTCCGATTATATCCCCCATAAATTCATTTGGGGTTGTTACTTCTACCTTCATTATTGGCTCAAGTAAAGTCAGATCCGCTTTTTTAGTTGCGCTTTGAAGCGCCTGTGAAGCTGCAATTTTAAAGGCAATATCTGAAGAATCAACTTCATGATAGGATCCATCGTATACCGTTACTGTCATATCAACCATCGGATAACCCAACAAAATTCCATTTTCCATTGTTTCTTTAACACCTTTCTCAATTGATTTTATAAACTCCGCGGGAATTGCTCCTCCCTTAATCCCATTAACAAATTCAAAACCCTCCCCCCGTCCTTTGGGCTCAACTCTTAATAAACAGTGTCCGTATTGTCCTCTGCCTCCTGACTGTTTGATATATTTTCCTTCTCCTTCGGCCTTTCTTTTAACTGTTTCCTTGTAGGCAACCTGTGGGGCTCCAACATTTGCGCTGACTCCAAAATCGCTTTTCATTGTATTTACTTTTACCTCAAGCTGAAGTTCACCAACTCCTGAAATAATAGTTTGCCCTGTCTCATGATTTGTTTTTACTTGGAATGTCGGATCCTCATCCATTAACTTTTTCAAAGCATATCCAAGCTTTTCCTGATCGGATTTTGTTTTAGGTTCAATCGCCAAAGAAATAACAGGCTCCGGGAAAGAAATTTTCTCAAGAACTATCGGCTTTGATTCATTACATAATGTATCTCCTGTTCCTGTTTCTTTAAGGCCAACCACTGCTACAATTTCCCCGGCTGAACCCTCCTGTATTTCTTCTCTTTGGTTGGAATGCATCAAAAGAAGTCTTCCCACTCTTTCTTGTTTATTTTTCGTACTGTTATAGACATAACTTCCTGCTGTAATTTTTCCAGAATAAACTCTGAGATAGGTAAGTTTTCCTACGTGAGGATCATTTTGAATTTTAAATGCGAGTCCGGAAAATGACTCATCTGGCGTAAGTTTTCTTACTTCCTCTTCTCTTGTTTTTGGATTTATTCCTTTTACTTGATCCAAATCAACCGGGGATGGAAGATAATCTACAACTCCATCAAGAAGGGGCTGCACTCCTTTGTTTCGAAGGGAAGATCCTGCAAAAATAGGTACTAATTTGTATGAAATAACTGCCCGTCTTAAAGCTTGTTTTAACTCCAGAACCGTAGGTTCCTGCCCGGCAAGATATTTCTCCAAGAGACTATCATCTGTTTCTGCAATTTTTTCAATAAGTTTGTGCCTGTATTCCTCAACTTGAGAAGCCATATTCTCTGGAATTGAATCCGACTCTTCAAATTTTGCGCCAAGTTCATCCGATCCCCAAACCAAAGATTTTCTTGTTAGCAAATCTACGATTCCCTTAAAGCTTGCTTCAATCCCAATTGGCAAAACCATAATTGCCGGGTTTGCTCCAAGACGCTCTTCAATACTTTTAACTGTTGCAAATAAATCTGCTCCCAATTTATCCATTTTGTTAACAAAACAAATACGAGGAACTTTATATTTATCTGCTTGACGCCAAACAGTTTCTGATTGAGATTGAACGCCTTCTTCCGCATCAAGAACAGTGATTCCTCCATCCAAAACACGAAGCGAACGCTCAACTTCCGCAGTAAAATCTACATGACCCGGTGTATCGATAATATTTATTCTATATCCCTTCCAGTAAGTAGTAGTTGCCGCGGAAACAATCGTAATTCCGCGTTTTCTTTCTTCTTCCATCCAGTCCATGACAGTTGTTCCCTCATCAATATCTCCTATTTTGTAGGTTTTGCCGGTATAGAAAAGGATACGCTCCGTAGTTGTGGTTTTACCCGCATCAATATGAGCGATAATCCCAATATTTCTAATTTTTGATAAATCTGTAATTTCCTGTTGCGCCATAAACTTTTCAATAAAAACTTCCCTGTAACGGGAAGTTAATTCTCCCTTTTGCGGTAAATAAAGTATACCACACTTTGCTAACGCCTGCTAGAGACAAACGAATATTTCTACCAAAAAACACAATGATGTGGTAAAATGGAAAACGTTTTACTTATGGGCAAATTTATTGGATTCATGGTATTGGTATTTCTTGGTCTTTTTGTTATAGTTGTTTTTAACAACAAGCAAATGCAAAATAAACAAACTTCCCAAAATATTGATCTTAACGATTTTTCAAAACCCACTTCCCTGCCTTCTCCTACTCCAATTGCTGTTGATGCAAACAACCCATCTACATCAACTTCTGCTCAAACAATAACTAATAATGTAATTATAAAAACGAGTAAAGGAGACATAGAATTAGCGCTTTACGACAAAGATGCGCCAAATACTGTTGCAAATTTTATATCTAAAGCCAAAAGCGGATTTTATAATAATCTTACCTTCCATAGAGTTGAAGATTGGGTAATTCAAGGCGGAGATCCTATGCGTAATGGAACAGGCGGAGACAAAATGGCAACGGAATTAAATAATAAACCGTTTGTTGTTGGATCACTTGGAGTTGCAAGAGGGGCAGATATAAAAGTGTCAAATGATGCGCAATTTTTTATTACCAAAAAAGATTCTCAATTCTTAAACGGCCAGTATACAAATTTTGGAATAGTAGTTAAGGGAATGGATGTTGTAAGTAAAATCCAAATCGGCGACAAAATCCTCGGAATTACTCTTCAATAAAATTTACCATTTATAGTGCGCAAATGCTCGATTCGCTTGGGCCATTCTGTAAGCTGCGTCTCTTTTCTTAATAGCTTCTCCTTTATTATCAATCGCATCTTTAATTTCTGCCGCTAACTTTTCAGAAAATTTATGAAAGTCTTTATTGGATCTCATCTTTGCCGCTTCAATTATCCATCTTATTCCAAGAGACATTTTTCTTTCTCCTCTAACCTCCATTGGTATCTGATAAGACGCTCCTCCTACTCTTCTTGCCTTTACTTCCTGAGTCGGTCCAACATTTTGTACTGCTTTTTCAAATATAGAAACGGCATCTTCGGCATTTTGCCCAAGAATATTGAGGGCATCATATAAAACATTTTGGGCAACGGTTTTTTTACCATCTTTCATAAGATAGTTTATAAACTTTGCAACAAGTTTATTTTTATAAACCATGTCTGCCTCAATTTGTCTTTTTTGTATTTTACTGTGTCTCATAATTAAGCTGCCGGTGCAGCAGGTACCGCTGGAGTTGCCGCAGCCAAGTCAGACTTGGCTCCCGCTACGACTTTTGGCGCTACTGATCCGCTCTTTTTTGCTCCGTATTTGCTTCTTGATCTTTTTCTTCCCTCAACCCCTAGAAGATCAAACTTGCCTCGGACGATATGATATTTTACACCCGGAAGATCCTTAACTCTTCCTCCTCTGATAAGTACAATTCCATGTTCGGAAAGAGAATGTCCTACTCCCTGAATATAAGCTGTAACCTCCATCTTGTTGGATAATCTAACACGCGCTACTTTTCTAAGAGCCGAATTTGGTTTTTTTGGGGTCATTGTCTTAACCAAAGTAACTACTCCGCGTTTCTGAGGAGCTACAATGTTTTTGTAAGATCTTTCCCTTGCATTAAAAATACGTCTTAATGCTCCGGATCTTGATTTTTTAGTTTTTCTGTTTCTTCCTTTTTTAATTAACTGTGAAAGCGTAGGCATACTTTATTAATTAATAATTGTTATTGTCCTTGTATTATATCTTATTAATCTCTCTTCCTTCAACTCCGATTTGATCTGAGTCAACCGGTATGAGACGACCTATAATTACGTTTTCTTTAAGACCAACTAAATGATCTTCCCGACCCTCTAGCGCTGCCTCTGTTAGTACCTTTGTTGTTTCTTGAAATGAAGAAGCTGATAACCAAGAGTCCGAGAATAGAGCGGATTTTGTTATACCAAGTATGGTTTGACGCGCTGTTGCGGGTTCTCCTCCCTGTGATAGTATTGCTGCATTAATACCTTCAAATCTTGTCTTAGTTATAAATGCTCCGGGTATCAAGGACGTGTCTCCAACTGTTTCTATAACTACCTTGTCTGACATCTTACGAAGTATCACTTCGAAATGTTTATCGTTAATAGCAATACCTTGGGACTCATATACTTTTTGGGCTTCAGTTATTATGTAACTTTGGGAATCTATCAAACCTTTTACTTTAAGTATTTCCTTTGGATCAAGATATCCTTGGGCAAGTTGAGTTCCTGGAGTAACTTCATCTCCCGGTTTTATATTAAGCGTAGCTGTTAAGGGAATAAAATATTCTCTTTCTTCTCCCGGATGCATCTTTGTATTCTTTACTTTAACTACATATCCTTCATCCTCTGTGGCAATACTTATTTTCCCCATAATCTCAGATATTGGAGAAAGATTCTTTGGAGTCCTCATCTCAAACAATTCTTCCACTCTTGGCAGACCTTGGGTAACATCAGACATAACAACTCCACCGAAATGCCTAACTCTCATAGTTAACTGAGTACCCGGCTCTCCAATAGATTGAGCGGCAATTACGCCAACCGGCACTCCTATCTCTACCTTCTTTCTTTTGCTAAAATCCCAACCGTAGCATGTAGTACAAATTCCATATTCTAAAAGACATGTTATGGGGGATCTTACAATTATTTCATCGATATCTGACTCGCCAATTTGTTTTGCTTTTTCTTCTGTTATTTCCTCATTAGCTTTTACAATTATTTTTTTGCTTTTCTTGGAAGTAACATTTGCGCTGGGGAATCGCCCCAAAATTCTTTGAGGGAAAAGCGCAGTTCTTTCTTTGTCTTGTCTTTCAATAACTATTCCCGCCGTTGTGCCGCAATCATCTTTCCTTACGATCATATCGTGTGACGCATCAACCAAACGTCTTGTTAAATATCCCGCATTTGCAGTCTTTAGCGCCGAATCGGTCAATCCCTTTCTGGACCCTCTTGCCGAAGCAACATATTCGAATATAGATAAGCCTTCTCTGAAGTTAGACTTAATTGGCAATTCAACGATTTTTCCAAGAGGATCAAGAATAAGCCCTTTCATTGCGGAAAGTTGCTTTAACTGTTCTTTACCTGCTCTTGCTCCTTCAGAATCGATAATAAGTCTTATAATATTAGTGCTTTTAAGATTATCCCAAGTTAAATCCGCTATTTCATCTGTCGTCTTAAGCCATATGTCATTTGCTAAACGTTTCTTTTCTTCAATTGTAATAAGTCCTTTCTGGTAATCCATCTCAATTTCTGCAACTTTTTTATCGGCCCCCTCAATGAATTTCTCTCTATCTTTGATCATTTCATTGTCAAAAACTGAAACCGATATGCCCGATATTGTTGCTCCATAAAATCCAAGTGATTTAATTGAATCAATTAATATCTCTACTCTGTCCGGCGTACATATCGTAATTGCTTCTGTGACAATTTTCTTTATGCCTGTTGCGTTAACTGACTTATTGATAAAGCCTAATTCCTCAGGCAAATACTCATTGAGCATAATTCTACCAACACTTGTTTCAATAACAGAATCTTTCATGCGCAAATTTATCGGCTCTCTAACTTTTATGGCTTTTAGCGTATGAGCTAAAATAGCCTCTTGTGTATCTTTGAACAAAGGCAATTCCTTCTTTTTTAAAGATTCATCTATGCTTGTAAGATAAAATATTCCAACTGCCATCTCTTTATTGGGAAGAGTAATTGCGCTCCCATCGGCCGGCTTCAAAAGATTATGTTTTGGCATCATAAGCTCTATCGCTTCCTCTTGAGCTTTTTTGGAAAGGGGAATATGTACCGCCATCTGGTCTCCATCAAAATCTGCGTTATAACCGGCGCAGACACAGGGATGAAGAGCAATAGCGGATCCTTCAATTAAAATTGGATAAAATGCCTGAATACCAAGTTTGTGTAAAGTTGGCGCACGGTTAAGAAGAACCGGATGATTTTTGGTAATTTCCTCCAATATATCAAATACCTCCGGTGGCTTCTTCTCAATAAATCTTTTTGCAGATTTGATATTCGGAGCAAATCCTCTAACTATAACCTCTCTCAAGACAAATGGTTTGAACATCTCAAGAGCCATTTCTTTTGGAAGACCACACTGTGAAAGGTTAAGCTGCGGACCAACTACGATAACTGAACGGCCTGAATAATCAACTCTTTTACCCAAAAGGTTTTGTCTGAATCTTCCCTGTTTTCCTCTTAACATGTCCGATAATGATCTAAGAGGAGAAGCAACAACGGTATTTGTTCTTTGGGAAATATCTATAAGAGAATCGACAGCTTCCTGAAGCATTCTTCTTTCATTTTTTAGAATTATTTGCGGCGCTCCAAGAGAAATTAAATGCTTTAATCTATTATTTCTATTAATAACTCTTCTGTATAAGTCATTTAAATCTGATGTCGCAAAACGTCCGCCTGAAAGCTGAACCATTGGTCGCAAATCTGGAGGGATAACCGGCAAAACTGAGAAAACCATATAGGAAGGCGCAATTCCTGCTTTGCGCATTGACTCAATTAGTCTTAATCTTTTTATAAGCTTTATATATTTTTGACCTTTTGCTTTTTCAGTTTCTTTTCTAAGATTTAGGATAAGAGCCGATAGATCAATTTTTTCCAATAATTCCAAAAGTCCTTCTGTTCCGGTCTTAATTGTGAAGAATAGCGGAATGTCGTACTCTAAAATTTTGAAATATTCATCTTCAGAGAATACTGTCCCAACTTTGAAGCTTTTCAAAAGCCTATGAATTGCATCAAAAATTTCATCCTGTTTTTTCTCTTCTAACATAAATCTTTCAGAAAGCATCGCCAATTTTTGTCTTTTTGTAAGCTCTAATTCTTGATCTATAAGTTCTTTCTGTTCGACTTTGGTCTTACCTGTTTTTGCATCCTTTTTCTTTTGATCAATTTCCCCACTTACCTTTTTCTCTTCAAGCTTAATTGCTTCTTTTTGGGCTAGTTTCTTTTTTTCTACATTTTTAGCAAATGTTTCTAGCGCCTGTTTCTTCTTTTCTTCATCAACGCTTATCACTAAATATGAAGCGTAGTAAATGACTGCTTCGAGATTTTTCTGAGGCATATCTAAAACAAGAGACAACGGAGAAGATGATCCCTTAAAAAACCACACATGGGAAACAGGAGAGGCCAAGGTTATATGACCCATTCTTTCTCTTCTAACTCGAGATAATGTAACTTCAACTCCGCACTTATCGCAAACTATTCCCCTATATCTAATTCTTTTATATTTTCCACAATAACATTCCCAATCCTTTGTCGGACCAAAAATTCGCTCATCAAAAAGCCCATCTTTTTCCGGTCTTAAAGTTCTGTAATTGATCGTTTCAGGCTTTGTTACTTCTCCATAAGACCAGCCCAGAATATCCTCTTTGCTCGCTAACAAAATTTTGAGCGCTTTAAAATCCAAAATTGTTATGTCTTTCATTTTTTTATCTATATTATTCATATTATTCCGGCTTTTTTTCTTCTGTAACTACAACTATCTGTCCACCCAATTGCTTTGTCAATTCTTTTGCTTCTTGTTCTACTTTTTCCTCAATTTTATTATCTTTTGCATCCAAACTTAAACCTGCTGTTACCTCTGCAGCAACTGTTGCCCCCACCGGAACTATATTAAGTCCTAATGATGCTAATTCTTTCATCAAGACTTTAAATGATTCCGGCACCCGCGGAGTAGGAATATCAACACCTTTAACTATAGCTTCGAAAGCTTTAGCTCTGCCAACAACATCATCTGATTTAATAGTTAACATTTCCTGAAGAGTATATCTTGCTCTATGCGCATCAAGCGCCCAAACTTCCATTTCCCCAAGACGCTGTCCTCCCATTTGTGCCTTTCCGCCAAGAGGCTGTTGAGTAACCAAAGAATATGGACCGGTACTTCTTGCATGAGTTTTGTCCTCTACCATGTGGATAAGTTTCATCATGTACTCAACTCCCACAACTACCGGATTATCATAAGGCTCTCCGGTTCTTCCATCGTAAAGAATTGACTTTCCATCATCTCTAAGACCGGCTTTTTTCATATATGAAACAATTTTTTCTTCCTTAATTTCTTCAAATGCAGGTATTCCTACTTTTACATTCAACTTTGATGCCGCAAATCCAAGATGCGCCTCTAACAATTGTCCTAAATTCATACGGGCGAGTACGCTGATAGGAGAAATAACAATATCTATGGGAGTACCGTCTGCGAGATACGGCATGTCTGCCTGGGGCAATATTTTTGAGATAACGCCCTTATTTCCATGTCGACCAGCCAACTTATCCCCAACCACCACATGTCTAAATTGAGCAACTTCAACTATTATTTTTCTAATTGTCCCCGGTTCCAGCTCGTCTCCTTTTTTTCTATCCAAGATCGCAACATTTATAACTGTTCCTCTTTCTCCATGCGGCATGCGCAAAGACGTATCTCTAACTTCTCGCGCTTGTTCTCCAAATATTGCGCGAAGAAGTCTTTCTTCCGCTGTTAATTCTGTCTCTCCTTTTGGAGCTATTTTACCAACCAATATATCGCCGGTTCCTACCTCGCTCCCAACAACTATAATTCCATCCTCATCCAGATTTGCTAAATCCTCTTCTGAAACATTTGGAATATCCCTTGTCGTTTCTTCGGGACCAAGCTTGGTTTCTACAACCGATGCCTCATGTTTTTCAATATGAATAGAGGATAGTACATCTTCTTTAACTAATCTGTCTGATATAACAATAGCATCTTCATAGCCTAATCCATCCAAAGACGCATAAGCGATAAGAAGATTTTGTCCAAGAGCTAATTCTCCGTTATCCGAAGATGGTCCGTCAACCAAAAGATCGCCTTTTTTTATTTTTTCTCCCGTAACAACTGCTGTTTTCTGCGTATAAGAGGTTGCCTGGGATGTTCTTTTGAAAGAATCTATAGAATAGGTCGCTTCCTCCTCCTTCTTCTTTCCCTTGATCATTACTTTGTTTGCATCCGCATAAATAACCTTAGCATCAAACGGAGATCTGATAACTCTTCCCATAATTTGAGATACGACTTTTTCCATGTCTGTACCAACCACGGGGCTATCGGGCGCAACCAATGGAACAGCCTGGCACTGCATGTGCGTACCCATCAAGGCTCTGTTTGCTTCATCATGGCTTACAAAAGGAATAAGGGATGCTGCCGTTCCTACGACTTGTCGGGGAACAACATCTATAAATTCTACTTTTTCTTTCTCAATTTCCGTAAATCCTCCTTTGTATCTTGCCGGAACGCGATCTTTTTCTATAGTGTTACCGGATAACACGCCTGCGTGCGTAATATAATAATCTCTTTCATCCGAAGCATCCAAATAGACAATTTCATCTGTCGCCTTGACTATTCGATCTTTTCCTCTTTTAGTCGTAACTACTTTTCTATAGGGAGTTTCTAAAAATCCGTAATCATTTATTCTTGCATAAAGCGCTAAATATGTCACCAAACCAATATTTGGTCCTTCAGGGCTTCTGATAGGACATACTCTCCCATATTGGGAACTGTTAATGTCTCTAATTGAAAATGCCGCTCTTTCTCTTGAAATTCCTCCTGTACCCATAACTGTCAAACGATTCAAATTGTCAATTTCTGACAATGGGTTTGTTTGATCTAAAATAGTTGAGAGCTGGGACGTTCTAAAGAATTCATTAATTGATGCCATAATAGGCCTCGCATTTATAAGACCTGCAACCGATGGGGGCACATCTGGCTGAATTAAACTCATTCTCTCCTTAATGCTTCTTTCTAACCTTAACACCCCAACTCTGAATGAGGTTGTTGCAACTAATTCTCCAACTCTTCTTACGCGTCTATTCGCAAGACTATCTATATCATCAACTTCACCGTTTCCCTGTGCAAGATTAACAAGGAAACTTATTGTTCCGATAATATCTTCGATCGTCAGAATTCGTGCATTCTGTGGAGCAAAACCTAGTACATCTTTAAATCTTCTATTGATCTTGTATCTTCCGACTTCGCCCAAATCATAACGTCTTGAATTGAAAAACATCCCAATAAAATTTTCTTTTACTTTTTCAAACACAATTGGTTCACCGGGATGCATTTTTCTAAAGATTTCTATAATTGAATCTTTGGAGTTATCTGTTTCATCTTTTTGCAAAGTATTTTCTATAAATGAAGTCTTACCATCTTTCTCTAAACCCTTAAATTTCTCTCTTATGTCATCATTGCCGGAAATTCCAATAGCTCTTAGAAATGTTGTTGCCAAAAACTTCCTTCTTCTGTCTATTTTTACAGTTATTGTTTCGTGCCTTGTTGTTGAGAATTCAAGCCATGATCCATGTACCGGTCGTATTTCGGCTGTGAAAAGCTTCTTACCCGTAATATTATCTTGTACGGCTGTAAAAAATACGCCGGGGGAACGAACGAGCTGATTAACAACTGTGCGTTCTACGCCATTAATAACAAATGTCCCGCGGGAAGTCATTTGAGGAATATCTCCCAAAAATACTTCTTGATCTATGGTGGTATTTGTTTTCTTGTTAATAAGAGTTGCGCTTGCATACAAAGGCGCATCGTACATTAGTCCTTTAGATAGGGCAACTTCAGGGGAATTAGATGGTTTTCCTATACGATAACTTTTAAGTATAAGATTCCAATTTTTTTCTGTAAAATCTTCTATTGGGGAAACTTCTTTGAGGATTTCGCCTATTCCAACTTCAAGAAACCATTTGTATGATTTCTTTTGAACATCTAGCAAATCGAGTTTGGGTAGATTAGTATATTCCTGCCCCCAATTTTCTCTTGTTGTATTGCTTTTAATGTTGGTTTTATTAGCTTTTGGCATTAGATCAAAACGAAGAATTTTTCTAGTAAAATTCTCTCAATATCGGCAAAAAAATGCACTAGGTGCACCACCCTTAATATTTTTTGTTTTTCTAGAGTGGAATATTTATACCATAAGTATTTACCCAATGTCAATACCCTCTTACGTAGTATAATAATTCAATGAAAAGCAAAAAAGAAATTCAACAAATAGTGAAAGAGCTTAAGAAACTATTTCCTCAATCAAAAACCGTACTTGTATATAAAAATCCCTGGGAACTTCTTGTGGCAGTAATTTTGTCTGCAAGAAATACGGATAAAAAAGTAAATGAGGTGACCAAGAAACTTTTTAACAAATACAAAACTATTAAGGATTACAAAAACGCCAACTTAAATGAATTGGAAAAAGATTTAGGCCAACTTGGACTATTTAGGCAAAAGTCTAAGTTTATTAAAAATACTGCTGCTATTATTATTGACAAGCACAAAGGTGAAATCCCAAGAACTATGAACGAACTAACTAATCTTCCCGGTGTTGGACGCAAAACTGCAAATATTATTTTGGGAAATGTTTATGGAATTGTTGAAGGAATCGCAGTGGATACTCATGTGACTCGTCTTTCAAGATTGTTCGGCCTAACTAATAATAAAGATCCCAATAAAATTGAGAAAGATTTAATGCAACTTTTGCCAAAGAAAGAGTGGTTTGATTTCACAAACCGCATGATCTCCTACGGCCGCGCTTACTGTCCCGCCCATTGCAATCATATAGGTTGTCCTCTACGAAAATTTATCAAATAAAAAATAAGCTTTTCAACTTTTTAATCTCAACAATCTTTGTTTAAATTCACTATTATCCCTGGATAGAGAACTAATCCTACATACAGAATGTGACAACATATTTTTCCACCAATCATCGATTTTAATATCTCTTTTTCTCAATTCATTTATACGGTCTATTACTGGACATCCTTCTGTTTCACATGGAGTGGCACCCGCTTTTTTAAAACAGGGAGTTGGTTCAGGAAGACTGATTAATTGGAAACACTCTTTAGCCATTTAATTATTGTGTCTGTCCACGCTTAAAGTATAACAAAATTTCGAATCTAAAGAAAGATCGAAAGACATAGATGTAGCTTCGTGGTATAATTTTATTAAGATGACTGTTTCGGAAATCATAAGTGAGGCTCAACCCCAGGGGACGCCGCACGAAGATCTATATTAATTTTGATCTGTGGGTAAGAATATTTCCCCATGTCATCATCTTCTCTCCCCAAATTTCATTATCTTTAGCATTTAATTTAACCTCTTGATTCAATAATTTATATTCTTTTAAGAATCTCTCAAATGTTCTTTTAAACTTATCTGAAAAAGTAGAATTATTAAGACTATCTATATATCCAGTTGTCTGATCCAAGAAAAAATAAATTCTTTTTTCTTTAACTGCAAAATTATCTGCCGCCCAATTTCCAATACGATTTAGATTCATCGCAATATCTAAAACTAAAGCTCTGTTGTCCATAAGTTTATAAAAGTAAACCTTTAACTATTCTATCAAACTCTTTTCTTATTTCCGAAGAAAGAATATCCCGGCTTGGATTATTCTGAGAAGGTCTGAGGTTTATCATGGAATTGTAGTCAATTTCTTGCGTTTCCGTATCAAATCCTCCTCCCCATAAATTTTCTTGTTTTGATCCTTCCTGCAATAATTTTTGCTCTCCCTCAACATGTCTTTGGCCTCCGCCGGCAAGGATTTTATTCTCAACATCAACTACAACTTTAATAAAACCCGCAAGATCTTCCGACATTTTTTCAACCTCATCTTTTGTCGCTTTTTTTTTGATCACGATTAACATACGTTTATTATACTAAATTCTCGATCGTGATATAATCTGAATATAATGACTGCTTCGGAAATAATCAGTAAATATATTTCTTTTTTTGAGAAAAGAGGGCATAAAAGAATTGCGAATTCTTCTCTGGTTCCGCAAAACGATCCTACAACTCTTTTTACTTCCTCTGGAATGCAGCCTTTGGTCCCCTATCTTCTGGGAGAAGAACATCCAATGGGAAAAAGATTGGTAAATGTACAAAATTCTTTCAGGGCGCAAGATATTGATGAAATCGGTGACAATCGCCATACAACATTTTTCAGAATGTTAGGAAACTGGAGTCTTGGAGATTATTTCAAAAAAGAACAACTTCCTTGGATTTGGGAATTTGTAACCAAGGAATTAGGAATTCCTGCTGATAAACTTTATGTAACTGTTTTTAAAGGCCTGCCCGCAACGCCTTCGCAAGCTTCAGGCTTGCGTGGCGGGCGTGGATATAAGGATATTCCCAAAGACCAAGAGTCTGAAAAAATTTGGATTGATATCTTTGAAAAGGAAGGATTAAATCCAAAAGAGCGAATATTTTTTTACGACACACAAAACTGGTGGTCAAGAGCCGGAGAACCGGATAAAATGCCCTCCTCCGAACCGGGCGGACCTGACTCTGAAATATTTTTTAAATTCGATGTTCCTCATGATGAAAAGTTTGGAAAAGATTGTCATCCGAATTGTGAATGCGGAGTTTTCATGGAAATTGTTAACAGTGTTTTCATGGAATATCAGAAGGAAAAAGATGGAAGTTTTAAAAAACTCCCGAAGCTTAATGTTGATCACGGCGCTGGGGTAGAACGATTATTGGCAGCTGTCGAAAACAAACAAGACATTTTCCAAACATCGCTCTTCAGTTCGATAGTTCGAACTATCGAACTATTAACTAACAAAAATTATAAAAGTAACGAAAATGCTATAAAAATCGTTGTTGATCATTTGGTTTCTTCAGTTTTTATAATTTCAAATAATGTTACGCCTTCCAATAAAGAACAAGGTTATATTTTGCGAAGGCTTATCCGCCGGGGCCTTGATTATTTTTACCAGCTAGAAGGCCAAAACCTTTCTCCAATTCTTGAAACAATTGTTTCGCAATATAGAGAAACTGATAAAGATTTAGTAGATGAATTTGAAAGAATTAAAAATATTATTATCGAAGAAGAACAAAAGTATAAGCAAACCTTACAAACAGCCAAGCAATTTATTTCTAAAAAATATAAAGCTGGCGATGCATTAAAAGGAGTGTCTGAGATTTCGGCTGATGATGCTTTTATTCTTTATACAACTCACGGCCTTTCACCTACTCAAATAAAAAGCCTAGGATATACATTTAATGAACAAGAATTTGCAGAGAAAATGAAAGACCATCAAAATATTTCAAGAGCTGGAGCAACGAAAAAGTTTGCTGGGGGACTTGCTGATCATTCCGAAGAAACAATAATGGGACATACAGTAACTCATTTATTGCATCAAGCATTACGAGATGTTTTTGGAAATCACGTGCATCAGACAGGAAGTAATATAACTTCTGATCGAGTGAGATTTGATTTTAATTATGAAAAAGTTTTAACTTCCGATGAAATAAAAAAAGTGCAAGATTTGGTTAATGAGAAAATAAAAGAAAATTTAGCCGTTCACTTTGAGATGCTACCATTAAAAAAAGCAAAAGAAATTGGAGCGATAGGATTATTTGATGAGAAATATCAGGACAATGTAAAAATATATTTTATTGGGGATTACTCGGCCGAATTCTGTGGTGGACCTCATGTAGATTTTACAGGGAAGCTTAAAAGGTTTAATATAATTAAGCAGGAAAATATTGGAAAAGGACAAAGGCGCCTATATGCGCATGTTGGATAATATGAAACTACCTTTCCTTCAGAAATTTGCAAAAAAACGTAACCTCTCTTATTACTTGGTACTTGTTTTAAGAAGTGAAAAAGTAAATGCCGTAATTTTTGAAGAGGAAATGGGCAAAGTTAGCGTCATTGGGCTCCAGGAAGAATATTTTGACAACTCAATCGAGGAGGCTCCACAAGACGAACTTCTTGATGTTATAGATAAGGCAATCTCTCAAGCAGAATCTTCTCTCCCTCCAAATATTGAAACTCAAAAAACAGTTTTTGGAATTAAAGAAAAATGGGCAGAAAATAATAAAATCAAAAAAGAATATCTTTTGAAACTTAAAAAAATAAGTGATGAATTGGGTCTTACGCCAATTGGATTTTTAATTATACCTGAGGCGATTTCTCATCTTCTCCAAAAAGAAGAAGGCGCTCCCGTATCCGCAATATTAGTTGAAGTTGGTAAAAAATTTACAACAGTTTCTTTGATCAGAGCCGGAAAAATTATTGAATCAAAAAGTTCGCAAATCCATGAATCAGTCGCATATACGGTTGATTCTCTATTGAAACATTTTGAAACTCCTGAGATATTACCGTCAAGAATTATCCTTTTTGATGGCAAAGTCGATTTAAGTCAGGAATTTATTGGACACCAATGGAGCAAAAGTTTACCATTTCTTCATCTTCCGCAAATAAAAAATTTGAGTTCGGGTTTTGATGCAAAATCAGTTCTGGTTGGGGCTGCAACGCAAATGGGATTTGAAGTTTTAGCTTCGCAAGAACTACAAAAAGATGAATATAGCGAAGAAGAAATAGAAAAAGAAGAAAGAAAAGAAGAAAATATCCATGAAGAAGAACCTTCTCCCGAATACTTTGGATTCATTAATGACAAAGATATTGCCAATGTCAAACTACCAAAGACAACTAATATCCAGGAAGAGATTCCGAAGAGTTTGATAAAAGAGCAAATTTCAGAAATACCGCAAGAAATAGAAGAGAAAATAGAAAAAAAACCTTTATCTTTTGACGCATCCATAATTTTAAAGGGGGGACTAATTACTTTTGCAAAAATATTAAGTGTTGCAAAGAAAATTCATATTAAAGGTTTACTTTCTTCTTTGCCTACACCCGCAATTGGCACAAAAATTATTTTTGCTCCGATTTTTGGACTAATTATTTTAGCTTTAATTGCATTCTTTTATCTTTTTAACACGCACGCGACTGTTAACCTAAACATAAACCCAAAAATTATAAACAAAACCCAGGATGTAATATTCTCTACATCTTCCCCAACTAATAGTCAGAATAATATTATTGCCGGGGAGTTAGTTTCTGTATCTGAGGAAGATAGCTCCACAACCAATGCAACGGGCAAAAAAGAAGTCGGAGATAAAGCAAAGGGAACAGTTACAGTATTTAATTTATCCAATAGCATTACTCTTCCAGCGGGAACAATTATAACCTCGTCTAATAGTCTCACTTTTACGCTTGACGATAAAGTTTTAGTTGCCTCAGGTTCATCGGATCCTCTTTCGCCCCAATCGGGAACAGCAAAAACAAACATAACCGCATCAGATATCGGAACAGGGTATAATCTTCCTTCTAATACAAAATTTTCAATCGGCTCAAATTCATCTATTGCGGCCAAAAATGATAATCCTTTTTCTCTCGGAACAAAAAAGGAAGTTACTGTTGTTGCAAAAAATGATATCGATAAACTCTCTACGGATATTCAAAAAAACCTGGAACAAAAAGCAAAAGATGATCTTTCTAAACAAATCTCTGCAAATAAAATTCTGCTTCCTGTTTTTGTCGATACAGCAATTACAAAAAAAACTCCGGATAAAAATATTGGAGATGAGGCTAAGCAAGTCACTTTAAGAGCAACCGTAACTTATCAAGGCTTATCTTACGATAAAAAAGATGGAATAAATTTAGCAAAAGGGCTTATCGCAAGCGGTATTCCCAACAACCTTACAATAGATGAAAGCAATATTAAAATCGATGCAAAAGATATTAAGCAAACAGCTAACAAACAAATTCAAGCAAGTCTAAATGTACAAGCCCCACTTCTGCCAAATATAGATAAAGATAAAATACGCAAAGAAATATCCGGAAAATCTTTTATAGACGCACAGAAAATAATTTTTGATCTTCCGCAGATTGCAAATATACAAATTTCTGTTTCTCCAAATATTCCATTTCTTCCAAAAATGCTACCGAGAAATCCTAAAAATATAAAGATACAAATTAACGTTAATGGGTAAGTATTATTTAAAAAAAACAAATGACAAAAGATTTAAAAAATGGCTTCGCTTGTTAAGCTTAGGATTATTTATATCAGGATTCTCAGTTGCCTCTTATATATTTTTTCCTCTTATTTCATGGCAAATTTATTTTGCTCCGGTTTTTGCATCCCAAATTATTACTTCTCCTATACCAAAAACGACGATTGTAAATCCATCTACAATTGAAAGTCTATTAGCGCAAGCAGGAAATACAATATCGGGTGTTGATTATACAAATGCCGACAACTGGTTTCCAACGCTTCCTAAACAGAACAGAAAAGGTAAATATAAACTTTCCTCCTATACGCTTTCTATTCCAAATATAGGTATACAAAATGCTGTTGTGTCAACCGTCGACATTGACTTATCCCGTCATCTTATCCAATACGAAGGCACAAATATCCCCGGAGATAATGGTAATGCTGTGATTTTCGGTCATTCAACTTTACCCCAGCTTTTTAAACAAAACGATTATAAAACAATTTTTGCTAATGCATATAAGCTTAAAGTTGGCGATGCAATTTATGCTACCGTAAACAGCGCTTCTTACCTTTATAAGGTTTATAACATTACTGTTGTTGATCCAAGTGATACCTCAATATTTTCTCAGTCTTATGATAATTCTTATATTACAATTGTTACCTGCACTCCTCCGGGAACTACATGGAAAAGATTAATCGTGAGGGCAAGATTTGAAAAAATTTAATTAAAATGGAAGAAAATAATTTTAAAAAAATTCTCATAAAAATTTGGCCTTTATTTTATAAAATAATCAATACTGTTTTTTATTTTTTTTTAAGTTTACTAAAAGGAATCGTATCAAGAGGATTTAGACAGATAAAAGAATAATTATGCAAATAAAAACTTTTTCTGAAGAAACTAAGGAACAAGAAAAAGCTATCGATGCTATTAGGAAAAAACTTGTAGGCAAAAAGTTAACCTATAAAGAAATATATTCCGTGATGGATCTTATTTCCCATAAACGACTCGGAGATATTTTAACTACATACTTTGCGGCATCTGAATATTCAAAAGGGTTTAGCAACCAAGAACTATATTTTCTTACAAAAGCAATGGTTGAGACGGGTGAAAAACTCCATTTTAAAGGAATCGTTGCCGATAAACATTCTATTGGTGGAGTACCCGGAACAAGAACTACTCTTATTGTTGTACCAATAGTAGCAGCTGCCGGATTTGTTATTCCCAAAAGCTCAAGCCGAGCAATAACTACCCCTGACGGAACGGCAGATGATATGGAAATTTTAGCACCTGTTTCTTTCTCAACGGAAAAAATTTATGAGATAGTTAAAAAAACAAACGGATGCATTGTGTGGGGAGGAAGTTTTAATATTGCACCGGCTGATGACGTAATGATAAATATTGAAAAACCTCTTTTTTTTGAAAGCTTTGATAAGATTTTAATTTCCATAATGGCTAAGAAGGTTGCCTTTGGCTCAAACCACGTAGTTATTGATCTTCCCTATGGAAAAAGCGTAAAGGTTCATACGCTAAACGACGCTCAAATTTTAAAAGAAAAGTTTGAATATTTAGCAAGAAAATTTCATATAAAAATAAGAGTGTTGATCCATAAAACCGATCAGCCGGGAGGTCGAGGAATTGGGCCTGTTTTAGAAACCAGAGAGGCATTAAGAGTATTGCAGCAAAAGCAGGATCGTCCTTTGGATTTGGAGGTAAGAAGTATAAACTTAGCCGGAAACTTATTGGATATATGCCTTGAAGATTCGCCTAAAAAATTAAAAAAAATTGTCAAAAAAAATTACGGAAACTCGTTTGGGTGGGCTACCAAACTTCTACAGGAAGGTTCTGCTTTTAAAAAAATGCAGGAAATAATAAAAGCTCAGGGAGGAAAGGAGAATATAGACAGCGAAGATCTTAGAGAAGGACAATATTCATTCGCTTTTAAATCGCAAAGCTTTGGGTCTGTAAAAAGTTTTAACATCAAAAATATAACTATACTCGCAAGGATTTTAGGAGCACCTAAACAAAAAGGGTCGGGTATTTTCTTGAATAAAAAGATTGGGGAGCGTTTTAATAAAAATGAGACAATCTATACACTTTATAGCGAAAACGTGTATAATCTTGAGGAGGGAAAAAGTTCCCTACCCAACTTCCCTCTTGTAAAATTATGAAAAGACCAATTATTCTTTTTCTGATTATAATTTTTCTTACTGCCGGAATAATTTTGTGGTGGAAGCAAGGGCTCTTGCCAAATAATCCTAAAGATAAAACTCCATATATTTTCGTTGTGAAAAAAGGTGAGGGAGTCAGAACAATTGCTAACAGATTAAAATCTAATGGGCTTATAAAAAATCCAATTGTTTTCTTTCTTCTCGTAAAACAATTGGGCTTAGATAAAAAATTAGAAGCTGGTGATTTTAGGCTTAATCCTTCAATGACGGCGGAGGAAGTCGCGCAAAATCTGACTCATGGAACGCTTGATATTTGGATTACAATTCCTGAGGGACAAAGGGCAGCTGAAATTGCAGATTCCCTAAAAGGGAATATCCCAAGTTATAAATCTTCCTGGAAAACATCCCTTACAGTTAATGAAGGATATCTATTTCCGGATACATATCTTATTCCAAGAGATGCCGAAATAGATCTGGTTATTTCTTTGATGAAAAATAATTTCAATAAAAAATATGAGAGTATAAAAAACTTAAAATCTACAAATTTAACAGATAATGAAACGGTAATTCTTGCTTCCATGGTTGAAAGAGAGGCAAAATTTCCGCAAGACAGATTCTTTGTTGCATCGGTACTCGTAAATAGATTGTCTCTTTCCATGCCTTTACAAATTGACGCAACCGTTCAGTATTTACTTGGATATTCGGATGAAGAAAAAACTTGGTGGAGAAAAAATATAACTATCGATGACCTAAAAATTAACTCTAACTACAATACTTATAAAAATGCCGGATTACCAATTGCACCAATTTCAAATCCCGGAATTGATGCTTTGAAAGCAGCTATCAATCCGGAAAAAACAAATTATTTATACTATATATCTGACAAATCGGGACACCTGCATTTCGCAAAAACTCTTGAGGGACATAACGCAAATGTAAATAAATATATTAATAATTGAGGACAATACTAAATTTTCTTTGATCTCCTGAAGAATCTTCTTATTTTTGATTTAGTATCTATAACCGGATTATATTTTTTTGCCTCTCCATTTTTATGGTTATCGTGATTGCTACTAGATGTTTGTGTTTCCTGACTCTGTTCTTCGTCTTCGTGTTCTTCATCCTGAGATTCAAGTATGTCGGTAATGTTTTCTAATCCTTCCTCCGAAATAGCCCTTAAAAGTTTCTTACCTTTTTTTGTACCAAGTAGAAATACTAAGGCTCCCCCAATAATAAATCCCCAAATAAATCCGTTCAAAAATTTATTGTTTCCGTTGTTATCCATTTTTTCCCTCCTTTTGATGCACCACTTTTTTAATTATTTTTAAAATACTAAGAATTGAAGTTCCCGCTTTTATGCCCGTAGCCAAAGAAGAAAGCATTGATATGGGACCTGAAACGCTTTGGGTAATTACACCCGTATCATCTAAAACTTTATTTGCTTTGGAAACAGTTTTCCTAAAGTCACGAAGAATAAAAAATACCTGAGCACCTAATGCCACCAAAAGAAGGGTCAAGACAATAATTACTACAAATAAGGCTGTTTGCATAATATTATTAAGAGTAACATTAAGAATTTTTCCTGTCAATCCCAAAATTATCAGTGTTTAGGATAAATTAACTGATTAGGGCTTAACTTCAATGTGGCGATCTATTGTCTTTTCTTTACCAAAACTGTTGACTACTTTAATTGTAATAGTTGTCTTGCCGGTAAAGACATTAATATTTTTTTTAAAAGTTCCATTGCTATTTAAGGAGGTAGGATCGTTATTTATATAAACAGTTGCATTAGAATCTGTTTTACCGCTAACCGTAATTGTTTGTGACGAAATAATTTCTCCTTCGGATGGAGATGAAACTGTAAGAGGAGGGTTTATAAATGCATACTTATATTGAAAAAAAATGTATGCCAAGAGAACAATAAAAACAAAAAATATAATCTTTGCTGTTTGATGAAACTTAAATCTAGAAATAGGAAAATCATCTTTGGCAAGCCCTTCAGGCAAAACTTTAAAAATTTTTTCTTCGTCGAATTCCCTTCTAAAAAGAGCCAATATTTCCGTTTCCTCTAGACCCAAAAACTGTGCATAATTTTTTACGAAGCCTTGGGCATAAGTTGAAGATGGTAATTTTTGATATTCTCCTTTTTCTATTGCATCTAAAAACGACGTTTTAATCTTTGTACCTTTTGAAACATCATTAATTGTTAGACCCTTTTTTATACGCTCTTCGCGCAATTTTTGTCCGGCTCGTATCATTTTTATTCTTCTGAATGTAAGTTATTAATAATTTCATCTGCATTTTTCGCTAACACATCTCTCGGCTTTGATCCTTCTGCATGCCCTACTACTCCTGATGCTTCTAACTGATCTAATATGCGTGCGGCTCTTGAGTAGCCTATTGAAAGGCGTCTCTGAAGCAAAGATGCCGAAGCCCTATCGTATTGACAAACAACCCTAATTGCTTCTTCAAAAAACATATCTTTACCATTCCCTGTTACCCCAAAACCCCTCTTAACAACTAAGGGTTGAGATGTAACTTCTTCCGTATACTGAACTGGAGGATTTTTTGATTTAAGATATTCTACGAGCCTTCTGACTTCTTTATCTGAAACAAATGCTCCTTGAATACGAGTTGGTTTTGCTTGGTCCGGTGGAACATAAAGCATATCTCCCCGACCCAAAAGTTTTTCTGCGCCCGGAGTATCAATGATGACCCTTGAATCGATCATTGAGGAAACATTGAAGGCAATTCTACACGGGATATTCGCCTTAATAAGCCCCGTGATAACATCAACCGATGGACGCTGTGTTGAAACAACAAGATGAATTCCTGTTGCCCTTGCCATCTGAGCAAGACGGGCAATTGCATCCTCAACTTCAACCGGTGCAAAAGCCATTAAATCTGCAAGTTCATCAACAAAAATTACAATATAAGGAAGAGATTGAAACCCCGCCAATTCATTGTAGGAATCAATATTGCGAACTCCTCTTTCTGCAAAAGTTTTGTAGCGTCTATCCATCTCTGCCATCGCCCATTTCAGAGACGCAAGAATTTTTTCAACTTCAACTATTACCGGGGTCATAAGATGAGGTATCCCATTATATCCGGTTAATTCAACTCTTTTTGGGTCAATAAGAATAAGTTTTACCTCGGAAGGAGACGCTCTAAAAAGCAAAGATGCAATAAAAGAATTTATAAGAACGGATTTCCCGGAGCCGGTGGTTCCGGCAATCAAAACATGCGGCATTTTTGCAATGTCAGCAATCAATGGATTACCGCTTACATCAAGCCCAAGAGAAACATTAAGCTTGGATTTAACTTTACTCATGGTGCTTGATTCAAGCATTGTCTTAAGAGTTACAATCTCAAGGCTTCTGTTTGGAATTTCTATTCCGACAAGATTTCTTCCAGGAATCGGGGCTTCAATTCTTATCTGTCCTGTAGGCGCTTCTGTTGCCAATGCTAAATCATTAGTCAGACTCGTTATTTTGGAAACTTTTGTGCCAAGAGCAATTTCCAATGCATATTGAGTAACTGCCGGACCCAAGTTTACTTCAACAACTTTGGCTCCGATACCAAAGCTTTGCAGTGTTTTCTCAATTACGCTTGCGACCTTTTTGACATCTCCTCTTTCTGCTTTTTGAGACGAAGTGTCTGAAAGAAGAGATAAAGGTGGATATTCCCAAACTCCACTCGCAGACAAGGTGTTGGTTACAAGCCTATCGGAAAGTATAGGTATTTCTTTTTTGATGGCGGATGCTGTTATAGACATCTCACGATTAGAAAGATTTGGAACATCCTTAATTCCTCCTTTTATCATCATCGGCCTATCTTTAAAATTGGCAGGTTTTTTATTTTTAAAGAAATTGAAAAGACTGCTTGGAAAAAACCTATAAATATTACTTACAATACTTCCAATAATTTCTATAATCTGATCTATCGAGGTATTAAAAAATACAATCAGGGATACAAAAATACCGGCAACATAAACTATGCTTGCTCCAATGTCTGTGAGAATATCCGCTAAAGTTTTGAATAGACTTATTCCTATCGATCCGCCTTGCGTCAGAGCATCGAAAGAAATAGTAAAAAGCAAAAATCCAAGAGAAATATTTGGGCTGGATAAAAATATTTTAAGCCTCAGGAATAAAAAACCAAAAAATATGAGAACAAATGGAATGAGAATAGATGAAATACCAAAATATCTATCTAAAATGCTCCTTATTAAAATAAACGAATTTCCGCTTTTGGTGAGAAATGAGAGAAGAAGTATTAGCCCTGCTACAATGAAGCCAAATGAGAAAATTGAATAAATCGTATTCTTTTTGAGCTTAAACTTAAATCTACTTTTTCTGTAATATCTTCTTCTCGGCATACATAATTTATTATATACACTTAAAAATAAGACTACAAGTTACACTTCAATTACAACCGGTAGGACGAGGGGGCGGCGGGCAAGTGTAAAACAAGATAAGCTTGTCAAGTACCAAGTCTTACTGAAAAGATACAGTTTTTTAACACTTATTAAAAACTTTAGTGTATAATACGGATATGAAAAACTATATAAGATCAGATCCGAAGATTTTAGGAGGAAAACATGTAATTGCGGGAACCCGAATTCCAATATCTAGAATATTATTTCTTTTGAAAGACGGGTATACAGTTGAGGCCATTCACGATGAATACCCTGACATTGAAATTGAAATATTAAAAGGAGCAATTGATGAAGCAGTAAGATTTATAGATAGCAACCGAAATGCCTCGCTTTCATAGATATAAACTTCTTCTTGATGAAGGACTACCCTATAGAATACGTCTGCCTAGATTAAATTCCCGTCATGATCTAAAACACATAAAAGCAGACTTTAAAAAGAGTGGTTTGTCAGATGAGAAAGTATATGCGTTTGCGCAAAAAACTCAACGGCTATTAATAATTTTTAATCTCAAAGACTTTAGAAGTTTAGCAGCCAAAAGCAAAAAGATTGGTATCATCGGTGTATCTCAAAATTTATCTATGGAGCAAATTGATAAAAAACTTACCTCCTTACTCTATAAGAAAAACCCTAAGCAATTTTATGGCAAATTCACTCCTGTTACCGGTGAGACGGAATAAATGAGTTTTAAACCTCAATCACAACCGGTAGAACTAGGGGACGGCGGCGAAGTTCTTTATATATTCTTCTTTCCGCTATTTCGCCAATTAATTTTCTTATATATATCCAGTTCGTAACTCTTCCTTTGTGTCTTTGCAAAGCATTTTTAAAATCCTGCAATAATTTCATATTCACTTTATTAATGCGTTGGGAAGGGCTTATTCCTCTCATAATAATGTCCGGCTCTCCGACAAGCTGCCCGCTAGTTGAATCTATTTCTGCAAGAATTATTATGATTCCTCCCTCTGAAAGTCTTTGTCTATCCCTAAAAACAAATCCTTCCAGTTCTTCCCCAGATATTTCATCAACATATACTTTTTTGACAGGTATTAACTTTCCAAGAGAAACTTTATCTTTAGAAAATATAACCTCCTGTCCATCCTCAATAAGCAGCACGTCTTCTTTTTTGTATCCCAAAGTTTTAGCAATTTCTCTGTACGCATACATATGTCTATATGCTCCCCCTATAGGAATAAGCTTTTTGGGCTTTATCAATGAAATCAGTTTCTTTAATTCCTGGGCCGATGCGTGACCTGAAACATGAAAGTTCCTATTTACCGGAGAATAAACTACCCTTGCCCCTCTTCTTGAAATTGTATCGACAAGCTCATATACTAATGTTTCATTTCCCGGAATTGGGTCTGAAGAAAAAACAATAGTGTCAAATTCTTTTAATTTAACTTCTCTTTGTTCACCATTAACAATTCTGACTAAGGCCGAGTTCTCTTGACCTTGACTTCCTGCAACAATCAAAGTAAGGAAGCTATCGCCAAAATTACTAATTTTATCCAATGATACCTCTGAGTCTTTTTTTATTTTCATATATCCCAGTCTTATTGCCGTATCTTTGTTTCTTATCAAAGATCTACCTATAAAACATACTTTTCTCCCCACACTTTCTGATACTTCTATTATTTGATTAAGCCTTGCGATATTTGATGAATAGGTCGTGACAATAAACTTACCCTTACACTTTTGTATTTCCTGCATAAAATTTTTAAGCAGTCCTATTTCCGAAGGAGTGGTACCTTCTCTTTCGGCCCCTAAACAATCCGACATAAGACAATAAGTTTTATTTGCGCCCAACTCAACCATTTTTGCGTAATCGCTTGTTCCTCCAGCAAAGGGCGTATCATCAAACTTAAAATCGCTCCCGTGGTAAAAATTTCCAACAGGTGTTTGTATAAATATGTGTGCCGTATCAAGAACAGAGTGAGTTACTTTAATGAGGGAAATCTTGAAGCTTCCTAATTGCTTTACTTCCTCATTAAATTTTACCGTAGTTACCCTATTGTCCAATTTAAATTCTTTAAGTTTTTCATTGGCGAAAGCAGCAGTTAGAGGACTAGCCAATATTTCAAATTTTGGCAATTGAGGCAAAATAAATGGTAATGCGCCAATGTGGTCTTCGTGACCATGGCTTAAAACCATTCCAACAATTTTCTTTTTTGTTTTTAAAAGATAGGAGATATCAGGCAATAAAAGGTCAACTCCAAGCATTGTTTCATCTGCAAAACCTAATCCGCAATCAACAATAAGTATCTCCTGACCATACTCATACAGATACATGTTCTTTGTTACGTCACCAACTCCCCCTAAAGGAATAAAAGAAATTTGATCATTCATCTTCTAACTTGGCAAAAACTCCTTAATATTATCATTTGTAATGCTAACCGAACTCGCTTTTCCTTCAACAATAAGAAGAGCTACTCTTCTGCAAACCTCCTCTATACTTCTTTCAAGACTTCTTATTCCTGAATCAAACCCTAAAGGTCTTATTATTGCGGGCCAAACTGCATCATCAATTGTTATTTGAGTTTGGTTTAATCCGGTTTGTGTTCTCACCTGGGGAAAAAGATAATTTTTTGCAATGACGGTTTTTTCTTCATCTGTGTATGAGGGCATCTGAATAATTTGAAGCCTGTCCAAAACTGCAGTTGATATGTTTGTTGTATTATTGGCAGTTGCTATAAATAAAACATTAGATAAATCAAAAGGGTAATCAATATAATGGTCTGTAAATTTTTTATTCTGCTGCGGATCTAGGAGTTCAACTAAAACTCCCATAATATCTGCTCTGGAATCATCGGTTACCCTATCGAGCTCATCAAGAAGAATTACGGAATTTTTGCTTTGCGTCTTAACTAAACTTTTAATAACTAATCCCGGTTCTGCATCGGGAGCAACTCGAGATTGTCCTCTTAGTGATTCTGCATCTCCCATTCCCCCAAAAGGAATTCTCTCAAATTTTCGACCAAGACTTTCTGCAATAGAATAGGCAAGGGTTGTCTTTCCTGTTCCAACAAGTCCCACCAGGCAAAGTATTGGCGTTCGAGAAACATTACCTTCTGTCTTGTTTCTCATATTTAAAATAAGAGCGGCAAGATATTCTAAAATTATATTTTTAACACTTTGCAGTCCATAATGATTTTTATCAAGGATTTTTCCTGCAAGATTCAGGTCTAATATATCCTTTGTTTGGCTGTTAAAAGGTAAAGAAGTAACCCAATTAATATAAGAAGAAACGCTTTCAATGTTAGAGCTCCCGCCCGAACCAATAGATGCGATCATCCCATCAACTTTTTCAAATAAATCATTGGGAAGAGAAGATGCTTGAACTTTCGCTTTTAGTTTCTTAATCTGATTCTCTAAAGAATTCGATGAATCCATATCTTTATTAATAATACATTAAAACTTGCCTTTTTACACAATTATTTTTTGTATGTAGAATTAGTTTAATAGTGTGGTTTGCGGAAGCGGGTATTTGGACTTGCGTCGCGCCAGTTACCGGATGACCTATTAGTGTTTGCAGATCTTTCTCTTCTAAATTGTCTAGATAAAGGATGCTCGCTTGGTGGCTGTTGCGTTGGCGGTTCAAATTGTTTTACTTCTGAGCCGGTAGGACGAGACTTATTTTCAGCATCCTGACCAAACAGCATTGACAGATTTATTCTGCCTTGCTCGTCTACTTCAAGGACTCTTACTTTAACTTTTTGACCAATTGAAGTAACATCGCTTGGGTTTTTAACAAAACCCGAAGCCATTTGTGAGACATGAACCATACCTTCTTTGCCCGGTAAAAATTCAACAAATGCACCAAAAGGAAGAATTCTTTTTACTTCCGCTTCTTCGAAGATTTCACCAACCTTAACTTCCCTAACTAAACCTTTAACCCAATCGACTGCTTTTTTTACAGAATCCTCGGAGGTTCCGGATATGGTTACCGAACCATCATCTTCCACATCAACGGTGGCTCCTGTTTGGGCAATTATATTTCTTATAACTTTTCCGCCCGGCCCGATAACCTCACCAATTCTCTCAACAGGAATATGGATTTGTTCTATTTTTGGAGCATATTGTGAAACCTGAGCGCGAGGTTTCTCAAGTATGGATAGCATTTTCTCTAAAATAAATAGCCTTGCTTTTTTCGCTTCCTCCAAAGTTTCTGATATTTGCTGTAGCGTTAATCCCAAAACTTTTACATCCAATTGAATTGCAGTAATACCCGTATCTGTTCCTGCTACCTTGAAATCCATATCTCCGGAGAAATCTTCAAGTCCCAAAATATCGGTCAATAAGACATATTTCTCATCGCGGCTTACCATTCCCATTGCAATTCCGGCAACGGGTTTAGTGAGCGGAACTCCCGCATCCATAAGAGCAAGCGTTGACCCGCAGGTTGCGGCCATTGAAGTGGAACCATTGGAAGACAAAATTTCAGAAACAACCCTTATCGTGTAGGGGAAATTTTCTTGTTTTGGTATAACCGCGAGTATTGCTCTTTCTGCTAACGCGCCATGTCCAATTTCTCGGCGGGACGGAGTGCCCATTCTTCCCGTCTCACCCAGAGAATATGGAGGCATTGAATAATGATGAATGTATCTTTTTGATTCTTCGCCCTCTGCTGATTCAATTAACTGCTCGAGTCTGGGGGAACCAAGAGTCGCTACTGTCAAAGCCTGCGTATCTCCCCTTTGAAAAATAGCTGATCCATGAGTTCTGGGCAAAATAGAAACTTTACCGGATATCGGTCTTATTTCCGAAACTTTTCTTCCATCCGGGCGCTCACTTTTATTAAGAGTATTCTCTCGTATTGCTTCAAACATAACCTTCTCGATTGCCTTAGCAATGAGCTTTTTATCAAATGTATCTTCTCCCTCATTTTTATAAATCGTGTCTACCAAATCTTCTGAGTTGCTACCTGCTTCTTTACTAACTCTTCCTTTAATAAGAGCAACAACATCTTCCTTGTAGGATTTTTCAATTTTTTGCAAAATCTCTGCGAATT
>Ga0209515_10002186_pt1 | contig 30598 bp, 19 predicted proteins | sample Subgroupgradi54m_FD_187454 | JGI IMG/M metagenome (GOLD analysis project Ga0209515, IMG submission 187454) | Subsurface groundwater microbial communities from S. Glens Falls, New York, USA - GMW60B uncontaminated upgradient, 5.4 m (SPAdes)... ... | reverse complement strand
ATTGGGACGCGACCTGGAAAAGCGCCCCCGCGTTACGGGTGTCCGCATGCAGGGACTGCGCATCGGAGATGATTTCGCGGACGGTTAATTTTCCGGTCGGATATCCGATTGCCTGGACGGAGCTCCTAAGCTCTGCCAGGGAGGGAGTGTCCAAATGGCCCCAAATGAGCTCCCGGCCGTTAGCGCGGGACTTCAGGACATTCCCGTCGACGTTGCAATTTTCCCGGACCTGATCCGGTGAAACCTCGGGAAAACCCATCAGGGTTTCAAACCAGGACATACCAATCTCCCATCGGCGGATTGAAATATCCCAAATATAGGATGGAACCCGGAATCAACCCATCAGCGTCATCAAACTGGCTATCGCAACCTTGGGGTCGGCGATTCCATGATAGATGGGCGGGATCTCCTTTTCCAATCCCAGGAGACCATAAACGCCATGCATGGCGCCACGCACCGAATACTCCACCGTAAAAACCACGTCTTCCGGTATCTCGACGTATTGGCCCAACAAAGCGAAGTTCTTGGCGCCGGGAGGAATGACTTGGGGGCGATCGGCGATGTCTCGGCGTTGGAATTCGCTGGTGATATAAGGCATCATCACCGGGATCACGATCGTGGTCCGCCGCACCTCATCGAGGATGTCCAGGAATCCCAGGTGATGCATGAGCTCCGTGAGGATTTCCTGGCCGCTGGCGGATGCCATGGTCTTATCGATATGGTCGCCCTTTTCGTCGATGAACAGGCCATATCCCCATAGCGTGAACACTCCTTCCGGTTGACCGGTGAAGTGCGGCGGGTGCGGCACCACGATGGACATGAGCCACTTTGAATCCTTGAAGGTCATAAGCCCGCCGGTTCCGGGGCGGTCACCCGAAAATGCGGCGATACGCTCGATCAACACCGGACTGCTCATGGTGAGGGTGAAGGACTCCCATTTGCTTTCGTCCACATTGCCGCTGAACGCGTACGGACGGCCGAGACCGGGTACCTTGCGCGCCATGTTTTCCCAAAGCGTCCACGCGCCATCGCGCTTGTCCCGGATCAGTTCCGGGGCGTGGTGATCGTCGCCTTTGCGGGAGTCGGAAACCATGGATCCGATCGTGAAGAAGGCGAAGTCTTCCCGTCCGATCGTAACGGCCTGGAATTGCCCATCGCGCAGGCAATGAATCCGTTCGACCCGGCGATCACCGGGCGCTTCGGAGAAGTCCACGTCGGAAACCTGGGTGCCGAATTCGAAGACCACGCCTTTTTCCAAAAGCCATTTTTCCATCGGCCGCACGATGGAATCGTATTGATTGAACGCGGAACGGCGCACCCCGCCCAAGGTATGGATCCGCGGGAGCTCTTGCAAGAACCTCAACATATACCGTTTCAGCTCGATCGAGCTGTGCCAATTCTGGAAGGCGAAGGTGGTCCTCCACATCGCCCAGAAGTTGGTGCCGAAGAAATGCGGGGAGAAACAGTCTTCGATCCGCTTCGTTCCCAGGCTGTGTTCCGGGGTGGCCAGCAGGCGGATCAATTCCAGCCGGTCATGGACATTGAATCCCAAGTCCTTGGCGTCGAGGATGCGGCCGTGCCCGTCGATGAGGCGGGCATGCGCATCACCGCGCACCTCATCATTGAACTTCCAAACCACGTCCTTGACGGACTTCGCGGGATCTTCGAGGGAAGGAACGCTTTGGAGCACGTTCCAAAGGCAGACATAGGTCTCTTCCGTCAACATGCGCCCGCCCCGGGTCACATATCCGTTGATGGGATCGCCCGATCCGTCGAGCGCGCCTCCGGCAACCCGCATTTCTTCGATGATGCGGATGTTCCGGCCGGCGAACCCACCGTCCCGGATCAATATCAGCGCGGCGGAAAGCGATCCTATGCCGCCGCCGATCAAGTACGCTTTGGCATTTTTAAAATTTTCCATGATGATGCATCCTTTTTACCCTTCGGCTGGTCCTGCCTGGTACCTGATAAAGAATGATTCTCCACGATAACGGTGCGGAAATTCCATCTACGTTTCCCAGCCTTCCTTAGGCCCGCTTCGCCACGCGTCAACAATCCTCCCGACCACGCGCGTTTTCCCGGACCGGATTTCAACGAGGATGTGAAGCAGCTGAAATCCGCTCCGTCGCCCGCGGCTTCCCGCCATAGCCAATCGGCTTCGACCAGCGGATCCGGCGGTGGATCACGGAGCGGGAATTCCAAAGCCACGGATTTGCGTTCCAAAATGAATGCCGGCCAAGCGAAGGAAATCGCGAAGCAGGCGAAGAAGGGCGCGAAGTTGATGAACAAGGGGAAGCTGCCTACGGTTTTGGAGTAGGTCGATTCCCCGCCGGTCGCTTTGAGTCTCTCTAGGTCCCGCCGTGGCGAGGTTGGACCTGGAGATTGACCTGCACTATAGGTTTGCCGGGGATGTCCTCGCGTTGCACCGGAGCGGAAGCATGCTCGCGGATATCCACAAGCCGGCTGAGGAGCGATTTCAAGGTTCCATCGCCCACGGGTTGCAGTGTCTTGTCGCCGCCCGCCTGGGGCTGAGGCTGGACGTCCAGACCCGCGGCCTGGAGGACCCAATCGCGATTCAATTCCCGGACGATGTCCTGCAGGCCCTCGGCGGGCGCCGGATCCCCTTCGGAGGAAGGGAAGAACTTGCGGTTGCGCATGGAGATCAGGCGTTTGCCCGCGGCGAACTTGGCGCGCGGCTCGCGCGTTTCCGCGTACTCGACCAGGACGGAGAAGTATTCGGTCTCTTCTTCCAGCAGATCCAGGCCGTTGGCCATCTTGATGGCGGCCGCGGGGCTGAGCCTGCGGCGGCCTTTGATGACTTCGTTGAAGAAACCGGGATTGGCGATGCCGGCCTTGCGGGCCAGACCGCGCTGGGAGAACGAGGGATCGAGGGTTTGCAACTGGGCGAAGCGATCTCTCAGGAAAGCCCGGTAGTCGTCGAAACGGAAGACATCCGGAGCGATGGATTTTTCCGCTGCCGGGGCCGGATCCGCTCCCTCGAAGGAATCCCGGGCATCCTTGAGCCCATAAGAACCGTGGTTTGATTCGCTGAAAAGAGAGTTCATGATGCGACTATCCTGCGATTGGGTTTGTGTGCCTCGCTATGACTGAAGGAAATATACCCCGGGCCAATATGGGGAAATCGGCCCCGGGGGGGCCATGGCACGCAATGGTTACGGTGAACCGAATCCGGACTCCCAATTTCCCTTTCCCAGCTACGTTGGGGGCGAAAATCCCAAACGGCGCGGGACGGTCTGGTTACGGGGCCGGGTGGCTCCGGTCCCATCCCTCGGATTAATAGCGGGCACGGAGGCCGGCATGAATAACCCCGATAATTTCTTCACCCGTTTGTTCCGCGGGAACGATCGCCACTCCCTCGCCCCCGATCTTCACTTCCTTTTTCGAAGCAATGCGCCGCCGCGACGGGGATCCGCAAGGCCGAATGATCAATGGGCTCGGCAGCGGATTCCAAAAGCTAATTTCCCGGCCTGCGATCCTTTTTGCTCGCTCTGGCCGCCGCGTTTCTGTTCGGGCTATCGACGCCCTTGAACAAAGGGTTTCTATCGGATTGGTCCGCGGAACAGTTGGCGGGCCTGCTTTATCTGGGTGCGGCCCTGGGCACGGCCATCCCGATGCTGTCGCAAGGCAAGGGCTCTTTCCGGATCCATACCAATCGCAGCCGAATATCCACCACCGGCTTACCCACTAAAGCCGACGGAAAAATCAGGGCTGGGAAATCCTGCCGTTGGCCGTGACCGCGTTCCGGGCGGAACGGAAGATCAAGGCGCCCCTGTCCCAGGAGTTCAAGTCCGCGACTTTATCAGAGCTATGGGCGCCCGTCTTGGCGGGGGTGATGCTGGAAACGATGGAGGCCTGGGTGGACCACCACTTATCGTAGCCGGTGCGTGGCGCGCTCTTGTTGATGCGGATGTTGCGCAGTTGCCAGTGATCCTTCACCAGGGCCTGGAAACCCACGTAGCCGTTTTCGATATAGCCACCCCACTTGTTCCCGGGGACCTTGAAGGTTAGGCTGGTGGCGGCCCAACGGCTCACATCGAAGCGGGTCCAGAAGTCCGTGGTATGGTATTTGAAGCCCACCACCTTTTCGCCGTTGAGCCAATGTTCCACGCTATCGCCCACCACCACGATGCGAGCCGAGTTCCACTGGTTGGTGGAGAAGGGGTGGTAGATGAGGGGCTTGGGGCCGTAGAGATCGACCGCGGCGCCGGCGCAGGTCTTACAATTGTCGTAGTCGTCGAAGATGGCGAACTCGACGCCGGTGTACCACGGCGCCGCCTCGGCCAAAGTGAAGCGGTAATACACGCCGCCGTCCCCGTCGTTGCGGTAATCGAAACGGAAATCGAAGTCCGCGAACTTCGAGGTCGAGCGGATGTCCGTGCCCACCGCGCCTTCCGTGATCATGGCCTGGGTGGAAGGATCGACCTTCCAATCCAAAGGCAGGGCCACGTTGGTGGAATCCTGCTTGCGGTACGTCACGAAATTGTCGTTGAAGGATTTGAGGCTTCCGTCGAACATGCTGACGAAACCCTGGGCCTCCTCCACTTCGGACGGGACGTTGAGCGCGGCGGACGCGGTGCTGGCGGAGGCCGCGATGACTGCGGCCATCGCCGCGATTCTGAGTGTTTCCATCTTCATTTTATCCTCGTTGCTTGATGGGTGGATTCCCCGGCTCACCGGCGGATGCGGGTGATGTTCGTATTACCCGTGATAAAGATTCATCCGCGCACGCCGCTTTGGAGGCGGTCAGGGAACCATAAAGCCGGATTGATTACGCGATGCGCGTCTGCGTGGCCGTAATGCGGATTGGAAAAGCGAACTGACCTGATAAAAAAGCGCGAACTGGTTACGGAAATTGGCCGCTCCCCGGCTGGGGTTGGGGGACTCCCGGGTAGGGAGCTGCGCCGCAGATGGGGTTGCGGCGTTCCGGGGAGCGGCGGAGGTCGTGCGGATCTTCATCGGGTCCAAAAGGTCCGCTGAAGGTTTCGGGCTGGAAGGGTTCCGCCCAGGTCATGCAGGGAATATAGGTCCTTCGGAAGGGCCGTGCGACGCGCGCGGGAAGGGGGAAGCTTGTTGGTTACGTCGGGACGGTGTGGTTCCGCGCAGGATGCGGGAATCCGCATCATCACGGGGAATCCGACCCGGAAATATGGTTACGAACCCCGATCGTGACTCCGCGAAATCGCGGCGGGCGGGGCATTTACCCTGCGCGCGCCAGGCGATCGCGCAGGCATGGATTTGTCATCTCCGTAAGGTCGGGAATATCTTGTAACCGGATAAGAGCGGGGGAAGACCATGGATGAAGAAATGGCGGAGCTGGCGGCGGCGCTGGAGGAATGGCGTAACCGCAAGGCCGCGGCGGATGCATTCCGCGCCGCGGTTGGGGGTAAGGGGGAGCTCGATCGTGAATCGGACCGGTTCTCCGGCCGGTTCGCCGGCCCGGTGGGGGAACTTTCCCCCGGAGTGATCCGGGCCATGCGCCGGGAACTGGAGCTGAGCTGCGCCTATCTCGACCACCTGGAAGTCGAGGCGGAAAAGGCGAGGGACGCGGTCAATGCCTTGGCCCGGAGCTTCCGGAACCAGGGCGTACGGATGGCCTGGACGGATTTAGAATCGGGAGTTGCTTAGGGATTTTGGGCGTTTCTTCCCGGTCGCCGGGATAAAAGGCGGTGCCTTCGGGGGCGCCATTGGATTTAAATTGTACTCGGTCGGGGGGCCGGAATTACGCCGACTATGGCGGATAGGACCCTCTAGGACGTTATAGGACGTTATAATACCGAGTATGGAAGAATCTGAAGCCGAAGATCTGACGGGTGAACCCCCTCCGGAAACGAACATCTACCAATATGTGGATTATCGTGCGTTCCTGAAGGATCGTTTCCGGTGGTTGCAGTCCCGGGATGCCACGTTTTCCCAGCGTAAACTCGCCCGCACGGCCGGCTTCGCCAATCCCGGCTTTTTCAATGAGGTGATCCAGGGGCGCCGCAAGCTAAGTTCGGCCGCCATCGAACGCATGGGCCAGGGCATGTCCCTGGAAACGAACGAGACCGAATTCCTCCGCGTGCTGGTGGCCTACACCGAAGCGAAGGACCTCGGCGAGAAGGAAGCCGCGCACCAGAAGCTGGAGCAGCGCCGCAACCGCCACTTCTTCCGCCGCCTCAACCAGAGCCAGAGCAAGTATTACCTGGACTTCAATTATCCGCTCGTCCGCGCCGCGATCGAGGCCTGCGACTTCCGCGGCAATTACCAGATCCTCGGCGACTTCCTTCGCCCGCCCATGCAGGCGACGTCGGTCAAGCGTTACGTGCGCGACCTCTGCGAATGGGGCCTGGCCAGTCAGGATCGCGACGGCAAATACCACGTCACCCATTCCTTTCTGGAACCGCCGGAAGAGATGCGCGATGCGCTGGTGCGCCTGCAGCAGGCCTGGCTCTCCCAGTCCGTGTTCCACATCAACGCGGTTCCGGCTTCGGAGCGCCATGTCTCGTCCGCGCTCCTGACCGTGGGGGAAGAAACCTACAAAGCCATCCTCAAGCAGGTGGAGAAGATGCGCGAGGAGATCCTGCGTATGGTCCGCGAGGACAAGGCCGCCGATCGGGTCGTTCTGTTCAACATCCAGGTCCTGCCCCGGGGAGGGGGCAAGCGCCTTCGCCCCACGGGCCCCGTACTGGCGGCCCCGGCCGTGATCGCCGCCGCCGCCCTAACCTCCCAAAATACTCCCGCGGATGTCGAGGCAACCGGTATCCAAACAGGGGGATCGTAACCGTTCCCTGACGCTTGAGAGGCCGGAAAATCCGGCCCTTTTCCCCGGAAACGGCGCGGATTCGGGGTTGGCGCGTAACCAATCGGGCAAACAGGGCATACCCCGTCCGCCGCTTAGGATACACCTACCTAGATTTTCTTTCGATCCGGCGTGGGGCCGTATCGGGACTTTGACCTTATCTTGAATTCGCAAGGCGATTGCAGACGGAACTTCACAGGTATGGGGAATACATGCGTTTCAAAAACCTAGCCGCGTTGGCGGTATCGATAGTGGGCCTTTCCGTATTGGCCGGATGCTTCGCCACCGAAGAGAGCGCTCCGCCTCCGGGCAAGCAGGGAATCCATGATACGACCAAGGTCTATCTGGCGGATTCGCTGCTCGCCCATAAGGTGGACAGCCTCACCAAACTGAACGACTCCCTCAAACTGGCCATCGGCAAAAAGGACTCGGTCAAGATCCCGATCACCGACGAACACGGCGGCTGGGACGATTTCCCCAACAAGTACAAGCCCACCTTGCTGGAGTTGGCCGCGAAGATGAAGGTGTTGCCCATGCCCATGGGCACCCGCTACAACGCGCAGCCCAAGACCACGCCCGTCAACGGATCGAAGATCTCCGCGGCCGCGGCCGCATGCACGGGCATCAGCGAGGTCGCCGCCATCCGCTACAACAACAACACCATCTACGGCGTGGACACCATCTCCTATTACGGCACGGACAACATGCCGCATTGCGATTGGCAGACCCCGACCACGCGCGAAACCCACGTGCGGCACATGATCAACGACGCCAGCGGCGAAGCGTGGGAGACCATCGACATCAAGATCCTGGACGACGCGACGTTGCCGAACTACATCACGCACGGAATGGGCCGCATGATCCTCAACAACGGGATGGAGTTCCATATCGATTCCTACGATCTGGACATGATCATCCTCTACGGGGATACCACCGCAACGGTGCGCACCGCCAGCCTGGCGCTGTCCTGGAAGAACGGCTATACCTTCAAGATGGATCTCGCCAAGTCCCGGCCCTACAAGACGGTGGACCTCTTCCCGGCCTGGGGCGACAATCCCTCCCTCGGCAAGATCCTGAGCGGCCCTATCCTGCATGAGGGCGCCACCGCGGGCAAGGTCGATACCTTGGGCTACGTCGATCTCTACGCGGACCACACCGTGTTGATCCGGGACTGGACCGGCGCCCCGGTAAACGCTCCTTAGTCTCCGCGATTGGGTAACTTTAAGGTTACCCGTTCCGCCGCCGGTACCCTGGCGGCCGCGAACCGCCTCCCAATCACCGTCAAGCGGGCCTCCCGGGCCCGCTTTTTCTTTGCCCCGCTTCGGCGGATAACCTTCCTGCGCCCGTTTCTTTCCGTCCTCCATCCGCTTTTACCGAAGTTCGCCTCTCGATCACCCTGATCCTCTCCGGCCCGCCTGCCTGGCGGCCTAGCGGCTGTTGAGGATGGTTTGGTCCCTTTGCGTTTTGCCGAAACCGTCATCGCGTTTCCGGAACCGGAACTTTCCGTTCCGCGCTATCCTATTTCTCCGGCCAGGGTGTGGAAACTGGCGGGAAACCTGGGGGGGTTAGAGGTGGATAACGGCGCGAGAGATGGGTTTGGGTTGAATTTGGGTTCGGTTTGTCTGGGGATTTTCCTGGGAGGTTGCCTCGCGAACGCCCAAGCGCAAAGCCAGGGGCAGGATGTTCCGGACACCCTGAAGCTGGTGGGAAAGCTCCGGGACTTCATCGAGATCAATCACAAGGGCGTGGGGCCCGTGCAGCCGGACTTCAACAGCAACCTGCTGCAGGTGCGCAACGGCCGGGGCTGGGTGAAGCAGGACATCCAGGTGGACGGCCTGGTGGATCCGGCGGTGTTCCCCAACGACAACCGCAATCCCGGGCTCATCGACGCATATGATACTGCCAAAGGAGCCTTCACCAGCAAAGCGCGCTTCGACGAGTGGTACAACGATCGCGATGCGCAAACCAACCGCCCTTTCCTATTGGACCTGAAATTCGCGCGCCAGCCCAACGGCCTGTACGAATACAGCAACGACAAATTCTTCCCCCTGGACGACAACGGCCCTTATCGCAATCTTCCGGGCGACGTCTCCAAGCCCTTCGGTCAGCTCCAGACGTGCTGTACGCACAACTACGGCTTCACCATGGAGTTCCATGCCTACTTCACCTATCTGGCCAACACCTCCCAGGTGTTCAACTTCAAAGGCGACGACGATACCTGGGTCTTCATCAACGGGAAGCTGGTCATCGATCTGGGCGGCATGCATTCCGCCATCGCCGCCTCCGTGAACCTGGACAGCGTAGCCGCGCGCCTCGGCCTCAAGAGCCATCAGGCCTATCTGCTGGACTTCTTCATCGCGGAACGCCATACCAGCCAGTCGAACTGCCGCATCACCACCAGCCTGGTGCTGGGGGCCCAGCAGGTGGCCGCGCCGGTGGCGACGCCCGGCGCTTCCGCCTTCAACTCCCAGGTATCCGTGGTCCTGTCTACCGCCACCCCGGATGCCGTCATCCATTTCACATTGGACGGGACCGACCCGGATGCCAACAGCGCCGTGTACGATCCCACCAAACCGCTTCTCCTCACCGCCACCACGACCCTCAAGGCCATCGGCATGAAGCCGGATTGGACGCCGAGCGAAGTGCTGATCGCGCCATTCAGCAAGCGCGCCATCGCCTCTACCTTGGAGATCCTGGACGCGAACGGCATTCCCTTGGCGGGCCGCTTCCCGACGCCTTACTTGACCGAGAAGGACGCCGGATACCAGATCCGCATCGTCACCACCCAGGCCGGCCTGGATCGCGTGGAGGCCGCGGCGACCACGCGCACGGCCCTGGATCGCGAGTCCCCGGTCCTGACGGACAAGTCCTTGGCCAACGACCGCTTCACCTTCACCCAGGCCGCGTCCAACCCTTCCACCGCGTTCAGCAGTTCCGGGGTTCCCGCGATGGCAGGCAATGGCGTCACCGAAGCCGCCCGCTACGACACCCTCACCGTCCGCTGGGTCAATCCCGCGAACGCGGCCGATTCCGCCTCGCAAAAGGTTGCGGTGCGTCCTGCGCCCGTCCAGGCCCGCGCCTGGTTCAGCACCCGCGCCGACGGCGGCGACACCACCGATCAATTCAAGGGAACGGAAACCCGCCTTTACGTCGTGGTGCAGGATCAGGTGCTGCCTGCGGGCCTTGCGCCCGCGATAACCCTGCAGACCCTGCCCCGCATCGGATCCGGCCGAATGGCAGATCGCGAAACCCTCACCCTGAACGGAGCTCCTACGCAACCGGGACGTTACGTCTTCCCCGTGGATGTCGCCATCCTTCCCACGGCCGCGGCAGGGGACGGGAAATTGCAGGTTTCGCTCGAGGACGGCATCAAGGCCGTGTATGCCGATCCTTTGGATGCGGAGGATCCCGCGGTGGCCAACGCCGGCTTCGGCATCGCGCCGGAGATAGACGCCTCCCTGCAATTCACCGACGGCAAAGGCGCGGCGTTGGCCGCGGGCGCCCTCTACAGCCCGGCGGAGGGCTTTCTGTACCTTACCTACATCGATGATTGGGTGAACGGGCAGATCGGAAGCAAGACCGTGGCCGTGTCGATCCGCAATCATGGAGGGTTCGCGGCGGACGATGCCGAAACCTTCACCCTGGCGCTGGTCCCCGCATTGCATGCCGGGTCGCGGGGGACGTGGACGGGACGCATTCCCTTGCGTGGTTCCCCCGCCATCGTGCCGGGAAACGGCAGCGCCGATACCTACATCCTGGGCGAGGTCAACGCCGAGGTGGTCTCGCATGACAAGCGCGGCGACGCGGCGGCGGCGGTTTCGGATCAGATCAAGGTCGCCTTTCCGGATCAGGACGGGCATATCGCCCTCGAGGGCCGCAAGGGTCCCGGTGAGGGGATCGATCGCGAGGATGCCGCCCTGCATCTCACGGTAACGGACCAAAGCCTTTCCGACGGGATCGATACTTTGTATGCCGTGCTCTCCTGCTCGGAAAGCCGCGACGTGCTTGCCGATGTGCTGCTGATCGAGAAAGCCGGAGCTCCGGGCGTCTACGCGGCCGCGGCCATCCCCAAATCCGAAGGCGCGGCGCGCGCGGACCTGGGCCTGCAATGCGCGGCCCGGGACATGGTGAAGGCGGTCTATCCCGATCCGGTCTACGGAGGTACCCGCGAGGTTACCTACCGGATTGACGGTGCCCTGGCCGCAAGGCTGTTCTTCTCCCGGTCGTCCGACGGCGCGGATCCCATCGGGGCCGTAGAGGACGGCGCGGGCAAGCGCTTCTATGCGGTGCTGGAAGCCCGCAGCCCCGATGTGGCCGCAATCGACACCCTTCGTATCGTCTTCACCACGGCCCAAGGCGAACGGGAAACCTTCGCCGCCGTGGAGACCGGGGCCTATTCGCAACGCTTCATCGCCGAAGTGCCTTTTGCGTTCGTCACGACCGCCCTGGCCGCCGGCAACGGAGTCCTGGAAGGACGCATCGACGCTTCCGACGCCGACAACCGCGTCACGGCCACGGGCTCGGCCCTGGTCGACGGCGCGGCGGTCACGGCGGACATCCTGCTGGTCTCGGCCTTCGACCCCGTGGTGCATGCCTGGATCAAGGATGCGGACGCGGACGGCGCGGCGGATCGCGTCTACGTGGAATTCGAAAAGAAATTGCCCCGCCTGCCCGCGACCCTGGAGGCCCAATGGAACAGCGGTTCCGACGCGTTCTCCCGCGCAACCAGTGCCTCCGCCACGGCGGTTGCCGGGGACGCGCGTGTCTCCTTCCTGGATGAAGACTCCCTGATCGTGGTCGCGGATTATTCCGGGCATCCCTTTCCGTTGGGCTTCACGTCCATCGCCGCAGGGGAGGTTCCCAAGGCGCGCCTGCCCGCCGATCCCCTGTTCGCCCGCCAGTCCCCGGCCCTGGAGGATTCCATCGGCCCAGTGATCCTTTCCGCTGAGAAGCATCCCCACGATCTAAACGCCGGGATTGCCAACGATCCCTCCTTCTATCTGGACACCTTGCGCATCACGGTCTCCGAACCCTTGCGGGCCGCCGACCTGAGGCAAATGCTTCGCTTCGCCATCGGCTGCGGGGACTACGACAAGTCCCTGGGAGTCACGGCTCTGATCAATCCCACGGCGGATCCTTCCGATCCATCCCGCTATACCGTCATCGTCGACAACTCCGCGGGGGCCATGCCCCAGGTGGGCAACTGCGTCTATCTAGACGCCGAACCCGGAAGGTTGTCCGACGCCCAAGGCAACCCACCCGGCATCCACGGGGTGATTCTGGACGGGGGAGACCGCTCGCGCGTGATCCAGGCCATGCGGGGTTTCCCGCCCGTGGCCGGCCTCGATCCCAATTCACCGGGGTACCAGGTGGCCGTACAGGACCCCCGCGAGGAAGGCAAGCAGCCGTTCTCCACGGCGACCGGAAACGCTTGGGAGGTACTGTGGATACCGCCCGTAGGTTTCGTGGAAGGCCGGCCGTTCACGCCCTATGGCGTCCGCGATCCGGAGGATGCGCAAACCGGGGAACGGGATCTCTCGACTCCGGTGCGCATGCCTTCCGGACTCAGCGCCATCCAGGTGATCGCCACTTCCGCCTACGTCGCCACCCTCACCATCTTCGACAACCACGGGGCGTTCGTCGCATCCTCGGTGCAGACCTTCGGGGCCATGGGCGAACTGATGAATCTGGCGCGCGTGGCGCCCAAGGGGCTGGTGAGCTATCTGGTGTGGGATCAGAAGGACATGCGCGGCCAGGCCGCGGGCAACGGCGTCTACGTGTGGAAGGTGCTCTTCAAGTTCAAATCCGGCAAGAACGAGATCCAATACGTGCGCACCGGGATAGTCCGCAACGGCGCGGGTTGATTTGACGGTTTGCCGACGCGGCTGGAAGATTTTCCGACGTAACCCACTGGTTACGGATGGAAAAGCCGGATATTTTTCCATGGACGGCTGGTTACGCCGGCCGGCGCGCGCGGAAATCCGGTTTTCCGGACCACGGACGCGGCCCGTAAAGCTAAAGTAGGGGAATGCGCCGCATTCCTTTCTTTCCGCAGTTCCGCCGAACCGCATCCGGGGGCGGTTTTTCCTTTGCGGGCCCGACCGCCTTGCTGGGCTTGGCTCTTTTCCTGGCGGCTCCGGCGTGGAGCGGCCCTCCGGCGGGCTGGGGCGATTTCCGCTTCGGCCTGGTCAGCGACGGCAAGGCCATCTTCAACGCCCGCATGATCGCGGCACGGTCCGAAGGCGTCCAACTCGATTACCGTTACGCCTACGTCAACACCGGCGCGGATACGCTCACCAACGCCATGAGCTGGCTGTTCGGCTCCTGGGGCGACGACTATGTGAAGGACGGGGAGGCGATGGGGCTGCGGCCCGCCTTCGTCATCTACATGCTGCAAGAGGACGGAGGCATTTGGAGCCTGAAAGAGCATGCCAACGATACCGTTTTCCTGCGCGACTATTTCATTTCCCTGCGCGCGCTGGCGCAGCGAGGCTCCGGTCATCATGCCATCTTCGTGGTGGAACCGGACACCTGGGGTTATATCCTCCAGTCCGGCCTCGATCCCCGCGCGGAGAAGGCGGTGTTGAGCGGCATCCTGGCGGACTTCCCTTTCCTGGCGGGGTTGCCCGACAGCTATTCCGGCCTGGCCCAGGCCATCATGCGCACTCTCAAGCATTTTGCCCCGGACTCCTATGCGGGCGCGCTCATGTCCCATTGGAGCGTCGATACCTATTCCTGCCCGGGCGAGGATACGCCCAACGGCTATATGGGAATCCCCTGGGCCTCCCCGGACGATATCGATTGCTCCGCGGACCGCAACGTCGCCTTCGCGAAGGCCCTGCTTGGGGACGGCCCGGATCGGGGCGACTTCATCGGTGTGGAGAAGAGCGGGCACAGCGCGGGATGGTGGTACCAATTCCTGGACGGCAGCGAGGAATATCGGCGCCTTTATTATTGGGGCGACGGACAGAACGCCAACTTCGTCCATTGGTGCGCCCGTTTGGGCAAGGGCCTGGGTTTGCCCTTGCTGGGTTGGCAGATCTCCATCGGCTCCATGGGTCTTCGCAACAGTTGCCTGCCGGGTCCCCTGGCGGACACCGTGCGCTTGGGCCTGGAGACGGGCAACTGCGCGTTCGAGGATACTTTCTTCCCTTACTTCTTCACCCATACTTCGGAATTCCTGGATGCGGGCTTCATCGGCTTTCTGGCGGGCAAGGGCCTGGGCGACGACGCCGATTTCGCGGTGGCGTCCATGGACGGGACCATGGGGGATGGCGGATGGTTTTTCGATCGCCTCAAGGAATTCGATCAGGGCCGTCCTTACCTCATGGGCAACAAGGAGGGCGAAGTCCGGGACGGGATACGGCGGGATCGCGCGGCGCGAGCCGCAATGGCCGCGGGAGCCGGACGCGGCGCGTCCTTCACCTTCGTATGGGACGGCCTTTCCCGTTGGTTCGACCTCAACGGGAAAGCGGCGCGGTCTCCCTGATCTTCTTCCGGCCCAGGAAGCTGTGCACGTAAGGGGAGATGGCGTCCGGAAAGTCCCGGAGGCTGCTGAAGGCCGGGGTGGCGAAGTATTGGTACCATCCGCATTGGCGTTCGCATGCGGCCATCACCGTGCGGGCATCCGCGGCTTCTTTTGATCGCAGGTATTCCGTCAAATCGGTTTCATCCATGCGCACGCCGCGATCCTCGCGCGGCCGGCAGGGATAGGCCAGGGTCCCGTCCGCATTGATGACCAGGTTGTCCGGCTGGCAACCGCCACGCTTCATGCGCACCCTGCGGAAATATCCGTTGGGGGTGATGATGGCGGAGGGATATTTCCTTTTCAAGCGCTTGACCTCGGCCTCGAAGCGTTGGAACGGCGGGTAGGCGTGGATGGCGTTCTCCAGCACCACGGCCGGCATGAGCAGGATGCGCGCTCCCGCTTCGATGCACGCGGCGACCTTCTCTTCCATGAACGGCAGGTCTTCTTCGCGTACCACGGTCTGCACCGTGACGTCCATCCCGAAGCCGCACATCTCCTTCAGCTTGTGGAACAGTTTCAGGTTGTCATGGCCTTCGTCGATGGAGATTTCCAGGAAGTCGATATACCGGGAATATTCCCGCCAGGGATACTTGTCGATGTGCTTCTGGCTGGTGGTGAACATGACGTAGAACGGTTGGCGCCGGGCCTCCTGCAGCAGTTGCAGGATGTCCTTGCGCAGCAAGGGTTCTCCGCCTTCGAAGCTTACCAGCAGCACCGAGGAGCGCCCGAGGTTTTGGAGGATCTTCACGATGGCTCCGGTATCGAGATCCTGCTTGTCCATCTTCCAGATGTTGCAGAACGAGCAGGTGAATTGGCAGCGGTTGGTGACCTTGAACGAAGCATAGAAGGGATGGCGGACGCCGCGGAGGGAGTTGTCCATCCAGCAGCGCAGGGTCTTGAACCATTTACCGGCGGGCAGTTTGCGGGGCATGTCATCCTCTTTTGCCGAATGCGGGATTCGGGGGGAAGGGAAAAGCGGGGCCCGAGCTACACGGCCCCTTCACATAAGTACAAACGTACGGCATCCGGCGGATTGCTACCCTGTTTTACCCCGCGAATCCTAAGCTTATTCCGCCCACCCAATGACGAAGGGTCGTTGGCTCTCGGGATTTCCGCTTCACTGCGGATCGCTGCGTCTAGACGCGTGAGAAGATTGGGGATAGACAATCTGTCAATCAGAGTGAGCCGGTGTCCTTACGCGTGACAAGAGCCGCGGCCCCGAAGGTGCCGCTATGATCATTCCCTGGCAGGGTTCAATCTCTCCTGAAACCCGTCAACCTTTCCGTCTGCGGCTACACCACCCACTGGGTTATACTTGGAAGCTGGTGGGAGAAATCCGGACCCGCAGGACCGCGGGCTGAAAACCGGTCACTGGATGCTTACGCTTGTATGTACCATGCTTTTTTTGCGTCAGACCATGATTCTGTTGGTTTTGACCGTCGCGGACAACCGGCTGTCGTCCATGGCTCCAGGTCAATTTCCTTGGCCCCCGGCTCATATGCCTTCTCCAAAATTCTTCTTCAGCCCACCTTTGAAATAATCCCGCCGGGTATGGATAAGCTGGCCATCCTCGTAAATCCGCGAATTGCCGTCCGCTCTGACATGACAGCGATTTCTTGCTGGTTCCGTTTGTGCGGTGTGGGATCACCGGACAAGGAGAATCTGCGCACCGGATTCCGGCGAGGAATGAATTCCCGCTACCGGCCCAGGGGGAGGGCACCGGTAGCGGGAGAGAGCCGCCGTTTCCGGCCACCCCCGGCGTTAAAAACCCGCCACCGGTCCTGGGGGAGGAGGCCAGCAGCGGGAGAGAGCCGCCGTTTCCGGCTGCTCCCGATATACAAAACCCGCTACCAGCCGAGGTGGGGAGGCCGGCAGCGGGTAGAGCAGCTGTTTCCAGCCGCTCACTACACGCTCAACGGGATGGTACCATCCTGACCGTGGCCAATCCATTATGTCCAGACAAGGAGATTTCGGTGGTTGACTGGCCGGCATGGTAGGCACTTTGAGCGAGAATACGGCCGCGAAGATCCTGGATCAGCACCTCGCCACCGTGCCCCACAGAGGCATCTCCGAGGGAAACTGAAAGGTGGTCGGAAAATCCGAGGGTGACGAATCTGCTACGGTTCCTGGTGCGGTCAGGAACCGCGGCGTGGATTCCGTCTGGTTGTGGCGGATTCCAGCCCGCGATCTTCAAGTCGTCGATGAGCAAGGTATCGCCGGCCATAGCGGCATTGCTGCCCTTGCTCACTTGCCACTGGAGGGATTGCGCTTGGGACAGCTCGAATGGCACATGCGCGCCCCAACTGGGCTGGGAGAACGTATTGGAGGCCAGAAGGGCGACGGAAAATTCCTTCCAGTTCTGGGTGACTTCGATCTCCTGCCGGTAATAGGCATAGTCTCTGACGTTGGCGGTCCTCACCAGGACACTCACCTTGACCGGCGTGTTGGCCTTGGCATGGAACCGGATATGTGTGGCGCCGGAGAGGTTTCGAACCGTGTCGCCGGCAGAGAAGAACTCGGTAACCATATTGACTTCCGGATCGTACGTGCAGCCAGTCCCGCAGGTAGGATGCTTGTCACCGAATACCCAGCCGAAGCGCCCACTGTGCTCTGAACCGCCGTAGCCCTCTCCAACGCTCGACGCGTCCCAGTATCCGTTGATAGAGTCGCCTGTGGTGATGCGGGAATTGCCCCCACTGCCCGCGTCCCCGAAGAAATACGAGTACCCGCCGAGGGCGTTCGTGCCGGCCCCGCTTTCGAAGTCGGAGAGCAGGAAGTCACTTTGAGCCTGGGTTGCCGCGGCGGCTACGAACAGGATGAAAGCCATGCGATACGTCAAGAAGGAAGAACGATGAACCATAGAAATCCTTTCTTTATGGGCTTGAATCGCCCAGGTATTACTACAAACGGAATGGTTTAATTCTGGCCCAGGATTGGGTTGTTATAGGCCTAAGATTGTATCTCTTTTCAAGGTTTCGGAAACAACAGGCTCTGGGGCGCCATGGCTTCCGAAGCGTCGCCACCCACTCCTTTCTTCAAAGGACGTAAGGTCTTGCCCTTCGCATCATACCAGGCGCCGCTAGCCGGTTTCATTTCAGCGCGGGCAGTCTTCCCCGCCAGTGCAGTCGAACCGGAAATGTGCATGGTCGTCAAAATGGTCACCGAATTGGCCGGCAGGACGATGCCGCCATTCATGTCCTGCGTTCGCAACGATACCTGTGTTGTATAACCGTCTTCCCATATCTGGTGGCGCGACCATTGTTGCGGAAGGGTCCCACCGGAATTCTGGAGGGACGTCTTTTGGCTTGAAGCCGAACGGTTGATCAGGGCTATGGAAAATGCGGTATCCGATTTTACAGCGAACGCGACGACGCTGCCGGAGTTCGATGACGTCGCGGCCACTTGGCTTCCGTGCATGTATTGGTTGAACAAGTGAAAGACGTGCGCAGGAATGTAGAGATCCCCACTACATGACATGAATCCGAAAGTATCTTCGCACTCGTTCCACACGTTTGAGATGTCGGCTCCACTCTCAACGGTCGTGATCATGAAGAGCGCATCCACAACGGCTCCCTTGTTGGTTCTGACCCTGGGATCCCTGGGATTCGTGCCTTGCCAATGCCAAGTGATGTTGTATTCGTTCCATTGGATGGGGATGCGACGGTTTGGGCTTATCTGGTCGAGGTTTTTCCGTAATTGCTGAACTTGGTCCCCCAGTGTCTTGATGCGGTCGTAGACATCCTGGTCGGAACGGGCGGTGTCGCCCTCAACAGCGTAGTTGTGGAAGCTGACGAAATCGATATCGGGCATAGCATCGCGCGTGAATCGCGTGAGAGAATCCAGGGCCAACCAGAAAAATCCAGGCCCGCCAACCTGGATGGTCGGATCCACTGCCTTCATGGCCCGGGCAATCTCCTTGAACGCCGTGCCGGTGAAGCCCCATTTCTCATTGGGGACCTCCCAATGCTTCACGTTGAACTTCGACTGGATATTGATGATGCGCACCAATTCGGCTGCATCCGCTGGAGTTACAATGGGGCTGTTCAAGCCCGCGTCAATATCTATTTGAAGCGTAAGACCCGCCGCCACCAGGGGGGCTAGCGCCGCTTTGATTTTGTCAGCGTTCCAGGATCCCCCGTTGGACCAGAACTTCGTCAGGCCATTGTCGTTCAGCCGCACCAGGGATGACGAACTGCCGCTTTTTTTTACGGCATAGGAAACGCCTTTGACGTATGCTGGATTGCCCGTAATGTCTGGGATATGACCGCGAGCCAAGTTGATTCCGAAGGAAAGGGAATCGACCTTTCGTTTGACTTGTCCCCAGTCGGTTGTCACCGTTGCGTCCGCATGTGCCTGGTTAGGAACCAAGAAGCAGACCCCCGGAATCGCGAGATACAGCGCTTTAATTAGGATTTTTCTGGCCGAGATAATCATTAGATGAGAACTTCCTTTCGTTCTGTTTCCTTGGAGTGTTGTCCATCAGACTCAAACCGTGAACCTGCAGCCGGTCTTAGGGGGTAGGCAGCGGGAAAAGCGGTCGCGTCCAGCCCCAACATCGTCGTAACAGGTGACGATGATGGAACTGGCATCTATGTAGGCGGCGATATCCGCGATCGATGTCAATACAAGCCTTAGCGGCGGTTTCATTCTCAAACCCCGCGTCCTGACTATATGTTCCTTTCCTGCAAGCATGGCTAGCGCCCCTCAATCCGCACCATGCGTGATGATGGCTTCTGATTCTCGTAGCTCATCCTAATCCAAGCTTCCGAAAGCGCTCGCCATTGGAACCGGACCTCGTCCAGCATTCCGATGAAGCTCCCATAGCCATCCGATGGGAAGCTCTTTCCGAAGCAGAAGCCTTGTCTATAGTTGATGTTCAACCGGGGAAGGGTGTCTCGATCCACGGCTTTACCGTTGAGATATGTTATCAACACCTGCGAGTTCGGCTCATAGGTCGAAGTCATGTGGACCCATTCACCCAAGCCCGATCCCAGTGGAATGACATTCAGCTTGCCCAGGGAGTCGGGTAGTCCAGTTTCCAACGTCCCGGATTTGCCTGCGGAATCAAGGCGCACGTTGTAACGGAATCCAATAGTGGCGGAGTCAGACCCCAACCGCAGAATTCCCATGCCGGCATTGTTCGCGCCGACGTTCATCCAGAAGGAGAAGGAAAATGCGCTCTGGCCGTCCGGCACCGCAGCGAAATTGCCCGAGATATAGCCCCCCTGGAATTGTTGGGCGCCGCCAACGACTCCGGATGTCCCTGAAGTGGGCCCCAAGCCTACTCCAGTCCCATGGTTGCCCTCGGCCGTGGCATCACGATGGGCCCTCGCAGAATCGCCGCCCCTGCCGGACAGGTGCCAGACGCCGAAGTACCCAAGATCAGTCCCGAAGACCGCGGAACCGGAGGAACGGGCTTTCAACGCCGGATTGCCCCAATGCATGAGGATGGCCTGGGTACTGTCATTCCCTCGCAGGGAATCCACCTTCACCCAGATCGCAGCCTCCCCTGCAACCGTATCCCAGGTCTCGATCTCGTAGGCAAGATCTCGCCGGCCATCCGCTGAAGAGAAGCGGAGATCGCCACCGTCCGACCGGGCCTTGGAAAAGTCGATCCGACTCTTATCCAGCCGGATCAATAAGGGGAAGCCCTGTACGTCTTCGGTAACACCCGCGCCGGTGGCCGAGGTGTTTATTACCACCCGGGCTGAATATTTCCAGGCGTCGAAGATCCCCACCAGGGCAGTGTCATGGGAGGCAACCGTCACCGGTACCGCGGCCAGGTTGAGGGTGATGGCGGAAGGGTTTCTGTATAGGATGTACTCATAGCGGCCTTCAGGGACCGGAAACTCCAGGTATCCCCGCTGCCGATCCATGGGCGTGATTTCCGTGTACCGGTTTGTACCTGGAAGATAAATGTGTCCTCCCTGGAACAGGATCGTGTCGGCGAGGGAAATCTTTAGGTGTCCGGACGGGAGCATCGCCATGGCCGGTAGTTGTAACCGGCTTCCGTGCGGACCGTATTCCACCCCCTGGATTAGGGCTTGCAAATCCCTCTCCGAATCGGAGGACTCAACACTGTACGCGCCCGGTTCGGGATTTGCGAACCAGTAACGCCCGTTCCCATCGGTGGTGTCCGTGGCCACAGGCGGACCGCCCGCCACAGGATCATAGGACGACTGATAGAGGGTGACCAAACGGAAGGCCATGGGTGACGTTCCATCGGTGAGGATGCCGGCGATACCGTTGGTGGTCTCATCTCCCGTGCCGCGACCGTCCACGTGGGTTTCATCGCGGAGCATGCAGCCGCCCAGGCAGCCAGCCAGGGCTGCCCCCATGACCGAAGCAAAAACGAGGCGGTGCATCATTTTTGCTTCCATGGCTTACTCACGGGAATAAGTTGCAGGTTCAAGTGGTAGGCTCGGTTGGCCTTCTCTTCCTTGCCGGCCATTTCTAAAAGGCTGTGTCGAAAGGCGGTGAGCATTTCCTTGGCCTTGGCCAAACCCTCTTCGGACAAAGTCACGGAGACGGTTGAGATGTCCCGCTCCTCTTTGGGCAGACTCTCCAGGGCGTACCGGGCCAGAAGCAAAGTCTCCTCTTGGTAGTGGCGTATGGCGATGGATCGCCATTCCGGCCCCGTGGTGATAAAGCGAGAAGTGACTTCCCAACCCGACCCCATGCAGACAATTAGCCCCAGCTTCTCGAGCAATTGCACAGCCTTCTTCGCTTCCGCCGCCGAGATGGCGGGTTCGGTCATGGCGCCCAGGGCTTCGTAGTCCCCACGGAAAGGGTAGTAGCTCAGAATCTGGCGGATGGCCGCATAGTACCACTTTTCATAGTACTGGTAACTTTCCTTGTCCAGCTTGCGGGTCTCCAACCGCGAGTAGGACAACAGGCGCTCGAAGCAATGCCTAGTCTCCTCGTTGGTCCCGGCCTTGGCGAACACCACCATCAAGCCGAAGTACTCGGCCTCAAGCTTATTGAGCTTGAGGAGCTGGGCAAAGCGGGGTACGGCCGCCTCGGAGAGATTCTTCCGGCCCTGGAAGACCTTGACCAAATAGCCCGGGTCCACTCCGGTGCGGGACTGGATATAGCGGTACGAGTACCAGGTATTGAGGACGCGGAAATGTTCGTAATGATCCCGCAAATATTTTGCATAATCATAGTAGCCGAAGATGTCAGGTCCTTTGTTCCCCATGCACGTAACATAATGCGGCTCGGACCGGGAGAGTGTGCGAATGGATCCGGAATTGCACAAAACATAGACCCGGCTGGTCAACACCTCTAATTTTTCCAATCAGCCTTGGCGATGCCGATCCTTCGTTGTCGCGCTTCGAACATTCGGGAGTTGAAGGTGTCGACAGGTTCAGGTGGAATAACGGCATCGGGGTTGGAGTTTGCGGCACATCCGTCGGTTTTCGCCGTTACTCCCGTCGGAATTCGCCGCGACTTCCTCCACACTAGGGGCTATCGTGGGAGGATGGATTGTAGAATAGGCCGCGTCATCATGTCCGCATTTACCGTCTCGATGGCCCTTCTCGCGCTTACGACGTCAGGGCAGGCTGCCACCGTGGATTTCTCGGTGGGCATGGACCCGCCTCTTGTCAAGAAGTTCGCCATGTACAATGCCGGGCTTCCTCCATTTTCCAATTACCAGCGCGACATCGATCATATCCGCTCGCTGCGCGCCGACCACCTCCGCATCGACTTGGGGATGGGGAAGTTGGGATCCCCGGAAACCACCGGTCGTGACGTGGTAAAAGGGTCCGCCACCCAGCCCATCTACGATTTCTCCGGACTTGATAGGCTGGCCCACATGCTTCTCGAACGGGACGTACTTCCCTATTACGCCTGGTGTTATGTCCCCTTCCCGCTGCAGCGGAATCCGGGCGACTCTCGGACTATCCGCAAGGACTCTGCGGCCTTCGCAGCCTACCGCGCCTTCCATCGCAAGTTCGGCGAACACTATGCGGCGCGGGGAAGCCTGGCCCGGGAGGGAGGCCCATGGGTGGGCTATCATGAGATTTACAATGAACCCGACAACCCGGATTTCCTCGAGAATTTCGATCCTTTCCTCGAGATGTACCGGGCAGGCTCCCTTGGGATCCGGGAGGGTGATCCCGATGCGGTGGTAGGCGGTCCCGCCTTGGCAGTGGGTGATTTCCCAGGCCGTGCTCAGGCGTTCATGGATTACGTTAAAGCGTATAATCTGCCCCTCGACTTTTTTTCCTTCCACCATTACTGGTCGAACGAAAATTATGCCCATGAGTTAGGCGCAGTGCACGCGGCACTCGAAAGCGACCCCCGCTTCCGCACCGTGCCGGTGCACATCAACGAGCTTAATTGGAGCGGCGGCTGGATTGGCGAGGGGAGCATCAACAACGGCTATTCCATTACTCCCCATATTTTCGACATCATCGGGGCGGTCCTCGGGAGCACAGACGTTGTCCAGGCAAGCTGGGCCCAGTTCATGGAGTCCACATACCAGGACGACGCTTACGGCATCATCTACCGGGACGGCAGGCTCAAAGCGGCCTACAATGCTTTCCGAATATACGCCGACATGCCCGAAGAAAGGAAGCACGTTTTCGGCGTCCCGGAGGGTATCGGGCTCATGGCCTCGGCCTACGGTGGAAAGGCGGTGGTGGTCGCCTGGAACCGCGGAGACGTTTCCCGGCCACTTACGCTGGATTTCACAGGGATCCCTTTCGCGCGCGGGCGGTTGCGCGTCTACCGCATTGACCAGAACAACGCCAGCGCCGGGAATGGGGCTTATGAGGGGCTTCGCGCCGTGGAAACAGGTAACCTCGGAGATACCTTTGGAGCGAATTGGACGGGCACCCTGCCGGGCAAGGGCGTCGCCTATCTGGTTTGGGATGATGGAACGATGGAGCCGTTCCAGGAGGATAAGTTACGGTTCCCGCCGGCGCAGCGACCTGGGCGGTTCCTGCGCACCCATCATTGGTTTCCGGACCGGAACGCATCGACCTATGCCTGGTTCGACCGCAAGTCGTGGGTCGCGCGCCTCGGCATGGGTGATAGGAAAACCGGCGAAGCCTTGGTCGCGGTACGGGCAGATAGTCTCTCCGATCGGATTTCCATCGGGCTCACAGAGGAAGGCGGTTCCGACCCCTTGTCAGCCAATAGCGCCCTGGCGTTGCGAATAGATTACGAAGGAATCGCGCCCGCTTCGGTTCTACTGCATTGGGGTCGTCCTCCCGCCGATGCCGCCGCCGGCCTGGCCTGGGGAACATGCCGCGCGGCGGATCGAACCGTTCGTTTGGACTCCGCGCACACCAATATCTTCGACCTGAAGGCCGCCGCTCCACCAGGTTGGAACGGAGTGGTCGTGATTTCCTTCCTGATGCGCGACGCAGGGGCCGGTAGTCGGGCCGCCGTTACGCTGGCGAGGACAGGCGGCGACACTGGAGTCCGGGAAAGGAACGTCACCCGAAGATCGCCGGCGGCCGCGACCAATCTTCTGGACGGTAGGGGTCGCAGGGTCCGCCCCGCATATGCCGGACATGCTCCCCAGGTTTGGCTGGTCCCGCCGCGCCGCTCGGAAAAACCATGAATCGCCTTCAATCGATTTTCCAAGACGGGCTCGTCTTTCATTGAGAGCATGGGACAGTTCGGGATTTGGACCTATGCCCACGGTTTGAGGCCTTTCCTTTTCCATGGTTCCACTCCATATAATTTAGCGTCCGAATGGGTCTGCCCCGTAGAGAAATTAGGCATGAAAGCCAAGTAACATAGACCTGCTGGGTCTACACATGGTCGCCTTCCCCTTCCAACCAAGCTCGGGCTACGCACGCGGGCTCGTCCGAACCACCCGTAAATCCCGCCTCTTCCAATCCGCCCCGCCCTGGCATTGTAAACATAAGCCATGCGACCCTGCTTCGTGGTCCAGTCCTCCAGGTCAATAAATGGATAACATGAAAAGCATCTTTGGGAGACGTCGTAAAAATAAGGGGCGCTGATTTGTACCAAGACGATAAAGGTCTCGGCATTCTCGTTCCCCAGGATACCGGTCTTTAACTTTGCGATCATTGAAATGTTTGGTGGCGGGTCTCATGTTTGCCTCGCTGAATACGACGCTTTCCGCCAAGGTCGTGGACAAAATTGCGTTATGTCCAAAATTGCCTATTCCTATTTTGGGTAAGCGGCTTATTATCTGAATGGGAGCACGGAGAACCCGCTATTCACAACCGTCCTCACTTAGATATGGTGCAAAAACCGTACCGAGGATAGGCCTGTATTTAACAAGGAAGATTGGATGAAGTCTGCTTTGATGAAAATTTCACTTTTATTGGCAATCTCGAATTCCTTCTCCCAAACGAGTCCTTCCATAGAATGGATGGATAATACCCGCCAATTTTTGGGCGAAAAATGGTACGGCCGAGTGAAAAAACTCTCCAACGGAGACTTGGCTTTGGTTTACAATTCGGAAACTTTTGTCACGAGCATTCGTTTCAGTAAGGATAAGGGAAAGACTTGGAGTCCCGGCAGTACGTTGATCATTCATCCCGGCTTCGAGTCTACGAATGCGGAACTGATTGAACTTAAAAATGGTTGGCTGGTATTCGGCTTTAATGACAGACCGCTAAAGCAGGATAGTATTTTTCATTTCGCCATCGAGGTCAAGGTCTCCAAAGATAAAGGAATGACCTGGGGAAATGAACACCTCGTTTATCAAGGTGGAAATAATTGGGGAACGGGTTGTTGGGAGCCCGCATTTATTCAGTTGCCTTCCGGAGAATTGCAGGTCTACTTTGCAAATGAAACACCATTTGTACGCAACAATGATCAGGAAATCGGAATGATGAAGTCCTTTGACAATGGTGCAACCTGGGGCCAGTATACCAGGGTCTGCTACAGAATGGGTTCAAGGGATGGGATGCCGGTTCCCCTACTGGCGAAAAACGGAAAGGATATTTTGGTGTCGATCGAAGACAATGGCGCTGATGGCAGCCCCTTCAAACCGGTCATTGTCAAGACGACCGTACAAGAAAACTGGTCAAACGGTCCAGTGGTTGGTGAAAGCCGAGACCGCTGGCTCGCTCTGGATGGCCCCTCCCGGCTTTCACCAGGCGATTTTGGAGCGGCTCCATACATCGCACAATTTCCTTCCGGTGAAACCGTATTATCCTTTTCATCCACTCAAGGTAGACCAATAGATCAGAATCGAATGAAAATGCAGGTGTATCTGGGTGATGAACAGGGAAAAAACTTCGTAGCCCAACCGGCCCCTTTTGACGTGTCCACCGACGGGGCTGGAAATTTTAATTCCTTGGGAATAATCGATGACAGCACGGTTGTTGCCGTAAGTTCGATTTTTGGACCCGTCAATCCGGGTGGGATATGGATCGTCATGGGAAGACTCAAAAGAAGTCAACCTGTGGATATTTCTATTCGATCTCGGGATGGGCGGGATAGAAGTGCCAATTCGCTTTTTTATAATCAGGTATATAAAAACAATATTCGTTTGTTCTCCTTGGAGTCCCGAATATACGCCGTGGATGGCAAGCAGCCGTTTCCGGGAAGTTCGGATATCGGAAGGATTAAATAAGGAATTCTTCTCTCATCCATATTCTCTCATCCATATTCTCTCATCCATAGTTAGCGAAGGGAACAGTTGCCATGCGCATTCCAATCTCAGTGGGTACTCTTTTTTCATTGGTACTTTCAGTGAACGCTCAGTTCATTCATGTCCGCGGCAAGGTGACCGACGTCGCCGGCAAACCCATCGCGAATGCGATCGTGGAATTGCTGAACGCGAAACTGAAGGACACGACCGGAGCCGACGGGTTGTACTCGCTGGGTTCGCCCAGCAACGCCGCCCGGCCATTTTCAGTTCTGTCTTCCAGCAAAGTGCGGATCGACCGCGGGACGCTGGAGATCGCGTTGGACGAAGCCGCTCCAGTTCGGATCGAGATCTTCGATGTCAAGGGCAACCTCCTTGAAAAATTATCCTTGGATAAGGCTTCGGCGGGAAGTTATCGCCTGAACCTGGCAGGCAGGGGCCTTGCGGACAACTTGCTGATCGTCAAGGCCACCATCGGGAACCAAGTGAAGGTCCTCCCTTGCTTGCCACCGGTCGGCGGTGGCATGGCCGCCTCCGGCCTCGAATACGCCGGCCCCGTAGGCGGCATCCTGGCGAAGGAGGCCGCCTTCGAGGACACGCTGAAAGTCTCGGCAAGCGGATATCAGCAACAAACCTTTGCTCTCGCTTCCACCGATTCGGTGCAGGATATCACCCTCCAGGCCGTATCGTGCAACACTCCGCCTTCGCCCTCTTCGGCCAAGGACGTGGTCACCCTCGACATGGCCTTGACCGAGGGCGCGCCCACCTACCTCGCATCCGGCTTGCTCTACGGCATCTCCCCGGACGGCGCCCAACCCCCCGACGCGCTGCTGCGGGACATCAAGGTAAAAGGATTGCGCACCGGCCGGGGAGTCGTGCCCAGCTGCGGAATCCAATCATGGAAGAACCACTTCAGCGTGATTAAGGCCTACTACGCAAGGGCGAAGGCCTTGGATGCGACCCTGATCCTTATAGTCAGCGAACCCTATGGGTACTGCACTAATCCCGGCAACGGCGGCGATTGGACGGAGTTCACCGCCTTCATGAGCCAGCTCATCGACAGCGTGAAAGCCAACGGGATGACCGGTCCGGACGTGCGCTGGGATCTGTGGAACGAGCCCGATTGGCCTCCTTTTTGGAAGAGTTCCCAAGCCCAGTGGCTGGAGACATGGAAGCGCACCTACCAGAAGATCCGCGCCGCGATCCCCTCCGCCCTCATCGAGGGACCGAGCCTCGCCTATGGCCCGGGCTCGGGGTGGGACGATGCCTTCCTCGATTATGCCAAGGCCAACGCCGTCGTGCCGGACTATTACTCCTGGCATGAGGCCGCGGGCGGCCGTGATCCCGTTGCCAACCTGGCCATCGTGAAAAGGGGCCTCTCCCTCCGTGGGATTACTAGCGTCAGAGGTTTCGACATCAACGAATACGGCGGGGGCGACGAACAGACCCCAGGGCATTCGGCCTGGTACATCGCCCGGTTCGATAGGGCCGGCATCCAAGGCATGCGCGCCAACTTCGGCGGCGCGGAGTTCTTTTCGAACATGGCGGGTCTCGTGGCGCCCGGCTGGCAACCGAACGGCCAGTACTGGATCTACAAGCGCTACGCGGACCAGACCGGCCTCCGCATCCACACCACCCCCGGATCGGAGGTGGACGCTGTGGGCTATCAGGACGCGGCCGCGCGCAAATCCATCATCGTGATTGGCAACCGCGGGGGCGTAACGGGATCGGTCAACGTGATCTTCAGGAACGTCCCTTCCTGGCTGCAAGACGGCGGATCAGCCAAGGTGGTCGTGGAGAAGATGCCGACGGGCAATGGGGCGCTGGCCGTGCCCATCGTCGTTTCGAGCAAGCAGGTTCCCGTAGCATGCGGAGCCATGACGGTGACCCTGGACTGGGCAAATGCGACGGATGGTTATGTCCTTACCTTGAGCCCGAACTGATGTTCCGGTCCGGTTTTTAACAGGTTGGCTGGGGAATTCAAGTGGCCGAAAAAGGGGAAGTTGAATGAACTTCGCTGTATCTATCGCCAATCTCGTCCTGGCTCTACTGATTGCCAACGGCCCCGCCCCACAACCGCATCACCCGGGCGCCGTTCCACTCATCGAGCCCGTCCCGGAGGCGCCCCGGGAACTTGAAGTGCTCGACAACAGCAATCCGCTCGGCATTAATGCGCGCCACCCCCCATTTTGCGTGGATCCCGGGAAGCGGGGTGCGCGGAGAAAGACAGGCGGCTTACCAAATCCTGGTCGCATCCAGTCGCAAGAACCTCATCCGGAATATCGGGGACATGTGGGACTCCGGCCCGATTCAGTCCGGCTCCCACTTCGGGGTCGCTTACAGCCTGCCGGGACAGGTGTCGTTCTCCACCTTGGTGGCCGCGACCGGCCCGTCGGCGTGGCTACCGGACCCGTTCCCCCTAGCGCGGCCCGCCAGGCCCCTTGCATCGAATGCGCCCTATTACTGGAAGGTGAGGGTGTGGAACGGGGAAGGGGAGGTTTCCGAGTATAGCCCCCCGGCGGTCTTCGAAACCGCCATGCTGGGCCCGCTCGATTGGACTGCCAAATGGATCAGCTTCAACAATGCCGAGACCTTACCCATGTTCCGGAAAGCCTTTCAGGTTGACAAGGCCGAGACGCGCGCCCGGGCCTATAACAGCGGCATGGGATTCCATGAGCTCTGCCTAAACGGGCAGAAGGTAGGAGGGGATGTGCTGGAACCGGGGTGGACCAACTACAGGAAGAGCTGCCAATATGTGACGTACGATGTCACCGCCATGCTGGCCCAAGGAGACAATGCCCTTGGCGTGTTGTTCGGGAACGGCATGTACAATGTCATCAAGAAGGAAGGCGGCCGCTCTAGCAAGTTCGGAAGAACTTTCGGCCCGAATAAATTGATTCTGGAACTGCAAATCGAGTACGCCGATGGCACCACGGCCAAGACCCTCAGCGGCGGTACCTGGAAAGTCTCCTGCAGCCCCATCATCTTCTTGCAAATCTATTCGGGCAAGGTCTATGATGCCCGCCTGGAGCTGCCGGGCTGGGACCGCACCGGCTTCGACGATGCGGCCTGGAGCGCGGCTACCGAGGTGGACGGGGATGGTCGGGTTTCCCGCGGAGATATTCCTGCCACCGGGCCGTATTGGATCCGCCTTTCCTGCCGCAAGGGAGTATGGGGGTGGAAAATAATACTGAAGAAAGTAAGGTGACCCATGCCGCAGCGGAACCAGGTCAGCATCGCAAACACAGGCGCTTTTGTAAGGAATGAAGGAATGACTGTTTCATCAATCGAAAAATTCAGATCAATTACTTTAGCCGGCCTGCTGCTATTTTGGTACTCGCTTGCAAACTCCGGAGTCGTCAACCTCCGGTGCGAATCCCTGCAAAACCCGTTGGGAATCGATGCCCAGAAGCCTCGCCTCTCCTGGGAATTGGAATCCGATTTGCATGGTGAAAAGCAGAAAAGCGTCCAGATCATTGTCGCGGGCAGCAAGGCTCGCATTGACGCGAACATTGGCGACTTGTGGAGCGCGACCATAAACGACAGCAAGTCGTTTCATGTCGAATACAACGGCAGTCCCTTGCAATCGGAATTGGCTTGCTGGTGGAAAGTGAGAGTGACCGGAACGCAGGGTTCGTACGACTGGAGCGCGCCGGCCATGTGGTCCATGGGACTCCTTGCTTCATCCGATTGGGAAGGCGCAAAGTGGATCGGCTACGATGCGCCGTCGGAAGCCACACCGTCTCCGCTTTTGAGGAAATCATTTGCAATCAGCAAAACGATTAAGCGGGCCATGGCGTACGTCACCAGCCAGGGGGTTTACGAAATTCAGATCAACGGAGCAAAAGTCGGAGACCAGATCCTTGCCCCGGGCTGGACCGATTACCGGAAGCGGATCATGTATCAGGCCTATGATGTTACAGGCATGCTGAATACCGGGGGAGAGAATGCGATCGGTGCAATGCTTGGCGACGGATGGTACAACGCACAAATGCTCACTTGGCCGAGCCGAGCCGTATATGGATCAAATGGCCGGAAATTGCTTTTTAAACTTGTCGTGGAATACACCGATGGCTCGAAAACGACAGTCGTTTCCGATGATTCCTGGAAAATGTGGCAGGATGGATTCGTCCGCTCCTCGGATATTTACAATGGAGAGACATTCGATGCCAGAAAACGGTATCAGCCCTCGGGCATGGCCTTAAACATTATCGACGATGTTGACCCGTCCATTACCTACAGCGGCTGGACCAATATCAACGGTAAACTGGATCCTTCCAAATGGAATGGCGGCACAGCGCGCGCCGGCGTAAATGCAGGTGAATACTGCCAATTCAAAAGCGCCGACTGCACGCGGATAAAATTCTACGCTACTACGGGGCCGGACCGCGGCCAAGCCGATATCTATGTAGACGGCGCGCTCAGGCAAACCATTGACGAGTATAGCGCATCACTGCTCGGATCCGCGCTTCTGTTCGATTCCGGCACGCTCCCGGCGGGTTCGCACTCGATCAAGGTTGTGGTGAAACACCAGAAAAACGCAGCGGCAACCGATTACTGGGTGGAATGCGATAAACTTGAGACGATGGCGCAGCAGGCCAGCCTCGATTTAAGGGATTGGAGCAAACCGGGCTTCAATGACATCGCGTGGATCGCGCCAAAGATGTATGCGGCATCGGCCGCCGCG
>Ga0209515_10002181_pt1 | contig 30654 bp, 27 predicted proteins | sample Subgroupgradi54m_FD_187454 | JGI IMG/M metagenome (GOLD analysis project Ga0209515, IMG submission 187454) | Subsurface groundwater microbial communities from S. Glens Falls, New York, USA - GMW60B uncontaminated upgradient, 5.4 m (SPAdes)... ... | reverse complement strand
AGGGAGATACGGGGTGCCCGGCGTCACGACGGCGGGCGGCGGCATCGGGGGATGCTGCCACGGCTCGAGCACCTGATGGACGATGGTGTTCGCCGAGAGCACCTTGCACCGATAGGCCTCGCGCAGCGTGAAGGCGCGCACCGGGTCGGCGCTCAGGAAGTCTTCACTCACCGGCCCAGGGCTCCTTCTTGTTGCAGGAGCCGGCGCTTGCGAGCCGTGCCGCCACGCGCAGAGTAACCGCCGAGGCCGCCGCTGGCCACGACCCGGTGGCACGGAATGGCCGGTGCCCAGCGATTGCGTTTCAGCGCCTGGCCGACGGCGCGGGCCGCCCGGGGCCGACCGATCGCGCGGGCGATCTGGCCGTACGTGCGCACCTGTCCGCGCGGAATCTTCAGGAGTGCTTCGTAGACGCTCCGCTGAAACGGCGTGCAGTGCTTGCGCCAGTCATTCGATAACACGCTCATGCCTCCTTATCCTGCGCGTAGGTAACCATTCGCCGGGTCGACCTCAGGTTCCCCAGCGGGGAACCTGGGTCTGCTTTCTCGCGCTCGCTCGTCCCTCGCCAGCTCGGGACACCGTGCCCGCTCGCGCTCCGAAGCCCCGGCTCAGGTCACCTACGCGCGGAGTTCAATCTTGGCGAAATGCGTCGACGGGTGGCGTGGCTGCCGGCCCCGCCAGCAGGCCATACGCGGCCTGCACCGGCCGGTTGAATCAACAGGCCCAGCATCTCAGCAGATCCATTCCACGCCCGATCAGAATGCTCAATCTGCCGGAGCCGCGGGCCGATGCCGGGGTCGGCTGCCATGACAGGACCCGTCGCGCTCATGATCGCCTCCGATTGAGTGCCTGCAAGATCCGTTCGGCCATGGCGGCGGAGATGCCGCGGATCGCGGTCAAGTCCGGCGCTGTGGCCTGCTTGATCGCATCCACCGAGCCGAATTGCACGAGCAGATCCCGGCGGCGCCGCGGGCCGATCCCCGGAATGTCGTCGAGCGCCGAGCGCAGCGCCCGCCGCCCCCGTAGGTGGCGATGATAGCCGATTGCGAATCGGTGCGCCTCGTCGCGCACTCGCTGCAGCAGGTGCAACGCCTTCGAGGTGGGCGGCAGGATGAGCGGCTCGGTCCGGCCCGGCAGGAACAGGTGCTCGAACTCCTTTGCGATCCCGACGAGCGGGATCGCCACCTTGAGCTCGTCCACCACCTGCTGGGCCGCGGCGACGTGCCCCTTCCCGCCATCGATGAGCACCAGATCGGGGGCCGGCCACGGCTCGCCGAACCGCCGCCGTACCAGCTCCTGCATCATCGCGTAGTCATCAATGCCGACCACGGTGCGGATCTTGAACCGTTTGTAGGACGCCTTGTCGGGCTTCCCGTCCACGAACGTCACCAGCGACCCGACCGCCTCCTGGCCGTACAGATTCGAGATGTCGAATCCTTCGATCCGCCGAGAGAGCGTCGGCAACTGCAGGAGGCGGCGGAGATCATCGAGCGCCTCGGACGGCAGGAATCGCCGCGGGCGAACGGTGAGCTCCGTCAACGCCGCAACCTGATCGCGAAGTTTGGCCGCCTCTTCGTAGCGTTGGGCGTCGGAGGCGGCGCGCATCTGCTGGGCCAGCTCGTCGAGCACCTCTGCCTTCTGTCCCTCCAGCACGCGGAAGACCCGCTCGAGCATCGCCTGGTATGCCTCGCGCCCGATCTTCCCCGCGCAGGGGGCCGCGCACAATCCCATGTAGTAGTCGAGGCACGGGCGCCGCGGCAGGGCGCGGCAGGTGCGGAATGGAAAGATGCGCCGGATCGCGGCGACCGCCTGCCGCAGCAGGGCCGCATTCGCAAACGGACCGATGACCTTGACGCCCGGCTCGGGGGTGCCACGCCCGATGAAGATCCGCGGGAATTCCTCCTGGATCGTCACCTTGATCAACGGGTAGGATTTATCGTCGCGGAAGGAGACGTTGTATTTCGGCTGGTGCTCCTTGATGAGCGAGGCCTCGTAGAGCAGCGCCTCCGCTTCCGAGGCCGTCTGAATAATCTCGAGATCCGCCACCTGCCGCACCATGATCTGCGTCTTGGGGTCGTGCGGCCGCGCGGGTTGAAAATAGCTGGCCACGCGCTTGCGAAGATTGATCGCCTTGCCGACGTAGAGCGTCCGGCCGTCGGCATCCTTCATCAGATAGACGCCGGGCGTCTCCGGCAACGCCCTCACGCGCGCGCGGAGATCCATGGCAGGTGCCGCAGTTCTTCCACGCCGAACCAGTGGCAGGCGGCGCCGAAGACGCCGAGACTCAGGAGGAGCAAGGAGGCGAGGGCCGGAAGCTGCACGAGCTTGGAGGGGGCGGTCAGCCACGGCCGCCCCAGCCACTGCCCGAGGAGGCAGACGGCCCCCATGCAGGCGGAGGCGATCAGCACGCGCCGCGCCGACCGCCACAGCGACGGCTCATCGAGCGCCCCCAACGTGCGCCGCAGATGCCGCCAGAGCATCACAAAGTTGCAGCCGCTCGCCACGCTCGTCGCCAGCGCCAGCCCGCCCACCCCCATCGGCCCCATCAGCGCGAGATTCAGCAGGGCATTGATCGCGAGGGCCACCGCGGCGGTGCGCACCGGCGTCCGCGTATCCTGGAGGGCGTAGCAGGTGTTCGTCAGGATTTTCACACCCATGTAAGCGGCCAATCCGATCGAGTACCAGACGAGCGCCTGCGCGGTGATGCGCGTCGAGTAAGCGGTGAACTCGCCGTGCTGAAAGAGGACCGCCACGATCGTCCGGCCCAGCAGGACCAGCCCCACCGTCGAGGGGAGCGCGAGAAACCAGGTCATCTTGAGTAACCCCTCCATGCTGCGTTTGAGCGGCGCCGGCGAGGCGTCCAACGCCTGCGAGGAGAGGAGCGGCAAACTCGCCTGCGCCAGCGCGGTGCCGACGATCGCCAGGGGAAATTGGAACAGCCGATTCGCGTAGTAGAGGGCCGCCACCGCCCCGTGGCCGACGATCGAACTCAGCGAGGCGCAGACGGTATCCACGAGGACGTTCAACTGGTAGACGCAGGAGCCGAGCGCGCGGGGGCCGAGCAACCGCAGGGCCTGCGGCACCACCGGATGCGTGAGCCGCCGCGGCTGCCCGGGCAGCCAGCCGCGCCGCCAGAGGAGTGGCAGCTGCACCCCCAGCTGCAGCGCGCCGCCCACCAACACTCCGATCGCCAGCACCACCACCGGCTCCGGGAATCGCGGGGCGAGACAGACCGAAACGATCATCGCGAGATTAAGGAGGCACGGGCCGTAGGCCGGGACCGTGAAATGGTTGAGCGTGTTGAGAATCCCCGTGGCGAGCGCCGTCAACCCGATGAACCAAAGATACGGAAAGAGCCACCGAGTTAACCGCACCGTCAGGGTAAAGGTCTCAGGGTCCGCGAGGAACCCCGGCGCCGTCACCCGCACCACCCAGGGGGCCATGAGCCACCCGAGGAAGGCCACGACCGCTAGCGCCACCGCCATGAGATTGATGAGGGTGCCGGTGACGACCCAGAACTCCTCCGGGCGCCGCCGGCGATGCTCGGTCAGGACGGGGACAAACGCGGCATTCGCCGCCCCCTCGCCGACCAGGTCCCGCAGGACATTCGGCAGGCGGAAGGCCACCGCGAACGCCTCGGCGGGCGCCGAGGTGCCAAACAACCGGGCGACGAGGATGTCGCGAATGAACCCCAGGATCCGGCTGGCCAGGGTGGCGATCCCGATCGTGCTGGCGGAGCGGACCGTCTCGCGCGTCGAAGCCGGCAGCTTGACAGGGGGGGAAACGCTATGGTACGGTGTGCCCATGCCGATCCTACATTCAGCGGCCAAACGCATGCGGGCCGACCGCGCGCGCCATCAGCGGAACCTCCGGCTCTCGACGGAGCTCAAAACGCTCATCAAGCACTTTGAGGTCGCCGTCCAAGCCAAACAGGCGCCGAAAGCCCAGACCGCCCTGCAATTGGTCACGAAGAAATTGGACCTGGCCGCCAGCAAGGGACTCCTGCACCGCAACACCGCCTCGCGCAAGAAATCGCGTTTGAGCCGCCGCTTGGCTCAGTTGACCGCCGCCGCCTGAGGGCGGCCTCCCGCCAGCTCCCACACGCATCGCTCCACCAGGGCTGTGCTGTTGACGGTCCCGGTCTTCAGGAGTCGGTCGGTTTCCACCAACGCCTCGAGCGCCTCGGCCGCCGCGCGCGGTCGCCGCTTCCAGAGCCGGCGCAGATGCCATCCCAGGACGCCGAGCACCTCCTCGGGGGCGACGCCATGCTCCTCGAGCAGTTGGTGCGTGATCCGGATCGCCGTGGCCCGATCGCGCGCCAGCGCCGCGTCCACGATCGCGAACGTCCGCTCCTCCACCGACCAGCCGATGAGCGCCGTCACATCCTGCGCGGTCACCGACGCCCGCTCACCGACGTACAGCGCGAGCTGATCCACGAGCTGCGCCAGCCCCGCCAGATCCGCCCCCGCGCGGGCCACGAGGGCCTGCGCCGCGTCGGACGTGATCGTCTTCCGGCTGGTCTGGGAAATTCGTTGGCGGATCCAGGCGACAAGCGCCCCGCCCTGCAGCGGCCGGCAGGAGACCTCGCGAACCGCGCCCGGGCCGGCCGACGCCAGCGCCGTGCGCAGCGTCCCCGACGGCGGCTCCTCGAGCGTCACGATCAGACAGGCCGACGGCGCCGGAGCCGGAGCCTTCGCATACCTTGCCAGCCAGGCGAGGCCCTCCGCAGCGAGGAATCCATCGAGCACCACCAGGCGACGGGGGCTCGTCATCGGCAGGGTCTGGAGGGCAGCCATCACTGCCTGAGGATCCCACGGCTCGGCGGGAATCGTTTGCTGATCGAAGGCCTCGGCGCCGGCCGTCACCCCCTGCGCCAGACAGCCGCGCACCGCTTCCTGCCGCAACCACACGTCGGTCCCCACACAGAGCAGGATGGGGGGAAGCGCGGCCGACGGCATGGCTTACCAGTTCTCGATAGTCCGCTCGACAACGCGCCGGGCAAAATCAGTCAGCAGGGCCGTGACCGCCGTGGACTCGCTCGTCGCGGAGCTACCGGTCAGGAAGTAGGTGGTGTCCCCGACAAAACCATTTTCTTCCCAGAGCAGCTCGCCGGTCTTCGTATTGCGCAGGGTGAGATTGGCCACGAGATTCAGCCGGTACTCCTCGATGTTCCCTGTGTCATTCAGCCGCAACGCCTGACGATGGAAATCCACGATCTCGCCGGTCAGCACGAGATCCGCCTGGTCTCGATTCGGCGTGACGTGGAGGCGTCCGTCGAAGATAAACCGCTTGATCACCTCGCTCGTGACATCCGTCTCCAATTTGGGCAGTGAGCTGGTAAACCGCTGAATCTCGCTGGGTTCCTGCGTGATGGAGAGTTTGTTCACGAAAGGGGCGATGTAAATCAAGCGGTAGGTGGGGGGGAGCAAGGATTTCGTCGAATAACCGCAGCCGGCCGCCATCACGATCAACGCGGCCGCCACCCACCGCCGCCCATTCATGGGGTCGTCGGCGGGATCTCCCCCCGCTGCTCGAGCGCCGTCAGTCGGGTCACCGCCTGGCTGGCCCATGGCGTGTCGTCGTACTGCGTCACCACCCGCCGGTAATAGATGGCGGCGCTGGCCCATTTCCTCTGCTGCTCGTAGAACTGAGCCACCCGGAAGAGACTTTCGGCCTTGTGCGCGCGCAACTGCTGTAGACTCTGCTGCGCCTCGGGGAGCAGCTCGCTCCCTGGGTGGGTCGTGATGAACTCCCGGAACCAGGTGATCGCTTGGTCCGTTGAGTCTTGATCATAATTCGGCTTGAGACTCAGTTGTTTGGCGCAGTAGGCCACGTTGTAGCGCGCCTCCTCCACGAGCGGGCTCTGCTTGTAATCCTCGACCACCTTTTGGAACGCCTTCATCGCGTCGCCGTACTGGCCCATCTTCCGGTAGGTCTGCGCCAGTTGGAGCTGGGCGCGGTCGCCGAACTCTCCGTAGGGCGCCTGAGTCACGATGTGCTCAAAAATCTCGATCGCCTTGTCGTACGCCGGCACGGCCAGCGGTACCGGCTGGATCGGGCGGAATTTCTGTCCGTTGGCGTAAGCCTCGCCGATCGCGAACGACCGGCCGATGGCATCCTTGAACCGCGGTGAGTAGGGGTAGATCTCCACGAGCTTCTTGTACTGGAGGAAGGCGTGGTACGGGCGGTGGAGCGCCTCGTAGCTCTGGCCGGCGGCAAACTGCGCCTCAGGGGCCTCGACCGACTTCGGGTAGCGGCGGACGAGTTTGAGGTACTCGCGAACCGCCCGGAGATGATCGTGCACCTGGGTTAGTTGTTGGGCGTACTCCAACTGCGCCTTCGGCGTGTCCTTCGGCTCGGTCGCGGGGTTAACCCACCGCTTTGTCTGCGGCGTCCAGATCCAATAGGCCGAGGCCGGAGGCGCGGAGGTCATGAGGACAATCAGGGTGCACAGCAGGCAGGCGATACGCTGCATAAGGGGTATGGTACCACGCCCCCCCGAGGGGCGTCAACGCGAGGGGGCTGGGCTAGGCGATGGGGCGTGGACTCCTCGCTCGACATAGTCGGCTAGGAGGCCACGATCTTGCGGGGTGATTTCGAGAAAGTGGGCGCCGACATCCCAGAGGTCGCCGAGCGGCTGCTTGCGAGTCCACATCACCTGGGCGATCGTGCGGACCGGCTGCGGCACGCCGGGGAGGGTGACTTGGACTAGGAGGCGACGATAGCGTGAAAAGAACTGGGCGGTCTGAAACTGCAGACCGCCCGCGCTGAGATCCCTCGAGAGGTCGGCCGCCTGGAGTGTCCGTGGCTGGAGTAGGTCGCGATACTGAACTGATGCGCGACATGTCAACCGCGGGAACCGGCGCCGCTCTATGGCCACCCAGGAACTCACAACCCCGCCTTGATCCTGACCCAAGAATAGCATACGAGGAGGACGTTGTCAAGGGTTTCTGGGATCATTATTTATAATATCAGTACGACTAACTACCTGGGCGGCCGCGAGCAGACCGACGTACCATCCGAGGAGTCCCCACCAGGGCAGCCCCGGACAAGGAAGCGTGGCCCCGGGTAGGGCGGCACAGCGTGCGAGGAGGCCGAGGAGGATATGTACACTCAGTTGCGCGGCCCCAGCCCACGGCACGACCAGCCACGGATGCCACCAGGCCCCGAGCAGGACGACGAGCCCCGTCACCATCACGAGGGCCGCCAGTGGAACCGCCAGCAGGTTGGCTAGCCAGCTCACCAGGGTGATCCGGTGCAGGTGCCAGGCGACGAGCGGCCAGGTGCCGAGCCACGCCGCCGTCGAGACCACGAGCGCATCAAACAGCCCCCGTGCCGGGCCGCGCACCAGCGGCGGGCGGTCGGCGAGCAATCGGCGGCCGAGCGCGATGCCGAGCGGGGCGAGCGTCAGGAGTGCGACGACCGACGCGAACGAGAGTTGAAAACCGATGTCCCAGAGCGCGCGAGGGGCGGCCGCGAGAATGAGGAGGGCTGCCAGGCCGAGACTGTTCAGCGGGTCGGCCGGCCGCGTCAGGCAGAGTCCGACGAGTAGGACGAGCCCGGTGAGCGTCGCCCGCACGATCGGCGGCTGCGCGCCGGTCAGCACGCAGTAGAGCACGAGGCCCATCATCGTCACCACGGCCGCCGGCCGCCGTGGGCATCGCGCGGCGCGCGCCAGCCCCCACAGCAGCCCGCCGATCAGCGTCACGTGCCACCCGCTCACGGAGAGGAGATGCACGGTGCCGGTGTCAGTGAAGAGGGCCGTGGTGTCGCGCAAGAGGGTCGTGCGATCACCGGCGAGCAGGGCAGCCAGGAGGGCCGCGGTGGGTGGATCCACCAGTTGGCGCATCAGCCCGAGTGCGCGGTGCTTCGCGTCGAAAAGCGCACACAACGCGCGATGCCACCCCTGCGGCGGCCCGATCCACTCGACGTCGTCCCACCCCGTCTCGAGGACGCCCTCCACCCCCTGCAGCCATAACCAGCGGGCCTCATCGAATGCTCCCGGGGTGGCCGCTGGGTGCGGCGCGCGGATCATCCCGCGCACACGGATCTGGTCGCCGACGCGGAGCGGGTAGGCCGGCTGCGTTTGGCGCAGCCAGACGGAGCCGCCGGCGCGCTGGGGGCCGACGGCCGTGACCGCGAGGACCAGCTGTTGGCCCGCCGGGTGCCCTGCCCCGGCCCGCCAGATCGGATCACTCGCGACGACGCCCTCAACGAGCGCTGGGCCGACGATCACCACCTGCCGATAATGGTCGCGCGGCAATCGCGCCTCGGCCGCCATCCGCAGCGCCCCCAGCCCCACGATCGCCACCAGCATCGCCACGACCGCCGCCGTCTGTAGTCGGGGTGATCCGCTGAGCAAGGGGAGTGCGAGGAGACAGGTCACGAGTGCCGAGACCGTGAGGAGCCACCAGGCCAGTGACGGCAGGAGGGGCTGTGCGGCGATGCCGAGGAGGAAGGTTACGGCGACCCAAACCAGCGGGCGCCGCATGCTACTCGACAGTCAGGCGGGATTTCAGCTCAGCGACGACCTTGGGCGAGAGCCCCTTGACGCGCCCCACGTCCTCGACGCGCAGGAACCGCCCGTGCGCCTCGCGATCCTCGACGATCCGTCGCGCCAGCGCCGGCCCGATCCCCCGCAGCGCCGCCAGCTCCTCCGCCGAAGCCACGTTCAGATTCACGGCGACCACGGCCGAAAGCTGAGCCGGAGGTGCCACGCGCGTCACGAACAGTGCCGTGATCCCCACAAGCCCGGTGGCCCCCAGCACGAGCAGGGCGCGTAACTCTTGACGGGTGAACGGCAGCGGCAGCATAGGTTTGATGATACAGGAATAGTATATTATCTAATCAGAAATTGTCAATCGGGGAGTTGTGGAGGAATTACGCGGACCAGGTCGCGACGGTGTAGCGGTTCCACCGCACGTGGTCTTCAAGGAGCTGTATTGATGTCACTGTGAGCACCCGCGGGGCGGCGTCTGGCTGATCTGGCTGGAGACTCCACGCACGCAGAAGCGGGTCCGCGAGCATCTCAATCTGATCGGCCGTGAGCAGGATGCTTCGCGGTGGCACATACTCTCTACCCCGTGGGAACATCTGGTCGAAAAGGTTCGCGAGGTGTTGTGGAGTCACACAGCCCTTCACGAAGAGCGCGAGAGCGCCTCTGTAGTCCCGGGTTTCCCGATCCTCCCACAGCTTGGCAACGGCCGGCCATGGCTCTGATGGGAGCCAGTAATGCCGTGAGGAAAACAGCCGGCCATTGGCTTGAAGAACCTTTTTGAAATCCTGTTGAGGAAAGAGGGTGGGGCCGTCCAATGCAGGGGGAGGCACGCCGGTGATGCGCACCACGATCCCGCCCGTTGATGTGGGATCGCCGCTGAATTGCCGGGCTTGCGCCGCCGTCAAAGGCAGCGGGGCGGTTAGCTCTTGCCCCTGCCCTTGCAACGTCCTCACCTCCCCGTCCACAAAATCCTGCAACGCCTGCGCCCGCTCCACCGCCGTCTCCTCCGTCCCGGCGGCCGGGAACAAGGTGCGTGAACGGGGCTTCGGCTGAGTGTCCCATCGATAGAACACCTCGCACTGGAACGCCCATCTTTCTTCTCCTTGTCGGATCATCTCAGCCGCCTTGGCATACTCGGCGGCGTCATGCCCTGGCTCGCGCAAGGTCTCCTGGGCCACGCTAGCGGGAAACAGCGCTGCGCTAATGTAGTGGGCGATCGCGTTATAGGGTGGACTCGGGATCTCGGTACAAATCGCGCGCAAGGGTTTCGTCAACCCCTCCTCCCAATCCTGGTAGTGTTGGCCCTCCTGGCGTAACTCCTCGAGACTCATGCGTGACAGTCGTTCGGCGTATGCCCGAAGGTCGTTGGTCGAAAATGTCCGTGTGCGAGGATCGAGGATGGGGGTCAGCAAAGGCAAGACGTCTGATCGATAGCTTCCTGGATATGCGCGCTCGCGCGCCTGCATCGCCTCCACCACCTGCCGGAACGTCGTGCCCGTGTCCGTGAGAAGCTCCTCCGTCGTGAGCATCTCTTCTAGTCCGCCTTGCCTCCTCGCGGGTTTGGACTCAGAATCCACGCGCTGGAATGCCATGGCGTACACCTCTGAGCTGGATGATGCCTTCGGCTTAACCATCAGCCACAAGCCGAGCGCAGCGTCAGAGGCCAGCACATACTGTGCTCGAGGACCTTTGTCCATCGCCCGAATCAACGCCTTTTGCTCTGCGCTTACCGCCTGAAAAGCTTGCTTCACCAACCACCGCACTGTCGTCTTTGGCACAACACCCTTTAATGGAACAAAGGTTTGCCGAGGGTCCGACGCCCAGGACTCAGCCATCGGGTCTCCTAGACCGACAATGGCTCTATTCTCCCTGGAACGACGGATACGGAACAGCAAGCCATTGTTGGACCCCGGAGCGTTGCTATGCAAATGGATCCACCACTGATCGCGAGCGCCTTTCACCAAGTGGTATCTGGTGCTGACACGCTCAAAACCGACGCTACAACGGCTTGGATCCTCCCGAACGTTCCGCATCAGTTCGCGCAGTTCTCTCCGAACCCAATAACGCACATTGCTCACCCCGTGTTTTGGCACCCGCTCCTGCTGCTCCTCCATCCCGGCCTGGGTTTTCCGCAAGAGCTCGATGGCTTGCGAGAAGCGTACTCCACGCTGCGAGGGCGGCAATTGCTGGACGAGCGCCGGTGGGATTGCCCCGTGGTCTTGGAGCCAGGCGATCGTCAATGTCGTGAGGCGATTGAGCCAGACCGATTCACGAGTCCGGCCCTCCCCCTGATCGAGCAATGGGGCGTGCGTTTGGAGGTCGCGCGTCAGTTGGTCGAGTGTCGCTTCATTGAGCCCCTCGATCACGTGTTGGGCGTGCTGGCGCGTCTCCTGAACCGACAGGCCACCCCCGGTGGCAAGTGAGCTCCCAACGGCCGCCCAAGGGAAGTGGCTTAAGATCGCGCGGCGGATCTCGCGGGACGGTGGGAGGGACTCGCCGCGGAAGAGCGCGTCCCGGTACGGCGTGAGTGCCTTGACGATAGGAGATGAGCTCTCCGTGGTTAATGCCGGCATGGCGGACTCAAACGTCCCGTACTGGATGCGCTCTGCAACGCCCCGGTGGTTGATCCCTCGAGAGACCACGATGGCGGCGCCAGGGTGATCCGCCATCAGCTGTTGCACGAGACTGGCAAACGCTCGATCACGGATATCATCCGAACGCTGTCCCTCGACGAACCATGTGGTCATGAGCCGGGTTGCGGCGGCTTCATCTCGGGCACTGTACAACGCCCGCCGGGCCTGATTCATGGCAAACCGCTCGCGCAGATGCGCCGTGACCGCCGCCAAAGGGGCCTGCTCATACCGGGCGTGGACCGTTGGGTGCGTGGCCACATACTGAAGGATCGAATCCTCCGTCGAGGCGATGCGCTCCACACGTTGGGGGAGATCCCAGAACTCCCGCAGGGCCTGATCGAGAGCCGCATGTATGCGTGGCTCGTCAAGCGTCTCAGGCCCGGTCACCTGCTGGGCGAGGCCCGGGTGGACTTTGTCAAGGTGCACAAGGTCGGGGGCATGTTCCCGCACCACATAGATCTCCGAATACGTCTTCGAGAGTTGATCGAGGGTGTCGATCACGGTGTCTATCTGGTGCGGCGAATGATAATCAAAGAGCCAGACGACGCGGCCCGGCGGGGCCGTCATCCGGTGGTAGAGCGCCGGCAAACCAAACACCACCGTAACCCCGGCGGCCACCATCCCGATCGCTCCCATCCCCACCATGTGCCGTCGGGTCATGCCGTACGTGAAGGTCGGCGCCAATGCATCCCACGCGGCATTTTTGATGCCGGGCCCTTTGCCATGCATCCGCGCCGAGAAATCGCCGGCACTCGCGAAACGGCCATGCGCCGCCCGCTCCTGTGCAATCGCCGCTGCCATCACTGGGGGCACGCCATGTTGGGTCAGTGCGGCCTCGTCCGCGCTGTTGACATTGACTGGCTGTTCCCTCCTGAGGATATCTTCGAGGCCGGCTTTGTCCATGTGCGGACGCAACGCGTAGGCAGGGCTGGGCACGATGAGTGCCAGGATGAGCCAGGTGCTCAAGAAACGGTCGGGTCTTAGACGGAATAGCCTGCGGACATGCATGATAGAAAAAGTATACCTGGCAAGGAGGGGGAATGCAAGGAGTCTATACAAGATTTATTTTACATTAACACTCTTTCTCTAGGGGACGACATTCACCAGTTTATTGGGCACGACGATGATCTGGCGGGGGGCCTTCCCCTCGAGCCATTTCTGGACGGTGAGGTCGGCCAGCGCCCGCTCGCGCACCTCGGCCTCCGGCAGGTCGGCCGGCATCGTCAGCCGGGTGCGCACCTTCCCGTTCACCTGGATCGGGAGCGTCACCTCGGCGGTCTTGAGCGCGGCGGGATCGTAGGTTGGCCACGGGGCGCGCGCCAGACTGCCGGGGTGCCCGAGCTGCTCCCACAGTTCGTCGGCCAGGTGCGGGGCGAATGGTGAGAGGAGCTGCACCAAGGCCTCGGTGCCCTCGCGCAGGCCGGGCGCGGCGGAGTCGAGTGGGACCAGCGCATTCAGCAACTCCATGAGCGCGCTGATCGCCGTGTTGAATTTGAACGCCTCGAGATCGTCGGTCACCTTCTTGATCGTGGCGTGCACGGTTCGACGCAGATCGGGGTCGAGCGGGGTGTCACCCTTGACCTTGTCCGCGAGCGTCCAAACCCGGTTGAGGAATCGGGCGACCCCCTCGATAGCCCGCTCGTTCCATTCCAGCTGGTCCTCCGGCGGCGCGGCGAACAGGATGTAGACCCGCACGGCGTCGGCGCCGTACCGCGCGATCAGCTCATCGGGGTCCACGACGTTGCCGCGGGACTTCGACATGACCGCGCCGTCCTTGAGCACCATGCCCTGCGTGAGCAGCCGCTGGAACGGTTCATCCACGCTGAGCAATTTCTGGTCGCGCAGGAATTTCGTGAAGAACCGGGCATAGAGCAGGTGGAGGATCGCATGCTCGATCCCGCCGATGTACTGATCCACCGGCATCCAGTAGGCGGCGTCGGCGGGCCGGAACGGGAGGGCCGTGTCAGTCGGGCTAACGTACCGCAGAAAATACCAGGACGAATCAATGAACGTCGCCATCGTGTCGGTCTCGCGGCGGGCAGGGGCACGGCAGGTGGGACAAGGCGTCTCGACGAAGGCCCGCACTTTCGCGAGCGGACTGCCCCCTTCCCCGGTCAGCGGGGCCTCGGCGGGCAACTCGACGGGCAGCTGTGACTCGGGGACCGGCACCACCCCACAGGTGGCACAATAGATGATCGGGATTGGTGTCCCCCAGTAGCGCTGGCGGGAAATCAGCCAGTCGCGCAGGCGCCACTGGACTGTGCGCTTCCCCATCCCCTGCGACTCCATCCAGGCCGCGATCTCGCGCTTCGCCGGCTCGCTCGGCCGGCCGTCGAACTGCGCGGAGTGGACCATCGTCCCGGGGCCCTCGTGCGCCTCCGTCCAGGTTGAGGCATCATCCCCGCCCTCCGGCGGGCGAATCACGACCCGCGCCGGGAGCCGGTGCGCCCGCGCAAAGAGGAAGTCGCGCTGGTCGTGCGTCGGCACGGCCATGATGGCCCCGGTGCCGTACTCCATCAGCACGTAGTCCGCCACCCAGATCGGGACGGCCTCCTGATTCACCGGGTTGATCGCAAACGCCCCGGTGAAGACGCCGTCCTTCGGGCGGTCCGCCGAAAGCCGCTCCTGCTTGGAGGCCCGACGGACACGGGCCTGGAACGCCTGCACGGCCGCGGCCTCCGGCCGGCCCGCGATGAGCTGGGGCACGAGCGGGTGCTCGGGGGCCAGCACGACGTAGGTGGCGCCGAAGATCGTGTCGGGGCGCGTGGTGAAAACCGGCAGGCGCGTGCCACTCCCTTGCAGGGTGAATCCGATCTCGACCCCTTCGCTCCGGCCGATCCAATTGGCCTGCATGGTCCGCACCCGCTCCGGCCAGTCGGTCAGCTGTGCCAGATCCTCGAGGAGCTCTGGGGCGTAGGCGGTGATCTTCAGAAACCATTGTTCCAATTCCTTCGGCTGGATCGCCGAGTCACAGCGCCAGCAGTTCCCCTCGATTACCTCTTCGTTGGCGAGCGTGGTCTGGCAGGAGGGGCACCAGTTGACCGGCGCCTTCGCCCGGTAGGCGAGCCCCCGCTCGACCATCTTCAGGAAAATCCACTGATTCCACCGGTAGTAGGCCGGCTCGTGCGTGGCCACGCGGCGGGACCAATCGTAGGAGAGCCCGAGCCGCTTGAGCTCACGCTCCATCTGGGCGATGCACTGGTCGGTCCAGGCGCGGGGGGCCACGCCCCGCTTGATCGCGGCGTTCTCCGCCGGCTGGCCGAACGCATCGTACCCCATCGGGTGCAGGACGTTGAAGCCGCACCGCCAGCGATAGCGGGCCAGGACGTCGCCGATCGTGTAGTTGCGCACATGGCCCATGTGGAGGCGGCCCGAGGGATACGGGAACATCTCGAGGAGATAGGACTTCGGGCGGGTGGGATCGGTGGCCGCGCGGAAGAGGCCCTGGGCCTCCCACGCCGACTGCCACTTCGGCTCAATCTCTGCGAAGGGATAATTCATCGAAGGATGGTGACGTGTCAAGTGGTGGAGCTGGCCGGGATCGAACCGGCGACCTCCTCAATGCCATTGAGGCGCTCTCCCAACTGAGCTACAGCCCCGAAACTCGAAGATGGTTCAGTGTAGCGGCGACTGACTTGGCTTGTCAATCACTTCACGGGCCGGCGGCGAGCCCGAACCAGCAGGACGACGCCGAACACGACGAGATAGCTGATCACCCCGAGCGCGATGGCCAACAGCAGGCCGCCGACGAGTATCTGTGCGACGACGTTCACCGCCAACCAGGTGAAGGGGTGCGCGCCGAGGAGCCAGCGGCCGACGGCATAGCTACCCAGGTAGACGAATGGGGTGGTGAACGGATTCACCAGCAGCGACCCGGCCACCATGATCGGGGCATTCAATCGGAGGATCGCCGCGCAGGCCGCCGCCGCGAGCGCCCCCGTGCCCGGCAAAATCCCGATGGCTACGCCGAGGCCGAAGGCGAACGCCAGCTCATGCGGCGTCCCGTGGAAATTCCACAGCGGCGCCAGCCGCTGGCGCCACCAGGCGTTCACGCCGACGGTTTCTGAGCGGCGGCGAACGCCCTGATCCCCTCGAACACCTCGACGGGGAGCAGGAAGACGACGGTGTTCGACGCGGTCGGGCCGAGTCCATCGATTGTCTGGAGCGTGCGCAGCTGCATCGCGCCCGTCGAGGCGAGCATCGTGCGGGCGGCGGCCGCCAGATTGTCCGCGGCCAGCTTATCCCCCTCGGCCTTGGTGATCGTGGCCCGTTTCTCCCGCTCGGCGGAGGCCTGCCGAGACATCATCTTCTTCAGTTCCTCCGGCATGTCGATGTCCTGCACCTTGATGCCGCTGACTTCGAGGCCCCAGGTCTTGCTCTCCGCCTCGACATTTTTCTGGATCGCCTGGCTGATCTGTTCGCGCTCCGCCAGGAGCTCGTCCAGCGACATCCCGCCGATCACGTCCCGCAGCGCCGCCTGCGCGTACTGCGAGAGCGCGTAGCGGTAGTCCTGCACCTTGATGACGGCGATCTCGGCGTTGGCCACCTGGTAGTAGACCACGCCATTGATCGAGACGGGGACATTGTCCTTCGTGATCACCTGCTGCTTCGGAATCTCCTGCGTGACGATGCGCATATCCACCGTGCGCGTCCACTCGACGATCGGGAGAATGAGGTTCGGCCCGGGATGCAGGGTGCGGCTATAGCGGCCCAGCGTGAACACGATGGTGGTCTCATACTGTTGGACGATACGCAAACTGAGCACCGCCAGCAGAAAGCCGATGGGGATGAGGAACATCGTCATACGTGCCTCCTATTCAGATCGAGCACTCATACAGCCCAGTTGTGATGTGCCGGGGGTGGGAGTCGAACCCACATGGGGTTACCCCCGCGGGTTTTTGAGACCCGTGCGTCTGCCATTCCGCCACCCCGGCGTGGCACGAGCGGTCAACCCTCTTCGAACGGGCCGATCTTCCGGTATTTCTCGTAGCGCTGTTGGACGAGGGTCTCGGGATCCAGCTCATTCAACTGTTTGAGGGATTTCGAGAGAGAGGCCTTCACCGCCTCGGCGGTGGCCGCCGGATCGCGATGCGCGCCACCCAGCGGCTCGGGGATCACTTCATCAATCAATTCCTTCTCCAGGAGCTCGGCAGCGGTTAGTTTCAGGGCGGCGGCCGCCTCGGGGGCCTTCGCCCGGTCTTTCCAGAGAATCGCCGCGCACCCCTCCGGAGAGATCACGGAGTAGTAGGCGTTCTCGAGGACGGCCACCCGGTCACCGACGCCGATGCCGAGCGCCCCGCCGGAGCCCCCCTCGCCGATCACCACGCAGAGAATCGGCACCTCCAGCCGAGCCATCTCGCGGAGATTGAAGGCGATCGCCTGGGACTGACCGCGTTCCTCGGCCCCGACCCCGGGATAGGCGCCGGGGGTGTCAATAAAGATGAGGATCGGGAGATGAAACTTGTCCGCCATCTGCATCAGCCGCAACGCCTTCCGGTACCCCTCCGGGTGGGCGCTGCCGAAGTTGCGCATGAGATTCTCTTTCGTGTCGCGCCCCTTCTGATGGCCGAGCACCAGCACCTTCTGCCCCTCGAAGATCGCAAACCCGCCGATGATCGCCTTGTCGTCGCCGAAAAGCCGGTCGCCGTGCAGTTCCACGAAGCCGGTCATCAGCATGCTGATGTAGTCGAGGGTGTAGGGGCGCTGTGGATGGCGGGCCAGCTGCACCCGCTGCCAGGGGGTCAGCTGGGCATAGACCGACTTGCGGGCCTTCTCGAGCTTCTCCTCGAGGCGCTTGACCTCGCTGGCCACGTCGAGGTGCTTGTCGCGGTTGAGGGCCCGGAGCTCTTCGATCTTGCGCTCGAGCTCATGGATCGGCTTCTCGAAATCCAGGATCATCGCCATGGCGATCAGCCGACGATGGTGACGTCGGTGCCGATGGGGAGGAAGGTGTAGAGTTCCTCGACATCTTCATTGCGCATGCGGACACAGCCGGCGGTCACTGATTGGCCGATCGTCGAGGCGTCGGTCGTGCCGTGGATCCCGTAGCTTGGCTTGGAGAAGCCCATCCAGCGGGTGCCGAGGATATTCTCCGGGCTGCCCGGTGGGATGATGCCGCGGGCCGTGTACCAGGGGGGATCCACGAGCCGGTTGACGATCGTGAAGGTGCCGACCGGCGTCTGGTCCTCGCGCCCGGTGGAGACCGTGTACACCTTGATCACCTCTTCATTGGCTTTGAGGGTCAGGGTGTTCTGTGATTTGTCCACGATGACGCTGAACGTCACGCGGGGGACGCGGAGCGGCCGCCCGACGAGGATCTTGTCATGCGGGATGTGATTCACGACGCGGAGGAGCTCGACCGTCGTGCGGTGCTGGCGGGCGATCTTCCCCAACGTGTCACCGAGCTCCACCGTGTAGTCCTGATAGAAAGGGGCATCCGGCATGGGGCTGGGAGTCAGAAGGAGGTGGATGTTGATGTCCCCGAGCCGCTGCTGCGCTTGGATCGCCTCGGCGCTGGTCGGATATTCCTGTAGGATCTGCTGGTAGGTGCCTCGGGCCTCCAACCATTGCTCGTGAGCCACCGCATGGTCGGCTGTGGTCAGGAGCGTGCGGGCGGTGCTGTTGGAGGAGGCGTCCGTCGAGACGGCTGGCGCGGGGGCCGGTTTCGCCGGGGCGGTGGCTGGGCGGGCGGACTTTGCCGAGCCGATCGTGGCGGCCAATGGCAGCGGCGGCGGTACGATCGACGGCTTGGCCCCGTGCGTCCGCGTGCCCGCCCAAAATCCCAGAGTTAGCGCCACGACGACCGCGCCGCCGACGCCCACCATCATCCATCGCTCGCGCATTAGCCCCTCACACAGAAGATGCCGATGAGAATCCCCAGCGCTCCCCCGACGAATACCTCGACCGGGGTATGTCCCAAAAATTGAATCACATGGCCCTCGGCGATCGACCGCTTCCAGTAGATGTCATCGAGCATCGCGTTGAGCGCCCGTGCCTGCTGGCCGGCCGCCCGCCGCACCCCCTGGGCATCGAACATGGTCACCAGCGCGAAGATCAGCGACACCGCAAAGAGCGGCGAGTCCCATCCCTTGGTCAGCCCCACCGCCGTCGTCAGAGCGGAGACCCCGGCCGAATGGGCGCTGGGCATGCCGCCGGTGCCGACGAGCCATCGAAAATTGAAGCGCCGCTGTCGGACCACGCCCCCGAGCACCTTGAAACCCTGGGCCACAATCCAGCCTAGAACCGCCGCGAGAAGCGGGCGATTCGTCACTAAATGATGGAAGATTCGAGTGAGCACCTTGACAGTCGGCCTCGGGAGTGTTAGGGTAGTCGCTACCCCGCTCGTGGCGAAACATATTACCACAGCCGCGACGATGCTCGCAACCGTTGCCTCACGAACTTTACTCGGCCTCGACGCTCTGCCGGTCACGGTGGAGGTGGACGTAGCCCCCGGTCTGCCCACGGTGGTCTTGGTCGGCCTGCCGGATGCCACGGTCAAGGAGAGTAAGGACCGGATCAAGGCGGCGCTCATCAACAGCCAGTTCGAATGGCCGGTCAAGCGGCTGACGATCAATCTCGCCCCAGCCCATCTGAAGAAGGCGGGCCCCGCCTTCGATCTGCCGATTGCTCTGGCGGTCCTCGCGGCGACCGGCCAGCTGCCCCCGGAGGCGCTGGCAGGGACCACGGTGGTCGGAGAGCTGGCACTAGATGGGGCGGTGCGGCCGGTGGCCGGGGCGCTGCCGATTGCGCTGGCCTGCAGGCGCGACCACCGGCAGGGGACGGGGCGCCTGCTCGTGCCCGCCGCGAATGCGGCGGAGGCGGCCGCCGTCCAGGGCTTGCCGGTCTACCCCTTGCGATCGCTGGCGCACACCGTCGAATTCCTGAAGGGGGACTGCGCGCTCGATCCGGTCACCACGGCGGTGCCGGAGGAGGTGGCCTCCACCGACGATCCGCTTGATTTCGCCGAGGTCCGGGGGCAGGCGCTCGCCAAGCGGGCGCTCGAGATTGCCGCGGCCGGGAACCATAACGTAATCCTCGTTGGGCCCCCCGGCACCGGCAAATCCATGCTCGCCAAACGCCTGCCGACCATTCTCCCGCCGATGACCTGGGAAGAAACGTTGGCGACGACGGCGATCCACTCGGTGGCAGGGCTCACGGTACAGGGGGATCAGCTCGTGCGGGCGCGGCCGTTCCGGGCGCCGCATCACACGATCTCGGACGTCGGGTTGGTCGGCGGAGGCACGCATCCGCGACCTGGCGAGGTCTCCATCGCCCACCACGGCGTGCTGTTCCTCGATGAGCTGCCGGAGTTCCATCGGGGGGCGCTGGAGGCGCTACGCCAGCCACTCGAGGATGGCCAGGTGACGGTGACGCGGGCGGCACGGGCACTCACCTTTCCCGCCCGCTTCATGCTGGTGGCCGCGATGAATCCCTGCCCCTGCGGCTACTTCACCGATGCCCGCCGGGCCTGCCACTGCCCGCCGACGCAAATCCAAAAATACCGCCGTAAGATCTCGGGGCCGTTGTGGGATCGGATGGACCTCCACGTCTCCGTGCCGGCGATCGGCTTCGCGGAGCTGACGGACGGACGCGTCGAGGAACCCTCGTCGGCGATCCGGGCCCGGGTGGTCGCCGCCCGCCGGCGGCAGCTCGACCGGTTCTCGGGGGAGCGGATTTGGGCCAACGCGCAGATGGGGTCGCGCGCCCTCAAACGCCACGCGGCCCTGCCGGCCGACGGGCGCCAGCTCCTGAAAGCCGCGATGACCGACCTCGGGCTCTCCGCCCGGGCCTACGACCGGATCTTAAAGGTGGCCCGCACGATCGCCGATCTCGCCGGGGCCGACACGCTGCGCACCGAGCATCTCGCCGAGGCGATCCAGTACCGCGCCCTCGATCGGGCGGTCTACGGGTAGACAGCATGAGGCGGCTGCGGGAGAACCCGCAACCGCCTCATGAGTTCAGAGTGCCGTCGGGTAATTAGGCTGCGACCCGGTGGGGCGCCGGATGTTTGCCGTTCTTCGGCACGACATGCTCGACGAGCCAGTCGCGCGTCTGGCCAAGCCGTTCGGCGGCCACCTCGCGCAACTGCTCCGTCTGCCGGGCGAGCTGCTTCTTCGCCAAGGTCAACTGCTTAGCGGTCGTGCGCCCATACGCTCGGATTTTCATCCCGATGCGCCGGCGAGTGACCGCCCCGGAGGCCGGAGCAAACAGCAGCGCCAGTACGCTACCGGCGGCTGCTCCAATCGCCAACGCCCCAATCGTCACTCCCATCTGATTCGGTCGACCTAGTGCTTTCATAGAATGATTCCTCCTTTTAGTCATCAGGATTCCTGATGATTCCGGTGCACCCCTTGCCTGCCATTCCCAAATCGGGCCGCAAACATGTGGCGGGCCCGAGTGGCCGCCACGGCCACCTGGTCTAAAAAAGTGGACGCCGTCTGACAGGTCCGGGCCACGACGCCGGTTACCTGATGCGTCGCCGCGTTGGTTCGCGTCACAAGTTGGCGCACCTGCGTGGCCACGCGGCCGGCGTCACGGAGCGCCCGGTCACACAGCGGGAGTGTCGTCTGTCGGAGATGGGTGAGGGTACGGCGAACTTCCCGGGCGGTGAGCGCAACGATGACGGTCAGGGCGACCGCGCAGACGGCCGTCACGCCACCAAGTACCAGCATCAACAATCCGTGATCCACTCGCACACTCCTTCGGCAACCCAGCCACCCTGCCGACAACTGGCGTCAGGGCCTGTGGCTTTGCGTCTCCCGATTACTCGGGATTTGCCTTTCTCGTGAATGTCAAATGACCACTCGCTACTACTCGCCAGTGCAAGTATGCCTGATGATACGCCCGGGCGTCAAGACCCCTGGAAAATTTTTTTGATGCTAGAATGAGACCATGCGTCGACTCCTCGGGGCCTTGCTGGCCCTCGGCCTCGCCGGCTGTGCCACCGGGTACAATGCCGGCACATCGAAGGAAGAAATCATCCTGATCGACACGGATCGCGAGGCCCGGATGGGGGCCGCGATCAACAAACAGATCGCGAGCTCGAAGGAATTCAAGATCTCGAATGATCCGGCGATCCTCGAGCGGCTGGACCGATTGGGCCAGCGGCTGGCGGCTGTCTCTGACCGCAAGGAGTTGACCTATCACTTCACCCTGTTGGAGTGGGACGAGGTGAATGCCTTCGCCGTGCCAGGGGGTTACATCTACGTCTCGAGCAAGTTGGTCGAACTCGCGAAGAGTGACGATGAGTTAGCGAGCGTCCTGGCCCACGAGATCGGCCACGTCGTGGCCAAGCACAGCATCAAGCGGCTCCAAGCGTCGCTCGGGGCAACGGCGCTGGAGATCCTGGTGGCCGCCGCGGGGAATCCCGATGCGCGCACGATGCGCGGTACGCAGGTAGCGCTAGATCAATTGTTCCTCGCCCATTCGCGCCAAGATGAGCTCGAGGCAGATATGCTGTCGGTGCGGTATCTGAAGCGCGCCGGCTTGAATGCGGAGGCGGCCCTGGCCTTCATGGCGCGGATGCAGGCCTACCAGCGGAAGCAACCGCTGCGTTCCTTCAGTTATGCACGCACCCACCCGTACTTCGACGACCGGATCCGGATGATCAAGCAGGCGGTCCGGGGCCAGGTGGACTTCGAGGATTACATCAACATGAGCCCCGAAACCCGGTGAGGGGTCGCCTGCTACGGCTGGGGATCACGGCCGCCGCCTGTCTGTGGATTGTCCATCTGGTGGATCTGCGGCAGCTCGGTGCCGCAATGCGGCAGACCAATCGCTGGGGCCTCGGGCTCGCCTGCCTCCTCTATCTGGTCGCGCTCCTCACCTGCTGCGTCCGCTGGCACGTCTTGCTCGCCCCCACGCACCCCCAACCATTTCGGCAAGTCCTACGGTGGTTCCTGATCGGGGCATTCTTTAACACGCTCCTGCCGACGACGATCGGCGGGGACGTCATTCGCATTCAAAGAGCCGGGCGCGCGATCGGCAACTGGTCCCAAGCCGCCGCCACCGTGCTGCTCGACCGGGTGAGTGGGTTTATCGCGATGTTCAGCATCGGGGCGACGGCGACGCTGATCGCCCTGCCGAAGATTCACGACCCAGTCATCCTGCAAGGCGTGCTGGGGTTGACAGGCCTGTTCACCCTCATCCTGGGGTGTCTCGTGAGTCCAGGGCTGCTCCGAGGGGTACTCGCGCCGCTCGGATGGCTGCGGCTCCACCGCCTGCACGACGCCGCGCAGGAATTCCAAACACTTCTGCACGTTTACGGACGGCATCCGCGGGCGTTGGGGCTGGCCCTCGGCTGCTCATTCGTCGCACAGGGGATCGGGATGTGGTTGTATTGGGTCGTGGCCCGCGCAATGGGCATTTCCCTGCCCCTCTGGGCGGCGTTCGTCTTCGTCCCCATCCTGATGATGATTGCCGTGCTGCCAATTTCGCTGAATGGGCTCGGGATCCGAGAGGGGGCGGCGATCCTGCTGTTCGGATCGCTGGGGATTCCGAATGCCGAGGCGCTCGGCTTGTCGCTCGTCTGCGCGGCGATCCCGGCGGTCTCGGGAGTGTGGGGGGCGATCGTCTTCGTCAGCGACCGGACGAACAGCCCGGCCGCGTGCCGCGCGTAAGCGGCGCAGTTACTTCCCGATACAGAACTGTGAGAAGATGGTCGCGAGGAGCTCGTCATTCGCCGTCTCCCCGGTAATCATCCCCAGTTGATCCAGGGCCTCCCGCACCTCCACCGCCACCAGATCCGGGGAGACCTGGTCGTCCAGGGCCACGCGAGCCCGCCGCACCGCCTCAAGGGTTTCGCGAAGCGCCTGTTGGTGCCGCAAGTGGGTGACCAACGGCACATCACCGTTCCCGCCCAACTCCGGCCGAATGACCTGGAGCAGCTGCGCCTCCAGAACCTCTAGTCCCCGCGCGTCGCGCGCCGCGACGGAGACCACCGGGGCCGAGGGCGCCAACGCCTGAACGGCCTCGGGGGTAAGCCGCGCCGGGAGATCTGCTTTATTCATCGCCACGATCGTCCGTCGATCCTGCACCAACGCTGCCACCGCCAGATCCTGGGGCGTCAACGGCTCGGAACCATCCACGACCCACAGAGCGAGATCGGCGCAGGCAAGCGCCTCGCGGCTCCGCTGGACTCCCGCGCGCTCAATAGGATCAGCGGAGTCGGTGACTCCCGCCGTATCGACCAGCCGGAGCGGCAGGCCCTCGAGCATCACAAGTTCCTCCAGCGTATCGCGGGTGGTGCCGGGGATCGGCGTCACAATCGCCCGGTCGCGCCGGAGCAGCGCATTCAGGAGACTAGATTTCCCCACGTTGGGCCGCCCGCAGATCACGGTCAGACACCCTCCAACCTGGGTGCGGTTCCGCTCGGCGGCCGCCAGCCAGCGCGCCAGCTCTTCGGCGAGGGAGGCGAGCGTCTGGTTGAGTACCTCGGTGGACCAGATCGCGTGCTCCTCGCCGGGGAAATCAACGTGAACTTCCAGGTGAGCGAGCGTGGTCAGCAACCGTTCGCGCACGGACTGGAGCCGCGCCGAAAGCCCGCCTCGCAGTTGTTGCAGGACGGCGGTGGAGGCCCCGTCGTGCGTGGCGCGAATCAGTTGGAGGACCGCCTCAGCCTGCGCCAAATCAATGCGCCCGTTCAAAAACGCGCGCTGGGTAAATTCCCCCGGCTCGGCCAAGCGGGCGCCGGCCGCCAGGGCTGCTGCGAGCACGCGCCGGACCGTGACGACGCCACCGTGACCACTGAGCTCCACCACGTCTTCTCGGGTATAGCTTTTCGGCGCGCGCATGATCGTAGCCAGCGCCTCGTCAACGTCAGCCCCGGTGGCCGGGTCCACAATCCAGCCATATTGGACCGTGTGCGTGGCAGCGTCGGTCAGACGGCGCCCTCCGGCGCGGCGAAAGATCTGGTCGGCGATGACGATCGCACGGGGGCCGCTCAGGCGCACGACGCCGAGACTGGCCTCGCCCACCGCCGTCGCGATGGCGGCAATCGTCTCATCCATGAGAAATCGGCACCGCGCTGAGGAGTTCCCCGAGGAGATAGAACGATCCGGTCACGACGATGCAGGCTTCCTCCGTGCAGGACTGGCGCAGACGAGCCACCGCCTCGGTGACGGTCTCGGCCGTGCTCACCGCGGGATACCACGGGCTCAAGCGCGCAGCCAACTCCCGGACTGGCAGGGCTCGGGGGTGGCCCGACTGGGTCGCGGTGACGGAGGCAACCAGGGAGACGAGCGCCTGCGCGACTCCCTCCACGTCCTTATTCGAGGAGATCCCGAGGATGAGATGGACGGGATGGCCGGGCCATAACGTGCGCACGGCTTCTGCGAGCGCGGCCGCCGAGGCCGCGTTCTGCGCGCCATCGAGGATCACCCACGGTCGGCGCGTGACGATCTGGAGGCGCCCGGGCCATTGGACGGCAGCCACGCCGGCCGCCACCGCGCCGGAGCTGATGATCCACGAATCGGGTAACGCTTCGAGCGCCAAGAGAGCGGTGGCTAGATTGACGCGCTGATGCGCCCCCAGCAATGGGAGCGTGATCCCAGGATACGTCCGGCGAGGCGTCTGGATCGTGACCCGCTGTCCCTCGACGGAGACAGCGACCGTCTCCACGCGCGCCGCCTCCTGCACTTCGACCCAAGGGGCTCGACGCGCCGTGGCCACCGTCCGCAACTCGGACAATACGCCATCGGTTTGCGGGGCGACCACCACGGGGCGGCCCGTTTTCATGATGCCGGTTTTCTCTCGAGCGATCGCCGTCACCGTCGTCCCCAGCACATCGGTATGGTCCAAACTGATCGGCGTGATGACCGTCACCAGCGGATCGAGAACATTCGTCGCATCCAGACGGCCGCCGAGCCCCACCTCTACGACTGCAATCTCCACCGACCAGCGGGCAAAGAGCCAAAACGCCGCGGCCGTGTAGGCCTCAAAATAGGTGGGGGTCTCGCCAAGCTGTGTTGCGGCCTCACGCACCGCCGCGACCGCCTCGGTCAATTCGGCCTCTTCCACCCAGCGGCCATTCAGTTGAATGCGCTCGCGGGGATCGATGAGATGCGGGGAGGTGTAGAGTCCGACGCGATAGCCGGCGGCTCGAAGGATCGCGGCGAGCAGAGCACAGGTGGACCCCTTCCCTTTCGTGCCGGCCACATGGAGCGACGGCCACTGACGCTCCGGAGCGCCTAGTCCCCCGAGGAGACGCCGCATCCGGTCGAGCCCGAACGCCCCGTCGGACACCGACGGCATCTGCTGCTCGTAGTTCGGCAGCTGGTCGAGGTAGGCGAGGTGGTCAAATACCAGGGTGCTAGCCATGACGGAAATGCCGCTGGCCCGTGATGACCATGGCCAGGCGCCCACGCTCAGCGGCAGTAATCACTTCCGCGTCACGGATGGACCCGCCCGGCTGAATGATGGCCCGGATCCCCGCCCGGGCGGCCACCTGCACGCCGTCGGCCTTCGGGAAAAATCCGTCGCTGGCGAGCACCGCCCCGCGGGCGCGGCGACCCGCCTTTTTGAGCGCGACGATGGCGCTGTCCACGCGGCTCGTCTGGCCCACGCCGATCCCGACGGTCTGCGCCCCCTTCACGACGACGATCGCGTTGGACTTCACATGCTTGGCGACGAGCCAGGCGAAGGCCAGACTTCGGCGCTCTGCGGCCGTCGGGACGCGGCGGGTAACGGTCTTCCAGGCGGTCGGGCGGACTCCTTCGTCATCGAGATCCTGCACGAGCCACCCGCCGGCCACCGTCTTCACATCCAGGCCGCGCCGGCGCCCACGAACGACGGGGATCTTGAGAATGCGGAGATTCTTTTTCCGATGGAGGAGCGCCAGCGCCGCCGCCTGATAGCCGGGGGCCGCCAGACACTCCAGAAACTCGCTGGCGAGCAAGGCCCGGGCAGTCGGCACGTCCACGATCTGATTGAACCCAATGATCGAGCCGAAGGCGGAGAGCGGATCGCACGCATAGGCCCGTTGGAATGCCAGCCGCAGTGTCGGGGCGCAGGCCACCCCGCACGGGTTCGTGTGCTTGACGATCGCGGCGCAGGGGTCACGGAATTCCTGCGCGAGGGCATACGCGGCCGAGAGATCCAGCAGATTATTAAACGAGAGGTGCTTGCCATGCAGTTGGGTGGCCGCAGCCAATCCGGCCGGCGCCAGCGGAGAGTCTGGAAGCATCGTGCCGACCGGCGGGAGGGTTTGATAGAAGGCGCCGCGTTGATGCGGGTTCTCCCCGTAGCGAAGATCCTGGCGCTTGATCGCCTGGATGAGGAGCCGGTCGGGCAGCGCCACGGTCGCAGAGGAGCCCCGCGCCGCCAGATAGGTGTAGATGGCGCTGTCGTACCAGGCGGTGTGGGCGAACGCCTCGACCGCGAGCGCGTAGAGCGTCTCGTCGGACAGGCGACCGTGAGACTGCTGCAGCTCGGCCAGCACCCCCTCGTATCGTCCCGGATGACAGAGGACCCCAACGGCGCGATGATTCTTCGCGGCCGACCGCAGCATCGCGGGACCCCCGATATCAATCTGCTCGACTGCCGCCTCGAGCGTCACGCCCTTCGCGCGCACGGTGGCCTCAAACGGATAGAGATTGACAACGACCAGGTCAATGAATTCCAGGCCGTGCCGCTTCGCCTGCGCCACGTGCCGCGGATGATCCCGTTTCGCGAGGATGCCGCCGTGGACTTTCGGATGGAGGGTCTTGACCCGCCCTTCAAACAATTCCGGGAACCCGGTGAACTCGGACATCTCCTGGACCGGGAGACGATGGCTCCGCAAGAGCTTCGCGGTGCCCCCGGTGGAGAGCAGTTGGACCCCGAGCTGAACGAGCCCCTGGGCGAACGGGACCAGCCCGGTTTTATCAGAGACGCTCAGGAGGGCTCGACGGACCGTGACCATGCCTCAGCCCTTCCTGGCGCGCGCCATGACGGGTCTCCGCAGGCGTTGCGTGATCGCTCCGGGACAACGCGAGCCGATGCGCCGGCCATCTACGGTGCGGATGGGCAGAATACCGATCAAACTGTTGGACACAAAGGCCTCCGACGCAGTGAACAGTTCATGACGCGTGAACGGTTGCTCCATCACCGGAATCTTGAGTTGCCGGGCCGCGCGTAGGACCGCCGCCCGCACGATGCCGGGCAGCACGCCGCTCCAGGTCGGTGGGGTGACTAACTGTCCGCGCCGCACCATGAACAGATTGCTCACGGTCCCCTCCGTCATCAGCCCCTGGGCATTCCGCCACAGCACCTCACGCACCGGGGGCTGCGCGGCCTCTCCCCACGCCATCACACCGGCGAGCCGTTCACGCGATTTGACTTGGGCCGGGACGGCGGCCGGCGATCCCTGGCGCCCCGCGGCCGTCACCACGTCGATGCCGCGACGCCACGGAGAGCGTGGGCGCGCCCGACGCCGCGGCAGCACTTGGGCCGCGATCGTGGGATCGTCGCTCATCGTCGAGACGTCGAGCCGCACACCCGTCGTGCCGCGAGGCAGACGCCGGATCGCTCGGAGCAGCGGCTGCTGCAGCCCGGCGGATGGCCGAGGGCGACCGACGGTCTGCTGGGACTCCCGAAGCCGCGCCCAGTGCGCGGCCCAGGCCACGGGCCGGCCTTTTGACACCCGGATCGTCTCAAACACCCCGACGCGAGTCTCATCCCACAACGACGGCATCAGGGACTCCTTGGGGCTGCGGGACTGCCGCCCCGCGCAACGTCACGAGCAGGGCCTCGGCCTTGTGCAAGGTTTCCTCGTACTCGCGGACCGGATCGGAGTCCGCGACGATGCCCGCACCGGCCTGGACGTAGACCCGACCCCCGGTCACGAGGGCGCTGCGAATCACCAGGTTCCAATCCATCGCCCCCGTGAAACTGATGTAGCCGATCGAGCCGGTGTAGAACTGCCGCCGGACCGGCTCGAGCGCGTCAATGATCTCCAGCGACCGGATCTTCGGGCACCCGGTGATCGTCCCCCCCGGGAACACCGCGGCGGCCACATCTAGCCAATCCAGTCCCGCCCGCAGGCGCCCGCGAATGTTGGAGACGATGTGGAACACGTGCGAGTAGGCCTCGGTCGCCATGAACTCGCTCACCTCGACGGAGCCGTAGGCGCAGACCCGGCCGAGGTCGTTGCGCTCCAGATCCACGAGCATCAGATGTTCCGCGCGTTCCTTCGGATGCGCCAGCAGTTCGGCCACCTGCTCACGATCGCGGGCGGTCTCCCCCGTGCGGGGCCGCGTCCCGGCGATCGGCCGCGTCTCGACGACACCCTGCGAAACCTTCACGAGCCGCTCCGGCGAGGCGCTCACCACCTGGAGATCGCCGGCATCCACGTAGGCCGCGAAGGGGGAGGGATTCACCGCGCGCAGGCGCCGGTACATGGCCCACGGCGAGGTGGTCAAGGGGGCCTGCAATCGTTGGGAGAGATTCGCTTGATAGATGTCACCGGCGGCAATCCACGCTTTCGCGCGGCGCACCCACCCGGCAAACTCGGCTTGGCTCACCTCCGCACGGATCTCGTGGGCTCTTGCCCCCGCCATCTCCCCCTCGCTCGACGCGCCGCCGGCGGTCAGACGATCCACCCAAGTCTCGAGGCGCTCGACCGCCTCGTCGTAGGCGCGCGCCGGCGTCGCGGAGGGCCGCGCCCGGGTGATGACCCAGGCCTCTTCGGTGGCATGATCGATCGCGATCATTGTTTCATAGATCCCGACTAGCAGATCCGGGAGATGAAGATCGTCGTGGGCGCGTGCCGGCAACCGCTCAAACGCCTGCGCCAAATCATAGCCGAAGAGCCCCACCGCCCCGCCCACGCAGGGGGGCACTCCCTCGATCGAGATCGTCGGAGGAGCTGCCAAAATCTCCCGGAGCAATGCCAGGGGATTCCCCTCTCGCGGCACCAGATGACCCGGCGGCCCCAACGCCACCTGTCGCCCGTGGGCCCGCAGGACGAGCGCCGGATCGCAACTGAGGAAGGTATACCGCCCGGTCACGGGATGGTGGCGGGCGCTGTCGAGGAGCACGGGGTACGGCCGCCGACGGAGCGGCTCAAACAGTTGTAGAGGATCCCACGGACCGGGGAGGCGGCGAGCGATCGGGACCGCCCAGCCGGCGCGGAGCCGGGCTTCAACGAGATGGCGTGGGGGCGTCAGCAGGGGAGCCACGCCTGATATTGTACCGCCGCGCCTAGCGGCTGAGCAAGCGCAGCTCCGCTTGATACAGCTGACGCTGCTGACGCAGCGTGGCAACCTGGGCGTCCAGCGGCGGCAACTGCCGGTCGAGGGTCGCCAGCTGATCCCGCCACTGGCGCCCGTTCTCCGTCGAAGTGGTCGCCCCGGCCGACTGGAGCAGGCGGGCCAACTCCGCGCGGGCGCGCCGCAGACTTTTCGCAGTGGCGTCGGCCTGCCGCAATCGCTCCTCGGTCTCCGCCAGTTTCGCCCGGAGAAGATCCCGGGCGGGACTGAGCCGCTCTTCCAACGCCTGCTGCTTCGCCTGCGTGGCCTGCTCCTTGGCTCGCAACGCCTCGCGGCGCTGCTGAATCTCCTGGAGCACCGCGTGGCGCTCCGCGTCCAACGTGCGCTCCAGCTCATGGATCGCCGCGCTGACAGTGGCACGCTCTTTCAGGAGATCGGCGAAGGCCGGGTCGTGCTGGATGATCTCCTCGGAGGAGAGGGGCGGGGTGAACCAGGAGCAGCCGGCCACCAGGCCTGCAACGAGGAGGCCGCTGAGCGCGCGGAGGCGGCCTCTAGCCCGCACGCGGGATGTGGAGCAAATCATCGAGGGTCCGGATCGACGCCACCTGGGGGGTCGCTTTCACCTCGGACGGCTCATGATAGGTATAGAGCTCGCCGGCATAGTTGCGGAGGGTGACGACGCCATCTTCGTACGAGACGACGTAGTTCGGGCCGATGGGGATTTTCCCGCCGCCCCCTGGCCCGTCGACGACGAAGGTCGGCACCGCGTAGCCGGTCGTATGGCCGCGCAACGACTCGATGATGCTCACGCCGCGCTCCACCGACGTGCGGAAATGGCTGATCCCCTGCGCCGGGTCGCACTGGTAGATGTAGTACGGCCGCACCCGCACCTTCAACAACTCGTGCATCAGCTTCTTCATCACGGCCGGGTCATCATTGAGCCCCCGCAGCAGCACGGTCTGGCTCCCCAACGGGACGCCGCTGTCCGCCAGCAGATCCATCGCCTGCTTGAGCCGCGGCGTGACCTCCTTCGGATGGCAAAAATGGAGACTCATCCAGATCGGCTTGTACCGCTTCAGGAGCTCGCAGAGCTCCGGGGTGACGCGCTGCGGCATCGTGACCGGCGTGCGCGACCCGATCCGGATGAACTCCAGATGCGGGATCTCCCGCAGCGAGCGCAAGATCGTCTCGAGCCGGCTCTCGGTCAACATGAGGGGATCGCCGCCCGAGATCAGGACATCGCGGATCTCCGTGTGGGCTCGCAGATAGGCAAACGTTGCCTCGTAGTTGGCCGACGACATGAGTCCCCGGCTCGTCGTCCCCACCAGCCGCCGGCGGGGGC
>Ga0209515_10002180_pt1 | contig 30656 bp, 25 predicted proteins | sample Subgroupgradi54m_FD_187454 | JGI IMG/M metagenome (GOLD analysis project Ga0209515, IMG submission 187454) | Subsurface groundwater microbial communities from S. Glens Falls, New York, USA - GMW60B uncontaminated upgradient, 5.4 m (SPAdes)... ... | reverse complement strand
GGCCAAGCGCGTGCACTAGGCCACTATGCGAACCCTCCGCACTGTTCGGAATGTTCCATTCGACCGAGAGAATATAGCTGATGCCATAGGGAAGAGCAAGGAGAGCGGGATCTCTCGACATGCGTGACGGCTACGGTTACACTCTTTCAGGATCGTCCCTTTTGAGGGCGGCTTTATCTATGCAAGACAAAATTATTATCCGTGGGGCGCGGGAACACAATTTAAAAAATATCTCGCTCGAGTTGCCGCGGAACAAGATGATTGTGTTTACGGGGTTGTCTGGTTCGGGCAAGTCATCCCTGGCATTTGATACGATCTTCGCCGAAGGTCAGCGACGCTATGTCGAGTCGTTGTCCGCGTATGCGCGGCAATTTTTGGGGCAGATGGACAAGCCGGATGTGGATGAGATTGAGGGATTGTCGCCCGCGATTTCGATTGATCAAAAAGCGCACTCTGCGAATCCGCGTTCCACGGTTGCGACCATCACCGAGATCTATGATTATCTCCGCGTGTTGTATGCGCGTGTTGGCCAGCCGCATTGTCCGATCTGCGGAAAACCGATTCGCAAGATGACGGTGGATGAAATGGTGGATGCGGTTTTCAAGCAGACGGAGGAGGGGCATCGTGTCACGCAGCACGCATCACGCAACACGCGACAGAAAACGGGAGAGATCATGGTCTTCGCTCCGGTGGTGCGAGGACGTAAGGGGGAATATCATCAGTTGTTGCAAGATTTTTATGAGGCCGGATTTCTTGAGGCGCGCGTGGATGGGAAGTTGTATCGCTTGCGTGATGGCGTACCCATGAAACGCTATCAACAACATACGATCGAGCTTGTCGTTGATCGCGTGCCCTTGGGCTGGCCGCTGAAAGGGAACGTGTCTTTGCGTTCTCGTCTTGCTGAAGCCGTCGAAGCAGCATTGGATCGTGCGGCTGGTGCGGTCTTGATCCATTTTGACGATGGCAGTGAGCGTCTAATGTCTGCGCGCTTTTCCTGTCCGGATGATGGGTTTGCGTTTCCAGAAATCGAGCCGCGGTTGTTCTCGTTCAATTCTCCGTACGGCGCGTGTCCAGCCTGTCACGGTTTGGGAACGAAATTTCTTTTTTCCGAAGAGGTGTGTGAGACGTGTGAAGGCGCGCGTTTGCGCAAGGAAGCGCTCCACGTTCTTGTGGACGGCAAGAGCATTGTCGAGGTCGCCTCGTTGCCGATCCGAGAGGCCGCGGATTTTTTTCTGGGTCTTTCGCTCGACGCGACAGCTGTCAAAATCGCTGAGCCGGTGCTGCGCGAGATCATCAATCGCGTGTCGTTTTTGTTGGACGTGGGTTTGGAATATCTCACCTTGAGCCGCGTGGCCGGTTCGTTGTCCGGCGGCGAAGCGCAGCGCATCCGTCTCGCCTCGCAGATCGGTTCGCATCTCGTCGGCGCGCTTTATGTCTTAGACGAGCCGACCATTGGATTGCATCAACGCGACAACGCGCGACTGATCGACACGTTGAAGAAACTTCGTGATTTGGGCAACACCATCATTGTCGTCGAACATGATGAAGACACGATTGCCGCGGCGGATTATTTGGTTGATCTTGGTCCGGGTGCTGGCGTGCATGGCGGGAACATCGTCGCTGCAGGTCCGTTGCCCAATATTTTGGAAGATCGTCACAGCCTCACCTGCGCGTATCTTCGCGGCGATGAATCCATTCCATATCCAACGAAGCGCCGTCCCGTCGGCCACCCTTCGACAAGCTCAGGGCATATGGAACACCTCACGATCGTTAAAGCCTCGGAAAATAATCTGCGCAACATCACGGTCAAGATTCCGTTGCGCCGGTTTGTGTGTGTGACGGGCGTGTCCGGTTCTGGCAAGTCTACGCTCTTGATCGACATTCTCTATCGCGAACTTGCTCGTCGTTTACACGGCTCAACCATCAAGGCGGGCGCGCATCAAGAGTTGCGCGGCGCGGAATGGCTCGACAAAGTCGTGGACGTGGATCAATCGCCGATCGGACGCACGCCGCGGTCCAATCCTGCGACATACACGGGAATCTGGGATCACGTGCGCGAACTTTTTTCGCTCACGCCGGAAGCACGTGTGCGCGGTTACAAGGTTGGTCGCTTTTCCTTCAACGTCGCCGGTGGACGCTGCGAGCATTGCGAAGGCAACGGACAGCTTGCGATTGAGATGCATTTTTTGCCGACCGTGTACGTGCCGTGCGATGTGTGCAAAGGCAAACGATTTAATCGCGAGACGCTTGAGGTGCAGTATCGCAACAAGAATATCGCGGAAGTTCTGGCGATGAGCGTGGAAGAAGCCAATGTGTTCTTTCGCGATATTCCCCCGATTCATGATCGCACGAAGATCTTGCAAGAGGTGGGACTCGGCTACATCCGTCTTGGTCAAGCCGCGACCACGCTCTCCGGCGGCGAAGCGCAACGCGTCAAACTCGCGACCGAACTTTCGCGTCGCGACACGGGCCGCACGTTCTATCTTCTCGACGAGCCAACCACGGGTCTACACTTCGATGACATTCGCAAATTGCTTGAGGTGCTCCATCGTCTCGTCGCGCGCGGCAACACGGTCGTAGTCATTGAACACAATCTCGATGTGATCAAGAATGCGGATTGGATCATTGATCTCGGCCCCGAAGGCGGGGATAAGGGCGGCGCGCTTGTTGCCGAGGGAACACCCGAGGATGTCGCAAAGAATGAAAAAAGTTTTACGGGAAAGTATTTGAGGAAGACGTTGAAGAGGCGTTGATGCATGTTGCGTGATGCGTATGATCCCCACTTCCATTCTCATCAAGCGTGGTGCGTTACCGGACACCTCCGGTGTCTATTTGATGAAGGACGCGGCGGGCACGGTCATCTATGTTGGCAAGGCCGCCTCGCTTGCGCGGCGGGTGCGGCAACATTTTGAGCGGCCGCATGGAGCGAACATCGAAGAGATGACGCCTCAGGTGGCGAGTATTGATTTTATTGAAAAGCCTACGGTGATCGAGGCGTTGATCCTCGAGGCCAATCTGATCAAACATTACTGGCCCAAGTACAACATCCTCGCTAAAGATAATCGCAGTTTTTTGTATCTTGTGATCACGAAGGAAGATTTCCCCAAGCCGCTTTTGATTCGCGGGAGCGATCTTGAGGAAGGGAGTGGGAAAAAGTATCTGGCCGTGTTCGGGCCCTACACCTCGCCGCGTTCGTTGCGCGCCGCACTCGATCTCGTGCGCAAAGTTTTTCCGTGGTCTACGTGCGTTCCCGGGCAAAAGCGTCCGTGTTTTTACGTGCATCTCAAACAGTGCCCGGGCGTGTGCGTTCACGCGATCGACAAACGCGCATATCGCAAAATCATCCGCGATCTGATGAAATTTTTCGAGGGAAAGAAGGATGATCTTTTGAAGCAATTTTATCGCGAGATGAAGGCCGTGGCGCGTGACAAGCGATTTGAAGAAGCCGTCGAACTTCGTAACAAAATTTATTTCCTCGAGCACATCCAGGACGTCGCGATGCTCAAACGGGAAGACGAGGAGCGTTCATCATCCAAGGACCGACGTCTCTTCGGCCGCATCGAAGGGTACGATATTTCGAATATCTCAGGGACATCCACGGTGGCGTCCATGGTCGTGTTTGAGAACGGCGCGCCTGCAAAGGCGGAGTATCGGAAGTTTCGGATACGTTCGGTGTCTGGCGCGAACGATGTCGCGTCGTTGCGAGAAACGCTGATGCGAAGATTTCGTCATCCCGAGTGGCGTCGTCCGGATGTGCTGCTCATTGACGGTGGCCTTCCACAAGTACACGCGGTGGAGGAAGTGATTCAATCTTTGAGTGTAGATATCCCCGTGATCGGTATCGCCAAAGGCCCGGAACGCAAACGTAATGATCTGATTTGTTCCGAGCAACATCTCGAATTCTGTCGCGCCTGCGAGCCGTACAAAGATCTTCTCGTCGCGGTTCGTGACGAGGCACACCGCTTTGCGATTACGTATCATCGGCAGTTGCGAGGGCGCATTTTATTACGTCATCCCGAGTGAGGAGTTCTACGACGAATCGAGGGATCTCTTCGATCGACCATATACGAAGAGATCCCTCGGCTTCGTCGAACTTCGCTCGGGATGACGGGTTCTACGTCAAAGTGGGAAATAGAGTTGTCCACACGGGAACAGAAAAAGAACAAAAAAGACGCTTAGCAGAGCGGCTTTTTTATTTTTTTATGATCCTTTGACCTTGAGAGGTAAGTGGCATAAAATGGGAGCAAGTGGAAGAAAGTGGGATATTCCCATCCACTCCACCGACCATGTTCATCGGCGAATACCATCACACCGTAGATGAAAAAGGTCGGTTGGCCATCCCGATCAAGTTTCGTGCAGCGCTCGCAGAAGGGGCGGTGATCACGCGGGGCTTGGATCGCAGCTTGTTCCTTTACCCGAAGAGTGAGTGGGAGAAGTTGGCTGACAAACTCGCCAACTTGCCTCTGGGTCAGGCGGATACGCGTGCGTTTGCGAGGCTCATGCTTGCCGGCGCCATGGAGGTTGAGGTCGACAAATCCGGACGCGTGCTCGTGCCAGAGTATCTGCGCACCTATGCCACGGTTGGCAAAGACGTTGTGGTCGCAGGTTTGTACAACCGCTTGGAGATTTGGGACGCGGCATCGTGGAAGACGTATGCGGATCGCACGGAAGAGCAGGGGAATGCGATCGCAGAACGGTTGAGCGGATTGGGGGTTTAACCCTATGTCCGAGTCGATCCATCGCGCGGTGCTCATCGAGGAAACCATGCTTGGCCTTGATGTGCATGCTGGCGGCACGTATGTGGACGGAACGCTCGGAGGAGCCACGCACAGCCTTGAACTCCTGCGTCGTTCGTCTCCAGATGGTCGCGTCTTGTCTCTCGACGTGGATCGTCAAGCCTTGGAGCGTGCACGTCTGACTTTGGCGGAGTTTGGATCGCGCTGGAAGAGTGTGGAGGCCAACTTCCGCGATGTGGCACGTGTGGCTCGCGAGGAAGAGATGGCGTCGTGTGACGGAGTTCTGTTGGATCTTGGTCTTTCCTCCGACCAACTCGTTGATCCATCAAAAGGACTCTCCTTTCTCGAGAACGGGCCGCTTGATATGCGGCTCGGGCCGCACGCCAATAAGGACGGACTCACCGCCGCGGACATCGTCAATTCTTGGTCGCAGGAGGATCTGGAACGTGTCATCCGCACCTTTGGAGAAGAACGCTACGCGCGCCGCATTGCCGACACGATCGTCAAAGCGCGCAAAGCCGCGCGCATCATCGGTACGCTCGATCTGGTCGCGGTGATGCGTCAGGCAGTTCCGTCGAACTATGAAAGAGGTCGGCTCCATCCAGCCACGCGCACCTTTCAAGCCTTACGCATGGTCGTGAACGATGAGATTCAGGCGCTGCAAGACGCGATGGCCGGGGCGCTCGAGATCTTACGGCCAGGCGGGAGGCTCGCGGTGATCAGCTTTCACTCTTTGGAAGATCGTGTGGTCAAACAGGCCTTTCGCGCGGCTCCGTGGACGCCACTCACCAAGAAGCCTCAAGTTCCTTCGGCTCAAGAAATCGCTTTTAATCCTCGCGCACGCAGCGCAAAACTTCGCCTCGCTTCTAAAACGTAACCTATGGCTCGCACCTTTGCTTTCACGCTCAAGCGTCCGCACGAACATCTGGGCTTGCCCATGCCCGTCGGACGTCGCCTGTTCGAGATGAGTCGCGAGACCTGGCTGGCTTGCATGGGGACCATCCTCCTGTCTCTCATGGGGCTGTATATGTATCAGGTCAACACGGTTGCGAATAAAAGTTTCCGGTTGCGGGCGCTCGAAAAACGTTCTGAGCGTTTGCAAGAAAATATCTCCTCGTTGGAAAATCGCATGGAGGAGAAGCAATCGATCCGTGCGCTCGAAGAGCAGATGAGCGGATTGGGGTATGTGCCGGTGGCGCGCGTGGAATTTTTAGATCGAGACGGGGCTAGTTCCGTCGCGGTTGCTAAGTGACATCTGAGGCCGGGGTCTGGAGTTAAGGATTTTTGAAGACTCAAGATCCGGGTTTCCACGGTCACCTCCTCCATCATTGGCGTGAATGGAGGAGGAGTTTTTTATAGATTCGATATAGAGCTATGTATTTATGTTATAATTCGTTCAGTTTCTATGGCCACGTCGCGTGTGGGGATGGTTGTGAGCTATGTTGTTTTTGATGTGATCGGCAGCGTGGTGCGTTTTCCGTTGTGGTGGTATTCGGCGGGTGCGCTTGGCGTGGCGCGTTGGTTGGGGCAAGGACTCGGCTATCGGTGGCGGGGTTATGCTATTGGTTTGTGGACGCGTTCGTTTTTCGTGCCCATGTATGGCGCCACAGATTGGGCTGGACGATTGGTGAGCATGGTCATGCGCTTTGTCGTGATCGTCGCTCGTTTGTTTGCGTTTGCGATCGAAGCCATGATTTCGGGTCTGATCGTGTTGGTGTGGCTGGCCGCGCCGCTGATCTTCACCTTCTTTTTTTTGGACAGCTTTTCGCGTTTGCCCGCGCCGCTATGACCGCTTCTCCTTCCGCGATCGCGACCATCTGTCGCACCTGTCAGGGCGATGCTCGGGCGAGCCTAGCCTGTCGCACCTGTCGCGGTGCCGGCGTGAGTCTTTCCTCGCCGGATGGAGTGTTGATGTGGCGCGCACCCGTGGATGGATTCGTGTTTGCCTTTCGCCATATCCGTCGCCAGTTCAATCGTGCTCTTCATTTTTTGGTGGCCTTGGGAATCCTCGCCTGTTTTGGATTTTTTCTTTCAGGACTTTTTTTTCAAGAAACGCCCTGGAATTTTTTGTCATGGGAAGGGTGGGGCGCCGGATCATGGGAAGTCGCCTCGTGGTGGCTAGGGTGGTTACTCGTGTGCTTTTTTATTTTTCGCGTACGCGTGTATCACGAGCGAGCCGAGTCGTTGCCAGGATGGAATTCATCTCGGCGCGCAAGACATTCGACGTCGGCACCGCTAGAGGTCTCGAATTTTTTTCAGCCCGCGGCCTGGGCCTTGCTCGAAGAGGCGTATGGGTTTGCCAAGCGGGCTCGACGCACGGAGGTGCAGCCCGTGCATCTTTTTACCGCGGCCTTGGCCAGTCCGGCTGGCGGAATTTGTTTGCGGCGTTTGGGATTATCCTTTGACACGATTCAAGTGGGGTTGGTCGCGTTGTTGCGTCAGGGACAGGTGGGAACACCGACGCGATTGTCCGTCGCAAGCAAGGAGGTGCTCTTGCGCGCGTATCTGAATGCGCGCGCCGCCGGGCGCAAACACGTGGGCACGTTGGAAATTTTGATGGAGGCTTTTCTCGCGGATGAATCTTTGCAAGCCTTGTTGGATCAAGCCGGGTTTCCTCCTCGTCATCTGCGACAGGTGGCGGAGTGGGTGCGATTGCAGGAACAGTTGAGGGATGAGCACGATCGCTTTGTCTCTCTGGCGGCGCTCAAACCCAAAAGTCATCTCAATCGCACCATGACCGCTCGTCCCACGCCGCTTTTGGATCATCTGAGTGAAGATGTGACGGCCTTGGCGCGTGCCGGCGCGCTTGCTCCCTTGGTAGGACGCGACGTGGAGATGGACGAGATCCTGCGCGCGTTAGAAGGCGGACGCGGAGCCGTGGCGCTCATCGGAGAAACAGGCGTAGGCAAAACCGCGCTGATCGAGGGATTGGCTCGGCGCATGGTGGAAGAACGCGTGCCACGCGTGTTGTTTGATCATCGGTTGGTGTCCGTGCACACGGCCGCGCTTATGGCATCCGGCGCTTCGGATCGTGCCATCGAGCGGTTGCTCGCCTTGTTGCACGAGGTCGCCGCGAGCGGAAATATCGTCTTGGTGCTGGAAGGGATTGAAGCGTTGGTCGGCGCGCGTGGCGGGGCTCTGGATGTTGCCGAGGCTCTGGCCTCTGAACTCGAGAGCGATCGTTTTCTGTTGATCGCGACGACGACGCCCGCGGCCTGGACCGCTTCTTTAGAGCGACGTTCCTTGGGCGCACAGCTTGTACCGATTGAGATTTTACCGCCAGAAACGGAAGAAACGTTGCGTGTGCTGATGGCCAAGAGCGGAGGGATCGAGTATCAGCAGCAGGTATTTTTTTCCTACGCAGCTTTGGAGAAAACCGTGCAGCTGGCAGGCCGCTATTTGCACGAAACACGTTTGCCTGAGAGCGCGCTTGGTATTCTCAAAGAGGCGGCGGTGTTGGTGCATCGCGAGCGAGGAGCGCAGGCGCTCGTCACGGCTGAAGACGTGGCGCGCATTATCCATGAGAAAACGCACATCCCCGTCGAAGCCGTCACGCGCGATGAATCGGAAAAATTGTTGGCGTTGGAAGAGCGACTGCATGCGCGTGTGATCGGACAGGAGGAGGCCGTGTCTGCGGTGGCCCAGGCGTTACGTCGCGCGCGCGCGCAGGTGCGTGAGAGCAAGCGCCCGATCGCCAACTTTTTATTTCTCGGTCCGACCGGCGTGGGCAAAACCGAACTCGCGAAGGCCTTGGCCGCGGAATATTTTGGGAGTGAGCAGGTGATGATCCGTTTGGACATGTCCGAGTATCAGCAGCCGTCTTCGGTCGCGCGTGTGATCGGCGATCCCGGGGACGAACGCGGCGGCCTGTTGAGCGAGGCCGTGCGTAAACAGCCATTCAGCCTCGTGCTTTTGGATGAACTGGAAAAAGCGCATGCGGATATTCTCACCCTGTTTTTACAGGTGATGGATGATGGGCGTCTGACCGATGGCGTGGGACGCACGATTGATTTCACCAATACGGTTTTGATCGCCACGAGCAACGCAGGAACGTCCTTCATCCAAGATCAGGTACGGGCCCATGTTCCGCTCGAGCAGATCAAGACCGCGCTCTTGGAGCGCGAGCTGAAGGGAATTTTCCGTCCGGAATTTTTGAATCGTTTCGATGGGGTGATCGTATTCAAGCCTCTGAGTCTGACAGAGGTGAAAAAAATCGCGGCGATTTTTTTACGAGCGATCGGCAAGCGTCTCGAGGAGCAGGGGATCACATTCCGCGTGGAAGACGGCGCGCTCGAAGAGCTGGCGCAGGCAGGATTTGATCCACTGTTTGGGGCGCGTCCGCTTCGTCGCGTGATTCAAGAACGCGTCGAAAATGCTTTGGCAGATGTGCTCTTGCGTAAGCAGGCGCATCGACGTGATACGTTCGTGCTTGAACGGGGCAGTACCATCCGGATCGAAAAGGGAACGTTCTCGATATGAACCTGATGCTCGTCTTCATCGGGATGGTCGTGGCTAGCGTTTCTTGGCTTGTTACGGACGCGTCGCGTCGTCTCGCGCTTCGTTTTGGGGCTTCAGACGAGCCGCGTGGCGGAAGAAAAATTCACGCGCAAGCGACGCCGCTCTTTGGAGGCGTGGGAATCGGGATCGTCCTCATCGGCGCGATCGTCTTTGGCGCTACGCAGGGAGGGCTCGTCGGCGGAGGGATTCATCTCACGCAGCTTGTCGGCTTCTGCGTCGCAATCGCGCTTCTCGTGATCGGCGGCGCGCTCGATGATCGGTTCGACCTTCCTCCGTGGGTCCAGATCTGGTTTCCGATAGCCGCCGCGCTCATCGTCATCGCAAGTGGCACCACGATTACACGACTCACACACCCAACGGGTCACGGCGTGTGGTCCCTGGGAGTCTTTTCATCTTTCGCGACGTTGGTCTGGCTTCTTGGCGTCACCTACGCAACAAAGTTCATGGATGGATTGGACGGGTTGGTCGCAGGCGAAACCGTGATCGGCGCAGGCTTGATCGTCCTCCTGTCTTTAAGCGCGGCGTATTATCAGCCAGCCGTTGCTTTTCTCGCGATGATCGTTTTGGCCGCGTACGCCGGTTTTTTGCCAGTCAACCTTTTTCCAGCCAAACAGTTTCTTGGAGAAGCCGGAAGCACGCTCGCCGGATTTGCGTTGGGATTTCTCGCGATCGTCTCTGGCGCCAAAGTCGCGACCGCCTTTATGGCCATCGGGATTCCGCTTGTGGATCTCTCGCTCGTAATCCTCGGACGCCTCGTACGCCGGCAATCTCCATTTCGCGGCGACCAAACCCATTTACATTTTAAGTTGTTGCGTCTCGGCTTGAGTCAGCGTCAGGTCGTCGCAATTTTTTGGTCCCTGGCGTTGATCTTCGGCGCCGCGGCGTTGGAGGCGCAAACGCAAGGCAAACTTTTTTTAGTCGGCACACTCATCGCGACGACGTTGTTTCTCTCGTTGCTCACCGGGTTTGTAAAGCCCACGACGCCCATCCGTCGGCAGGGGATCATTCTCGTGCTGGCTCTGGTGACCGGCTGTGTGTTGTTGTTTATCTCGCAGTCTCTGCGACCGTCTTCGCCCAAGCTTCATCCTCCCGTGACACAACAGATCATGGTGCATGGAAAATCTCTTGAGCTTGAGGTGGTTTCGTCACCCGAAGATCGCGCGCAAGGATTAAGCGATCGTCCCATGATGGCCATGAATCATGGGATGTTGTTCGTGTTTGAAAAGCCTGGGCTCTACGCTTTTTGGATGCCGCGCATGCATTTTCCATTAGATATTATTTGGCTGAATCGAGGAACGATCGTGGACATCGTTACCCTTGCCCCGCCTCGCGGGACTGAACCGCCAGTCAGTCACACGCCAAGAGCCGCCGCTGACACGGTACTCGAGTTGGTCGCCGGCAGTACACAAGCCTATGGATTAAAGGTTGGCGATCATCTTGCCACGTTATCTTTTCCATGATGATATTTGGCCAGGAGGTGTTCCATGACAAAGGGTCAAGATGATCACAAGAGTGTGTTTGACAACGTCTCGCCCCTGGACTTCCGCTATCGGGACATCGAGATCGAGGAGATCCTGTCAGAGGCGTCGTTCATCCGGTACAAGCTCAAGGTCGAAGTGGCCATGGCCCGCGTGCTTCAACGGCGCGGTCTGTGTGGCCCGGAGGTCGTCAGGGAGATCGAGCGCGGAGCCGCTCTCGTTTCGGCGGCAGACGTCGACAAGGAAGAATGGCGTACGAAGCACGATCTTCGCGCTCTCGTGAACTGCTTGCGAGAGCAGGTGAGCGACAAGGCCAAGCCCATCGTCCACATGACGGCCACGTCCTACGACATCGTGGACACGGCCAACGCCCTGCGCTATCGAGACGCCGCGAACGAGCTCATCCGGCGGATCGAGCAGAAGCTCATCCCGGTGCTGGCCGAGCTGGCGCACACGGAAGCCGGAACGCTCCAGATCGGTCGCACGCACGGGCAGCACGCGGTGCCCATCACGTTCGGATTCACGATCGCAAGTTCCGTGAGTCGGCTCGGAGCGTCGGTCGGGATGCTCAAGCAGCTGCGCGATGGACTGCGGGGCAAGTTCTCCGGCGCGGTCGGCGCCTACAATGCTTCCTCGCTGTTCTTCTCCGATCCCGAAACGTTTGAGGCCGATGTGCTCGCCCAACTCAATCTGCTTCCGGCGGAACACTCGACCCAGATTGCGCCGCCGGAGCCGCTCACGCGCCTGGTCTCGGAGATCGTGATCGCGGCTGGCATCATGGCCAATCTCGCACGCGACATGCGCAACCTGCAGCGTACCGAGATCGGAGAGGTCGGCGAGGAGTTCGTGGCGACGCAGGTCGGATCCTCGACCATGCCTCAGAAGCGCAACCCCATCGGGTTCGAGAACGTGGAGAGCATCTGGAAGATCGTCCTGGGCCGCATGACGACGATCTACATGGATCAGGTCTCCGAGCATCAGCGTGATCTCACGGGATCCGCTTCGGGGCGCACCACGGTCGAGATCTTCGCCTGGGCCATGGTCATGACCGATCGGCTCACGCGCGTCATGACCAAGCTGTGCGTGAATCACGCCAGCCTCAAGCGCAACCTCGCGTCGCAGGGGAGTCTCGTGCTCTCCGAACCCCTCCAGCTTCTGCTCGCGAGTCTCGGACATCCGGACGCTCACGAGAAGGTGCGGCAGCTCACGCGCGAAGCCGAGCACACGGGATGCCCCTTCGAGGAGATCGTGGCAGGTGACGCAGAACTCGCACCCTACCTCAAACGCATGACGTCGGAGCAGCGCGAGATCCTGCGCGATCCGGCCAAGTACACGGGCATCGCCCGCGAGAAGACGCTCAAGATCGTTGAGCGCTGGATCTAGACCCCGCTCCTTCAGACATCCGTGACAGAAATCCGCGACCGCGCATTTCTGTCACCTCAGACGGTTCTCTCACCTGGGCGCTTCCATTCAACGGAAACGCCCTTCGTCGTTTTTTTTTTTTGCATGACAAGTTCGCGCGATAGCGTCAAACTTGTCATGCGGAGGTTTTAGCAGGTTTGACGTTTATCCAAGTGATCTTCAAGATAGGCAGAGAGGAGGCGAGAATGAACAAGGAACAGTTCGTTCGTGAGAAGTTCGGCGCGGTGAATGCCCTCGTCAAACCCACCGCGTTTGACGTGGACGCTACGGTGGCCGCGCTTACCCTTAGTGGGTGCCACCTGGATCGAGATTATAGGGTCGACGAAGTCACGAGCGCGCTGCTCCTCGCGGCCGCAGCCGCACGTCGAACAGTCTCGGTCAGGAATTGTTTCGCTGTGCTCTTTGTTGTGTACGCTGATGAAGTCACGCCTCAGGAGGCAGCCCTCGTTCTCGACGAGATCGTCCAGAGTTCTCCTCAAGAGATGAGGATCAGCTTCGGAGTTTTCCTCGAGCACTTCGCTGCCGACAAGATTTTCCCCCAACATTCTCCGAAAAAGCCGGAGCGAGTAGGGCTCCTTGCTGGTATCGAGTCTGCCCTGAGACACTTCAGGGTGCGAATGGCTTTGATGGAAGCGGCAAGGATCACGCCGTGGATCGTCCTTCCGGTCTTGGCCACATTTGCTACGCTTCCCACCATCCCTTCGGTGGAAGAAGCGATTCGGATCATCCAGCGCCTTCAGCAGGATAACGCTTATCTGTTCGGGAGGGTCACGCGTCCGATGACAGAGAACAATCCTCCAAATTAGTCGCCCATCTCTCGGACTCCTCGTCCGTTCCTTCTTCCTCTTCATGCGGCGTTCTCCGGGATCGCCGCTTCGATGTTTTTGAGGTTTGGTGTTAGGTTCCTGCCTTCGCGGGAACGACAATTCTGTGAATAACGGGACCTGACACCATTTATCCACATCGTTTGACATGAATGCCGGCTTTCGATACTCTCTGTCCATTCAAACCTATGCTCGCTGTTATCAAAACGGGTGGAAAACAATATCTGGTTCAAGAGGGCGATCTGTTGAAGATCGAGAAGTTGGATGCCAAGGTCGGCGAGGCCGTGTCGTTTGAGATGCTGCTTGCGGCTGACGGGGAACGTCTCGACGTAGGCATGCCGGTGTTGAGCGGTCATGTTTCAGCCGAGGTATTGGAACAGGGTCGCGCGCCAAAAATTCAAGTCGTCAAATACAAAGCCAAGTCGCGGTACACGCGGCGCACGGGGCATCGACAAGCGTTCACGAAAGTGGAGATCACAAAAATCGGCTAAGGCCGATTTTTCGTATCGTCAGGATTCCTTTCGATTCAAGAGCGCATCCGCAAGCGTGTGCGCGTCCGCATATTCCAGCGCGGCGCCGGTGGGAAGTCCGCGGGCGAGGCGCGTCAGTTTTAAGGGAAACGAGGCGAGCTGTTTTTTGAGATAGAGCGCGGTCGTGTCTCCTTGGACATTTGCATCTAGAGCGAGGATGAGTTCGCGAATCGGGGACTCCGCTTGCATGAGGCGTTTGAGGAGCGAAGCGATCTCGAGGCGCTCTGGCGTATGGCCTTCAATCGGATCAAGAAGCCCACCCAGCACGTGATAGCGTCCGCGGAACACGCCAGTCTCCTCGACGGATTGCACATCCTGACTCGTGGCTACGACGCAGAGGACGCCAGCCTCGCGTCGGGGATCTTCGCAGATCGCGCACGGAGAACGATCCGCCCATTGATAACAAATCGCGCAACTTGCAACGTTCTGTGCCAGTTTGTTGATGCTTTGAGCAAAACGCTCGATCGTTTCTTTGGGTTGTGTCACGAGCCAGTACGCGTAGCGTAAAGCGGCGCGCGGCCCGACTCCAGGCAGGCGGTCAAAAGAGGCGGCGGCATCCTGAAGCGAGGCGGGGATCATCTTACTTCATGGCCTGGCCAAACTCTTGCGCCAAATCCATCCCACCCACCTCGCGCAACTTGGTGGCCATAATTTTTTGAATTTTTCCAATCGCGTCATTCGTCGCTTCTTTGAGCAGCTCCTCCAGCTTCGCCTTGTCGCTAAGCGCGCTCGGATCAATTGTAAAGCCGAGTACGCGTTGATTGCCGTCCATGGAAACTTTGACCTTGCCCCATCCAGCCGTACCCTCGGCTTTTTCTTTTCCGAGTACGTTTTGAATCTCTTTGGCCCGATCCTTCAAATTTTTGAACTGTTTGAGTTTGTTAAACATATTATTTATTGATCATCATTCCTCCCGAACTGCCCGCTGGCAAGGGCGGGGCGGAGAAGGGTTTCGACAAACCTGGCGGGCCGCTGTGATGTTTGTCTAAACTGCGGAAGCTGGTACGCGCCGCATCAAAGAACAGTTTGACCATGCCCACAGGGCCGTTGCGATGTTTGGCGATGTGGATCTCCGCGAGATGCTGTTCCTCAGGTGACAGATCTTCGGGACGATAATTTTTATCGGCAGCCTTGCGGTAGATGAACATCACCACGTCCGCGTCTTGTTCGATGGAACCTGACTCGCGTAAGTGTGCCAGGCGCGGGATGGCCGGCTTTTGGAGTTCTACGGCGCGTGCCAACTGTGAGAGCGCGAGCACCGGAATGTTGAGCTCGCGCGCAATGGATTTGAGTCCGCGGGTGATTTCAGAAATTTCTTGGACGCGATTGTCGTTGCCATTCTTCGTGCGGCTTTCCATCAGTTGAAGATAGTCGATGATGAGAAGTCCGAGGCCGTGCTCCATTTGCAGGCGTCGGGCTTTGGTACGAATCTCCATGATGTTGGCATTGGCGGAATCATCAATAAAGATGGGGGCCTCGGACAGGACGCCCAAGGCGTGTCCGATGCGCGGGAAGTCACCATCCTGATCATTGTCCGAGAGTTTTCCGGTGCGCATTTTCCACACGTCCACGTTGGCCTCGGCGCAGATCATGCGATCCACCAATTGTTCTTTGGACATTTCCAGCGAAAAGATGCCAGTGGGAATGCGGGACTTGATCGCCGCGTGTCTCGCAAAGTCGAGCGCCAAAGAGGTCTTCCCGCACGAGGGACGCGCGGCCAGCACGATCAAATCACTTTTCTGCAATCCGCCGAGCAGATTGTCCAGATCCGGATAGCCGGTGGGGATGCCGCGGAGCTTTCCTTTTTCGCGATGCAGTTCATCAATACGATCAAACGCATCGGTGAGCACATCGCGAATGGCCACGAAGGTGCGGCGCAAGAATCGTTGAGAGACATTGAAGAGCGTGCGCTCGGCGTGATCGAGGACCACTTCCACATCATCGGCTTCTTGATAGCCAAGAGACGTGATCTCACCGGCGGCCTGGAGCAAGCGCCGCAGCGTCGCCTTTTTTTGAATGATCTCGCCGTAGTGCACCACATGACTCGCCGTCGGCACCGCATTCGCGAGGGAGATGAGCTCTGCCCGTCCGCCCATGCGCTCGAGTTCCCCGCGTTCTTGCAGGCGATTGCCGAGCGAAAGCAGGTCAATCGGTTCATTGCGGCGATACAAATCCAGCATGGCCTCGTACACCTGACGATGTTTGTCGGCATAAAAATCCTCGGCAGAAAGCAGATCCGCGACCTTGATCATCGCGTCTTTGTCCAAGAGCAACGAGCCCAGGAAGGACTCTTCCGCTTCCAAGTTTTGTGGGGTCAGGCGTTCAAGGTTTGCCATAGAGGAAGGATGGCTATCTTAGGGAGTGGGCGCGCCAGGCGCAAGCGGGCATCTTCTATGATATGATGTGAGTCATGTCCCTTCGGACGCGCGTGTTCATTCGAGCGGTGTTGATGTTGATCGGCACCATTATCGGGGCGGGGATCTTCGCGTTGCCTGCCGCTTTTACCCGCGTGGGGTTTTGGCCAGCCACAGTTCTCTTCTGGTTTTTGGCCGCCGTGGTTTTGGTGACGCATCTTTTTTTCGCCGAGATCCATCTGTGGGAAGGCGCTCGCGTGCGCTTGGCCGGCGCTGCCAAACGCGAGTTTGGGCCTGCCGGATTTTGGTTGGCTACTCTAACCTACCCCTTGCAGATCATCGGCGCAAACGTGGCGTACCTGATCTTGGGCGGGGATTTTCTGGCGGCGTTGGCCAAGCACTGGAGCATGCCCATTCAGTTGCCCTTGCTGTTGTGGCAGTTGCTTTTTTGGATAGGCGCTGCCTGGAGCGTGCTCATCGGTTTGCGGTTGGTGGCCAAGCTTGAATCTTTGGCGACCTGGTTTTTGATCGGGAGTCTGTTGTTGATTGCCGTTCTCACCTTACGTTCGAGCTGGGCGATAGCCGTGGCACAATCATGGTCAAGCGGAAAATGGGAGCTCACGTTTGTGCCGTTTGGTGTGTTCCTTTTCAGCTTGACGGGCCTGTCCGTGATCGGGGAGGTCGTCGAGATTTTGCGGCGCCGTCGCCAAGAAGTGTACCGTGCCATCACCGTGGGAAGTTTGGGAGCCGCTTTGATCTCGTGGGTGTTTGCGGTGGCGTTGTTTGCTGCGGGCGGCACACGCGGTGGCGAGACGATTCTTCTGTTGCCTGCGCCGTGGGGATGGTTGTTGCCATTGGCCGGTTTTCTCGCGGTCGCAACTTCGTTTATCCCACTGGCTGAGGATCTCAAAGAAACGTGCGCGATCGATTTTCATTTTTCCGAACGTGCGGCCTGGGGGTTGGCCCTGTGTTTGCCTTTGATCCTGTTGTTTTTGACAGCGCGGAACTTTTTGGCGACCATAGGTGTGGTCGGGTCGGTGTTTGGCGCAACGAACGGAATCCTCGTGGCCCTGGTCGCGTGGCACATGTATGCGCGTCGCAACGGGACGCGCCGACCGCCGGCGTTCGGTCGAGCCCTTCTCGTCGGCATCGTGGTCGCCGTCTATCTCGGCGGGATCCTTCATTGGTTTTTTTTCTAACTATGCCCTTCCCTTTGCGTGCCTTTCTCTTCACCCTGTTGCGCTCCTTCGTGATCATTATCGCGGCGGTCGCGTTGAATCAATTTGAAGTGAGCCCGTTGCCGGATTGGATCTTAAGCCTGTTCGTGTACGCGATGCACTTCTCAATCACTTTTCTTTTTGCCGTCTGGGCCTTGGCCGGTCGGCTGCCTAGTCGCGGGCATGTGATCTGGCTCTTTGTTTTGTTTCTTGTAGGCGGCACGGCGTGCGAGATGGGGCTGTACGTTTTTCTGGCGCATCCGCGTTTTACGGATCTTTTTCGCGGGTTTAATCTCCAAAGCCTCGTTCTTCTCGCGTTGTATGCCATCGCCATTACGCTTGCGGTTCAACGCGCGCGGAAACAAAATCGAGATAAAGGGATGCCGGAGGGTTTGTCCGGGGGGTGAGTGGGGACTTTCGCATTCGACATGGGTCCCAACATCATGAGCTTCGTCGCACCCGAGCAAGCCGCACCACGTTTTGTAAAAGCTGTGCGATGGTCATGGGGCCCACGCCGCCCGGGACAGGCGTGATCCAGGCTTCGGTTTGTTCATACGCTTGGATATCAACATCGCCGCATAAGGTGCCGGTCTCATCGTGATTCGTTCCCACATCAATGATCACGGCATCGGGTTTGGTGAATCCAGGAAAAAGAAAACGCGCGCGGCCGATCGCAATCACCACCACATCGGCGCGTTTCAAGAGATCCTTGTCGAGCGTGTCTGGGTGCATGGCTGTGACAAACATGCCCGCCAAGGTCAGGAGGCGCACCAGAGGTTTGGCAAACACGTCGGAGTTCGCAAGCACCACCGCTTGCGATCCATTCACCGTGATAGGCGCTTCGTTGATCAACCGTAAAATACCTTCGTGCACCGGAGGGATAATCGTCCCTTGGCCAGCCAACAACGCTTCCACATTCTTTGGATGAAATCCGTCAACATCTTTAGCAGGATCAATCGCCCCGATGACGCGATGCTCATCGTGCGGAGCCGGAAGAGGAATCTGAACCAGGATCGCATCAACATCTTGATTGTGATTCCACGTTTCAATCAGCGAGAGCACCTCTTCATCCGATGTCTCTGCCGGCAGATGACGCAGGTCAATGCGAATGCCCGCTTCTTCGCCAGCTTTTTTCTTGCGCGTCACGTACAGCTTCGACGCCGCATCGTCTCCCACGAGCAACACGCCAAGCTGCGGAGAAAATCCGAGCGCACGCACTTCGTCAGCGACGGTCGCACGAATGTTGAGCGCGAGGGCTTTGCCATCAATCAAATGCATGGTGTCGAAGATAGCGGAAATTTGCTTAAAAAGCAATCGCCGGCAGATCGCGCGTGAGCACAGCCTGCCGGGAGAAGAGAAGGAAGGAGGAAGACGTCAGGCCAAGCCCTGCGCCCGTTCGTGATCCTGGAGGCCGCTCGCGAACACGTCGATCAGGGTCTCCACCTCGGCGAGCGAGGCGTGGACGTCATCGACCTCGACACGATCGTGGCCGGAAGACGGATCCAGGATCCGGAAGCTCACGTAGTTACCGCTCGCTTGGGAGCGAAGCGTGACGATGAACGACGCGGCTCGGACACGCCGAGGCTTCTCGGCCTCCATGCTGAACCGCTGTGCCTTCGATTCGAGTTCGACCGTGGTCCGGTACAGACGCTTGTGTCGCGTCAGCGGTTCGAACTTCGGCCAGACCGTCGAGAGGAACGCCTGCGCGAGGTTGTCGAGCGCTTGAGAAGCCTTCGACATCCGTTCGTCGTGCTGGGCCACGCCCTGACACAGGTCGTGTCTGGTGAGCATCTGCGTGTGCTCGCCGTTCTCGTCGTCGAGGACGAGTCGGATCAGCGGTTCGAGGGTTCCCTGCGGGGTCAGGTAGCCGTTGACCGCGGCGCCGCCGAGTTCGCAGACCACCATGGACTCGCCGCTGGACTCGATCGGGATGGCAACCGAGGTTTGCTCGACCGCCAGGGCACGGATACGCTTCAGGGCGTCCTTGTAGATGCCGAAGGCGAGCCAGTCCACGACGCGCAGGGCGTTCACGAGCGCGGCGCGATGTTTCGGTTGGAAGCGCGCGATCTCGCGACCATTCCGATCCAGCGCATAGATGCTCCAGGATCGAACCACTACCAGCCCGCTTGGATGGCACGTGGATTCCGGGAGCAGGGTTCTATGGAGGAACGTCGGCTCCAGCGGCTTCTTCGGGCTTGCGAAGAAGTAGCAGGAGGTGTTGCTGTTCCGCTGGATGCGGCGGCGGAGTCCGCGCAGGAACGGATCCTGCTTGAGAAGTTCCCGCGTTTCCGCGGCGTCGTAGAGGAGGCTTGCCTCGCCCCTCACCCGTTTCAAGGCAGAGCGCAATTCTTTCTTCGTCATTTCTGTCCCTTCCTGAAAGGTGTGGCCGAATCCTAGCATTTGAAGCTTGTCTGTCAATCCTTTAAGCTACTTCTCATCTATGCCTTCTCCATCTGATCTTCCTGATCTTCCCAAAGCCTACGACGCCTCTGCGGTGGAGGATGCGATCTATGCCGCGTGGGAAGCCTCCGGAGTTTTCAATCCGGATCGTTTGCCTGCGCGTTATCAAAAAGGCGAACCGTACGCCATCATGATGCCGCCGCCGAATGTCACAGGTGTTTTGCATCTGGGTCATGCGCTCGAGAATGCGTTGATGGATGCGATGGCGCGTTTTCAGCGTTTGCGCGGAAAGCGTGTGTTGCTCTTGCCCAGCACGGATCATGCGGCCATCGCGACGCAAGCGAAGGTTGAGAAGATGTTGATGGAACAGGGGATCAAGCATCCGCGGCAGGAATTGGGGCGTGAAGAACTCGTGGAGAAGATTCGAGAATTTGCGGAACAGTCGAAGGCGACGATCATCAGCCAGATCAAGAAGATCGGGACCAGCGCGGACTGGTCACGTCTTGCGTACACGTTTGACGACGCACGCAATATCGCAGTGAAGGAACTGTTTGTGCGAATGTATCGCGATGGGTTGATCTATCGTGGCTATCGCGTGGTGAACTGGTCGGTGAAGGGTCAGTCCACAAGCTCGGATGATGAAATCGAATACGTGGAACGTCCATCCAAACTCTATACATTCAAGTACGCAAAAGATTTTCCGATCACCATCGCAACCACGCGTCCGGAAACCAAACTTGGTGACACGGCCGTTGCGGTGCATCCGACGGATGAGCGTTATCAAAAGTGGATCGGCAAGACGATCGCGGTTGACGTGGGCGCGGCCAAACCGCTCGAGATTCGGATCATCGCGGATGAAAACGTGGATCCACAATTCGGAACGGGTGCGCTCGGAGTGACGCCTGCGCACAGCGCTGTTGATTTTGCGATGTATGAAAAGCAGAAGGCCAAAGGCGAGCCGATTGCCATCATTCCGGTGATCGGGCCGGATGGAAAGATGACGGAGCAGGCAGGTCCGTCTTACGCGGGACTGACCGTCGAAGCGGCGCGTGAGAAGTTTGTGACGTGGTTGCGTGATCAAAATTTGCTCGAGAAAGAAGAAGAGATCGTGCAAAACGTCGGCACGTCCGATCGCTATGGCGATGTGATCGAATCCATCCCCATGACGCAATGGTGGCTGGACATGAATAAGGAAATTCCCAAGCGCGGAAAAAGTTTGCGTGCGCTCATGCGTGAGGCCGTAGAGAACATCACGATCACGCCGGAGCGTTTTACAAAACTCTATCTTGATCGCGTGGAGAATCTGCACGATTGGTGTTTATCCCGTCAGTTGTGGTGGGGACATCGCATTCCGGTATGGTATCGCGGCGAGGAAATTTTTGTTGATCTGGAAGCGCCATCCGGCGAAGGTTGGGAGCAGGATCCGGACACGCTCGACACATGGTTTTCTTCCGGCACCTGGTGTTTTTCGACACTCGGCTGGCCGGAGAACACGAAGGATCTGAAGACCTTTCATCCCACAGCTTGGATGACGATGGGGTATGAGATTTTGTATCTCTGGTTGATGCGCATGGTGTTGATGAGCGAATACGCGCTCGAACAAATCCCGTTCAAGAACGCATACATTCACGGTCTGCTGCGCGACGAACATGGCCAGAAGTTTTCCAAATCCGCTGGCAATGGCATTGATCCGATCGAGGTCGTGGATCAGTATGGGAGCGATGCATTGCGCGTGAGTCTGCTCTTCGGAATCACACCGGGTAATGATGCGCGTTACTCGACGGAGAAGATTGAAAATGGACAGCACCTGGTGAACAAGATTTGGAATATCGGGAGGTATATTCTTACGGTCATCCCGAAGGAAGCCACGGGATCTCTTCAAAGGGATTCCTCCACTTTGTCCGAGGCGGACTTCGGTCGGAATGACGATAAGACGACACAGGCCGACATCTGGATTCTCTCCCGCTTGGATGAGGTGACGCGTTCGATCACGCACAAACTGGAGACGTTTCAATTTTCTTCCGCCGGGGAAGAGCTGCGCGATTTTACCTGGAGCGATTTGGCGGATTGGTATTTGGAAATTGCCAAGGTGGAACAGGGGAAAGATGATATCCTGCTTTCAATTCTCAAAACGATTTTGGTACTGTGGCATCCGTTCATGCCGTTTGTGACCGAGCACGTATGGTCCTTAGCCGGATTTGAGGAGGCGCTGATTGTCGCGGAATGGCCGCAACCCCCCAGCCCCCCTTATCAGGGGGGTGATGGGGATTTCGAACGTCTTCGTACGCTCGTGACCGATATCCGTCGTTTACGCGCTGAGCAAAAAGTCTCGCCCGCCAAAGCCGTCGAGATGGCATTTGTCGCTGACACGTCTCTGTCTGCGCTGTTAGAAAAGAATCGCGCATGGGTTGAACGTCTGGCGCGCGTTGTATCGCTCACGCTCGTGAAAGAGTTGCCAAGCGGTTGGCCATCCATCGTCTCAAGTGGAGCAAGCGTCGCGTTGAATCTTGCGGATTTTATTGATGAAGACAATGAGCGCGCCAAGGTTGTGAAAGAGCTTGCCGAAGTCGAGGCGTACGTCGCTTCGCTTGAAGCGAAGTTAGGCAATCAGGAATTCGTGCAAAAGGCTCCAGCCAAGGTGATCGAAGGCATGCGGGAAAAGCTGCAGGAGGCCAAAGAAAAGCTCGCGGCGCTTCAGAAAAAAATTGCCTAAATCGGTTCTCTTCCTTTAAGATGAGGCCGTATGTTGAAAAAAGTGATCACGGATCCAGACGCCATTGAAGATGTTTTGTCGCGTGGCGTAGAAGAGCTGGTGAAAGAGGAGCATTTGCGTGAACGTCTCTTGTCCGGCGAAATTCTGCGAATCAAGTTCGGCATTGATCCCACCTCTCCTCATATTCATTTCGGACACACGGTGCCTTTGCGTAAATTGCGACAGTTTCAAGACCTTGGGCATCAAGCGGTCCTTATTATTGGAGATGCGACTGCCATGATTGGTGACCCGACAGGTCGGAGCGAATCTCGTAAAATTTTAACCAAAGAAGAAATCGAAGAGAACCAGAAAACCTATATTGAACAGGCCGGCAAGGTGATTGATTTGGAACGGGCAGAGATTCATCATAATGGCGAGTGGTTCGGCCCCATGTCCGCAGCAGATTTTCTGGGACTGACTTCCCTGGTCACCGTGCAGCAGATGATGCAGCGAGAAGATTTTCGAAAGCGCGTGGACGACCCCACTTCTCCATTGAAGGCGATCGAAATAACTTATCCCATCATGCAGGGGTATGATTCTGTGATGGTCAGAGCAGACGTGGAAATCGGCGGAGCCGACCAGTTACTAAATTTATACATGGGACGAAGGTTGCAGCGAAAATTCGGACAGCCGGAACAGGATCTCCTGACCGTTTCTTTGATAGAAGGTTTGGATGGCGGACGCAAGATGTCAAAAAGTTTTGGAAACGCCATCGCTCTTGAGGATCCTCCGGAAGAAATTTTCGCCAAGACGATGAGCATTCCGGATGCGTTGATGGTTTCATATTTTACATTGCTGACAGAATGGCCGACACAGAAGATCGAGGCGGCGGTTCAGGCCATGGAAACAGGGAAAGAAAATCCTCGCGACGTCAAAGCGAAGCTCGCTTGGGAGTTAACGCGGATCGTTTGGGGTACGGAAAAAGCGGACGAAGCGCAGATGGCTTTCGATAAGCTTTTTCGGGCCCGGGAAGTTCCTGAGGATATTCCGGTAAAGATGCGGTCGCATCAACCCCACGCCCTTGTCGACGTGCTCGTCGAAAGCGGGCTGGTGTCGTCAAAGACCGAAGCCCGTCGGCAGATCGAACAGGGCGGCATCAAAGTCGGCGATGCGGTCGTGAAAGATGTTAAGGCTACCATCGTGCCGACAAAAGAGGGGATTGTGATTCAAAAAGGCAAGCGACATTTTGTAAAAATTGTGGCGCTATGAACGTCTGGCAGACCTGGATGCAAGAGATCGCATCGCGTCTTTCGGAGGCCGTCGGGGAAACCGTTGAGGCAAGCGAGATCGTGGTACCACCTGACACGACGTTAGGCGATTTTGCGTATGGGACGTTTCGTCTCGCGAAAGCGCGTAAGATGAATCCTGCGGAGCTCGCGAAAGAGATCGCATCAGGATTTTCCATCGAAGGATCGCTCGTCGAATCCGTCACAGCCGCAGGGCCGTACGTTAATTTTCGTTTGAACGCAGGGCAAACCGTCGCGCAGGTGATCGAGGATATTCACGAAAGCGGCGATGCCTACGGTTCTTGCGATTTGGGAAAACAGCAACAACTTTTACTGGAGTACGCACAACCCAACACGCACAAGGAAATTCATGTCGGACATTTGCGCAATCTTGTTTTGGGAGTGGCTTTGGATCGTCTGTTGCGTCGAGCGAACTGGCAGGTTGAGGCGTTGAGTTATCATGGTGATGTGGGCGCGCATGTGGCGAAGTGTTTGTGGTGGATGGTGAGGTCACGCAACACGCAAAACGCATCACATGACATGACTTTTCTCGGTCGAATGTACATGGAGGCGAACCAGGAATTGGAAGTACATCCGGAATTAAAAGAAGAGGTTTCTTCGGTGCAGCAAAAACTCGAAGCGCATGATCCGGTGTGGGAAAAGCTTTGGCTGGAAACGCGCGAGTGGTCTTTGAAAGAAATGGAAAGGATTTTTGATGGGCTGGGCGTGCGGGTGGATCGTCCATATCTGGAGTCAGAGGTCGTGGATCGTGGACAACAGATTGTGGATGAACTTCTCGCTAAAGGTGTTGCCAAGGAAAGTCAGGGCGCGATCGTCGTGGACCTCGAAGAGATGAAGCTCGGCGTGTTTCTTATTCGTAAATCCGATGGAACGTCTTTGTACGCGACCAAGGATCTGGCCCTGGCAGAATTGAAACTGAAAGAATATCCGCAAGCCGCGCGCTCGTTGATTCTTGTGGACAATCGTCAGACGCTGTACTTCAAACAGTTATTTGAGACGTTGCGTCGGTTGCAGATGACGCCGGTGCCGGAAATGGTTGGCTATGAGTTTGTCACCTTAAAAACAGGTGCCATGGCGAGCCGCGAAGGGAATGTCGTCACGCTCGCATCTTTTCAGGACGAGGTGATGGCGTATGCGCGACACGAGGTTCAAACGCGTCACTCGGAATGGGCTTCTGAGAAGGTCGAAGAAATCGCCGGAGCGATCGCGCAAGCGGGTATCAAGTTTGGCATGTTGAAACAGGATGGCGATAAGGTGTTTGTGTTTGATTTGGAGCAGGCGTTGTCATTTGATGGCGCGACTGGGCCTTATTGTCAGTATGCGGTGACGAGGCTCGCGGCGATTATAAAAAAAAGTCAAAGGTCAGAGGTCAAAGGCCAAAGGTTAAGAAATGAGACAGGATCCGTCGAGTCGGCGGAGAAGACGCTTGCTCTTACCCTCGCGCAATTTCCGTTACGCGTGGAGCAAGCGGCTCGTGAGTTGCGTCCTTCGGTGATGGCGCATTGGTGTATTGAGGCGGCGCAGGCGGTGAACGCGTTTTATCGTGATGTGCCGGTGCTCGGATCTGAAGGCGCAATCCTCGCTTCTCGTTTGCAACTGGTGGCTGCGGCGCAAAGCGTTTTGAGTCAGGGGTTGGCGTTGCTCGGGATTCCGAGTCCGTCAGAGATGTGATTTTGACACCCGTTTGCGTACGATCCATCCTACATTTGACTTGATAGACTTTACGACTTTATAGACTTTGTATGTTTACTAAACAACCTGGGGGAGACGCGGCCGTGACCACGATCGCGCGTGGCGTAAAGGTCGAAGGAGATTTCACGAGTCAGGGAGATGTCGTGATTGAGGGGGAGGTTCACGGCACGCTCTCGGCCAGCGGGCTGTTGACCATCGGTCCCGAGGCCATCATCAAAGCAGACGTGACCGCAGGCGAGGCGCTTGTTGCGGGAACGATTCAGGGAAATGTTGCCATTGGCAAACGCATCGAGCTCAAGAGCAGCGCCAAAGTGATCGGCGACGTCACCGCAGAAGTGATGGCCATTGAAGCCGGCGCGACGCTCGCCGGACGTATCAGTGTTGGTGAGCGGCGCGCGGAGTCTGCGGAACGGACCGCTTCGGCGAAGCGAGAACGTGGAATCGTGCAAGCGTCGGCATGAACCCCGCTTTTGCGTACGTCTACGATGACGTGTTGTCCGATCGACGGTATGAGCGTGAGATCGGAACCTTAGAGACCGAGTTGGCGCGCCGTGGCATCGAAGGCAGAGTTGCACGGCTCGCGATGTTTCGCAATCCGCGCGAGATGGCCGCGGATTTGATGAAGGTCGGCGTCAAGAACGTGGTGCTGGTCGGACGCGATCAGATGCTGAAAGATCTGATGGCATTTGCGCCGGATCTGGAAGTGACGCTTGGTTATCTGCCCATTGGCGCTCCTTCGGAAATTGCGGCACTGCTTGGCATCCCAAACGGCATCGGCAGCGTGGATGTGCTTGCCGCACGTCTCGTCGAAATTTTAGATGTCGGACGGCTGAACGATCGGTATTTTTTAACGGAAGTCGTAGCGCCCTCCACAAAAGCGTGCGTGGATATTGAGGGAAAATATCGCGTGAGTCCCACGGAGCACGGGGCCATCGCAATTCGTAACTTGGCTGGCGGAGGAGAGGGGAGCACGCTTGCGGATCCGCAAGACGGACGTCTTGAAGTCGTGATTCAGGCGCGCGTGGGAAGTCGTTGGTGGAAAAAAGGTGCGCTCGAAGAGACGCGGATGTGGCTCACGCGCGGCGCGATTCGTTCCGCGCAGCCGATCGATATTTTTGTGGATGGAGAAAAAATGCGCGGCACCGAATTTCATCTGTCCATCGTGCCCAAGAAATTAAAGATCATTACTGGGAGGCGGCAACCGCGGTGAGGTTTCGATCGTTTCATAAAATCAGATCCCAAACGGGATCTGATTTTATGGTGGAGCAGGGTGATGGATGTTCGAACCCTGCTCACGTCGACCACAACACCGCTCGGATGACCGCGTCGACCACTCGCTATCGACTGTGCCGAACAACGATCGGATGCAGCTCCGGCGACGGCAACTCCGCCAACGCCCATGCTCGCTGCAAGTTGCCTCTAGTCATTGGAAATACATAAAGATGCTGCCATACGAGGTTCTGCAGAAGACTCATCGCATACGGAACCTTTCGTTTAACAGTACCCTTGAGCTTCTCGAGCGTTCCGAATGGAAATGCCCGATAATGGTCGAGCTCGACCGAAAATGCCACAACATCATATGCGAGAATCTTTTTGCGGCCGAGCTGTTCAAATACTGGCTCCAGACTCTCGTGTCCGAGCGACCTCGACATGTGTCGAACAATTCCAAGCCCAACGCCGTATGCCATACGCTGAACAAACCCGCGGGACTCCTCGCGGAGCTTCTCCCGCTCCAGATCGGGATTCTCATGCCGTAGCGTCTCAAAGACGAACAACGCGAGTCCCTCTGGATCTCGCTGCAGCGAGTCGAGCACCCACTTGAGGAGGCGAAGGCCTACGAGAAAGCATTCCTCAGCGATCTCGACCTTTCGCTCCGCGACGATCGAGCCGTAGAAGTTGCGCAGCACCTGTCCGAGTACCTCGATCATTCGCAGCGACGCGAGCACTGTAAATATCGGATCGCCCGGCGGCCGCTCTTCCTCAAGTCGAGACTCGGGACTCAGCCGCTCCTCCGCGTCGCGTTGATCGAGTAGCGCGCGCCGGCTCTCGCGTGCATCGTGCTCCTCAATGACAATCTCCTGAACGCTCACACTGAATGCCGGTACGAACTTCGTATCCGAAACGAGGTCGAAACTCGGCACCGCGGACAGGATCGTACGTGCTTGTTCGATCAGGGCCTCAATTACGAATGGATCCTTCGTCAGATATGCGAGCGAATTCAAAATACCAACCGCATCTTCCTCGTGGATGCGCGCGGCCATCTCCTGAACGCGTTGCCGGCTGGTAGGCTCGCCAATACGATCCGCAAGGAAACGCGCGACGAAGTAGTTCAGGACGCCACGAAATTTGAACTGGATGGATTCGTCGGCGCGCACAACGAGCGTTCCAGCCTTTTCGAGAATGTCTCGAATCATCTTGAGATCCACAACGAGCGCGTATCTCCTGTTAAATTCATAGTGCCAATCGAGGTGTTCGCGCCGAGACATTCCCGTCGCATGCACGACGTAAATTTCATTCGCCAACTCCGAGAGGTAATTCAACAGGACGTCATCCTGTACTCGACCACGCGACGCGTTCCTCAACGTCAACGTAATGAGCGCCTGATAGAGATATCCCTGGGACCCAACATGCCGTGGGTCCGCGCTGTTCGCATCGATTCCTTGAAGCCAAATTAGAAGCCATGGCGGATAGCACGGAAGGCCGCGGCCTAAGGCAGTCGACACAGCCTGCGCGGCTCGCGCAGCCCGCTGAGCTAACTCGACCTCGTCGTCAGCATGCGTTTGGCCGAGCTCGTACCAACGCTCAATGAACATGTCGCGCTTGCGATGTCCGAGTGGCAGCAATTCGCATCGGCGGAATTCATGGAACGGGGACCGCTCGGCGCGATGGCTTGTAGTGTCCTCGAATGCGAGCTCGTCTCCTGCAACTAGCACGACAACACCAAAGCACTCTACCAGCGCCCGAACTGCAGCGAACCGTCCCTCGCGCCCGAGATTACAATTCTGCCAATCATCGATGAGGACTGCCTTTCCAGCCGGATCACGCTGTATGTATGCCTCGGGCGTAGTGCCCGTGTATTCACGCGCGAACTCTTTTCGTACGAGATCCAATACCTTTTCCTTTGCGCCACTCCGTATTTCAGCCGCATCAAGCAAGACGGGGATGACTCCTCGCTCACGCAGGTCGCGAAATAGCGAGCGCAGCAACGACGACTTGCCGGACTGGGAGACTCCGGCGATGATCACGTACCGTTCCTTCAAAACATAGGCAACAGGGTCCCCAACAACAGGGAGACTTCGACGGTCGCCGCCGAGCGGTGACGGCCGAAGATCCGGATATACAAAGAGGTCGTCGAGTTTCGGCCGCGTGCCTGTCGGATGAACGCACGGCATCGCCTCGGAGAGCCGATCGCTGAATTCATCCGCAAGCGCGAACTGCCCCTTGAGCCTCCCAACGTTCCGACGGAACGGGCGCGCGCGCGGATTCAGGTCCTCTGGCTCATAGAGGCGGTTAGTTGCATTCCAGCGCAGAGTCTGCGTTCGAACGACCTGAGCGACAAGGTCGACGTCGACGATATTGAATGAACTTTGTTCATCGGCGTAATCCTGCAGAACGCCGCCCTCGATCCAGTCCGTCGAAACGCCGCTCGGCCGTTCGCGGCGTGTCATTCCAGGATCGTGCTCGTGTCCAGTGAGGACGATATCGGAAGACGCCTCGATCTGGGCGAGAACACGCCTCGCGTTGTCTGCCTCGAACCAGTTCAAAGGATGGTGAAGGACGGTGATCACGACTTTTGCGTTGCTCTTCACCCTTGGACCGTCAAAGATCTGAGATGGAAGCCTGAGGCGCCCTTGCGCTTCGCGCCCCGTTGACATCCAAGCCGAATTGACCAATCGAAAGAGCACGGTATCCGAGTCCGCATGCCACCATTCGCGCACAAGACCGCAGGCCTGCGAGACCGTGCCGCTCATTACCGCAGTTGCGAATGCACTGTATTGTTTCTGCGGACCGAGGCACGTGTCGATGATACTTTGATCGATGGACGCTGCGCTCATGTTCTCGATGATAAGATTACGAGCTCCGGGCGGGTCCACCTGATGATCAAGATCGTGGTTTCCGGGGACGAGCAGAAATGTTGTAATTTTGTGAACGCGGTCGGTGATGACTGAGCGAAGCGACTCGAGAAGTTTCGCGGCGACAGCGTACTCGTCCGACCGCCCAGAGAATGCAATGTCACCGGATACGACGACGAACACGCGCTCGATGTCGGACGGCAGGTACGTGACGATGGCGGACGCCAGCGCTGAACCCCTCGCCATTAGGGGGTTTGCGTGTCCTTCGCCCTTTAGATGCAGGTCACTAAGGTGAATGATAGCTACGTGCATGTTCGATCCTCCCTAGATTCTTCGGACGGCGCCAGTTCGATCGGAACGTACACGAGGTGGGCGCAGCTTGCAACCGGTCGCGGTCGGCGGCGTTGCGCGACCTGACGTGGTGTCGAGGAGATGTGCCTTGAGCGCACGTGGTGGGGCGCGTCGATGACACGAAGGTGTGCGTACCGCCGATCTCGCCGCGCACGCGGAGTTAGCGCCTGGAGCGGAGCACCCATGGGTTGACACCTGCGCGACGCGATCGATACGCTCCGTCCATGTCTGAGATCCTGGGCAGAGTATTCGCCGTGGCGTCGGAGGACGGGCGAACGAAGTTGATCGTTGCTTCTGGCGGTCGCGCCGAGTCGGTGTTGCTCGCGTCGGGTACGGCCGTGCCGGCCGTCGGTGCGGGCGCGAATGAGTCCGTCCATGTGGGCGACGGCCTGTACGGTCGGATAGTCGAAGGAATGGACATCGGATGAACGGAATTCCTTCGCCTGAATTGCGGTTCCGCCCAGTCCCAAGGCAAGGATCGTCGCGATCGACAGTGCCGCGGTCCAGGCGCGCGTCAGGCGCAGGCCGGCGATCATCGCCATCGTCCAGCAGACTGTCACAACAGGCATGGTGAGAGTTGGACCCAAGACTCAAGACCCAGGACTCCACCTTGAGTCTTGAGTCTCGAGTCTCGAAGCCATCCTATACTCTTCATGACGCACACACGCGGTTGCGCCCGGCGTCTTTCGCCTGATACAGCCGCTGATCGGCGATGCGAATCAGCTCAAGCTCCACCTGCGCGTCGTCGGGAAACACCGCGACCCCGATGGAGATCGTCACCCGCGCCCGCTCCTTGCCGCGCTGGCCGGTGCTGGTATCCGTCTCCCGCTCGACTGTGGCGCGGAGGCGCTCCGCGACCTCAGCCGCCTGATGGCGCGCCAGCTTCGGCAGCACGACAGCGAACTCTTCCCCGCCGTAGCGCCCGGCGAATCCGCCAGACGGCACGGCTTTTCGAAGCCATTCACCGAGAGAGCGCAGGATGGCATCGCCAGCCACGTGGCCGTAGGTGTCGTTGTACCGCTTGAAATAGTCCACGTCGAGCATCAGGATCGACAGCGGCTC
>Ga0209515_10002178_pt1 | contig 30672 bp, 28 predicted proteins | sample Subgroupgradi54m_FD_187454 | JGI IMG/M metagenome (GOLD analysis project Ga0209515, IMG submission 187454) | Subsurface groundwater microbial communities from S. Glens Falls, New York, USA - GMW60B uncontaminated upgradient, 5.4 m (SPAdes)... ... | reverse complement strand
TGTATACTTTAAAATGGTAGATTTTTTAAATTTTATGGGTAAGCATTTAAACGAAGAAGAGAAAAAAAATATTTCAAAAAGAACACCAATTGACTATTTATTTTTTTATCCATTACTAGCGGCTAAGGCAGTAGTCACGTATCCAAAATCTACACCTCATGTAATCCGAGGAATTCCTGTTTTTTTAAGGGCTTTACCTGCAATTTTCAGTAGCAGCAAACATACCTTGGTGCATCGTGATTTACACTTCATGAACATTATTATCTCTAAAGATAGAGTTACACTGATAGATCTTCAGCAATGCGTCTATACAGAACCTTTGCATGAGTTAATTACAACGCTAAGATACTGGTGGAAAGGGTGGAAAGATGAACGTTTTGGAAAGCTCCTTTTGGCTGAAATTATAAACAGATATTCGAATCGGACAAATTTTAAAAAATTATTTCAAGGCTTCGCAGTAAATTCTGCTACCCACGGTTTAACCGGACCAGGATTTTCAAGAAAGACCATTAATGGCTGGATTGATTTTTTAGATTTCGCAATAAATCCTAAGTTTGAAAAGTACACAAAAATATGAAAAAATTAACTGTTTCAATAGGCATACCTGCTTACAATGCTGAGAAGAATATAAAACGTCTTCTCAGCTCTCTTATTACTCAAAGAGGTGCAAAACAAACGATTAAAGAAATCATTGTTTACTCTGATGGTAGTTCTGACTCCACTTTAAATGAATGTTTAAAAATTAAGGACAAAAAAGGTAGGCTAAGAATAATAAAAGCTTCCAAAAGAAGAGGCATGGCCGTTGGATTAAAGTTCATGCTCTCAGTGTTTAAAGGAGACGTGTTCATATTATTAAATGATGATATAATTATTAAAGATAATAATCTAATAGATAGATTAGTAAAACCTCTCTTACTTTATAAAAGAGTAGGTTTGATTAGTGGCCGCCCAGTTCCATTAGAATCCAAAAATTTTCTACAAAAATCAATTTACTCCACATTCCGCGCATATGATTATATGAAATATTCCATAAAAAATGGAAATAATCTTTTCACCTGTGATGGTAAAATTCTGGCCCTATCAAGAGAATTTGTTAAATCAATAAAATTTCCAAAAAGCAATAAACTGATTGGTAACGTCGATGCTTTTCTTTATTTAAGTTGCATAACGAGTAACCATAGGTATTTTCATGTAAAGAATGCAAAAATTCATTTTAAATTCCCTGCAAAATTAAAAGATTTTATTAGCTGGAATTCACGTAACAATGCCAATCAGATATTACTCAAAAAAACTTTTGGAGAAAAAGTCGATGATATTTACAACAAACCAGCCAGAAAATTATTTTTCGGTATTCTTCGAGAAGTCATAAAAAATCCCATAGGAACCGCTTTTATATTTACGGTTGGTTTATTCGGAAAATATAAGGCAAGACAAGTGGCAAAAGATTTTAAACCAGCATGGGAAGTAATTCAATCAACAAAAGGGGGAATTAACGATGTCTAAAGCAACTGTAACAATAGGTATTCCAGCGTATAACGAAGAAATTAATATTGGGTTGTTGATAAAAGATGTACTAACTCAAGAGCAAGACGGATTTATATTGGAGGAAATAATTGTTGCCTCCGACGGGAGTACGGATAAAACTGTAGAGGTGGTGAGGCAATTAAAAGATAAAAGAATATTAATTCTGGATAATAAAAAAAGAGAAGGGTTGGCTAAAAGGGAGAATCAAATCATCGGGAGGATTACAACAGATGTCTTAGTGCTTTTCAATGCCGATATTAGAATTGAAAAGGATAAAAGACTTTTGGGAAAGCTAGTTTTACCGATTCTTTCCGGTGAAGCAGATCTAACTGCATCTTCAGCTAGAGCGGTCAAACCGAAGAGGATTTTTGGACGAATAATCTACAATAGCATGCGAATTAAAGAACCCGCTTATGAAGAAATCAGAAGTGGAAGTAATGTTTATACTTGTCACGGTCAAGCTCGTGGCTTCTCAAAAAGGCTTTATAAAAAAATTAATTTCCCATCTAGTATTGGCGAGGATGCTTATTCGTATTTTTATTGCATAAAAAATAAATTCAAATATAAATATATCAAAAATGCTGAGATTCTTTATAAATTACCTGATAATTTTAAGGATCACGAGAGACAAAGTGTTCGTTTTTTTCAGTCCCAAAAATTTCTTTCTAAAAAATTCAATAAGGAATTTGTAATATCAGAATACCGTATTCCCAAAAAAATACTAATCAAATCCACATTAATTTTTTTTGGGAAACAACCAATTCATGCAGTGCTATATTTTCTTATATTCGCTTATTTAAAGCTTAAATCAAATTTTTCGAAAAAAATCATCAATACTTGGCAGATTTCCAAAAGCTCTAAAAGATTAGTGAGTGAGATATGAGAAAAATAAACACCAAAAGACTATCCGTTTCAATAGGTATACCTGTTTATAACGAGGAGAATAATATTAAACACTTATTAGAATCTATTTTGTTGCAGGATCAAACTAATTTCTACATCAAAGAAATTATTATTGCCTCAGATGGTAGTATAGATAAATCACTAGAGAAAATAAAATCAGTTGTAGATAACAGAATTAAATGTATCATTGGAGAAAAAAGGTTAGGAAAGCCCACTAGGTTAAATCAAATCTTCAATGTATCAAAAGGAGCAATCATGGTCCTTCTTGATGCGGATGTAATAATTGATTCACCTACTTCCATATCATATTTAATTTCCCCATTTGTGGAAAAAGATAAACAAATCGGATTAGTAGGCGGAAATCCTCATCCAAGGAAAGCTGAATCATTTGTTGAGAAAGCCGTTAATGCAACCTACTATGCATACCTACCGCTAAGGAAAAATCTAAGAAATGGTGAAAATCCTTTTGGTTGCGATGGAAAAATTTTAGCCTTATCCAGAGAGTTTGCAAAATCTACACAAATTCCTAAAAATATGATAGGTATTGATTCCTTTTTATACCTTAGCTGTATCAGTAGAGGATTTAAGTTCGTACATAAGGCTAAGGCCAGCGTCGTTTATAGATCTGTCTCCAATCTAAAAGAGCATATTAGGCAAAATAAAAGGTTCAAGGCGGCGTATTTTATTCATAAAAATGTATTTGGGCCTTTAGTCGATAAAGAATTTAAGGTTCCTCCCAGTTTATTTTACAAACTGCTATTTACCCAGTTTATGAAAACTCCAGTACGTAGCCTGTTTATTTTCGTTGTAAATTTATACACAAAGCATTTAGCCAAACACAAGATTGAAGCCATTGGAGCTTTATGGCCAATAGCTTTATCCACAAAAAAGGGGATTAAAAATGAATAACCTTAAAAAAGACGATAAATTGAAATTGATGGCGAGGAAATTTATATATTCCTGTTTATATCTTCAGGCCTATCTTCAAGGCCTTTTGGTTGCAAAGATAAATCCCAATATCTTTATTCTTTGCTATCACAGTGTGGCTAAAGATCAGTGGAAATACAGTGTTGATTTTGAAATCTTAAAAAAGCAAGTCGAGTATCTATCGAAAAGATATCAGCCAATTACACTTGAGGATATTGAACTGCATATACAAGGTCAGAAGAATTTATTAATGCCTTCATTTGCCCTATGCTTTGATGACGGATATAAAAACATATATCAAACAAAAGATTTCTTTAAAAAACTACGAATACAACCGGCGCTTTTTGTTTTATCAGATAGGGAAAAAGCTAACACAGAAGAATTAGAGACTAATCGTGACTTTCTGACTAAAAAAGAGGTTCTAGAGCTCAAAAAAAGCGGTTGGATTATTGGTTCTCACAGCGCAACTCACCCAGATTTTTATAGTTTAACCGATGAGCAGATTGAAACTGAGGTTATTAAATCTAAAGAAGATTTAGAAAAAGAGCTAGGGATTAAAGTCAAATACTTTGCCTATCCTAAAGGAAGATATACAGATAAAGTCCTAAGGGCAGTTGAAAAAGCAGGTTACTCTCTTGGACTATCTATGAATGATGGGTTTATTGATAGACAGATTAACAGATTTTTAATTCCTAGAATCGGCGTCGATGGAACTCACTCCTTCTCAGAATTTAAATCAATATTTATGCCTTCATCAATAAAATTTCGCAGGCTCATAAAGGCGAGAATGAGGATATTAGTATGAGTTTGATTAAACCTATAATATTTGTTATAATTTGGTGTTTTAATTATTAAATATGAAAGCAGTAATTTTGGCAGGTGGATTTGGCACCAGGATTAGTGAAGAAAGCGGCGTTCGTCCAAAGCCGATGGTGGAAATTGGCGGAAAACCAATCCTGTGGCATGTTATGAAAATTTATTCAGCACATGGCATCAATGAGTTTGTTATTTTGTGTGGTTACAAAGCCCATATTATTAAAGAATATTTTGCAAACTACAGTCTGTACAACTCAGACATAACCTTTGATTTTAAAAATCACACCACTCAAGTACACAAAAATGGCGTTGAAAATTGGAAAGTAACTTTGGTTGATACAGGCGAGGATACAATGACTGGTGGAAGAATAAAAAAGGCTGCGCCATATATTGGAAATGAGACTTTCTGTTTTACTTATGGGGATGGCGTAAGCAATGTAGATATTAACAAAGTAATTGCTTTTCATAAGAAACAAAAAAAATTAGCCACAGTTACAGCTGTCCAACCAGAGGGAAGATTTGGGGTATTCACTTTAGGAAAAGGGCAAATACAGATTAAGCATTTCAAGGAGAAACCAAAAGATGAAGGCTCTTGGATTAATGGGGGTTTTTATGTTCTTGAACCGGAAGTTCTGAAATACATAGAAGGAAATGATACTGTTTGGGAAGAGCAACCAATGCAAAAACTGGCCAGAGCAGGTGAGCTGGTGGCTTTTAAGCATGATGATTTTTGGATGTGTATGGATACCCTAAGAGATAAAAATGTTCTAGAAAACATTTGGCAAAGCGGCAAATCGCCTTGGAGGGTTTGGAAATGAAAGTTCTATTAACAGGTATTGATGGATATATTGGCACTGTTTTAGCCCAAGAGTTACAGAAAGCGGGTCATGAAGTAGTGGGTTTAGATACTGGCTACTATAGATCAGCTTGGTTGTATAACCTACCAAATACTAAACAGCCAAAGGTTATCACTAAAGATGTGAGAAAGGTAACTAAAGAAGATTTAGTTGGCTATGATGCAGTGGTACACTTAGCTGAGTTATCAAACGATCCATTAGGGCAAAATAGTGAAGAGATTACCTATCAAATTAACCATTATGGGACAGTCAACCTGGCAAAATGCGCCAAGAAAGCTGGAGTAAAAAGATTTGTGTATTTCTCTTCCTGCAGCGTTTATGGTGCTTCAGATGAAATAGCAGATGAGACTTCCTCTACAAATCCCCTCACAGCATATGCCAAATCAAAGGTCATGAATGAGAAATTTTTGCAGAAATTGGCTGATGATTCTTTTTCCCCGATTATTTTTAGAAATGCGACTGTATATGGAGCGTCACCAAGACTGAGATTTGATTTAGTTGTCAATAATCTAGCAGGTTTAGCTTTCACCACAAAAAAAATAAAAATGCAGAGTGACGGTACGCCTTGGCGACCATTAGTTCATATTTTAGATGTTTGTCAGGTAGTTAATTTGGCACTTAAGGCAGCCAGAAAAACTATTCATAACCAGATTGTGAATGTCGGAGATACAAATTCTAATTACCAAATCAAAGATATTGCCGAAATTATTGCCAAAGCTTTTCCCGGATGCAAAGTGAGTCTAAATAAAAAGGGTGCCGATAAAAGGAATTACCGCGTAAATTTTGACAAAATCAAAACCATTTTTCCCGATTTTATCTGTCAGTATGATGTGGCAAAGGGTGCTAGCGAGCTACATACCATATTTAACAAAGTCAATTTAACTGGAGATGATTTTCAGTCAAGGAATTTTACCCGATTGAAACAAATTCAATACTTAAGACAAACTGATCAAATTGATGAATCCTATTACTGGAGATAACTATGATTTTTCAGAAAACACCAATTGATGGGGCTTATATAATCGACCTTGAAGAAAAGCAGGATGAGCGCGGCTTTTTTGCCAGAGCTTTTTGTGTTAATGAATTTTCTGATCATGGATTGGAAAATAATTTTGTTCAAGCAAATCTGTCAATGAACTATAAAAAAGGTACTATCAGAGGACTTCATTACCAACTGCCTCCAAAACAAGAAGCAAAACTGTATCGATGTATCAAAGGAAAAATATTTAATGTTTTTGTTGACATGAGGGCAAACTCACCAACTTATCTGAAGTGGTTTGGAATAGAGTTATCAAGTGTTAATAGAAAAATGCTTCTTGTTCCCAAGGGTTGTGCAACTGGCTATCAGGCACTTGAGGATGATACTGAAGTTTTATATTGGTCGTCAACTGTTTATGCCCCTGAGCTAGAAAGAGGTGTCCGCTATAGCGATCCAGTAATAAATATCTTTTGGCCAATTTCTAAAGATATTATTGTTTCAGATAAAGATAAAAATTTACCAGATGTAAAAAGGAAAATTAAATGATAATCGTTGATAAAGCTTTGGAAAAACTAGAAAAAGAAAATAAGCCAATTAGAGTAGGACTGGTAGGTGCTGGTTTTGCAGCTCGGGGATTTATGCTTCAGATGCTGACATTTATTAAAGGCATGAAGCTGGTGGCGGTTTCCAATAGAACCCGTTCGTATGCAGAACTGGGATTTAAACAGGCCGGTTTTACAGATTATAAAGATGTTTCAAGCCTTAAAGCCCTGGAAAGTATAATAAAACAAGGTCAGTGTGCTTTAACAGACAATCCATTTCTTTTAACAGATTCCAGTCAGATTGATGTGATTGTTGAGGCAACCGGAGAAGTAGAATTTGGTGCACAGGTTGTTTTAAGAGCCATTGAAAACAAAAAACATGTTGTATTAATTAATGCAGAACTAGATGCTACACTTGGTCCCATCCTTAAGCTAAAGGCAGATCAAAAAGGAGTTATCTATACCCAAGCAGACGGTGACCAACCTGCTGCTTTAATGAATCTTTATCGTCAAGCTGCTGCCTGGGGTTTTAAACCAGTGATGGTTGGCAATATTAAAAGCTTGATTGATGTTAGGCGTACGCCACAAACACAAGCAAAATGGGCAGCTGAACATTTTCAAAGACCAAAAATGGTCACTTCATTTGCCGATGGAACAAAAATTGGAGTAGAAATGGCGACCATTGCCAATGCTACTGGATTTCCGGTCAGTAAAAGGGGTATGGAAGGGCCAAAAAGTGACCGGGTGGAAAATGCTTACAAATTGTTTGATCTGAAAAAACTTACTTCCACCGGATTGACTGATTATATACTAGGTGCAGAACCAAGCTTTGGAGTATTTATCCTGGCCACTTGCGATCAACCTATCCGTGCTCGTTACATGAGTGTTTACAAAATGGGTGATGGTCCTTTGTATACGTTTTACGTGCCTTATCATTTAAGCCCAATTGAAGCTCCAATGAGTGTGGCTAGGGCAGTAATATTTAAAGACGCAGCGCTTGCTCCCAAAGAAACGCCTGTGTGTGATGTAGTTACTCTGGCAAAGCGCGATGTTAAAAAAGGAGAGAAATTAGATGGGATCGGCGGATTTTTGACTTACGGTGCAATTGATAATGCTGATGTTTGTCTTCGAGACAATCTATTGCCTATTGGCTTGGCAGATGGTTGCATTGTCTTAAGAGATATTCCAGTGGACACTGCAATTAGCTATGAGATGGTGAAATTGCCTGAAGGAAGAGTCTCAGATCAGCTAAGAAAGGAACAAAATGAATACTTCCTTGAATAAGAATAAACTTTCCCTGACAGTCGCTATTACTACCTGTTACGGAGACGTATCTATTATTGATACAGTTAAGTCAATACGTGCCTCAAAAGGGGTAGGGAATTTTAAATTTATCCTGATCGCTGACAGGGTACCTATTAGCAGTAAGATAAAAAAAGAACTTAAAAAGTTAAAGGTTAGTTTAATTGAAAATGCAACTGAAAGTAGTCTAGTCAATAAACAAAAACAAACTCTTACTTTAGCAAAAACAGATCTGCTAGTTTTTACCCAGGATGATGTTTTATTTGCCCCTCAAACCTTAATGAAGGTAGTAAAAAGATTTGAAAGCCACCCCAAAACTACTATGATCAGTATTTTAAATAAACCAGTTAATGCTACTAATTATTTTGAATCTATCCTAAATCTTGGAACGGAGATAGCTAACAAAATCGCCAAATACTGGAACAATGGTGATAATTACTTATCGGTGATTGGCAGGTTTATGGCTTTTCGAACCGATACAATCAATAAATTTCGGATGCCAGATGTCTCTAGTGTGGATGCCTATTATTACTTAGAAAACAAAAGGGTTAAAGGAGTCTATGAATATCTGTCAGATGTACCAGTGTATTTTAAAAATCCCCAAAATATGACAGAGCATTTGCGCAAAAGTAGCCGCTTTCAGTTTTCTAGGTTGGAAATGTCTCATTATTTTGAAGATGTTACAGATGAATACAATGTACCGAAAATTGTCCAGTTAAGAGGTTTTGGGGAACAACTTTTGGAAAATCCGTTTAAGACCACATTATATGTATTGATTTATTTATATACCCGCATTTTAAAAATGCAACCTAAAATTGTGTTAGATCCAGCATGGGATGTTGATGTCTCAACGAAAAAGGTGCTCATAAAATAATTAAACCTATGAAAAATATAAAACCCAAAGTAACTGTGGGAATTCCGGTACATAACGAGGTTAGTAATATTGGGTATCTCCTACAATCTATTATTAGGCAAAGAAAGACTTATTTTGAACTTGAAAAAATAGTCGTTGTTTGTGATGGATCAACAGATGGAACGGATAAGAAAGTTGAAGAAAAGGCCAGGAAAAATTCAATCATCCATATTGTTAAAGACAGAAAACGAAAAGGGAAAATGGCAAGACTTATGGAAATCTACGATATGAATAAAAGTGATTTCATCTTTATTTTTGATGGAGATGTAGTTTTGGCTAAAACTGATGTTATTGAAAATATGATAAAGCATTTTAATAAAGATAACATAGCAGTTGTTGGAGGTAATAATCAGCCAGTAACGGAGATTGGATTTATTGAAAAACTTATCAGCAAATGGTCTCATATTTGGTATCTGGCTAGGTCTGAATACAATAAGGGAGATAATATACATAATATTCGAGGTTGTGTTATGGGAATTCGCGCCAATTTTGCGAGGACGATAAAGTTTCCAAATGATATAGTTTCAGATGCCCAGTATATTTATTTTTATTTACTAAAGAAAGGGCTTAAATTTAAGTTTGCGAAAAATGCCGTAGTCTATTATAGGAAACCAGATAATGTGAAGGATTATTTTTTGCAGACAAAACGGTCCTCATCCGAACAGGAAAAGCTAGCTTCATTATTTGGTGAGAGCATAAAGGAGAAGTATAGAATTCCGTTAGCAAACAAATTACTAGCTTTTTTAAAAATGTTAAATAACGAACCTTTTTATACATCTTTAGCAACAGGATTTTACTTACTATCGATTATCTTTCCTTATAGAAGAATAAATCTTACAGACGAGAAGCTTTGGAAAAGCGTACAATCTACTAAGAGGGCAATAACAATAAACAGTTTTTAAGTTTTGATTACTGACATGAAAAAAGCATTAAATAGCTTGTTCCTTATTGGTTTCTTTGTTTTCTGTGGGCTTATTTTAGCTCTTTCTTTACGTGGTTTGGGGGGGAATCCTGGTCCAAAAGAACTAAACAGTACAATTTGGAGAGAAGATGGTCCTTTTGAGCTCTCTCCTGAAAGAGGAAGATTTGCCTTGCTTTATTCAATCGCTGAGAATCATTCCTTTCAATTCTCGAACGATATAGGAAAATTTGCCATACCCGATGTTGCAATTAGTAAGAATAAATATGTTTCCCTATTCGCTCCTTTTTTATCATTTATTACCACCCCTGGCTATATTATCGGGAAGATTTTTGGAGTCTCACAAGTAGGAACATTTGCGGTAATTTCTATTTTTGCAATTATCAATTTAATTCTGATACGATCAATTGCTATTCGCCTCGGTGCTAACCCAATCCCCTCAATTATAGGAGGGCTCGTGTTTCTTTTTGCCACTCCGGCATTTTCTTACGCTGTTAATCTATACCAGCATCATGTTTCACTTTTTTTATTACTTTTAAGTATTTATCTTTTACTAAAATCAAACAAAATCTGGTCTCAGTTATTAGTTTTTTTACTTTGTGGAATTTCTATCCCTCTAGATTATCCGAATTTTTTTATGATGTTTCCGATTGGGATCTATGCCTTAAATAGAAGCATTTCTATCCAGAAAATCAGTAATAGATTTTCCATAAAAATTAATCTATATAAGATTTTAGCCATTCTGGTAATAATTCTTCCAATTGCCTTTTTTCTATGGTTCAATTATGAATCATATGGTAACCCTTTTCAGCTATCCGGAACTTTACAGACTGCGAAGCATGTACAAGATCCGAATGATTTGTCCTCAATTCTACTTGAGCAGAAAGATGCAAAGGATTCTAAGCCTGACAAAAAAAGCGCAGTCGGTTTTTTTAGAACAAGAAATCTTGTCAATGGTTTTTACATCCATTTTATAAGCCCTGATAGGGGTATTGTTTATTACACGCCAATTGTTTTATTTGGAATAATCGGCCTTGTGCTTGCCCTAAGAAAAAAACCCCAGATGGTTCCCCTACTGATAGCAATAATGGGTGCTAATATTTTACTTTATTCAATGTGGGGAGATCCGTATGGAGGTTGGGCTTTTGGATCAAGATATTTAATTCCCTCCTATGCAATTTTATCAATATTTGTTGCCTTATTTCTTACCTTTTGGAGAAAAAAATATTTCTTGATGCCAATTTTTGCTTTCGTGGCGTTTTACTCGATTGTAGTAAATACATTGGGAGCAATTACTACCAGCGCTAACCCTCCTCAGGTTGAGGTTTTAGATTTAGAGAAAATATCAGGTCTTATTCAAAAATATACATATGAAAGGAATTGGAATTTTTTGATGACTGGCCACTCTAAATCTTTTGTATATCAAACGTTTTTGAAGGATTATATTTCTACTTTTGGGTTTTTCTTTATATTAGCTATTTTAATTTGTGCGTTTGTGACTTTACTGCTTATTCTTAATATATCGTCAAAGGGGAGGATAGAAGATAATGTTTCATTTTAAGGAAGGCGATTTGGATTTAACCATTACTAATAAACTTGGATTTTCACCAAAGTATACTATTTATATTCTTTTTATAATTCTTTGTGTAATTTCCATAGACACTTTTATATTTTTTTATACTAATGGTTTGGGTCTTGCATATAACGATGCACGCTCTCATTTAGATATCGGTAGAAGAGTAGTAGAAGGGTTAAAACCAGGTATTGCCCAACTTGGTAGTGTTTGGCTACCTCTTCCGCACATCTTAATGATTCCTACCATCTGGAATGACTTTTTCTGGCACTCTGGTTTATCAGGAGCGCTTGTTTCAATGTTTTCTTATATTGGAACTGCTATTTTTATCTATCTTTATTTGAAGGGTTTATCAGTCGGTTTATTTGGGAGAATTATAGCAGTTACCATCTTTGCCCTTAATTTAAATATTTTATATCTTCAATCAACTGCCATGACTGAAATGCTCCTTATTGTTACAAGTACAGCTTCTGCCTATTATTTAATGCTTTGGTACAAAAAGGATAAAACTCTAGATTTAATCAAAAGCGGATTTTGGGTAACCCTGGCCTCTTTAACCCGCTATGACGGATGGTTTTTGTTTATTATCAATGCGTTTTTGGTCATATTGCGAAGTTTTACCAAACTTCAAGTAAGCTTTAAAGAAAAGTATCAGAGAATGGAAGGATCACTGATATTATTCTCAACTTTGGCAGCTTTTGGTATATTTTTGTGGTTTGGCTGGAATAAGTTAATTTTTAATGACTTTCTCTTTTTTGCCTTTGGACCTTATTCTGCCAAGGTTCAGCAGGAGCAACTGGCAGCTGCAGGCAATCTTATTACTAAAGGAAACCTTTTAGCTTCAATAAAAGCGTATGGTTATTCAATTTTTTACAATATCGGCACTTTTTCTGTTGTTTTGTCTGCGATAGGCTATATAGTCGTCCTCTTAGATAAAAAACTGTCAAGGGCAGTTAAAATTGCCACTTTTTCTCTGCTTTCACCGCTTTTTTTTAATATATTAGCTTTATATCTTGGCCACTCAGTGCTATATATTCAGGGAATAAATGGTAATACCTGGTTTAATGTAAGATATGGGATACTACTAATTCCGGCTTTGGCTATTTTTATCGGATTTTTAATGGACAGATTGGTAAGCTTGAGATTGATTTTAGTTGGGCTGTTAATATTTGTGACATTTTTTTCATTTACCAGCTTTGATGCTGTGACTATCGATGATGCCAGAGTTGGATCATCCCAAAAAAATGTTACAGAGATCTCCGGTTGGTTAAATCAGAATACTAAAGATAAAGAAGGCTTTATTCTAATATCTGCTGCTTCCCATGATGCTATAATTTTTTCATCAGGTCTTCCTATGAGTAAATTTATTCATGAGGGTACTGGAGCATATTGGGAATCAGCCACTACCAATCCAGAACACTGGGCCAGATGGATTGTTATGAGAACTTATGATAATAATGATGCAACCTATAAAGCTGTCAGCAAAACTCCTGATTTTGCACATTACGATTTAGTGGCAAAATATCCATTTGCCGATGTTTATCAAATAAGGGAGGGATTTGTTCTTTACTTAAATACAAAACCAGTTCTTAAAAACAAAAATAAATGAAACGAAATATTTTTTTAGCAGCCTTTTTTATAATAATTGTTTTCCTAGTCTACACAAATTTATCAGTTAAGCCGCTTTTAACTCCCCGAGTTAAACAAAATCTTTGGCAAATCCGCTCAATTGATACTGTTAAATATTCAAGGGATGTTGCCAGGGAAAAAGAAAAGGATTTGGAATTTGATAAAGTTATAGAAATCCAGGTTGCTAATATAGCTAAAACTGGTGCCAACTATATTGCCATAGGTACCCCATATGATAGTGAATTTAAACCCTTTTTAAATCGTTGGGTAGCTGCAGCCAGGCATTATAATCTTAAGGTTTGGTTTAGGGGTAATTTTTCCGGCTGGGAAGGTTGGTTTAACTATCCTAAAATAGACCGCGCTCAACATTTAAAACAGACAGAGGAGTTTATAGTAAATAATTCGGATTTATTTGAAGACGGAGATATATTTACATCTTGTTCTGAGTGTGAAAACGGGGGCCCTGGAGATCCCAGACAAACCAGAGATATTGATGGTTACAGGCAATTTTTAATTTCCGAATATAATACCTCAAAAACAGCCTTTGCCAAAATAAATAAAAAAGTAGCCACCGGTTATTTTTCGATGAATGGAGATATTGCCAGGTTAATTATGGATTCAACAACTACCAAAGCTACTGGTGGAGTAGTAGTTATTGATCACTATGTGGCCACGCCGGAAAAACTAGTTGGTGATGTAAAAGAGCTGATCAAGTCAAGCGGTGGACAGTTATTTTTAGGGGAGTTAGGAGTACCGATTCCAGATATTACAGGCTCTATGACAGAAGATGAGCAGGCTAACTGGATCAAAAAAGCCTTAACTGATTTGCCTTATCAAGGTGATTTGATTGGCTTAAATTATTGGGTGTCAGTTGGTGGGTCAACCCAGCTGTGGGATGAAAATAACCATCCCCGGAAGGTAGTGGATGTTTTAAAACAGTTTTACTCCCAAAAAATATAGCCCATAAGCTTGCATTTATAAAAATAATCTGATAATATACCCCATAACCTTTTCTATATGGCCAAGCAAGTTCAAAAAATTGTTACATCATTTCTAATAATCTTTTTTTTGTTAGCGTTTGGATCTAACTTGGCTTTCGCTGTAAATGTCCCAGATTTTCCTTCTTGTACTAACCCACAAGGAGCCCAGACAGCTTCTCACAGTTCTGGGATACACGGAATCGTTGGTTCTTTCACAACTCATAGCGGTAGCGATAGTGTATTTCAAGTAGACTCGGATAGATTGATACAATGTTTTTGTCCGGAAAATGGTGTCGGAATTCAAACAAATTGGTGGAAGGCCAGTTCTTTAAGTGAAGATGAAATTAATCAACTAAAAAAAATAGGTTGGATTTTTGTACCAAACGGAGCTTTGTGGGGCTTGACAGAAGATCCTTTTTTGGCACTCAATAACGATTTTGCCTGTAAACCTAGCGGAGAGGGTGGTGGCGGTACTGGTGGAAGTTCTGTTGCGGGTTCGAGCCAATCTCAAGGCGGAGTTGGTGGAGGTACTGTGTTAGCGGCAGCAACGCAACTGGGAGAAGTGCTCGGTCTGGCTTCAACTGGAAATAATCTTCTATTCTATAGCCTGCCTGTTTTAGGTTTGGTATTTTTAGCTTTAGGATTACTCCTTAAAAAACTTAAATGAGTAAGTTAGGTTTTTCTAAGTTTTTCATAAGTTTATCTTTAGTGTGTTTTCTGCTAACAGCTTTTTTATACTATCAAAGAAACAACCCAAGAAGCTTAGCTTTTGATATTAACCAGTCAATTAATTATTCTGGCAAGAAAAGTAAAACTCCACAACCAACCGTTATTATTATTGAAGACCTAAATATAAAATTACCGATAATTCCAGCAAAAATTATTAGCAATAGCTGGGAGACAACTGATATTGGAGTTTCTTATCTCACAATTTCTCCAAAGCCAGGGGAGATGGGAAATAGTATATTATATGGGCATAATTGGACTAATTTATTGGGAAAATTAACCTTAGTTAAGCCTGGACAAAAAATTATAATAGTTTATCCGAAAAACGATATTAAGAAATTTCAGGTTGAATATACCACCACTACTTCTCCAAAAGACATTAGTGTCTTATCGCAAACTAAAGATAAAAGGATAACTATATATACCTGCACGGGATTTTTAGATAGCAAAAGGTTCGTAGTGGTTGCAAAAGCAGTATAATGTGGAGATGGCCAAATTCAAACTTGTATCTAACTTTAAGCCTACTGGAGATCAGCCCCAAGCTATTGAAAAATTAGTTCATGGTTTGGAAAAAGGACAAGAGCATCAAGTTCTGTTAGGAGTGACCGGGTCTGGTAAAACTTTTACCATGGCCAATGTGATTCAAAAGGTTCAGCGGCCAACTTTAGTAATTTCCCATAATAAAACCCTGGCAGCTCAATTGGCTCAGGAATTCCGTAGTATTTTTCCAGAAAACGCAGTTGAATATTTTGTCTCTTATTATGATTATTATCAGCCAGAAGCCTATATTCCCCAATCTGATACCTATATTGAGAAAGATGCTTCTATAAATGAAGAAATAGAAAAGCTTAGGTTGGCTACCACTGCTTCATTACTGACACGTCGTGACGTGGTGGTGGTGGCCTCAGTCTCTTGTATTTATAATCTTGGTTCACCAATTGAGTACGGCCAGGCTATCTTGGAAATTGGTTCTGGCATGAAAGCTACTTTCCAACAAATCTTGAGGATCCTGCAAAAAATGTACTATGACCGAAATGATATTGATTTTAAAAGGGGCACTTATCGGGTTCGCGGTGAAACAATTGACCTTTATCCTTCATACCTGGATACGGGTTATAAGTTACAGTTTTTAGGGGATAGGGTGGAAAAGGTTTCTAAGTTAAATCCACTGACCGGTCAAACAGAGGAGCTATTAGGTGGACAAGTAATTTATCCAGCCAAACATTATATTACTCCAGAGCAACGAATTGTTCCTGGAATCAAACAAATTGAGCTGGATTTGGCAATGAGACTAGAGGAGCTTAGAAAACACGGCAAATTGGTGGAGGCACAAAGATTAGAACAACGGACCCATTTTGATTTGGAAATGATCCGCCAGTATGGCTATTGTAATGGCATTGAAAATTACTCCAGGTATTTTGACGGTCGAGATCCTGGTGAGCCGCCTTACACCTTATTAAATTATTTTCCTAAAGATTATCTGGTTTTAATTGATGAGAGCCACATTACAATTCCTCAAATCCGGGGGATGTATAACGGTGACCGTTCTCGTAAGGAAACATTAATAGAATTTGGCTTTAGGCTGCCCAGTGCTTTGGATAACCGCCCGCTTAAGTTTGATGAATTTCAAAGACGAATTAATCAGGTAATTTATACTTCAGCCACTCCAGATGAATATGAGCTGTCTTTGGCAGGAGATAGTGTGGCCGAGCAGTTGATTAGACCGACTGGCCTGTTGGATCCAAAAATTTCTATCAGACCAACAGTCGGTCAAATAGACGATCTCGAACGAGAAATCAAGCCACGAGTTGCCAGTGGTGAGAGGGTTTTGGTGACTACCCTAACTAAAAGAATGGCAGAGGATTTGGCAGATTATTTAAAGGAAAAGGGTATGAAAGTCCATTATTTACATTCTGATGTGGCCACTTTAGAGCGATCTGATATCTTACAGTCACTTCGGCTGGGAGAATATGATGTTATTGTCGGAATTAATTTACTTCGTGAAGGACTGGATTTACCAGAAGTCTCCCTGGTGGCCATCATAGATGCGGACAAAGAAGGCTTTTTGCGCTCCCGGACTTCTTTAATCCAGACCATGGGTCGGGCCGCCAGGCACATTAATGGTTTTGTAATTATGTATGCTGATAATATTACCAAATCAATGAAATCAGCCATTGATGAGGTAGAACGCAGGCGCCAATACCAAAAGCAATATAACAAACACCACCACATTACTCCTCGCTCTATTATTAAACCTTTGCGGGATCGTTTAATTGAACAAATGGAAGAAGTTCAAGAAAAGTTGGGTAAAGAAGTTCTAAAACCAGAGGATATTCCAACTGAGGAACGCAAAAAAATGGTTAAGCTTTTGGAAAAAGAGATGAATGAAGCAGCAGCGATATTAGATTTTGAAGAAGCCGCCAGAATCAGGGATCAGATTAAGGAGTTAAGCAGTTAAGAAGTTAGGGTTTCTCCAAAATCTTTGCCTAAATTTCTTATCCTGTAGTCTCTGCCTTTTGGTTTCACTTATAACCTTTTCATAAAGGGGATTGGTTTCTATTCTCCCTCTGTTTACCTCTCTTGATAAAGTTTCACCATCAATTACTACTTTTTGGCGGCGGAGATTTTCTACAACAGCCATTAAATTTTCAGGAACCATTTGTCTTGCTTCCTGGAAAGCCTGATCACCTATGAAAACCCTTACTAAATTTGTCACATAATGATGATACGTTAAAGGATAGCTGTATCCAGCTGCTGCATAAGTATCTGCAAGATCATGATGCAAATTAGCAACTAAAGGAATTCTAGGATCTTGATTAAGAGGAAATCTGTCAAATCTGTTTAAAAATTGAATCGCTCTGTATAATTGGATTGGATCTGGTCTATTAGGATCTCCTGCACCAAGAATATCTTCCTCACCCTCTACTCTTAACCCTAAATACACTTGTCCAATAGATTTTCCTTCTGATAAAATGAAGGTTTGACTTTCTATATTAAAAATTCTCCGTCGTTCCACAAATGGTTGAACAGTTCTTATATTCCCACCCACCTCTACTTCTCTTGGTTTTGATATGTATAAAGGTAACTTTACTACAGTAAATTTTTCTGGCATTCCTGGCATATTGTCATTTTAGCATCTTTTAAGGGCTTTTAAAATCTTGCCAGATTGGTTATAATGTTTTCTTCAATCTTCGGGAAAATTATGGCCAATGATCTAATTAAAATTAGTGGAGCTCGCGAACATAACCTGAAAAATATTGATCTGGAAATTCCCAAAAATAAGTTGGTGGTTTTTACTGGAATTTCCGGTTCTGGTAAGAGCTCTTTAGCTTTTGATACTTTGTACGCAGAGGGGCAACGCCGCTATGTTGAATCTCTGTCAGCTTACGCCAGGCAGTTTTTAGGAGTAATGGATAAGCCTGATGTTGATAATATTGAAGGGTTGTCTCCGGCTATTTCTATTGATCAAAAAGCAGCTTCCCACAACCCCCGCTCAACCGTTGGTACCACCACTGAAATATATGATTATATGAGACTGCTTTTTGCCAGAGTTGGTCACCCGCATTGTCCAATTTGCGGCCGGGAAATTTCCCAAATGAGTGTAGAGCAGATTGTCGAACAGGTGACAGGGGACAGATTACCCCTCAGTGAGGTTCGGGGCAAGCAGGGGACAGGGAAAAAAGGTAGGAGGATAATGATTTTGGCTCCGATTGTAAAAGATAGAAAAGGAGAATATTCAAGTTTGTTTGATGATTTAAGAAAAAAAGGATTTTCCAAAGTAAGGGTTGATGGGCAAATTAGGGATTTAGATGAAGAGATGGTTTTAATTAAAACCAATAAGCATACAGTAGATTTAGTAGTTGATAGGTTGGTACTAGAGCCTAGAAAAGTTGATCCTAGACTTTCCCAATCTATTGAAACAGCGCTCAAGTTTGGTGAAGGATCTGTGGTCATAGCAGATGTTTTAGATGCATCATTGGAATTTCCAGCCAATCCCAAAAAGATGGAAGATCACCTTTATTCTGAGCGTTTTGCTTGCCCGGTTGATAATATTTCTCTGCCAGAGATAGAGCCAAGAACTTTCTCTTTCAATTCTCCTCATGGGGCTTGCCCAAAATGTACTGGTCTTGGTTCGCTGCTAAAAATTGATCCGGATCTGGTGTTAAACCCGATTCTGTCTATTGCTGAAGGCGGAATTTTACCCTGGTCAAAGCTGGCCAGTAATGAGACTTGGTTTACCAGGTTAATTGAAGCAGTGGGTAGAGAGTATGGATTTACTTTAAATACCAGATTGGGGGAGTTTTCCGAAAAAGCCAAAACTGCTTTGCTAATGGGTACCAAAGCTGAAGTTTTTAGAGTGGAGGGCCAAAACAGGTTTGGTAGATGGACTCATTTTGACAGTAATTTTGAAGGAATAGTCACCTACCTTGAACGCCGTTATAAAGAAACCGAATCCGATTTTGTCAAAGCAGAAATAGAAAAATATATGCTGACTGAAACTTGTCCAATCTGTCATGGAGCCAGATTAAAACCTGAAGCCTTAGGCATAACTATTGATAAATTAAATATCACCGAGGTGACCACCTTATCAATCAAGGAAGCTCAAAATTGGTTTATACCCCTTAAAACTGTCCTGTCAGAGCGCGAGCAACAAATTGCTTCGCCTATCCTTAAAGAAATTATTTCCCGGCTTAAGTTTTTGATTGATGTTGGTTTAGATTATTTAACTCTTGATCGGGCTTCAATGACTTTGGCTGGTGGAGAGGCTCAAAGGATTAGATTGGCTTCCCAAATTGGTTCTGGACTCTCAGGAGTGTTGTATGTTTTGGATGAGCCCTCAATTGGCCTTCACCAAAGGGATAATGCCAGGTTAATAGAAACCTTAAAGCATTTAAGGGATTTGGGGAATACAGTCATAGTTAATGAGCATGATGGAGAAACTATGGAAAATGCTGACTTATTAGTGGAAATTGGCCCCGGAGCTGGCGAACATGGAGGAAAAATTGTCGCGATGGGAACTCCTCTAGAAATCAAAAAAAATCAGGCTTCTTTAACCGGCCAATATCTGTCCGGTAAAAAAGTTGTTAAGCTGGGAGAGGATCTAAAAAGAGCCTTTGTTGATATGGGGAAATTAACACTGCTTGGTGCTTCCGAACATAACCTTAAAAGTATTAATGTTAGTTTTCCGTTGGGTCAATTTATCGCTATCACCGGAGTTTCCGGTTCAGGTAAATCTACTCTGGTCCATGATATTTTATATAAAGCCCTGGCCCAAAAGGTCTATAAGTCCAGACAAAAACCAGGGGTCCATAAAGCCTTGGAAGGAGCGGACAATATCGATAAGGTAGTTTTGGTAGATCAGTCTCCAATCGGCAGAACTCCCCGTTCAAATCCAGCCACCTATACCGGAGCATTTACTTTTATCAGGGATCTTTTTGCTGCCTCCCCTGAAGCCAAAATTAGAGGTTATGGTCCTGGCCGATTTTCTTTTAATGTTAAAGGAGGTAGGTGTGAAGTTTGTGAAGGAGAAGGACAAATTAAAATAGAAATGCAGTTTTTGCCGGATGTCTATGTAACTTGTGAGGCCTGCCAAGGTAAACGATATAACCGGGAAGCTTTGGAAATTCATTTTAAGGATAAAAATATTTCCGATGTTTTGGAAATGACAGTTGAGGAAGCATTAAAGTTTTTTGAAAATATTCCCAATATAAAAAATAAAATTCAGGTATTAAATGATGTTGGTTTAAGTTATATCCGCTTAGGTCAACCAGCACCAACTCTATCCGGGGGAGAAGCCCAGAGGATTAAACTATCCAGTGAGCTGTCCAAGCGTCAAACCGGCCAAACTATTTATATCCTGGATGAGCCAACCACCGGACTTCATTTTGCCGATATTGAAAGATTGTTAACTATTCTTAAAAAACTGGTTAATTTCGGTAATACTGTAATTATTATTGAGCATAACTTAGATGTCATCAAAAACACTGACTGGATAATAGATTTAGGACCAGAAGGTGGTTTGGGTGGAGGACAAGTCATAGCTGAAGGTACCCCACAGCAGGTAGCCAAAGTAAAATCCTCCCACACCGGCCACTATTTGGCGAAAATAATATGAGTTTTAAGCTGGAAACAGATAGCTTTGAAAATTTTGAACAGACTTTAATTTAGCCTGTATATTTATGTTATGAGGTCGAGGTCGATTCTTTCTGTTCCTGGATATGTTCTTGTCTTAAGACAGCAAAACAGTGGAGTAATGCTCCGATCAAAGGCAAGCTATTAGTTCGCAATGGCAGTTAAGGTTTGCTACAATACTCCCATGCGGATTTTTCAGTTGACGCTTCTCTTTATCTTGCTTCTGGTATCTTGTTTGGTGTTACCGGCTTCTGTTTTTGCTGCTGATGAATTTTCCACCTCCTATGATGTGGCTTATGATGTGGGAGTAGACGGGATTACTACGGTTACAGAAAATATTAATTTGCGTAACTTAACCTCTGAATATTATGCCAGCCAGTTTAAACTAATTATTGGCACCACCCAAATTTTTGATATTAAAGCCTCAGACAGTGGTGGAAACATGGAGGTAACTCAGGAGCAGACCGGTACTTCAACCACCCTTAAAGTTAAATTCAATGCTCAGGTAGTTGGTAAAGATAAAGTTTTCCCTTGGACTTTACAATTTAAGTCTAAAGATTTTGCCGAAAGAGTTGGTAAAGTTTGGGAAGTGAGAGCTCCAAAAGTTTCATCCGGTAATCTGGAAGCTTATAACTTGACTATTTCCGTGCCATTACAATTTGGCGAGCCAAGCCTAATTACTCCCACCCCTAAAACTCAAACTATCTCCTCCGGCAAGATGTTTCTAACTTTTGAAAAGAACCAGCTGCAACAGTCTGGTGTTTCTGCCTCTTTTGGTACCTTCCAGCTGTTTGATTTTGACTTAAGCTATCACCTGGAAAATAATAACCTGGTACCGATCTTAACCAGTGTTGCTCTTCCGCCTGACACTGCTTACCAGGATGTCATAATGGCTCGGATTGATCCCAAGCCCTCCAATGTTACAGTTGATGATGATGGTAACTACCAGGCCTGGTATAGATTAAACAGAGGACAAAAGTTGGATATAAAAGTAGTTGGTTCTGCCAAGCTCTATACTGCTAGCAAAGTTAAAAACCCATCACTACCAGAGGGCTTAAGGGAAAAGTATACCAAGGCAGACAAATATTGGGAAAAAGATAATCCGCAGATCCAATCAAAATTAGCTGATATTTTAGGTGCCAATCCCCCTCAAAATCAAACCGAGAAAGCCAAACTAATTTATCATTACGTAGTTAACACCCTAAAATATGACCCAGGCAGAATCAAAGATAATATAGAAAGATTTGGTGCTTTGGCTGTATTAAATAATCCAAATCAAGCGGTTTGTATGGAATTTACAGACCTGTTTATTGCACTGAGCCGGGCTGCTGGTATCCCGAGCAGAGAACTGGACGGTTTTGCCTATACTGCTAATCCAACCTTGCGGCCGCTTTCTTTGGCTAAAGACATCTTACACGCCTGGCCTGAATATTGGGATGATGCGAAGGGTTGGGTGATGGTTGATCCGACTTGGGAAAACACCACTGGAGGAGTTGACTATTTTAATAAACTTGATCTAAATCATTTTGTCTTTGCTGTTAAGGGTTCATCCTCTCAGTATCCGATTCCGGCAGGGTCATACAAATATGTTGGTCAAGATTCACATGATGTTAAAGTACGGTTATCCGAGAATGATTTTTTAGGTAAACCACAGCTATCTGTTCAGATAGAAAATTCTGAGCCTATCCTGGCTGGTTTTCCGGAAAAAATTAAGGTTAAGGTCTTAAATGCCGGTAATGCAGTTTATCCTTCAAATACCTTCACTGTTGAATCAGCTAAGTTAGTAATTCTAAATGGAGGCAGTCAGAATTTAGGTCCGATTGCTGCTTTTGGTAACGCCACCTTTGATTTTAATATCCGGACTAAGTCTTTGTTTGACAGCTTTAATGATCAAATTGTGGTTTTGATAGGCTCACAAAAATATACCAAAGATGTCGAAATTAAACCTTTTTTGATTTTTCAGACAGTGCCCATGATTGCCACTTTAGTAATCTCTTTAATGGGAGTGTTATATGTTTTGGTTTTGGGAGTATTGATATATCGCCGTCGGTTTAAAAAGCCCATTGCCAAAAGTTAATATGCTGCCGAAATTTATTGATCGGAAAACTTTGCCCCACAAACCGGGAGTTTATCAGTTTAAAGATAAATCTAACCGGGTTATTTATGTTGGCAAGGCAATTGATTTATATCACCGAGTGGCCAGCTATTTTAGTAAATCTGGTCAGAGCGTAAAAACGCTGACCCTGGTGGAAAATATTTCATCAGTTGAAACTATTATTGTTGAATCAGAGCTGGAGGCTTTAATTTTAGAAGCTAATTTAATTAAAAAATACTGGCCGGCGTTTAATGTCAGCCTAAAAGATGATAAAGACTATTTATATATTATTATCACCAAAGAAGTTTTTCCTAGAGTTTTAACAGCCAGAAAACAAGAACTAAAATCGGTTTTAAAATATTTTGGGCCATTTCCATCTTCTCGGACTGTTAGAGAAACCCTAAAGTTACTGCGTAGAGTTTTCCCTTGGTGTGCTTATCCTTCTTGGAGACTAGAGAAAGGGAGTAAACGGCCCTGTTTTTATTATCACTTAGGTCTTTGCCCTGGCCCTTGTGCTGGGGAAATAGATAAACAGGATTACCGGAAAATAATCAATCGGTTAATTAAATTTTTAAGCGGAGATAAAGAAAAACTTGTCAATGAGCTAACTAAAGAAATGAAGGAAGTTGCCAAAAAACAGCATTTTGAAGAAGCCGGTAGAATTAAAAAAACTCTATCCGGTATTGCTTATTTAACTCAAGCCAATCGGACCCAAAGCTATCTGGAAAACCCTAATTTTTTGGAAGACCAACATAAGCTTGGTCTGGCAGAGCTGCAAAAAGTATTAAATCTATCCACCCTGCCTAATCGAATTGAATGTTATGACATCTCTAATATTGCTGGTCATGAATCCACTGGTTCGATGGTTGTTCTAACTAATGGAGAAATTGATAAATCTCAGTACAGAAAGTTTAAAATTAAAATAACCGGAAAACCAAATGATGTTGGTATGCATCAGGAGATGATGAAAAGGAGGTTGAACCATCCAGAATGGCCCTTGCCTGATCTTTTTATTATTGATGGAGGAGCAGGTCAGGTTAATGGGACTTACCAAGTTTTACAAGAAAGAAATGTTAATAAACCGGTTTTTGGATTGGCAAAAAGATTTGAATGGCTGTATGCACCAGATGGATCAATAGTGAAATTACCCAAAAGATCAGAAGGCTTAAAAATGGTTCAAAAAATCCGCGACGAAGCGCACAGGTTTGCCATTACTTATCACCGTAAATTACATAGCAAAAAGGTTTTCAATTAGGGTGACTAAATTCATCAATTATGATATGGTAAAATCGGCCAAAAAATGAAAACTCTGCTCCGTTCCTTTCTAATCAATGCAGTTTCCTTAACCCTTACTTCCAAGTTAATTACTGGCTTTACCTTTGCGGGTGGATTTAAAAGCTTAGCTATAGGTGCTGTAGTTTTTATGCTGATAAATTGGTTGTTAGTACCTCTCCTGAAAATCCTATTTTTGCCTTTAAATCTGTTAACTGTTGGCCTTTTTGCCTGGCTGATTAATGTCTTGGCTTTGTATGCTTTAACTACAGTGGTATCTGATTTTGCTCTTTTACCATATCGATTTCCCGGGATTAATTTAAATGTAATAACTGTTCCTCCCATGGATTTAACCACTTTTTGGGTAGCGGTTTTAGCTAGCCTTTCAATAGGAGTGATCACTCATTTCCTTCAGTGGCTAGTTCACTAAAACTTAGTGTATAATACTCCCAATGAAAGCAACAATTTCCCTTATTCAAATAATTTTGGCCGTACTTTTAATTGTGGTTATTATTATTCAGCAAAAAGGCTCAGGTTTGGGCTCTTCTTTTGGAGGAGGCGACTCAAGCTTTTATAGAACCAAAAGGGGAGCGGAGAAAATACTTTTTTACGCTACTATAGTAATTGCCACTAGCTTAATTTTATCCTCCTTAGTTGGTTTGGCGCTCTAAAGAAAATGAAAATATTCCGGTCAGTTAAACTGTTGGGCCTTATTCTTATTGAGTATGTAAAAAGAGTGAAGCTGATAATGTTGTTTATTTTTTTAATCGCCAGCCTCTTTGTATTTGCTCAAGTGAAGTTTAATTTTTTTTATAATCCTAATACCATCACTTTAGGCCTGATTGGTACTTATCAAGAACATGATTTACCCTCTCAGGTGACTGGCCTGTTATCCCAAAGTTTGGTTAAAGTGATGGACAACGGCCGTGTCACACCCAACTTAGCTTCCAGCTGGGAGGTTAATAATGATGCTACTGTTTTTAAATTTAAGCTAAAAGAGGGGCTTAAGTGGTCTGATGGTTCGCCGATAAAGGCAGGGGATCTTATTTTTGAAATTCCTGATGTCAGTGAAACTAGTCCTGATGATAGGACCATACAGTTTAATTTAAAGGAGGCTTATTCTCCTTTCCCCAGTCTTTTAACCAGACCAATCATTAAAAAAGGGACACTGTTGGGAATAGGGCCTTATAAAATTGCCAGGATTGAAAAATCCAGAATTTTTATCACCAAAATAGAACTTGAACCCTTGGATTCTCAACTCCCTTTTATTTCCATTCGCTTTTATCCAAATGAAAAAGTAGCCATTACTGGGTTTGAGCTGGGAGAAATGCAGGCTCTGTTAGGTTTTACCAATGGTAAGATGTTTTCCCTAAATCCCAAAGTAGCTATTTCCCAAAAAATTGATTACAGAAAACTGGTGAGCATTTTATTTAATACTAAAGATCCTATTTTATCTAGTAGATCAATGCGTCAAGCTTTATCATTTTCAACACCCAAAATTGAAGGGGAAAAGGAAGCAGACAATCCTTATCCTCCCTCACTTTGGGCATATAATCCTGATTCTAAGAAATATTTGGCTAGTCCAGATGAGGCAAAAGCAGCTCTGGAACGGGCCAAATCTAATCTGTCCGATGCCCAGCTAAAAGAAGAGATTATTTTAACCGCCATCCCCAATTTAGAAGAAGTGGGGAATTTAGTAGTAAAAAAATGGCGGGCTTTGGGAATAAATATTAAGCTGAGGATTGAATCAGGCATCCCTCAAAATTTTCAAGCCCTATTAATTACCCAAAGTATACCTTCGGATCCTGACCAGTATGTACTTTGGCACACCACCCAAACTAAAACTAATTTAACAAAATATGATTCTAAAAGGGCTGACAAGGATCTGGAGGATGGTAGAAAAACAATTACCGAAGAAGATAGAAAAGCAAAATACTTTGATTTCCAAAGAGCTTTGCTGGAAGATTCACCAGCAGTGTTTCTGTACTTCCCTAAATATAATATAGCTTATTTTAAAAACAAAGAGACAATTTTAAATAAAGTTCTGTCACTGGAAAACTAATCCCGGTATTGACAGATATAAACTTTATCACATATTATAAAAAGGTTCTTTCGGGGATTGGGTGTAAGTCCTAATCGGTAGTAAACTCTACGAGGGTCGAGATTTCGACCCAGGAACCGGTGTAACTCCGGTAGCGACCGTATAGTCGGGATGAAAGAAAGAATATGCAAAAACTTAAAAATTTTGGTCCTTTATTTGTGGTTATTGCCGCACTCCTTTGGAGTTTTGATGGAGTTTTAAGACGCGGACTGTACAGCCTTCCTCCAACAGTAGTGGTTTTTTATGAGCATCTTTTGGGTTTGGGTATGCTCCTTTTTCTAATCCCTAAATGGTTACCGGATTTTAAAAAGATGACTAAAAAAGAGTGGGTAGCCATTACTGTAGTGGCCCTTTTTTCCGGAGCATTGGGCACGATTTTTTATACTGCTGCCTTGGGTAAAGTTAATTATATACAATATTCCGTGGTAGTATTGCTGCAACAACTACAGCCAATTTGGGCCATATCCGCAGCGGCAATTTTACTAAAGGAAAAAATAACCAAAAACTTTATTGTCTGGGCAGTGTTGGCCCTAGTAGCAGCTTATTTTGTTACCTTTAAAGATCTAACAGTTAATCTACAAACAGGAGCTGGTACTGCTATTGCTGGTGGAATGGCTCTTTTGGCAGGAATCTTATGGGGATCTTCAACTGCCATTAGTAAATACGTTTTAAATAGGGTTTCTTTTTTAACAGCTACGATCCTTAGGTTTTTGCTGGCTCCCATATTTGCATTTGGGTTTATTGCCGCATTTAACCAAACTCCAGCACTGTTTACTCTAAATCAGGCACAGTGGGTTAGCCTATTGCTGATAACTTTTTCAACTGGGATGGTGTCTTTGGCCATATATTATTATGGTTTAAAGAAAACTCCGGCAAGGGTAACCACTATTTGTGAGTTAGTCTGGCCTGCTTCAGCTATATTTATCGATTATTTCTATTTTCAAAAAGGGCTATCAACCACTCAAATCCTGGGCGTGGGAGTGTTACTGTTTGCTATTTATAAGGTAACTTCGTATAGAAAATAGGCCTACTTTAGTGGAATAATCATTTAGAATCAATTAAAATAATCAAGATAGGCCCCGTAGCTCAGCGGTAGAGCAGTGGACTCTTAATCCATTGGCCGAGCGTTCGAATCGCTCCGGGGTCACCGATGGTGCATTCAGGGTTTTCGGCATCACGAATAGCTTGATATAACGGGCTAATTGTGCGGTTCGAATCGAAAAAATTGCTACTATCTATTTAGCTTCAGGGTTTTAATACCCGATTGTGCATTCGAACTACTTGAGGCTAAATTTGACAAATCTAATACTATCTAATATAATCTAACCTTGTCAAATAACAAGACAATCTTATGAGCATAAAGATGAAGTTTGATAGAAGGTTAGACAGTATTCCTCCTGAGATTATAACAAAAATAGCTAGGATAGATGAGCTTAAGGGTCAGTGGTCTGCTTCAGTAAATCTAAATCCATATTTATTAAGCAGGCTAAAAAGATCAGTTTTAATTACCTCAACCGGTGCTTCAACCAGAATTGAAGGAGCAAAACTTTCTGATGACGATGTAGAAAAATTAATACAAGGTATCGCGATACAAAAATTTACTGATCGTGATGTGCAAGAGGTTCAAGGTTATTATGATCTACTGCAAAATGTTTTTGAAGCGTGGGATGCTATTAAATTTTCTGAAAATACTATAAAACATTTTCATCAGGAGCTTCTGAAATATGTAGAAAAAGATAAATTACATAGAGGAAAGTACAAGAGTAAAGAAAATCAGGTTGAAATGGTTGATGAAAGAGGAAGACGAATCGGTGTTTTATTTAAAACTACCCCTGCGTATCTGACACCAAAATATATGCAAGAACTCGTAGAATGGACCGTTGGAGCTTTAGAAAGTGATATATACCATCCTCTTTTAATTATGGCTAATTTTTTAGTGGAATATTTAAATATTCATCCGTTTGAAGATGGAAATGGTCGGCTTTCTCGGGTTCTCACAAACTTACTTCTTCTGAAAGAAGGTTACTTATATATGCCCTATGTTTCTCACGAAAAACTAGTTGAAGAGCAAAAACCTGCGTATTATATAGCTTTAAGAAAGAGCCAGAAGACCTTTGGCACAAAGAAAGAAGATATTAATGATTGGCTAAATTTTTTCTTAGGTATTATGCTTATTCAATCACAAGAAGCCATAGATCTTCTCTCTTCTGAGAGAATTGAAGCTATACTATCTAACAAGCAATTGATTATTTGGAATTATCTTCAAAGTGTTCCAGAAGCAACGCCGAAAGAAATAGCCGATAAAACTGGTATTGCCCGCTCAACAGTTAATAAAACAATTATAAAGCTTCTTAGCCTTAAAAAGATTGACAGATTTGGTCTTGCAAGAAGTGTTCGTTATAAAGTTTCAGGAAAGTGATATTCATTGTCAGCTTCTTGTATTTGACCGTATGGACCTACAAAACGAAAGTGAATATCAAGATTAATGGGAAACAAACTATTTGTTCTGTCATGCAGCTGCATCCATTTTTTGTTCCATGCTTAAGTCAATTCTGCCTTGGATGGGATCAAAAAATTCCTCTGCATACGGCATTCGAATAGATCCTGCTAGCCAAATTCTACTAGCTGATATATCCGGATGAGATCCTGCAACAGGAGAGAAATCCTCAAAACGAATGCCACCTTGGTTAAGGTTAGAGGGTTGTGCTTGCAGTGCAACTACCGGGAAAATAAACTGCAGTTTTAGTTGTCTTAGAATATCTTCATATCTTTCCTGGAATCTAGGAGGTCGAGCTTCTGGTCTATGCAATTTATGAGCCCCTGGTTTCCAAAACTTTAGAATATCATCTGACAGTGTTAGATCAACCGGATTACTGCTGGTCTTGACAGCTCTTTCTTCTTCGGTTTCAGTAGCGTATTCAGCATTAAAACTATAAGGTGTGATAAATCTTAGCGGGATTTTTTGGTCATAATTAGCATGTATCTCTAAAGGTAAGGGAGGTAGCTCTTCATACGCCAGGATCAAATAAGAAATAACAGTAACAAGGTTCATCGGGGCAAGGTGCGTTCTTGTATAATCAGGATTAAAAGCCGGGAATTGTTGTCCTGGCCTGATTTCTAGCGGTCTAACTGAAGCTGTATTAGGAAACAAAACTTCTATTTGAGCCATAAGTGGGGGTATTTTAGTAGACTTTGGTATTAAATTCAAGCACTTAAACTCTTATTTTAAATCTCTTGATATACTTTTTGCCAGCTTTGGTAGTATATGAAACCTCCAGGCGGGCATCTTTGATGCCGGTATGATATCGGCAGACATTTTTAGAACAAGTGCCAAATAACAGCTCTGTGGTGGCGCTAGAGGACCCATTTAAATTAAGAGTTCCTCTGGCCCCTTCGTCCTGAACCGAAGTTTTGTAGGTTAGCAGATAGGAAACTGCAGTGACATTTTGCAGATTGCTGAAATTGATGATAAGAGCTCTTCTATCACCTCGCAGTGTGGCGGATATGCCAATACTGGTGCCTGAATTTTTTACAACATTGGATATTTTACTATTTTGAGCTTGGGGTAAGACTTTTGCCTGGGCATTTTTGGTAAAAATGAACAGAGAAAACAACACCAATGCCAGTATTGACAATTTTTTCATTGTAATTATTAGATTAACATATTATACTCAAATTTGTGATGAAAAAGATACTTTTGCCGCTGGTGTTAATAGGATTAATAAGTGTCGGTTTCTTGGTATTTCGGCCAGGGGGACAAAAAAGCCCTTTGCCTAGTTCCAGCCAGCCTGCTGCCAATAAACCAATCCTGCCTTCAGAAACCTTTATAAACTATGCTGATCCAGCTGGTTTTAGCTTTAGTTATCCGGATAACCTGTCCATTACTAAGCAGGATATAGGGAATAATACCTATGCTGACCTACAGCTTTCTTCAAAAGATGTTAGTGGTAGCTTATCTTTGAAAATTTCCGATAGTAAATTTAAAAGTATTGATGAATGGTTAAACTTAAATAAAGCCGCTGCAAAAGAACCTGCCCAAGAAGCGAAATTGGGGAATCTTAAGGCAATGGAATTAAAAACCCCTGACAGAATTTTTGCAGGAGCCTTGGACCAGGGTATACTTTTTACTGTAGAGATGCCAAGAATAGAAGAGGATTTTTGGATGAAAGTCTATAGTAAATTTCTTAACAGTTTTTCCTTTGTTACCCCTACTCTACAAGGCAATACAGGTACTTCCTCAGAGGATGTTACCTTTGAAGGGGAAGAAGTAGTTGATTAGTATCACTATTACAAAATGCGCCCCTGGAGAGAATTGGACTCCCGACCTCTTCGTCCGAAGCGAAGCGCTCTAATCCGCTGAGCTACAGGGGCTGTGAGTACATTTTAGCAGAAAGTTAAATCAAAAATGAGTTCTAACATATTCCTTACCTAATTTTTCTTTTTTCATTATTTAATTTCAATATGATACCAAGTATAAAGGGG
>Ga0209515_10002177_pt1 | contig 30672 bp, 22 predicted proteins | sample Subgroupgradi54m_FD_187454 | JGI IMG/M metagenome (GOLD analysis project Ga0209515, IMG submission 187454) | Subsurface groundwater microbial communities from S. Glens Falls, New York, USA - GMW60B uncontaminated upgradient, 5.4 m (SPAdes)... ... | reverse complement strand
GGCAGTTGAGACCGCATCAAACCCAATATAAGAGAAAAAGATTAAAGCCGCGCCCCCGACAACGCCTTGTGGGCCAAACGGCATGAAGGGAGTCCAAAGTTGAGGTTGCACATGAAAAAGTGCCACTCCAAGGAATACGGCTATCGCCAGTAATTTTACAAAGACAATAACGGCATTAAATTTAGCGCTTTGTTGTGTGCCAGCGCAGAGCAACACCGTCAGCGCGCCGATGATGAGCATGGCAGGTAAGTTGATGATGCCCCCTGAAAAAGGGCCGGCTAAAAGTGAGGCGGGGAGGGGGGAGCCGATGGATTGCAACACATTATTGACATAGCCTGCCCAACCCACGGCAATGGTAGCGGTAGAAAGGCCATATTCTATGATCAAGTTCCAGGCAATAAACCAAGCAATAAACTCGCCTAATCCTGCATAGGCATAACCATAAGCGCTACCTGCGCCACCAATAGAAGCAGCTAATTCTGCATAGCACAGCGCAGTAAAGGCACAAACAACCCCAGCTAAGACGAATGAAAGAATAACCCCAGGCCCGGCTTGTGTGGCAGCGGCAATCCCCGTTAAAACGAACACCCCTGCGCCAATGATAGCCCCGATGCCCAATAACACGAGGTCAGAGGCGGTTAAGCAGCGCTTTAAGGCGCCTTGTCCTTCTGTGGGGGTGTCTTGGGCCCAATTAACGGGTTTGGTGCGCAGAAGTGGGTTCATGGATGCCTTATGTTTGGATGAAAAACATTCAAGATTAACTGCTCTAGTCTTGATTTACAAGCGGTTATTTCTTGAGAAAAAGGGGGTAAGCGAGTAAGATATGGTCTTCTTTTTGCCGTGTCATCTTCAAACAGGATCTTTATGCTTTTCGGCCTTTTTCCATTGTCTTTTTTAGGGTATGTCGGCGTGGTGTTAGTCGTAACACAAATTACGATTGCGGCGGTGACTATCTACCTTCACCGTTGCCAGGCGCATCGTGCTTTAACCTTACACCCTATTGTTAGTCATTTTTTCCGTTTTTGGCTATGGTTGACCACGGGGATGGTGACAAAAGAATGGGCAGCCATTCACCGTAAGCATCATGCCAAGTGTGAAACGATAGAAGATCCTCATAGCCCACAGGCCTTAGGGTTAAACACCGTGATGTGGTACGGCACAGAGCTTTACCGCAAAGAAGCGGTGAACCAAGAAACCTTGACGCGTTATGGGCATGGCACGCCAGATGACTGGATGGAACGTCATGTTTACACCAAGCACAGCGCAATGGGTGTTACTTTGATGTTTATTATTAATGTGATTTTATTTGGCTTGCCAGGGATTACCATCTGGGCGCTTCAAATGATGTGGATTCCTTTCTTTGCCGCAGGGCTTGTGAATGGGGTTGGCCATTATTGGGGTTACCGTAATTTCGAGTGTCGTGATGCGTCGCGAAATATTTTTCCTTGGGGTTTTTGGATTGGGGGAGAAGAGTTGCACAACAACCACCACACTTACCCTACGTCAGCAAAGTTATCTGTGAAGTGGTGGGAGTTTGATATGGGCTGGATGTATATTCGCCTGCTCTCTTTGCTTGGGTTGGCTACGCCGAAAAAAATCCCGCCTCGTTTGCAACATGTAAAAGAAAAAGCGGCAATTGATATTGAAACGGTGAAAGCGATTATCACCAATCGATTCCAAATTTTGGCGCACTACACGAAAGATGTGATGTTGCCTGTGTTGTCGCGTGAAAAGAAATTAGCAAAAAATAAAGAGTCTTGGCATTTGTTAGATAAGGCAAAAAAATTATTAACGCGCAGTGAAAATTTAGTGGATGCAAAAGGCAAGCATTGTTTAAATCAGATTTTAGAAAACTCGCATCCTTTAGATCAAGTCTATCAATACCGTCAAAAACTGATGGCTATTTGGGAAAAGACGACCTTAACCCAAAAAGAGTTGATTGAAGCGATACAGCAATGGTGTCACCAAGCAGAGGCCTCAGGCTTAGAAGCACTCAGAGCCTTTTCTTTGCAGTTGCGCAGAACAGCGGCGTAAAAGAGTATAGAAATAAAAAACCCCACGATAGTGGGGTTTTTTATTTGAAGCATAAAAATCTTATTTGATTTTGCCTTCTTCAAATTCTTCGTGCTTACGCGTAATCGGATCGTATTTGCGAAATTTTAGCTTGTTAGGCGTAGTACGTTTGTTTTTGGTGGTGGTGTAGTAGTAACTACTGGCTTTGGAAATTAACTTAACTTTTTCACGCATGACTTAAGATTCCTTACGCTGCTTGAATATGAGCGTTGGCTTGGTGGGCATTGATAAACTTTTCGAGCACGTATTCGATACCATATTTATTGATGGTGCGAAGACCATTCGTGGTAATTCTTAATTTGATATAACGACCGGTGCTGGGCACATAAAAGCGTTGAACATGTAAGTTGGGTAAGTAACGACGCTTCGTCTTATTATTGGCATGAGAAACGTTGTTTCCAACCAAGGGTTTTTTACCCGTAATTTGACAAACTCTAGACATAACAGCCACTCCTCAATAAAGAACGCCCTTTATACCAAAAAAGATTCATTTGGACAAGAGAGGAAGGTGTTATTACGCGGTTTGTAAGCTTGTGGTGTTGGCGGTCTCAATCAGCCCTGCCAATTTCATGGCGCGCGCAAGGCGTGTGATGCCAATGCCGCCCCCAAATCGTGGAAAAAAGGCCTGTGCTAGATAGGCTTCAAGTTCTTGTCTGACGCGTTTTTCGCCGAAAGTTTTAAATAAGAATTCAGCATACTCGCCACCTGACGTGCGACAAAAATTATCTCGCATTTGTTTGGTATCGCAGCTGCGCTCTGCCGAGCCTATGGTCGGCACGCCATGTAGCAGCACATTAATTTTATGATAAGTTTCTGGGTTGCCTTGTTTGATATTCCAAAAAGGGTGCGTGCGCGTCGGGAAATATTCTAAGCTGATGACATCACCGAATGCTTTCTGCAAGTGCTTTTCATGGGCCGCTTCTAAAATGGGGGTGCGATAAGCTGCGCACTGGCTTTCATAACTGATATGGTGTGCGCTAGAAAATCCCAAAAAGGCCAATAAATCCGACTCAAGCTGGCGTAAGTCATCGATAGTGCCATGCGATCCAAACTCAAAGAGAGGGAATATATTATCGTGTCGACCGGGGAGTGGGTGGGGCTCGTTGCGATAGCTGGTGCTGATACAAAAAACCCCCGGAAGGCGGGGGTTTTTTAGCAGCGCTGCTTCTAAGCCGCTATGCGCTGTTTGTGGTAGCGGGTAGGAATGTGCGCCATGTTGAAAGGGCACTACGGTTTTAGGGTTTTCACATACCGTTAAAATAGAAAGGTGGGGTTGGGGTGGCACTTCAACAAAGCCCTGTTTTTCTTGGAAAAAATAGCGGAGTTCTCTTGCGATATCATTGTAGGCGAAGATGTCTTGCATATATTCCTCCAAAAAGTGCCAGGGAGAATATCACAGTGCTGCATACAATTTATTTTAAGTGTAGACCATAACATCATTGTTCACATGAACATCGAATACTTACTAAAAAGATAGCCCATATTACAAGAGAATCATCTCCAACGCTGCGCTGGCGATACGGGTCGTGACGCCGGTTTGGCCGAGTTGTTGTTTGAGGGCGGCAAATTGATGTTTCATTTTTTGGCGCACAGCGTCGTTGTCTAAAATGCGTCTGACTTCATAGGTGATGGTGTGAGGATTGGCCTCTGCTTGAAGTAGTTCGGGTACGATTTTTTCATTTGCGATGAGGTTGCAAAGACCAAAAAAGGGCAGTTTTACCAGGTATTTTCCTAAGTAATAACTCAGTGGTTTTAAGCGATAGATGATCACCATCGGGGTTTCTAATAAGGCGGCTTCTAATGTGACAGTCCCTGAGGCGGCAATCACAACATCACAGGTCGATAAGACAGTGTAAGTTTGGTTTTCAATGAACTGAATGGGCAAACTGCGCAAAGGTGACAAATAAGGTGTCAGCATCGCCTTTGTCACAGTGGGGGCAAGGGGGACAACAAATTGTGCCTCCGGATAGTGGTGTTTTAGCTGCTGTGCAGCGGCTAATAAGGTAGGGAATAATCGGTTAATTTCACCGTGTCGACTGCCCGGCAGCAAACCAATCAGCGGGCGTTTGCTGGAGTCAAGTAAGGTGTGTGTGTCAGCTTTGACGATGTCAATTAAGGGATGTCCTTCAAAGCAGACACGCACATTATTTTTTTGATAAAAATCGACTTCAAAAGGCAAAATCACCATCATCTTATCGATTAATTTTCGAATGGTTTTGATTCGGCCTTTTCGCCATGCCCAGACTTGCGGACTAATATAATAAAAAATTTTAATATTTAATTTTTTGGCAAACTTGGCAATATGAAAATTGAAATCAGGAAAATCAATTAAGATTAATAAATCAGGTTTTTTTGTTAGTAAGGTTTTTTTTAAAATGCGTGCTGCACGCAAAATCGCAGGCAGGTGTGAAAAAACTTCTGAAATACCCACCACCGAAACGGTGGCAGCATCCACTGCTTGTATTACGCCCGCTGCGGCCATTTGTGGGCCGCCCATGCCGAAAAATTCAAGCTGAGGCGCTTGTGCTTTCATGGCTTGTACCAAGTGTGCCCCATACATATCGCCGGAGGCTTCACCGGCTAAAATCATGATTTTTTTATTTTCCATATAAAGCTTCAGTGATCACGGCAGCAACTTGTTTGACTTGTTCTTCTGTCATTTCAGGAAAAATAGGCAAAGATAAACATTGCGCAGCAATGCGTTCACTGTGCGGCAAAGCAATAGATTGATATTGATCGCCAAATAAGTGTTGTCTGTGTAGCGGGATGGGGTAATAAATTGCATTGCCAATGTGTGCTTGCGTAAGCTGCTGACTTAAGTGATCGCGCTGTTCACTTAAGATTGTATATTGGTGATAAACATGTGTTGCTTCCGGGTGTTCATAAGGGCGCGTCAAAGGTAAATTTTTTAGGTGATGGTGATACAAGGCGGCGACTTGTCTGCGTTTTTCATTATAAGTCGTTAGGTGTGGGAGTTTGATGCGTAAAATAGCCGCTTGCACTTCATCTAAGCGGCTGTTGTAACCTAACATGTCGTGATGATAGCGTACTTGACTGCCGTGATTGCGTAGTGAAGAAATTTTTTCTGCAAAAGCGCTGTTGTTAACGGTCACTAAGCCGCCGTCACCATAACAGCCTAAATTTTTACTGGGATAAAAACTAAAGCAACCGAATTCGCCGAAAGTGCCTGTCATTTTATTTTTCCAGCTGGCGCCAATAGATTGCGCGCAGTCTTCAACGACACACAGTTGATGCTTGTGTGCGATGGCCATGATGGCGGTCATGTCTGCAGGTTGGCCAAAGAGATGTACGGGGATCAGCGCGCGAGTGGCCGGCGTGATAGCTTTTTCAATTTGCGCAGGATCAATATTGTAGGTGAGGGGATCAATGTCGACAAAAACGGGGGTTGCGCCGACTAAACAAATGGCCCCTGCGGTTGCCATAAAAGTAAAGGGCGTGGTAATGACTTCATCGCCTGCTTGAATGCCCGCAGCGCGTAATGCCAAGATTAATGCGTCTGTACCAGAGGCTAAACCAAAGGCAAATTCTGCGCCTAGGTGATTGACGATTTCGCTTTCTAACGCTTTGCCTTCAGGGCCTAAGATAAAATGGCCCGAGGAAAGACATTGAATGACACGTTCATCAAATTGATTTTTCAGTGTTTCATATTGTTGTTTTAAATCAACCATGGGGATCATGTGAGGGGCTCCTTGATGGAATGTGTGGACTCTTTTGCAAGTGAGGAGATATGCATGGCAACTTCCAGTGCGCGCTGACCTTCTTCGCCTGAGACTATCGGTATAGTGCCTTGTTTAATAGCAAGTAAGAAAGCATTGATTTCTGCAAGCAAGGCGTCTTTATTTTCAAATTGAAAGACTTCGTGAGAATGCGCTGCTTGAGAAGCAACATCAAGATGATTTTTTTTGTAGACTGATAAGGTAGCTTGCTGAAAATCTAGGGTGAGGTAATTTTCTTCTTGATAGACATGCATGATGCGTTCTGTTTTTTTGCTGACGCGATTGGCGGTGAGGTTAGCAACGCAACCATTGATAAATTCGATACGTGCGGCCACAACATCAAGATCGTTTGATAAAATGCGTGCGCCGCTGGCATGGATATGGCGAATAGGCGACGGGATGCAGGAGAGAATAATGTCGATGTCGTGAATCATCATGTCGAGCACGACATTGACATCGGTGCCGCGTAATTTGAATGGCGCAACACGGTGAGACTCTATCATGCGTGGGTGATGCAGCCATTGCTGCAAGCCTGTGAGTGCAGGGTTAAAGCGCTCTAGATGGCCGACTTGTAAAATGCACTGATGCTGTTGGGCCAGTTGAATTAATTGTGTTGCTTCGGCCACAGTCGTCGTGATGGGCTTTTCAATTAAGACGTGCACGCCATGTCTTAAAAAAAACTGGGCAATGGTAAAGTGAGTCGGCGTAGGGGTAGCGATACTGACGGCATCCACTTGGCCCAGCAGTTGCGTGTAATCGCTCAAGGCGACCGCTTGGTATTGTTCTGCAATGGCTTGGCAGACAAGGGGGTTGGGGTCTACCACCGCCACGAGGGTGGCGTGGGGGAGCTGGGCATATTTATTGGCATGAAACTTACCAAGATAACCCACCCCAATGACGGCAGTTCGAATAGGCGTAGTCAAAATAGGCACAAAAGTAAATAAAAATGCGGCTATGATCGCATTTTTTATTTACAAACTCAACCGCCCATTTCATAAGAGGCTGCGTGTGCGCCAGGCGGCAACGCTTGTTCTGGTCTTACCCCACTCAGTTAGGTTAGCACAGGCCCCTGTTTAGTGGGGGTAGAGAATGGGGTGGTCTAATTTTTTAAAATCTTTATCTAGGGTCAAAATGGGGCAGTCTTCTTGTTTTGCAAGCGCGTAAGCAAAACAATCGCCTAAGTTGAGTGGGAATTTTATACGTGCTTGTGCTGCAATTTGCGATTGTTCAATATCAGGTGCGTTAAAGCGAATGCCGGCGCATAGTAGTTACTCTTTTAGCGTGGAAAATAATTGTGGTTGGCGATCTTGTAGATGTATTAGTGTCTCCGTTAGATTAACGGTGCTCATTCTAAGGGATTTAGCATGTGCGTTCATTTGTGCGCTAGCCCATGCAGCATGCTTCTCTTTGAAAAAATAGCCAAAATAATAGAAGTGTCGATGACCATATTTTATTTCCACAAATCATCATCGCGAGGAAAGCGAGGATGTTTATTGATGGATGCATGAATACCCAGCCCTAACCAGTTTGAAAAGTCTACGGTAGAGGGAATGAAAAGTGCTTTTTCTAGGCTTTCGTGTACGGCTACGCGAATGGCTTCCGTCTTGGTTTTGATGCGACGTACTTTCATAAGGCGTGATAGGTCGCGTTCAAAGTTGGGTGTAAGGTGGATATTTAATTGAGCCATGGGTACCCTCATTTTTCTGTACAGTATATTAGTTTTCGTCAACTTTTAGAAAGGGTTAAGAGTCGCTTCTAAAAAAGGAATGTTATGCAACCAATAATAGCAGGGGTAGATGAAGCAGGGCGAGGGCCGTTAGCGGGGGTGGTGGTGGCGGCCGCTGTGATTTTAGATCCAAGCAAGCCGATTGAGGGGCTAAATGACTCAAAAGCGATTTCAGCAAAAAAGCGTGAAGTAGCCTTTGAATTGATTCAACAGCAAGCATTGGCCTGGGCCATTGCGACGGCTTCGGTTGAAGAGATCGACCGATTGAATATCTTGCAAGCCACGATGTTAGCCATGGCGCGTGCAGTCAATCAATTGTCGAGGGTGCCTCAAAAAGTCTGGGTAGATGGCAATCGCGTGCCAGCGGGGTTGCCTTGTGAGGGGGTTGCAATTATCGGTGGGGATGCGAGTGTGCCTGCGATTAGTGCAGCGTCTATCTTAGCAAAAGTTTGGCGAGATCAAGAGATGGTGCGTTTGGATGTGGCGTATCCGCAATATGGTTTTGCACAACACAAAGGGTATGGCACGGCAGCGCATGTGGCTGCGTTGCAAATGCATGGCCCTTGTGTTGCACATCGCCGTAGTTTTGCGCCAGTACGTCTAGCTTGTGTATGAGCGTTTACCCTGTTGGCCCTAACATATTTTCAGGTTTAACGTAGTCATCAAATTCTGCTGCGGTGAGATAGCCTAGTTCTAAGCAGGCTTGTTTTAGCGTTTTATTTTCATGCAGTGCTTTGTGTGCAATCGCGGCAGATTTGTCGTAGCCAATATGGGGGGCGAGTGCTGTGACTAACATTAACGAATTATCTAAAAGGGCTTTAATGCGTGCCGTATTCGCTTCTAAGCCTTTTATGCAAAACACATTAAAGCTGTGACAAGCATCGGCCAGCAAATAACAAGCATGCAAAAAATTAAAAATCATTAAAGGTTTAAATACGTTTAATTCAAAGTTGCCTTGTGAATCAGCAAAACTAATGGCGGTATCGTTGGCCATGACTTGAATGCATACCATGGTCATGGCTTCACATTGGGTAGGATTAATTTTACCGGGCATGATAGAAGAGCCAGGTTCATTTTCAGGTAAATACAATTCACCTAAACCACTGCGTGGGCCTGAGCCTAACCAACGCACATCGTTTGCAATTTTCATCAAGGCGCAGGCTAATACTTTAATAGCGCTGCTATTAATGGTTAAACCATCATGTGCGGCCAGTGCAGCAAATTTATTTTTTGCAGAAGAAAAGGGTAAATCAGTATATTGTGCGATGTATCGACAGGCACGATCGGCAAATTCAGGGTGTGTGTTTAAGCCTGTGCCGACGGCTGTGCCGCCTAAAGCTAAATGAAACAACGCCGGCAAAGTTTGATGAATGTAATGAATGGCATCATCTAGTTGCGAAACATAACCTGAAAATTCTTGCCCCAACGTCAGTGGGACGGCATCTTGTAAATGAGTGCGCCCAATTTTGATCACGTTTTTAAAGTCATCTGCTTTTTTTGCAAGGCCATCACGCAATGCTTTGACTTGTGGAATGAGCTTGTGGGTCACGGTTCGTGCTGCGGCAATATACATCGCTGTTGGAAAGGTATCGTTGGAAGATTGTGACATGTTCACATCGTCGTTGGGATGAACAGGGGATTTACTTCCTTTGGGGGAGCCTGCGAGTTCATTGGCGCGATTGGCAATGACTTCGTTTACATTCATATTGGTTTGTGTGCCACTGCCTGTTTGCCAAACGCGCAGAGGAAATTGTTCATCCCACTTGCCTTCCATCACTTCGCGTGCGGCTTCAGTGATGAGCTGCATTTTTTGTTTAGGCAGTTTGCCTAAATCATAATTGGCTTGTGCCGCCGCTTTTTTGAGTAAGGCGAGGGCTTTGACGACATCCAACGGCATCACATCATAACCAATGGCAAAATGATGAAGCGAACGTTCTGTTTGCGCGCCCCAATATTTATCTGCGCCTACTTCAATAGGGCCCATGCTGTCAGTTTCGGTACGAGTAGGCTTGCTCACGTTGCGGTCTCTTGCGTAAGGGGAAAAGCGCTATCTTATAGAAGACGGTAGAAAAAGATCAACTATACCCATCCTAAGGAGGGGTGAGTATACTTACCAGCAAATGAGGTTTATCTAAGGAAATGAAGAAAAATGGCTAAAACAGCTACCTTTTTAGAAAATGTGGAACATCGGCCGCTGCGGGATTTTACTGAAAGCGCTTATTTAAACTATTCGATGTATGTGATTTTAGATCGTGCTTTGCCCCATATTGGGGATGGCTTGAAGCCTGTGCAGCGCCGTATTGTCTATGCCATGTCAGAGCTGGGCTTAAATGCAGGGGCTAAATATAAAAAATCCGCGCGCACCGTGGGGGATGTGTTAGGTAAATTTCACCCGCATGGTGACGCGGCTTGTTATGAAGCGATGGTGATCATGGCGCAGCCCTTTTCTTACCGTTATCCCTTGGTGGATGGGCAAGGTAACTGGGGTTCGGCAGATGATCCAAAATCCTTTGCCGCCATGCGTTATACCGAGTCGCGCTTATCACCCTATGCCCAATTATTATTAAAAGAAGTGGATCAAGGCACGGTGGCGTGGGCACCTAATTTTGATGGTTCTTTGTATGAGCCTGCCTTGTTACCCGCGCGGTTACCCAACGTGTTATTAAATGGCACAACAGGCATTGCGGTTGGCATGGCGACCGATATCCCACCGCATAATTTGCGTGAAGTGACAGAAGCTTGCATTTACTTATTAGATAACCCTAAGGCAACCCTCAACGATCTTTGTGCCATTATGCCGGGGCCTGATTTTCCGACAGGTGCAGAGATTATTACCGCCAAAAAAGAATTAAAAGAAATTTATCGTACGGGGGGCGGAGTATTTCGCGCGCGCGCAACGTATGTGCGTGAAGAAGGGGATATTGTGATTACGGCGTTGCCTTATCAAGCCTCAGGCTCAAAAATTTTAGAGCAAATTGCAGAACAGATGCGCGCGAAAAAATTGCCGATGGTGGAAGATTTGCGTGATGAATCTGATCATGAAAACCCAACGCGTTTAGTGATTGTGCCAAAGTCTAATCGAGTGGATATTGCAGCGATGATGGATCATTTGTTTGCGACCACAGATTTAGAAAAAAGCTATCGGGTCAATTTAAATATGATTGGTCTAGATGGCAGGCCACAAGTTAAAGATTTAGTGAGTTTGTTACAAGAGTGGTTAGTTTTTCGTTTAGACACAGTGAAAAAACGTTTGACGCATCGTTTAGAAAAGGTGTTAGCGCGTTTACATATTTTAGATGGATTTTTAATTGCTTATTTAAATATTGATGAAGTGATTCGTATTATTCGGCGTGAAGAAAATCCGCGTGATGTGTTGATGAAAAAATTTAAATTATCTGAAACGCAAGTGGATGCAATTTTAGAATTACGCTTGCGTCAGTTGGCAAAACTAGAAGAAGTTAAAATTAAATCAGAGCAATCGCACTTGGTGGAAGAACGTGATGAATTACAGGCGGTGTTAGGGTCTGATCGAAAATTAAAAACATTGGTACGTAAAGAATTAACGCAAGATGCAAAAGAATATGGTGATGCCAGGCGTTCACCTTTGGTGGCGCGCGCAGAAGCCAAAGCCATTCGTGAAGAAGAGGTTGTGCCTGTGGAGCCTGTCACGGTGATATTGACGCAGCATGGATGGGTGCGTGCAGCAAAAGGGCATGAGATTGATGCGGCAAGTTTAAATTACAAAGCGGGAGATGAGTTATTAGCAACGGCTTTGGCGCGGAGTAACCAGCTGATTCATTTTGTTGATTCTACGGGTCGCACCTATTCTTTAATGGCACATTCGCTGCCTTCTGCGCGTGGGTATGGAGAGCCTCTAACAGGCCGTGTCAGTCCGCCCGCAGGGGCGGTGTTTGTGGGCATGATTACAGGTGAAGATGAGCAAATGATATTACTTGCTTCTCAGCGTGGTTATGGGTTTTTAACAACGATAGGCGAATTAAATAGCCGTAACCGTAATGGTAAAGCGATGTTAAAAGTGCCTGATGGGTCGACGGCGTTAGTGCCTCAACATGTTGCAGATGGGCAAGCAGATTATGTGGCTGCGTTTAGTAATCAAGGGCATTTGCTGGTATTTCCAATTAAAGAGTTGCCGCAGTTATCTAAAGGTAAAGGCAATAAAATATTATCGCTGCCTGCTGAAGAGGCGATGTCATTTATTTGTGTGTTAGAGGCAAAGGCTAGTTTGAAAATTGTATCGGGCAAGCGTTCGTTTGTGTTAAAGCCTGCTGATTGGAAGCATTATCGGGGTGAGCGTGGTCGCCGAGGTAATAAGTTGCCGCGGGGGTGTCAGCAAGTCAGCGCAGTAGAGGTGGTGAGGGCGTGATGCAACGTGAATATAGGGTGTTTGACAAACTGGTTTTATTTGCAGAAGAAGCTGTAGAGACGTTGCGTCAAGCGCCACAGGCGATGCGTCCTTCTCCTGCAGCAGAAGTAGAGGAGCCTGTGTTAAATCGGCAAGAAAAAAAATTATCCGCTAATTTATTGCGAGTCGATCATGCAGGAGAGGTCTGTGCGCAAGCTTTATATTTAGGGCATGCATGGACAGCGAGCAATCCAACAATTAAATCGCATATGTTACAAGCCGCGCAAGAAGAAGTAGATCATTTGGCTTGGTGTGCTTATCGTTTGCATGAACTTCACGATCATGTGAGCTATTTAAATCCCCTTTGGTATTTAGGATCATTTGCCATAGGCGCATTGTCAGGGTTGTTAGGGGACGCTTGGAATTTAGGGTTTGTTGCAGAAACAGAACATCAAGTCGAAGCCCATTTAAAAGGCCATTTAAATTTGTTGCCTGCGCAAGATGAAAAATCGCGACAAATTTTATTGCAAATGCAAACAGATGAAATTGCGCATGCTGATCAAGCAATCGCAGCCGGAGGCAAACCCTTGCCAGGGTGGGTTAAAAAAAGTATGGCAGTGACATCAAAAATCATGACAACGCTGGCGTTTTATATTTAAGGGAAACTTGTTTTATCAGGGTGCATTCACTTGAATTCAATTTTGTACCGTGAGCAGTTACGATGGATTGCTTCGCTACGCTCGCAATGACGGCCCGGAGGGAAGAGAGGGCAACGATGGCCCGAGGGAAGAGAGAGCAATGACGGCCCGGAGGGGGGAAGGGCAATGACGGCCCGGAGGGGGAAGGGCAATGACGCTTTCCCCCCTCCGGGCCGTCATTGCGAGCGTAGCGAAGCAATCCATCGTCGTTATAGCATACTCACGTGAGTTCGAACTCACGTCGTGAACAGCTGTTATGATGCGGTGACGTTGCTTTTTCAATCATCTCGCTAATCACTTGGTGCCAAGATTTTAAGTTATTCGCGTTTAGATCTTTTCGGGTGACGTATAAACTTGCTACGCGGGTGCCAAGGTGATTGATAACTTGATATCCCACCCCTTTTAATAATTCTCGGTGAGGGCCGATGTCTGATAAAAAAGATTCTTTTGCTAAAAAAGCGCCTTCTGATGCGGCATTATAAGAGTTTTCTATGACTGTGGAGGTTATATAATATTTTGCGCGCTTTAATAAGTCACACACCGCTAGTTGAGGGATGACGTCACGTAGTTCAACCTGTGGATCACGTTGTACGTGAGCAGGCACATCTTCTTTTATACCCGCAATGACCAGCACCAGTTGAGGATTGGATTCGCGTAGATGTAAATAAATTTTGTAGGCATCATCAACGCATTTGTATTGGCAAGTGCCGACAGTGACGGCGATGTTGTCTGTTTGAAAACTTTTTTCAAGATCCAACTGACTTTGGTGTGCCATGATCTCTTCATCGCTACCATTCACGCAGACAACCAAATTGGCTGTGTGAGGGTGCTTAAGACAGCTGAGCGTTGCCTCTGATTCGGCTGAAATGATATCAGCGTGTTTAAGACTCCGTTTTATGAGCAAGCCTAACAACTGCAATTCCAGTGAGCGTTTGAAGGGGACATGTTGTCTAGGGTTGACTAACGTGAGCACATTGGCGATATGCATCCAATTGACGCGCCCTGGCTTATAAGGCAGTGGAATGCCGTAGGAATAATAAAAATCGATGGTGCCCATTTTTTTAATAAATTGATTAAGCGTATAAGAATAATTGAGTACTTTTGCTAAAGCGTGTTGACGTAAAAAGCAATAGCGATTAGCCGGAAACGTTTTTTCAATCCCTTTTAATCGGTAATTTAAAACAAAACAAGCGCCGCCGTGTTCATTAAACCATTTCAAATAAGCATGGATGCGCTTTAGTGCGCCACCAAAATGAGAACACGAAAAGTTAAAAAGGTAAGATTGATAATTTTGTGTCACGGTGTGAGCTCCGATAATACAAATTCTTTTACGGCCTCAGCGAGGGTCGTAGTAGGGCTAAATCCTGAGGCAAGTAATTTCTTCGATGAATAATAGCGGCGAGGGTTGCGTCCACATCCTTTTCGATGACGCAATAATAAATTAAGCATAAAAGCAGGCAAAAAAATAGGTTTGATGCGGGCGGGCTTTTTTAAAGATGCGCGTATGAGCGATTCAATTTGATGATATTGATTATGAACATCCTCATCTGCAGCACAAATATAAACGCCTGAAGGAAGCGAGGGCTGCGCACTTAAATGTAACAAAGCCTCGGTCACATCATTGACGGAGACTAAATTTAAAGGCCGTGTGCCATAAAGGCAGGAACGCATAAAGTTGATAACAGGGTTGCCATCTTTAATTTCTAACAGCATTTTTTTTAGGTTTTTACCGTGGGGGCCAATGACGCCTGTGGGTCTTAAAACGTGAACACGAACGTGTTGGTTGGTGGCGGATAAAAAGATTTTTTCTATTTCATGTTTTGTTTTTTCATAGGGTGTTTCTGGAAAGCATTCTGTTTCTTCATCGACACAATAAGCCGTATTTTTCCCTACAACGACGGCGGTGGAACAGTGTATTAGCGTTGAAATAGGGACTGTTTGGCAAGCTTGCACTAAATTTTTTGCCATCTGGATATTTTCATCTGGCGAAGCGTGTGTTGCATAGGCAAGATTAATGACAGTCATGCCAGGTTTCAAAATGGATTCGATAGAATGCCTATCTAATAAATTAGCTTTGACCCAGCGCGGATCAGTGGGTGGGCGGCGTGATACAGGGAGGCACTCTTCAAAACCAATTTTTTGAATAAGATGTTGTCCTATAAACCCAGCAGCGCCAAATATGATTGGTTTTGTCATCGTTAAATTAATACCATGGAGGTAATTACAAACCTTTAAACTGGTGAATTAAATTTAAATAATCCCATTTTCCTTGCAGAATATGTTGAAAATCTTTTAGTGAATAATTTTTTTCTATGTTGATTCTGGGGAGTGAAAATAAATCTGAATGAGGATGAAGACTGCCATGGCGAGCTGCGGCAGCGTATTGATAGCCGACGCGTTTTGCGATGGCTTTGACGATTTTGGAATGACGTCCAAACGGATAAGCAAAATGTTCGCAAGGTGTTTGCAAGTGTAACTCAATGTCTTTTTTTGATTGTGATAACTCTTGTAGCGTCAGCGCTTGTGTTGTTAATGCAAAGTTGTGGTGATTAACACCATGAGAGCCTATCAACCAACCTGCATGATATAAATTTTTTACTTCTTGCCAAGTTAGGAAGGTTTCTTCTGGATAATGTCCGAGTGTCGGCACCGATTGTTTGTGGGTGAGGTTGTCACTTATCCACCCTGTATTTAAGTAAACGGTCGCATTTAATTTTTTATCGGATAGTAAAGGTGCGGCTTCATCGTGAAGATTTTGATAGCCATCATCAAAGGTCAGTGCTACTTGCAAGTCATCACTGTATTCACTGTGGATAAGCGTGGGCAGTGATACGACTTTGGCGTGATCTGTTAGCCATTTAAGTTGATCATGAAACTGTTTTGTAGGCATTGCCCATGCACTATTGCCTAAAGCATGATAGAGCAAAATGACTTTTCCGCTACTTTTTGAAAAGGGCCACCATTGCCCCAGACGACGCTTCCATTTCAGATTAGACACTATGTTATCCCTGGCAGATAAATGAATTGTATGGCGTTCCCATCAGGATCGTAACAATAAAAACTAACGGCATTATCACGGTGTTTTTTAGGTAAAGTTTTTATGGTGACACCTTGGTCGCGCAAAAATTCATACCATTTTGTGACATCGTCTTCGCTTTTTAGCATAAACCCAAGATGATCTAAGTGTTGCGCTGTGCCGAAGTCAAAGTCGCTGGGCGCACGGTGTAATGCTAGATTATCTTGCCCAGAAGTAAGGTAGATATTATCTTCATCGGGTCGCCATGCGACAGTCATGCCGACCAACTGAGTATAAAATGTTTCGCAAGCGTCGAGATTTTTAACATAAAGTGCTAAATGACGTAAACCAAGGGTTGTGAGTTTCATAGAGGTCTGTGTAGGATGTATCTCAAATTAATCTCTAATATTAAATCGAGTCAGGGCAATGATAAAGCTATTATTGATCATCCTAAGCAGTATTTTTTTAGTTGCGTGTGGGCAAACAGGTCCTTTGTATCTGCCTATTCAGCCTATCGTAGGGAGTCAAACACATGATGCAGTATCGCGCGAAGCAAATGATGATCGAACACTATCCGATACAAACAGCAGTGGCGGTGTGGGGCAGCCCGCTTTACCTGTATTCGCAAGCGGCAATTGAAAACAATTGGCATCGCTTTGAAAAGGGGTGCAAAAACAAAAATCATTTAATTTGTTATGCAGTAAAAGCAAATTCTAATCTCTCTATTTTAAGGTTATTTGCGTCACTGGGCGCAGGTTTTGATATTGTGTCGCAAGGTGAATTAGAGCGGGTGTTAATTGCAGGCGGTGATCCACAAAAAATTATTTTTTCAGGTGTGGGAAAAACAACGCAAGAAATTGAGCGTGCATTAGAAGTGGGGATTTATTGTTTTAATGTAGAATCTCTTCCTGAACTGGAAAGGATAAATGAAATAGCTCAAAAAAATAATTTAATTGCGCCAATTGCTTTGCGTGTTAATCCGAATATCCCCATTAAAGCGCACCCTTATATTACGACGGGCATGAAACATAATAAATTTGGCATGAGCATGGAACAGGCCTGGCAAGCCTATCAATATGCTTATGATGCGCCTGCTTTGCATATTCGCGGGATCAGCTGTCACTTAGGATCTCAAATCATTGAATTGTCTCCTTTTGTGAGTGCCTTAGAAAAACTATTAAAATTCACGGAAAAACTAGCGAAAAACCATATTGCGTTAGAATTTATTGATGTGGGGGGTGGCTTAGGCATTCGCTATCAAAAAGAAAAACCCGTGTCTGTTGAAAAATATTTAGCAGCCATTTGGCAAAAAATGAAAAAGCAGGCTTATCGTGTGGTGTTTGAGCCCGGTCGGGTTTTGATAGGGGATGCGGGGTTACTAGTAACAAAAATAGAATACCTAAAAAAAACAAAAACAAAAAATTTTGCCATTGTGGATGCTTCCATGAGTGAGCTGATGCGGCCCGCATTATATGAAGCTTGGCATACTATTTTACCTGTGGTGCAAAGAGCAGGGCGCAAGGTGAAATATGATGTGGTAGGGCCTGTGTGTGAATCAGGCGATTTTTTAGGGCTAGATCGCCCGCTGGTTGCGTTGCCAGGCGATTTGTTGGTGGTATGTGATGTAGGGGCTTATGGATTTTCTTTGAGTTCTAATTACAACACCCGCCCACGGGTAGCAGAAGTATGGGTGTCGGGTAAACAAGCCACACTCATTCGCGAGCGTGAAAATTTCTCTGATTTGTGGGAGAAAGAAAAGATCACTTAAAGTGTGTTATTGAACGCTTCTATTATTTTCGCGGAACAGTGGGTGTGCGGCTAGCAGTATTATCATCTCCATCAGCAGAAGAGGCTGCGGCTGCAGGTGACGCTGGGCTTTCACCTGCTTGTTCAAAGAGTGTGGCAAGGCGTCGGTTAAGATCGTCACACTCTGTATGAGTGCTATTAATAGCCTCTTTTAATACTGTATGTTGATCTTGGATGTGTGTGTTCAAACTTCTTTTTACTTCCTCCAGTCTTTTTAGCAATGATGCTGTTTCTTCTTTTTCTTTCTCTCTTTCTGTAGGCGAGAGAAGAGAGAGGATGGTTCTCTTTTTTAACTTAAACGTTAGCCAATTTTCTAGCAAGGTTAACTCAATCTGGCTTTGCTTAAAGTCAACTTCATTAAACTTTGCTGAAAAATCATCGTCATCCTGTTTCTGTTGACTATCGGGGTGGGTGGCACACGCCCACTGACGACGATGTTTTTTGAGTGTATTGAGACTTAAGGTGCCGTTTTGACTGAGAGGTATGGCCCATCGTTGACAAATAAATAGAAAGCGGTCATCCATCTTGATGTCTTTATCATCGCAGGGATTGCGCGACTGTGATGATGCAGCGGCAGGGGTAGGTATCCGTTTTTGGGGTGCAGGAGGAGCGGTGGTGAGTTTCTTTGCCTGGCTTGGAGTAGCCCCAGGCGTAGCGGGGGTGAAAAAGGCAGACAAGGCGGGCGGTGCTACGATAAGGGCGCCTTGATGAATCTGGTTATCAATTTCAGCCAAACTTTGTGTGATGGCGAGGCAAGCGTCGCTATAAGCCTGTGCTTCAGTGTGACAACATTGGACAAAGTTGGTTTGGTCTTGCGTTTTTGCTTCTGCAAACTCGGCGGGAGTGGAATACGACCAGGTGGCATAACGTGCTTTTTCAAAAAAATTCTTTAAAACAGCCTGGTAAGCCTGTTTAGCCTTTTTGAATTCTTCTACTAAATGAGGGGGTTTATCAAATATAAGCAAGCGTTTGCATATTGCAGCAGATAACAACGTTGCTTCATCTTCTGCAATGGCTTGTTTCAAATCCTCATGCCATTCTTCACGGTCTAAAATCCAAGCGATCTGAGTCGTATAATGTTTGCACCGCGCTTGATAAATTTCTTTTTTCGCTTCCCAGTCTTTGCGGGCTGTCTGCCAGGTGGCATAGGCATTTGTAAAATCCGTTATTTTAACTTGCCCTAGCAGCTTAACGGTATGCCCTCTTTCAAACAAAATTAAAAACTGTTGTTCTAGTGCTTCAAGATCTTTTTGCCAAGTTTGCACCAGGAGATAATGGCAGCGAGATATTTGTTGTTGCCATTTCTTTTTTTCTGAGTTGAGAAATTTCTCTTCTTTTTCATGGTGTTGGCATGCTTCTCGGTACTGCTGAGTAGTTTTGTCTGCTTCTGCTCTAAATCTTGGAAATAGCGCAAAACTGAATAACATGTTGATCCCCCTGGATGTATCACCGTGCTTTTTGGCTTGTTCAACAACGGAATTTAATTCATCAAAAAAATTCAGGGTGTTTACATCAAACTGAATTTCATCAAGTGAGTTTGTCTGCGTGAACCTGGCTATTTCTTTTTGTGCACGAGCGAAGTAAATCAATCGTCGATATTTTTGTAGGTGTTTGCGCTGGTCATTGAGACCCAATGAGCTAGGAGTAGCTTCTTGTGCGTGTTCGATCATGCTTTTTCGAGCTTGTTCCCAGTTGTCTTCAATGCCTAATTTTTGAATCCATTCAAAATGGGTATAGTGTCCCGAAATCATTTCACCCGTCAGACAATGAGGATGTGTGCCTTGATGTTTTAATTTTCCATATACAATGAATTGTTTTCTTAGTGACTCTATCTTTTTCACTGGATCCCTCAATGCTTGTCGTAACTGTGTACGTATTTGATAAAACAAATGATCGAAAAATGAAAAAACTTTTAACCAAACTGTTTTGGGGCGCCAATGTAGGAGGGTGTTACGGGCCTCCTGAGGCGAGGTGGAAAAACGACTTAGATCTTGATGTAAGTTCTCAAGCCAAGCGATGCGCTGCTTTGCCCACCAGCGTCCGAGTGCCCAAGAGGATCGATAGCGTGTCTGTGCATCCTTTAGTGCCACTTCAAGTTTTTTGTCTAATACCTTTAAGGTTTCTTCCATCCATTGTCCTTATTGCCTTTGGTTAACGTCCCTTACCCGCGTTAGCAGAAACAAAACTATTTATTGCCCCTCTCTCTAGCGCCCCCTTCTTTATTAAGCGTTTTTGTTACTTCTGGCGATGGGAAGCGGCCGGCGTATTGCTATAGGATCGATTTCTTCATCAGAAGAAGAGGATGTGGCAGCGAGCGGCGGCGCATAAAGTCGGCTTGTTTTCGTTCTGGGTAGCTCATCTGTTTGTGTTTCTTTTTCAGTTTTGGTAATCGTTTTCCTTCGTTGCATTATTTCTTCAAATTTCAAAACTTGGCTTCTTAAGGAGGCGATTTCCTTTTTATCTTCTCTCAGTTTATATTGGAGTCGTCTATTTTCTTCTGCTAACGGCGTATTATCGCCACTGGCATTTACCGAGCTTGCATTGGCGCTACTCCATTGAGTTAAGTCCATTTTCACGCCTTTTCTCAGTTCGCGTTCAAGCTTGTGTTTAAATAATTTTTTTTGAGCTTCGGTAAAAGTGCTGGTTGCCTGTTTTAGCCATGCATTGATCGTGTCATGTAGGTCAGTTAAAAAAGGACTTAATTTTCGTTTTTGATAAATACAAGAAATGTTTACTAATAATAAAAACATATTATTATCTTCATGCAATTGCGCTAAGGCTCGACGATATTGATCGCACTCTTCACGGCGTGTCATTAAGCATAAATACTTGGATTTAAAAAAGAACCCTATTCCTCGTGAGTTGTATTCTGCACTCAGTTTTTTATAGCGTTGAGAAAATTCTTCAAGTTGAGTCTGAAGCGATCCAAGGGAATTTCTTCTGTGCGGTAATTCTGGAGAGTCCTCTGTTCGGTCACAAAACAATAAATAGAAGGTTTTCAAAAACGCTGATTCGTAAGCATGCTCAATAAAACTTTGTCTTTCATTAGAGGTAAGTCGGTCATGGGGTGATATTTTGTTTGCGATATAGGTTAACCAATCATCCTCAGATAACGCTTTTAGAGAGGCATATTTTGCGGGTAGGTCAGTTACTTTGAGGTTGGTAATGATTCTTTTTGTTTTCAACAGTAAAATCTTTTCTTGCTCACTCCCTGCTGATTCTAACAATGTTTCATATTGTTTAACTGCTGTACTTTTGGTTTGATAATTGGTTTTAGTGCTACTGAGTTGTTGGCGAATCACTTTTTCAAGAACGTCTTTATTTTTACTTTCAGAAAGTAGAGCATCTAATGCATTTAGTGATTCGAGGATAATTTCATTGAGACCTAGTTCATTTGCGAGCGTTATGATGCATTTGTTTTTAGTTTCTTCATTTTCTGCGTTTAACGATACCCCTTCGAGGGTGGCAAGATAGGTGGATGCGTGTGTTGCACTTTTTATTCCTCCCAACATCATCTCATTGAGTTGAGTAAATCGAATCTTATCAAGGTAAGTTTTTATTTTTTCTTTCATCAATGAAAACGTGTGTTCTGTGTCTTGAGTATGAAAATGAGATTTTAAGGCGCTGAAAAAATCCAGAGTCTCATCTTTTGTTTCGGTTTCATATGTTTGAATTTCTTTGATGATCGATTGAATTAAGAGGGTTGTTTCATCAGCGGGGGCGGGGGATTCGGCTGAGGTGGTTGCTTGAGGAGCGGCAGCCACATCCGGACTGGGCTGCGCTACCGTTGCATTGACATTAGCAAGTGGTTGTTTTGTCGGTTGTCTGCTGGCGTCAAGAATGATATCGATATGTTTAGGAGAAAGTTTATGCTGCCATGCTTTATTGGCAAGGGTGAAAATCTTATTTAAGTGTTCAATGGTGTTCTTCAACACAGCGGCGGCAATCATGCCACAAAAATTGAACCGCAAGATATCAGATTTTTCCAAGGTTTCTGCAGTAATGTTTTGGTGAAATACTGAAGGATGATGCTGTAATAATAACCCAATTAAGGGTAGGTGTTGTTGATGGGAAAACATGATGTGTGCACAGAGCTGCTTTAATTTTTCATGCAGCTTGTTTTGAAGTGCGCTAATTTGATCACTACTTCTCTCTAGAGAAGTATCAGATTCTCTTGCGGGAAGCGCGTTGCTGTTGGGTTGTGTGCTCTCTGCTGCTTTAAGTTCTTTAATATCTGTAATAAGTTGCATAATTTCATCACTACCGGCCAATTCGACGGTTTCAATATCTCTCTGGCTGGATAGAGCAGAATGCGCCGTATTGTCGGGTAAATTTAATTTTCTAACTAACGCACGTACTTTCTTAGCTACTTCAGCTTGTGTTGGATCAGCATGTCTGTACATGGGAAATGGTGCCTTTTATTAGCGTCAGATCTGTATAAATTATATTCTTTTTTAATAAAAAATCAAAAAATGATCATTTTTAGGGCTATTATGCCCTCTGCCCGACTTTAAACTACCACTTCGCCTGGGAGTGATGAGTATAGGAGGATGTATGAATGGTTGCATAGCGTAGTCTATTTCAAGGGAGTGAACCAAAGTAGACAAGGTTGGCGGTGCTACGATGATGACGCCTTGATGAATCTGGTTATCAATTTCAGCCAAACATTCGTGTGGATGGCGAGGCGAATTGATTAATTATTTTTTGATGTACATATATTTTATTTTTCTGAAAATTTTAAATTGTTCTGAATTGTTCTGATAGGTAAGAAATGTGTTACTTCTGAAGTAATAAATCCGAGTGTTTCAAATACTTGATTGCAGGTTTGGAGATGGATTTTTTTACTGTAAATAGCGGGTGGCTTAGTTGAAATTATTGACCCACTATAGGTTTGCTAATAACCTACAGGCTTTGCCGGTTTTTATCTTTTCACGGAGTGATTGAGTATGTTTCTGTTTTTCAAAAAGAAAAATTTTCCGACACCCCTTGAGTTTGCGCTCATGAGCAATTTAGCTTACGGCGGTGACGACTCACAACTGCACGCTGCTTTTCCTGTCTTCCGTGCTGATTGGAAGCGAGTGGGTACCGCTGAAAAAAATGATCTTGATTACCATGCGGTTGCATACTGCGATGAAGCAAGAAACGTACTCGTCGTGGCGCACCGTGGAACGCAAAGCATTAAAGACTGGATGGTTTCGAATTCCAAGATTGTTCAAGGAACCGTGCCGGATGCTTATGCACTCGCAAAAAAATTCTCCGAGGCGCTTCGCAAGGCTTACCCTCAACATACCGTGATAGAAACAGGGCACTCCTTGGGAGGGTTTTACGCACAGCTCAACGCGGGATATTTTCAAGGGTATGCGGTCACTTTCGATGTGCCCGGAACGAGATCTGCCATGGCGAGGCCAGAATGTTTAGGCAGCGCACAAGCCGTCAATGCACTCAATCAAGAAAAGATCATTAGTTTTGTATCGGCACCTAATATCGTCAATACAGCGAACGCGCATGTGGGCACCCTGTTTAGAGTGTATGTTCGTCATGCTGATCTCAACAATGGTTTGCAGGACTTGATAGCTTCTTCAACCGCGCAGAGTGTTTTAGAAAAGGTTGCAACGTTTATTGGAAATTGGGATTCGCGCCAACTGCTTAAAGAGGTGCTTTTGGCTATCGCAAAGAGCCCAATGGCCGCAGAGGCGACTTACGCTTATGACATTCGGCTGCATGATTTAAACAGCATTATTGCCACCATGGATTCTTCTAATGGTTTTCCCTATTTATTAAGGCGCGTAGAATTTTGGCCCTCTTCTGCAGCGTATTTAAATGCAAGATCAAAACGATGGAGTCTCCTTGAATATGCTAAAGACGCCATCGCGATACAACCCGACCCTGATGCGTTGAATTGGCGCTATGAGTGTTATTGTGACCCCCTCGTTTGTTACGACGCTTTTGTATCCTATGATTACGAGCTTTTTGAAGGGGTACTTGATCTGCATCTAGAACGTGCGATTAAGACTTACGAATCTTTTTATCGATTTCAACGTAATGCGCGATTAGATCTTTTCAAAAAATCATTTGACCAATTAAATGATGAAAGCAGACGAAAGTTAGACGAAAAAACAACAGGGCTTGTTGAACTCGATGCAGGAGAGTTGAGTGAGTGGAACAATGTAAAAAAAGCCATTGAGAGAGACGATATACAAGCGCTGGAAAGAATAGAACAAAAAGTCAAACCAGCGGTTTTCAACAGGATACTTCTGTATCAAGAATCAAAGACAGGAAGTTCTTTGCTTCATATTGCCGTTCAAACAAAGAAATCTTCCGCTTTAGTGCAACGATTGATTGCTTGTGGCTGTAACGTGCATGCCAGAGCGCATAATGGTGCCACCCCACTCCATTATGCGGTTGAAGCGCAACGTGCAGATTTGGTTCGTTGCCTGATTGATGCGGGTGCTGATGTCAATGATAGCGATAATATGGGCAACGTCCCCTTGGTTAAGGCGGAAGATCCTGAAATTTTTGATTTGCTGATGGACAACGCTTGCAATTTTACGCGACGCAATCAGGCAGGGACACCGCCTACTTGGAGGAACAAGGAAAGATACATTCATGCGCTTGATTGTGTATTCCGAAAAATATTTGAAAAACTAGATCGCTTATTGAAAGAGAGGAATAGCTTGTTGAGCGTGGTGCCAGAAGCGATGCCTTCAGCCGTGCGCCAGACGCAGCGGCGCTCGCTGGAAGGAGGGGAAATAAATAAATGGGATGAGATATGGCGCTTAATCTCAAAAAAACCTTTTAGAGATGCGGTATTTTTTCAGGCTATCAAAAGTGTAGACAAGGAAATCCTTGTTAGGCAGGGTGAGTGTGGTCGAAATTTGCTTTATTATGCTGTTGTTCATAACAATCCTGTGGCTGCAAATCAACTGCTTTTTCTAGCGCCTGAATTACTGCATCAACAAGACCATCTCGGTGAAACACCATTACATGTTGCCGCAAGATATAAGAGTGCAAAAGCAATTTATCAGATGTTAGTAGAACACGGTGCGGATATTAACGCGCAGAGCCATGCAGGCAATACGCCCTTACATTTAACAGAAGATCCAGACTTTTTTAAATGTTTGATTTTCAGCGAGCATGGTGCTGATCTCACGCTCAGAAATAACGAGGGGCATTCCCCTTTGTGGAGGGCAGACAGCGGCATGTTTGCACATTGCCTTCAATACATCAGTTTTTTTTATTGGCAATCTTTTCAGGAACGGTTTGAATTAGCAAGCCCACCCCCCGCCGATCATGTTAGCCGCCAGCCTTTACCGCTGGATGCCGAAATGTTAACTGAATTTGATCGCTTGGTGAAAATATTAAAAGGGGACGAAGTAGTAGCACTTACCGCTATCGCGTCAGCTAAAGACAGGTACAGGGAGAGTGAATTAAAAGCATTATTTGCTTACAGTGATGGTTATGGTTTTACTTTATTGCACCATGCCGTGTGGAATAACAAACCACAAGTTACACAAAAATTACTCCTTGAGAAAGCGGATGTTCATGCTAGAGATAAGAAAGATAAAACCCCTTTGCATTATGCTGCCGCGCTTGGAAAGCCAGATTTATGCCAGATTTTATTGGATGCAGGTGCCGAGGTGGATGCTCGGGATGCTGGGGGGCAAACCCCGCTGCGTTGTGCCCGTGAGTTTTATGGACCTGCCGTTTTTGAACTGTTAATTTCTCGTGGCGCTAACCCAACCTTACTTTGTAAAGAGAACGATTGGGGGACTTCAACCCTTTGGGCAATGACTTCCAATCACTTTGCTTGGCGCATCGAGTACATTTTGCTAACGAGTTATCATTTTCTCTTGCACCAGGCTACAAAATGTATACAAGAACTCCAAGCCGGTGCGCTGCAGCCCCGAATAGCTACCGATGCGACAGACGGTGCAGTAGAGAGTGTTGACAATCCATTGTTTGCCCACCTCAGACAGCTTTATTCTGATCATTTCGCCGCTGCTACAAGCCGTCTCTCGTCAGATGTTGCGCCTGCGGATCTTTTGGAGTTTGATTCTGCTGCACCGGCTGCCGCAAGCAGGGTCTTGCCAGAAGTTGATTTGCTGACTACTTTTGGTGTGGCTGCAGTGGGTGATACTCAGGCGAGTGTCGCCTCTCAAGCTGCGGTAGCTTCTACTGTCGATGATGATGATGATGATCTTATAAAAGGATTGCTGGAGAGTACGCCGACGGTGGCTGGGCGCATTCCTCGTCCTCCAGCCGGGAGCTTTGACACTAACTCCCCCAGCCTTGATCAGAGATGGTTATCTCTCCGAGATCTGGAGCGCAAAATGGCCCATGCCCTCCCGCAGGAAGATTCGTCACCGAGAAATAGGAGCCCAAATAGGAGCCCAAGGCTCTTTTCGGCGGAGCAACGATTGGCTGCAGTGCAAGCCGATCCAGCATTGGCATTCAATGCAATGGCTGCTCAAACGGCGCAAAGAGGGAAACCGGATAATGAGGATCCTTTTGCGGAATTTAACCCTTTTTCAAGGCGTCTTTCATGAGGCGCTATCTGAACGAAGCGATTATGCCTCCTACAATGTCGACAACAAGGGAGGCAATCGAGTTTCTTTAAAATTGTCCCCTACAGAAAACATTTTTTCAGCGGCGACACCCATTCATTCTCAGTTAATATGCCTATTTTACACTCCTTAGCTTGCTCATGATGCTTAGGGATGGTTATGCCAGAGGCCCCGTTTGTGCCAGAACATGGCTTTACAGAAGGTTTTTTTGATTTAAATTCTTTTCCAGAACAGGCTGTTTTGCAGGACAAAACGACCCAAGTGACCCTAGGGGATTTGCATGCTAATGCAATAAAATTAGTCGGTTTTTTACTGCATGTCGGTGCAGTGATCTTGCCGCAAGAGGTTTCTGGTATGTCTTGGTGGATAGGGCTTCGTAAAGCTTACCAAGACATCAATATTCCTAGTAACGCCTCTGATAAAACTGCTCCGTCGAATGATGAAAACTTAGCGCGTATGAAAGCGGGGCTAGCCTCGTTTCGGGCGCATATCAGTCAATTAAAAAAGAATGAACATACTCAGCTGAATGTATTGCGTTTGATTGGTGATGAGATAGCTGATCGGGGCGTGTCTGATGCTTGTATACACATTGTATTATGCAAGCTAAGGCATTTGGGGATGTATGATACAGGTGATTTACAGACAGAAATCTTGTTGTCGAATCATGGGCTAGTAGGTCTGTCAGCTTACTTCAATGACAAGGTGGCCATGTCAGAGGGGAAGTTGGAAAAACAAAAATTTTTAGCCTGTGCGGCGGTAGAAGAATTGGGATGTGATTCTGCTTCGGTAGGTGGGATGCCTCAGGGGCGATCGCTGGTGCACCTTTCGCTCTTATTGAATTATGGGTTAATTGCCGTAGAGGAATTTGATGAATGGATGTTTCACTACGTCAAAATAATCAAACTTGTTTCTTATGCCATAGAAAGGGAAGGTGGCGATCCGTCAGGGCGTCCTTACGTGGTGATTTTTACGCATGCGCCTGCCAGCTTAGAAACCATTGAGAGACTTGCTGCGTTTTATAAAATTCCATATCAAGCAGAAACGATAGAGGCACTATGTGCCACTATCAATCAAATAAATTTTGTTTTTCAGAAAATGCTTGCTCAGCAAGATGTTCGCCAAGTGAAAGATTTTATTGATCAAATGAAGGCGCCAAACGCGATCGGTGGGGATCTTGCTGCACATAATCGTCTTGTGTGGGGGCGAGAATATCTTTGGGGCAAAGATAAAATTGCATTGGAAGTAAAACGGAAATTAAATGCTAAACACCAAAGAAACTATCCATTTTGTATGGTTCACGGGCATTTAGGGTCTCGTGGCGTCGATGATAAAAGATTTATTTGTTTAGATGGGAGTAACCTGGGTAAATATGCGGGTGAATATGAAGTTACCACGGGACAGCTCTGTTTTTTTCAGTCATCCATGCCTTTGGAGGCATTATTGCAGATGCAACAAGCAGGATTGTCAACATTACATAAATTAGAGCGTGTCTCAGCGAATTTCAAAAGAACAGGCACTATCGTCGTTGTCGATTTAGCGGATGCGTTGCTGTCGATGTCATCTATCTGTGACGATATGCTCACATGGATGCAACGTGTTGTTATTGATGGCACGCACCAAACATTTCAAAGTGTTTTAGAATCGTATTTGAATTGGGCGTTGGGTTGCTTTGGGAGAAAGAATGAGGTGTCCGCGTTCGCGACTACTTTGATAGTGATATGCTATCTCTTCCCCATTGTGTCTGAAGAGAGTCGATGTAAGATACCTAAAACAGCTTGGACTGGGCCTAAACGCCTTGCTGCTCAGCAAGGCGAGGTATTAGATGAGCGTTTAAATAAAGCGATGGGTGAGATTGCACTCATAGAATATTACCGTCAGTTCATGATAGATAGAGCGAATGCGGCGTGGTTTATGGCGTGGTTGTGCGATACAAAAACTATTGTTAATGGTGTGATGAAGGTGGAGTGGTGTTTTTTACCATTAAAAAGAATAGGCGATAAGCCAAGTCATAATTTGATATCTGAGTTCATGCGTTTTTGTTTGCAGCATGAAGAGATGTTTGAAGCAAGTCGCATTGCGGCCGCTTTGTGTGCGATGACACGGTATTGGGGTGTGCAAGCCACATCAGAAAGTTTTCAATCGTTACCGGCCACAATAAAATGTTTAGCGGAACAAATTGCATCGCATTACTTGCCAGAGTCTCTTAGCATTACACAAGCAGAACATGGCTTGCGTAAAGTCTCTGCATATGAAGTTGACCATGTAGCGGTGAATGAATCTTTGCAGAAAATAATTATTAACGGAGGGAATTCTTTTAGGCGGGAAATAGCGTTTCCATGCGCGGAATATCTAAAGTTGTTGACAGTATTTTTGCAATATATGGCTGATTCGAAGACTTTACTTGAGTTATTTTCAGCGGATAGCTTAACGGAGGAAACCTTTTCAAATGAGATGGTGAAAGACATAAAGTTGTTCCTGTGTAGTGTGAACACTGCAAGGGGGTCGTTATTTGAGGTGTTAGCAGAGGAATATGGTGCAAGTGTGTTGTCGGCGCAGAGGGCTTCGCAATCAGTGCTGCCACCACCGCCGCCACAACTAAACACCTCGTGGTCTTGTGCTTATCCCAAACAGGATTGCCAAGGCCTCACTTTTTGGCAGCCAGCGGCAGTGTCGTATTCGATGTGCCAGCCTTCTTCTCAGCAGGTTCAGACAAGTATGCCGGACGAAGCAGAAGTATGGTTATCTTCTCAAAAATCTATCTGGATTTATCAATGGCAAAGTGCTTTTAAAGTGATTGATCCGGCAGAGAGAATGAAAATACTAGATTTAATCGTAAGGCCGAGTGATAAAGGGGGGAGCGATTTTATTTTAAATATCCAGACCAATGATCTTGATCTGTTTTGGGGTTTTCTCGTCTCAAATAACATCAAGTGTAATTTGCCAGTAACGAATAAAGCACGTGGTGGCTGGATAGGAGGAATAAGTAAGCAACAGTTTGAGCAGGCGCTGGGGCTGGCTTATCAGTCGCGTTGCGCGCCAGGCGCGAGTAGTTCAATGTCGTGATTACTGAAACGCTAGATATCAAGGCAATCAAAGATCGAAGAAGCGGTTGCAGCTAACCTGTCTTCGTCTTCCTCTGTGGCTTGAATGCTTGTAGTTGCTTGAGTTTCTGTTTCTATTTTTGATGAGGGTGGCCTTAGGAAATATAAGATTGCTTCGCGTGTCTGCTTGTCTTCGTCAGAATCTGACATTAACAAATTAAAAATGCCGTTACCGCCATTTTCTTCTGATAATATTTTTTTTGCGATCCCTTTTTCTAACAGGTGTAACAAAGTTTGGCGTACAGCAAAGACGGGATCAGGATGTGTGTCCCCTGTCCCTTGGAAGACATAAGATAGTCTAGGCTCGGGTGATACTTTGCAGTAGCGCTGAATACGTAAGGTCATGTTTCTGGGGATGTATTCAGGGTGTGCTGAAAAGACTTTGTAAAGGTTAGGAATTATTATTTTTTCTTCATCCTCAACAACCAAAAAGTCTATTTTTTCATCGAGGGGTAGGGCATTGGCTTGGCGCATCATGTGCAACCAGACCAATAAAAATTTTCTTTTTTCAAAACACTGAGCAGCGGGATCATCGCGCAGTGTTGTTTGTAAAGGCTTGTTTTCAAGTGTTTCTTTTAGGGCTTGTCCGGCCTCACTTTGTGATAACACATCGGAAATAGTGATAGGGTCAAATAAGACAGGGATACGTAGGGGTGAAAAAATATGGTGTAATGCTCGAATGACTTCTGGGAAAATCAAGAACGCTGAAGCGGGTCTAGAATTGTGCTGGTTTGCTTCATCAAGGTGACGTCCTTGGCGTGAGCTTGCTATGACGACGACAAGTTTTTTAATGTTTTTTAAGGATAACCGTTGATCTCTAATGGCTTCGTGTAATAGTTGTTTCACATTTGCCATGATGTCGCCAAGCGTATCTTTTAATGCAGAGAGTACATCATCATAATCTAACGCCAGCACCAATGTGCTTTTTTCAGTGCTTTCAACAGACTCAGGAAAAGTAAGTTTGGCAGAAAGTGGATCAAACACGGTGGCAGCATAGAGCTTATGATAGCCTCGTGTGGGGATGCTAGAACGGATGATCTCCCGAAATTTATTATCTTGTTGTGATGCTGCGGAGGCGTTATCAAATTTAGATAGGGGTGAGAAATATAAATCATTGACGGGGATTTGTAACTTGAGGATATGAAAATCATCCGAAGTGGCTGTGCGAACTACCAGTTGGTGGGATCTAAAAAAATCATCATTAAGAGAAAGGGTTATGTCTTGTCCTGCGCGGTAGCATCCCACCCTCAGAAAAACTTGTCCCGGTGAGGGAGCGTGTAATATGCCAAACAAGCTATGTTCTGTGATGTTAGGAAAAAGGTTGGTATTGACTCGGTGGATAGCGCGATAGTGTTCAATGATATGTTGTGCTGGTAGCGTGATGGCATGACTCGGTATATTGCGCAAAGCCGTTGTTTGAAAGAGGATGAATCGATAGGATTCTGGGGGTAAGTGCGTTAAATCTGCCATGCTGTTGATAGCTTCGAACATACTCATTTTGCTTGCCCTTTGCTTTGTTTGTGCCAATGTTTGTGTAGTCGTGTTTCCTGATTGCGTTTGATTTTACTGAAAGTGTGTTAAAAATAAC
>Ga0209515_10002176_pt1 | contig 30688 bp, 23 predicted proteins | sample Subgroupgradi54m_FD_187454 | JGI IMG/M metagenome (GOLD analysis project Ga0209515, IMG submission 187454) | Subsurface groundwater microbial communities from S. Glens Falls, New York, USA - GMW60B uncontaminated upgradient, 5.4 m (SPAdes)... ... | reverse complement strand
ACGAGCGGCACCTGCGTGTGATGCACGGTCCACACGCGCAGCCCGTTGGGCAGCGTGGACTTCTCGATGGCCGGAAACGGGAATGGGCGCGTCGCTCCGGGAACGGGCAGCTGCGAGCGGTCGGCCCTGGCGCCCTGCCCTGAGCCGGGTCGAAGGGTCACGAGACGATCGCCGTCGTGGAATCGGGCGCTGCCAGCACGGCGCGCCCAGCCGGCACGATACTGAGCGTGACGCGGCGCACCGGAACGAGATAGCGGTCGACGACCGCCTGGAGCGACGCCTTCGTGCAGACCTGGTAGCGCTCGAGATCCTTGCGGAAGTACGCCGGGTCCTTCAGGAAGACGTTGTACGCGTTGAGCTGATCCGACTTGCCACCGAAGCCGCCCACTGTCTGGAGCCGGAACATGAACTGCGCCTCGGCCTGCACACGCCCGCGGCCCATCTCCTCGTCGGTGGGTCCCTCGACGGCGAGCCGCGCGATCTCGTCGAGGATCACGCGCTCGAGCTCGGCGAGCGTGTGACCGGGCGCCGCGGTCGCTGTGATCTGCGCATATCCCATCATCTCGCGCGAGTTCTGCGAGGCCGACACGTCGGTCGCCAGCCGCTCGTCGAACACGAGCCGCCGGTAGAGGCGCGACGTCTTCCCGTTGGCAAGGAGATCCGTCGCGAGATCGAGATCGGCGTCACCAGGCGCGAACATGGCCGGCGTGATCCACGCCAGGTACAGCCGTGGCAGCTCGACGCGATCCTCGAACTGGATCCGCACGTCGCCCGCGAGCGAGGCGTCCATGTGGATCGGGGCAACGCGTTCGCCGGCTTCGATGTCGCCGAAGTACTGATCGACCATCGCGAGCGCCCGATCCGGATCGATGTCGCCGGCAAGCGCAATCGACGCGTTGGCCGGGTGATAGTAGCGGCGGAAGAACGCGCGCACTTCGTCGAGCTTCACCGCCTGCAGATCCGCGATGTCGCCGATCGTCGTCCAGTGATACGGATGATCGGGTGGAAACAGCGCGGCCAGCAGCGCCATCGGCGCGAGGCCGTAGGGACGGTTCTCGTAGTTCTGGCGGCGCTCGTTCAGCACGACGTCGCGCTGGTTCGTGAATTTGGCTTCGGTGAGGGCCGGGAGCAGATAGCCCATGCGATCCGATTCCATCCAGAGCGCGAGCTCGAGCGCGCCGGCCGGCACAACTTCCCAGTAGTTCGTGCGATCGGCGTTCGTCGATCCGTTGAGCGTCGCGCCCGCGCCTTGCAGCGGCTGGAAGAACCCGTGGTCGTGATGCTGCGATCCCTCGAACATCAGGTGCTCGAACAGATGCGCGAAGCCGGTGTGGCCGGGCTGCTCATTCTTCGATCCGACGTGATACCAGAGGTTCACGGCGACGATCGGGCACGCGTGGTCCTCGTGGAGGAGCACGTCCAGCCCGTTGGCGAGCGTGTGCTTGGTGAAATGAATATTCACCGAAAGCTGCCGCAGGTGGGCATCTCTTTGCCGTAGTACGGATTGGCGATCGCCGACCCTTCCTGCAGCCACGGCTTGTGCACCATGGGGCAGAATGCCACCTTCACGCCCTCGGGCGGCGTGAGACGCAGACCGGTCATGTAGGTGTCGACCGCGTCGCTCAGCGTGCCGAACTTGCCGCGTGCGTCGGCGATGTCGGCGGCCGACGCCAGCTGGATCGCCGCGGTGTCGATCTTCATGGCCGGCGCGCCGAGCGCGGTCGCCGCCGTCGCGATGTTACCGGCGTTGGCCTTGACTTCGTCCATGCTGTCGGAGGCAAGCGCCGCCTGAATCTTCAGGTACGGATCGATGACGGCACGGCTCATCTCGGTGCCGGCCGCCGGCGTCGTGTTCGTGGCCGGCGCCGGGGCGCATGCCGTCGCGGCGGTCATAAGAGCCGTTAGCCCCCAGCCTCCAGCCCCTAACCCCTTCGTCTGTATTTTCATTTCACCACCGTGAGCTGAATCGTTGGCCGGTTGTAGCTCGCGATCGAGACCTGCGCGGCGGCCCGTTCCGCGGCCGCCATGAACGCCTTCCCCGACGGCGATTCCGGTTCGCTGATCATCAGCGGGATGCCCGTGTCGCTGCCTTCGCGGATCGGCTGGTAGATCGGAATGCGCCCGAGGAATGGGATGCCAAAATCGGCCGCCATCTGCTCGCCGCCGCCGTGCCCGAAGATGTCCGCTTCGTGGTGGCAGTTGCCGCACACGAAGTAGCTCATGTTCTCGATGACGCCGAGCGGCGGGATGTTCAGCTTTTTGTACATCGCGATGGCGCGCCTGGTGTCGGCGAGCGACACCTGCTGCGGCGTCGTCACGACGATGGCGCCGGCGACCGGCACAGTTTGGCTGAGGCTCAGCGCGACGTCGCCGGTGCCCGGAGGGAGATCGATGATCAGGTAGTCGAGGTTGGTCCAGGCGACTTCGCGGAAGAACTGCTGCAGCGCGCCGTGCAGCATCGGCCCGCGCCAGATGATCGGCGCGTCGTCGGCCGTGAGAAATCCCATGGAGATGACCTGCAGCCCGAATTTCTCGGCCGGCACGATCTTTTGCCCGTCGGTCGTGAGCTGCGTCTTCATGCCGAGCATGATCGGCACGTTCGGCCCGTAGATGTCCGCGTCGACGATGCCGACGCGGCCGCCGCACTTGGCAAGCGCGATCGCGAGGTTCACCGCCACGGTCGTCTTGCCGACGCCGCCCTTGCCGGCGCCGACGGCGATGACGTTCTTGACGCCGGGCACCGCCTGCCGGCCGCCATCGGAGCCGACCGCCTCGCGCACGCGCGCGCTCATCTGCACGTCGACACGGCTGACGCCCGGCACCTGCATCACCGCGGCGCGCGCCTGATCGCGCAACTGATCCTTGACCGGACACGCGGGCGTCGTCAGTTCGATGGTGAACGCGACGCGGCTATCGTCGATCGTCAGGTCCTTGATGAATCCGAGACTCACGATGTCGCGCTGGAGATCCGGATCGCGGACGACCTTCAACGCCGCCAGAACGGACCCTTGCTCAACCTGCATGTTCTCAAGAATATCGTACACTTGGGGCTCACTGTAGCGGTGGACCCATGTGTCCGCCGGGCCGACACGCAGGTCGGCCCCTACGATGTCGGTTGAAACAGCTTCTTCCCGTCCTCATTCAGCAGGACCCAGATCGCGTACACCCCAAGCGCGGTGCCGTACGGCAGCAGGAGCAGATCCACTGAACCGAGCATCAGCGCGATGAGGCGCGACCACGGCGTGCAGCGCCGCAGCGGCACGCCGACGATGACGTGCGCCGTGCCCCAGAGGATGGCGATGAACGCCAGCGTCGTGAACGCCGCCGCCATGATCCCGGCCGCGACCTGGCCGCCGCCGCCGCGGCTCGCCGACGTAATGAGCGCGACCGCGCCGACGCCGAGCGCCAGCGTCGACACGCCGACCAGCACGGTCAGCAGACCCCAGGCGATAAAGAGGACGCCTACGAAATCGACGTGAGACTTCACATTTCGGATTGCGGATTGCGGATTGGGGATTGCGGACTACGGATTACGGATTACGTGGCGGATGAACGAATCGCCACGCGCAACTCGACGCGGACAGCGGCGGCGTCGGGCGATTTCAGTCGGAAGCGGACGCAGGCGCCGTCGGCGACGCGCGGCGGCACCGAGACGCGCAGCGTCTGTTGAAACAGCGACTCGCCCGTGCCTCGGCAGAGGGCGCACGGTTCCGTCCACGTTCCGCCGCGGCCTCCGCAATTCGGACAGATGATCCGCACCGGGACGTTCAGCGACACGACGTGGCCGGCAAACGCCTCGCGCTGTGACAACGACACCTCGGTGCGGAGGACATCGGCGTCCACGCGCTCGCCGAGAAAGGCGTCGCGCATCCGATCGACAACATTTCCCACCGACGGGAAGTCGATGGCGATTTCGTCGGCAAAACACTCGTGCGACATCTGTGACATCAGCGTTCCGCTAACGATAGGAGTCGATCACAGGCTTGTCAAGGCGACACGCCGGTGCTAGCGTCTATGCGCGGAGAACAAGAATCATGCCCGCGAGCAAAGACTGTCCACTGTGCGGCGGCACGATGAAGATCAAGGAAAATCAAACCGTCACGCGCGTGCCAGGCCATCCAGATGCGAGAACCCGGACCACGTGGGAATGGGTGTGCCCTGACTGCGACTACTTTGAAGAAGCCGAAGAGGAACGGAGCAGATGAAAGACCGGGCGCGCCGCGTCCAGGCTAGCGCGCGCCGATCGTCAGCAGAACTTCTTTGCGGAGCGTATCCTCGAACTCTTCGAACTTGAGGGCGGACTCGCACTCGTCGCACAACACTTCGAGCACCGCCGGCCGGCTCTCTTCCGACACTTCCACGCGGCCGCCTTCGACATTTACAACGTGCATCTGCAGCGTTTTGACTAGAAAGTTCCGGTCGTTGCCGCAATTCGGACAGGTCAACGTCACTTATGACTCCTTAGCCTTTCGATTCTATGAAATGGTCGGGGCCGACGCAATGTAAATCGGCCCAATAGCCGGGGATCATCGCGAAATCGGCCCAAATCTGATAGATTTTGGCTCCAAATGTCCAAGGCCTCAGGTTCGTATCACATTCACGCCGAGGCTCGCGGTCCGCACTGGATCGCCTGGGTCAGCCGGGACGGCAACGGCAAACCGGACCGTTCGGTCATTCTGGTCGGTGAAACCAAAGAAAAAGCGGAAGCCAACGCTCAGCGCTGGGCGGAACAGTCCGCGTACTAAAGAGCTGACTGCGGATTTGTAGACGTAGGGCGCCGGGTCGGAAAGGCCCCGCCTACAGTGCATCGAAGTCGTCTACCGGCACCGGAGCGGTCCACGGCTTCACCAGACGCGGCACCGGTGTGGCCATGCGCTCGGCTGCGGCGGCGATGAATCGTGCCCGCACGCCCGCGGGCAGCACCTCGCCGAGACTCCCGCGTCCCATTCGGCACGCGCCCTCTTTCACCGTCGCGGACAGGTATACACGATCCCGCGCGCGGGTCAGGGCGACGTACAGCAGCCGCTTCGTTTCCTCGCGCTCGCGCGCTGTGACGTCTTCATCCGCTTCGGACTGATAGTCCGCGATCGCCACCGACGGTTCCCCAACGGCGTCGTCGGTCACGCGGATGGGCGCGCGCACACCGCCGGTGCCGCGGCCCATGTTGACGACGAAGACGATCGGGAACTCGAGGCCTTTGGCGGCGTGGACCGTCATCAGGCTGACCGCGTCGATCGCGTCGATCGCGGCGTTCGATTCGTCGCCGACGGCCAGGCGCTCCAGATGATCGGCGATGCGGGCCAGCGTCGCGTATCCGCGGTTCTGCGAGCGGCGAATCATACCGCGCAGCTTCTTCACATTTTCCCGCGCCTGACGGCGGCGCGAGCCGCGCAGCTCGAACGCGTACGCGGTCTCGTGCAGCACGGCGTCGAGCAGCTCCGATGGCGCCAGGCGATCCACCCAACGTAACCAGCGCGGAACGGCGCGGCGGAGCAGGTCGAGCACGCGGCGATCCTCCTCGCCGAGCCGCGCCAGCTCCGGCAGCGGATCGAGGCTGATGATGGCGTCCGCTGACGCCTTGCCGAGCCGCGCGACCGCGGTATCGGACAGCCGCACGATGCGGGATCGCAGCAGCGTCGCGGCACGCAGGTCCGACAATGGATCCGCGAGGTACCGCAGCAGTGCCACGGCGTCCTGAATTTCGTCAGCCTCGAAAAAACCCAGCCCCTTGTAGACGTACGTCGAGACGCCTCGACGATCGAGTGCCGCCTCGAAGTCGCGATGACTGTCGCGAGAGCGGAACAGGATCGCGATGTCCGCCGCGCCGGCGTCGCGCGCCACGCCGGTCGTCCGATCACGGACGGTCGCGCCAGACAGCAGCCGCACGATCTCGTCAGCCACCGCGTCGGCTGCCACCTGGACGGTGTCGCCGACGATGAAACGGACGGCGCGGTATTCAGGGTCCGGCTGAAGCCGGACACGACCGGAATCTACGCCCGCGCCGGCTATGTCCGCCGTCCCCGCGTCGGTCGTGTCTGGCTTCGCCGTAACGGTAGTGTCCGGCTTCAGCCGGACCGTCGTATCGACGTCGACCGGAAATCGATCGTGGTCGCCGTAGAGGAACGCATCCCTGCGCGCGGCGGCGGACGCGTCTCCACCGACAATCGCGGCGAAGACGTCGTTCACGAACGCGAGGATCTCCGGCGCCGACCGGAAGCTGACCGTGATCGCCTGCCGCGGCGCGCCGCCTGGTCTCAGCACGTCGATAAACGCCGCGGCTTCGTCCACCATGGCGACGTCGGCGTCACGAAACCCGTAAATCGACTGTTTCCGATCGCCGACGATGAAGATCGACGGCGGGATCGCATCGTCGGCCACGCCGAAACCTTCACCCCAGCTCTTCACGAGCTGGCGGACGAGCTCCCACTGGGCGCGGCTGGTGTCCTGAAACTCGTCAACGAGGACGTGACGATGACGCGCTTCGAGGCGAAGGCGGCTCTCGGCGAACTCGTCCATGTCCTTGAGCAGCTGGACCGCGCGCTCGAGAACGCCGGAGAAGTCGAGGAGCGCGTGTGATTCCAGCGTGTGCTGGTACTGCTGCATTGCGATTGCGAAAATCCGCCAGACCCCGCGAGACATGACAGCGTTGAGATCGCGCCGGAAAGCGCGGATGGTCTCGTACACTGCGGGCGCGATCTGCGATGCCACCGTCCGGTGACGCTTCCACGCGTCGGGCGAGTCGCAGTTGTCGGCGGTGAAGCCGGTGCCGGCGAATTTCTCGCTGCGCGGTTTCCCTTCCTGGGTGAGAAAGTAGGCGCGCAGCCGGTCGAGCAAATTGCGAAATGCGGATTGCGGAATGCGGATTGCGGATTCGGTTGCGGATTCCGAGCACATCTGCCGCACGTCCGCCGCCAGCATCGCGAACTGGGGATGATGCCGTGGCCCATCGTTCGCGAATGCGTCGAACCCGCCGCGGACGCTGGCGAACGCGTCGCGCAGGCGGGCTGCCGCGGACTCGCACGCGGTGGCCGCTGTTAAATCCCGCGGCCCTTTCTGCAGGAAACGGCGCAGCGCCCGCGGCGCCACGAGACGCCGGTCCAGTAGCGCCGCGATGCCGCTGCGCAGACGCCGCTCGCCGAGCTGCGCGAACACCAGCGCGACGTCGTCGTCTTCTCGCGCAATGCCACGGCAGATGCGAAGCGCTTGATCGATCGACTCGCCGACGAGCCGGGGCACCTCGGTGTTGTCCGCCAAGTCGAATCCGGGATCGACGTCGGCTTCGAGCGGGAACTCGCGCAGCAGCCGAAGGCAGAAGGCGTCGATCGTCGAGACCTCGATGTCGCCCAGCCGCTCCTTCAGGTCGCGCCAGCGCGCAGCGTCGAACTCGGAGGTGCGGCTGGCTTCCTTCAGCCGATCGACGATGCGCTGCCGCATTTCGGCCGCCGCCTTGCGGGTGAACGTGATCGCCAGGATGTGATCCGGCTCGACCCCGGCGCGCAGCAGGTTGACGTAGCGTTCGACCAGCACGCGGGTCTTGCCGGTGCCCGCGGACGCCTCGAGAACGACGTTCCGCGTGGGGTCGACGGCGTACCGGCGCGCGGTCGCGTCAGGAAGGTCCGGCTGAAGCCGGACACTACCGGGATCGTGCAGCGCCGCTTCGGTAGTGCTCGGCGCCAGCGGGACCGGTTCCGTTCCGGTAGTGTCCGGCTTGAGCCGGACCGGTTCGTCATCGAAGGGCAGCCTCGGCTCAGACATCGCCGATGTAATCCTTTCGACACACCGACGCGAAGCTGCACGTCTCACAGCGCCACACATCGTCTGGCGTCGGCGGAAATTCGCCGCGCTCGATCGCGTCCACCGTATCGGCGAGCCGCTGCTGCGCTTCGGTGAGCACTTTGGCGCGATCCGCCGGGGATGAAAACAGCGGCACGACTCGTTTCGGTCCCTTGAACGCGAGGTACGCCGCTTCCCTCAGCTGCCAGTTCTGCCCCTTGTGCCCGACGAGGCGCTGCTCCGCGCACAGGCTGTAGATCGGGAGCTGCAGCGCGCGGCCGCGATTCGGCGGCCACCCCAGCTTGTAGTCGATCAAGCGAAACGTGCCGTCCTCGAGCAGATCGAGGCGATCGGCTTTGCCACGCAGCGCAATGGTCCGCGGACCGTCAGCCGTCGCGAACGTGAAATCGCCTTTCAACGGATGTTCGAGCAGACGCTCGACGACGGCGAGGGGACGTTCGGCTTCCATGCGGAGGACCGCTTCGCCCAGTCCTGCAGCTGCGGGCGATCCGAGCAGGCGCGTACGCTCGAGACCAGCCTCGGCGATCGGCAGCCGCTCGAGCACACGATCGATGACGGCCGTGAACATCTCGCGAGCGGCATCGAGGTTCTCCGGCGTCACCGCCCGATGCCCCGCGATCTGCCAGGCCGCGAAGAACCGCTCGAATACGTCGTGAACGAACTGCCCCTGGCGCCGCGGATCCATCACCTCTTCGTCCTCGGGCTCCTCCTCGAGCTTCAGGACGTGCTGCGCGAAAAACTTGAAGGGGCAATCGAGATACGTCTCGATCGCGCTGACCGACCAGGCACGCGCCGGGAGGTCGCGTACCGTGCCGTGGAAGTCCGGCGCGTCAGCCGGCGACCGGGCGGTTCGCAGCTCTGCCCAGGTGCGGGCATCGCCCTGAAACGGATCGAAGGCGATCGGCTCCAGCGACAGCGCTTCGTCGTCGAAGACCCTCGCGTCCGCGAACGGCGCGCACGTCACGGTGGAGAGCCGCGCGCGCGGAATCTCGTCGAGCTGCATCGACCGCGAGACCATGGCGTCCTCGTCGAGCGTGAATGTGAAGACGCTCGTCCGGCGGGACGCCGACGTCAGCAGATCGAGGAACCGTGCGTCGCCGGCGGCGCGGCGATCTTTTTCCGACGGCCACCCCAGCGATTTGAGCAGCGCCGGCGGATAGAAAATGTTGCGCCGCGGCCGCTCCGGCCAGTCCTGATCCACCATGCCGACGATTGCCACATCGTCGAAGTCGCCGTAACGGACGGCCTGATCATCGAGCAGGTGCACGCCGACGCCAACTTCCGGCGCTGAAATGAATGTCTGGTCTTCGATCGATCGCCGCACGGCGATTCCGACTTCGTCGATGGTCCATGCCGGATCGTCGTGCGAAGCGTGCACGGCGGCGAGCGAGGGCAGCATATCGACAATCGCCGCCCGCGCGCGGCGCTCGCGCGAGGCAAACGGATCGTCGTCGGCGATCGGGCGCGCATGAGCGGACCAGAACGCGAGCAGGCACGCGAGCTGTTCGGACGCCGGATGCGTCTCCGTCAGCGGCGCGAGCGCTCGCGCCGCGGCGAGTGCGGCGCCCATCGCGGGACGCGAGGCGCCGACGCCCCACTCCCCGGCCAGTGCGTCCAGCCGTTCGAGCTCGCCGAGATAGCGGGCCCCGCTCAGCGCGCGATCCAGCGCGCTCACCGACTCGCGCGTGACTTCCGCTCCCGGGCCGACACACGGGTCGGCCCCTACCGCAGCAGCACCCGGGCCGACACACGGGTCGGCCCCTACCGGGGCAGCGCCCGGGCCGACACAGAGGTCGGCGCCTACATCCTCAAGCTCGTAGGGGCGGACCCGCGTGTCCGCCCCCGGGCCGACACATGGGTCGGCCCCTACAGGGGCAGCTCCTGGGACGACACACGGGTCGGCCCCTACAGGGTCAGATCGGAACACGAAATGCGGCGAGCGCAGCAGCGGGATCAACGTGCTTCGCGAAAAATGTGACGACACCGTGGCGAGAATCAGATCGAGCGCCGCCGACGTCGGCTCCGCCGCGAGCGGCAACGCGTCGGACGTCTGATACGGAATGCCGGCGCCGCGGAAGATCTCGGCAGCCGCATACAAGTACGGCAGCGGATGCTTGTAGACGATCGCGGTGCGATCGAGCGGGACAGCGTCGCCGTTTCGCCGATCCGCTTTCAACTGCCGCGCGATGGCGACGAGCTCTTCTTCGCGATCGCGCAGCGTCCACCATGGCTCGTCGGGTGATGCGTTGGACGGCGTAATGAGCACGGGTCTCGCAGGCTTGAAAGCCTGCGCCACATCGTGGGAGGCCCGCGCCGCACCTTCGTCCGTGGCGCGGGGCTTCAGCCCCGCGTCTGCGTTCACCTCGTCGAGACCGGGCCACCAGTTGTGCAGGCGCTCGTGGAAACCGGACGCGAGCACGCGCTCGGTCGACACGATGTCGAGCGACTCGAGGCCGGGAATGCGTGTCAGCAGGTCGAAGTCGGCCTGATAAAGCCCCTCGGCGTCGGCAATCCAGTCGGGGATGGTGACGATGACGTGGCGGACCGGATCGGCGGCCCGTTCCGCCATCAGCCGCTCGCGCAGCGTGTGCTCGTCGCATCCGCCGGACTCGCGCACGCGCCGCTCGTAGTCGCGGAACGCATCGGCGAGGAACCGCGTCTGGATCCGCATCCGCCGGGTCGCGCGATCGAGGTCATCCGACCCGAGCGCCTCCTCGATGAGATCTTCGAACCGCCCCACTTGCTGCGATTGGCGCCGGAGCTGATCGTAGAAGCGCAACATCTCGGCAATCAGCCCCGGCCGGAGTTGAAACGACAGCTCGCTGCTGCGCGCCGCCGCGGCACGCGCGGCCGCCTGCGCCATGACGTCGCGCTCGAGCGGGCTCAGCCGGCGCGGCGGATCCGCCAACCGGCTGTGCAGCCGGTCGTACAGCTCGTCACGCGTCACGACGTCCGCGTCGATGGTGCGCAGCAGTAAGCGCGCGGCACTTCGGGTCGGAACGACCACCAGCGCGTCCCTTTGAGCCCTAAGCCCTAAGCCCTGAGCCCTTCCCGTGAGGCGAACGATCGCACGCCGAAACGCGTGGAGCTCGGGGACGCGGATGAGTCGCGTCCGGCGGGGTGTGATCACCTGAGTTGTGGCAGGCGCAGTAGGGTTTGAATGTCGGATCGCGCGCGCGCGCCCAGCATCAGCGCGCCGGCGGCGGCAGACGAGGCGTCCCATGCCCGGACCATGTCGCTCGCCAGCGTCGCTTCACGCCGAATCTGCGCGGCGTTGCCCGCGAGCTGGACGGCGCTGACGAGCAGCGCGTGGGCTGCGGCGAGCTCGTCCGGTGGTGCGATCGCCGACGCCAGCGCCAGGATCCGCGAGACGCTGCGCTGGATCGCGCCGAGCGTCCCCGGCGCGGAGCCGGACAGTTCTTTGACCGCCTCGAGCGACGGCTTCAACTGCGCAAACAGGTCCATCGGCGCGCGAATCGCGAGCCGGTACTGCCGCAGCGCGGGCGCACGCAGCGCGAAGCGGTCGCGTGCCAGTTGGAGCTGTCGCGCCGCGTCGAGCTTCGCCTGCACCGCCTCGATCAGCGAGTTGACGGCGTCGGGCCGCTTGGTTCCGAGCACGGCGTCTCGCTGGTGGATGGCGCGCACGACGCGCTCGATTCCGCGGACGTCAGCCTGACGCGCCCGCCGGTTCGCCAGCGTCATCATGCGCGCCGTCAACGTCTGGTACGAGCGGTCCAGCCGAAGCTCTTTCGCGATCTCGACCTGCGTCTCCGCGCGCGTGACCGCCGCCCACTCCGCGGGTAACACCGCCTTCTCGCGATCGATGGCCGCAACCGCCGTCGACAGCAGCGACGTGCGCTCGGCGCTCATATCCACGGCGCGCGCCGCCGTCAGCACCTGCTCGATCGCCTCCCGCGCGTCCGGCGGCGGCAGCAGCGGCTCGACGATCGCGGGCGGATCGGAGAAGGCGGAGAGGGTCAGCGCGAAGCGGCCAGGTCCGCGCGCCGCCTGCAGATCGGCGATCGCTTCGTCGAGCATCCCGAGCATCTGCCGCACTTCAGCCGCGCGGTAGTTGAAATGGCTCTGTGGCCACTCCGCCAGTGTCTGGCGCGCGCGCTGAACGATCGCCAGCCGTCGCGACGGCTCGGCCGATTGCGCGACTTCGTTCAGCGTCGACGCCACGTCGTTCGACAGCGCCGCGTAGTCGTTTTCGGCCTGCGTCTGCACGTAATGCGACGCGCGCGCGGTGGCCGCGTACCGGCTGGTTCGATCCCAATCCACGCGCGCAGCCGGCAGGTTGACCAGGTGCAGCGGCGGGTTCGGTGTCGTCGCGGTCGGCATCGAAAAGATGATGCGATCATTCACGCGCGCCGGTTCGCCGTAACTGACGAGCGAGGTACCGTCGGTCAGGAACACACGCAGCAGCGTCGCATCGTCGGCACCCGCAGCTGCCGCCGGGCGGAGCGGAATCACCACGGCAGCCGCCACAACAACGGCCGCCAACGTGCGACTGTGCATGAAGTTCAAGGGTAGTGTGCGGGCTGGAACGGGTCAAGCTGTGGAAAACCTGTGGATGAATAGTGAATTTCCTGTGCATGGTTCGACAGGCAAATTCTTTTTCCGCGCAGGTCCTCGGAAAATGCCGTAGCCCACGATGTGCGTGTGCTTTCGTCACCCGCTTCGCTTGACCGCCGCGCACATAAGCGTAGAATTCGTGGCGTTCCCCACATTTCACACGCTCGCCTCAACTGTGACCGTCGCCGTTCATCGCTTCGAAGAATCCATCGCAGGACGCCCCTACCTGATCGAAGTCGCCAACGTGTCCAAGGATCGCTGGCGCGCATACATCGTCCGGATCCCCGGCGTGCCGACGGCGCTCATGCCTTTCTACGGCACGACGCCGGCCGACGCCGCGCATCAGCTGTGCGAGTGGCTGACGCGCGCGCACGCCCGCGCAGCGAACCCCACTGGCCCGGTGTAGGATCTGAGGCATGAGAGCCTCAGCCGCCCGCATTGCCGCTGCCCTCACTATTGTTCTTTCGCTGCCGCTGCGCGGCCAGACGGGACAGGCGCCGGCCGACGGTCAGGGTCAGTTCCAGCAGCGCCCGCCCGATTTCGACCGGCAGTTGCAGCAGCAGGCGGAGACCGACAAGACGTGGCGCGCCGCGAGCGACGGATTCATGCGGATGGAGAAAATCACCTACCGCAGCAAGGCGGGTGACATGGACATCCCGGCGTTCGTGTTTCAACCACTGAAGCTGCGCGGCGACAAGGGGCATCCGGCGATCGTCTGGGTACACGAGAACATCCGCGGTCATCTGTACGAGCACTACATCCCGTACATCCGCGAGGCGACCGCGAAGGGCTACATCGTCATCGCGCCGGAGTATCGCGGCAGCATCGGCTACGGCAAGGAATTCTTCGACGCCATCGACTACGGCGGCACAGAGGTCGACGACGTCGTGACGGCGGCGGATGTGCTGACGGCGAAGTATCCGCAGGTTGATCCCGCGCGCATCGGGATCATGGGCTGGAGCCACGGCGGCATGATCACGTTGCTCTCGATTTTCAGGAACCCAACCCTGTTCAAATCCGCAGTGGCGATGGTGCCGGTGACGAACCTGTTCCAGCGCCTGGCGTACAAGGGCGTCGAGCGGCAGCATCAGGCGATCGATCCGGCGAACCGGTACGGCGGCCTGCCCTTCGAGCGCAAGGACGTCTACAGGGATCGCTCTCCGCTCTACGGCGTCGACAAGCTGCAGATTCCGCTCTACGTCGGCGTGACGAAGAACGACGAGGACGTGAACATCGAAGAAGACATGCAGCTCGTCGACGCGCTGCGCGCGCGCAAGCCGGGGCTGGCCGAGACGATGGTGTACGACAACCCGAAGGGCGGCCACACGTTCGACCGCCGTGTGGATCCGAAGACGTGGCAGCCCGAGAACACGCGCGAGCAGCGCGATTCCTGGAACCGTGTCTGGACGTTTCTCGATTGGAACCTCGATCCATTCCACGCCACGGTTCCAACATCGACGAAATAAGGATTATGCGGTCGTATCTTGGCGTGCTTATTCTGCTCGTTCTAATCGCTCTGTTCGGCACACCCACGTCCGGGTTCGCACAGGCTCCGGCCGCTGCGCCGGTCGCGGCTGTCCCGCGCGTGCGCCTCGTCGCCACAGGCGGCACCATCTCCAACCGAACGGGCGGACGGCTGACCGCCGAAGAGCTCGTGAAATCGATGCCGGGGATCGAGCGATACGCGCAGCCGGAGTTCGAGCAGTTCTCGAACCTGGCGAGCAGCGAGCTCACGCTGGATCAATGGGTCGCGCTCGCCAAACGGTTGAACGAGATCTTCAAGACCGAGCCTGACATCGCCGGGCTTGTGGTCACGAGCGGTACCGACACGCTCGAGGAGCTCGCGTATTTCCTCGATCTCACCGTGCGCAGCGACAAACCGGTGGTCGTCGTCGGATCGATGCGCAACCCGAGCACGCTTGGATACGAGGGGGCGGCGAACCTGATCGAGGGATTCCGGGTGGCGGCCGCGGCTGACGCGCGCGGCAAAGGCGTGCTGGTCGTGCTCAACGACGAGATCAATGCGGCGCGCGAGGTCACCAAGACCGATGCGCTGCGGCTGAGCACGTTCCAGACGCGCGGCTACGGCCTCCTCGGGGTCGTCGACGCCGATCGCGTGGCGTTCTACCGCACGTCAGTCAAGCGGCACACCGCGAACAGTGAGTTCGACATCGCGTCGGTGACGAAGCTGCCGCGCGTGGACGTCATCCTGGTCTATCAAGGCGCGGACGGCGATCTGATCACAGCGGCTGTCGACGCCGGTGCGAAAGGGATTGTGATTGCCGGCGCCGGCGCCGGCGCCACGAGCGGCACGCAGCAGGCCGGCATCGACTACGCGACGAAGAAGGGCGTCTTCGTCGTGACGACGACGCGGACCGGGAGCGGGCGGATAGCGGCGGGCCGCGGCGGACGCGGGCGAGGCGGCGCCGACGGGCCGCCGCCGGAAGAAATGCGCCGTCGGATCGCGGGCGAGGATCTCGCGCCGGTCAAGGCGCGGGTACTGCTGATGCTGGCGCTGACGCGCACGGCCGATCCCGCCGAGCTTCAGCGGATGTTTTCGGAATATTGAAGCGGATGAAGGTTGGTGGACCGAACGGGCGGCAATTGGAACCATCTTGGCGAATGGCTCAGGCGACTTGAAGCGCTTCGGCAAGAGGCCTGAGAATCGCTAAACGGTAATCCCCGTCGAAGCGTGTTGCGAAAGACGCGAAACACCATCGCGTTGGTCATTCCATCGTAGCAATTTCGAATATCAGCTGAAGCGACGTTCGGTTGGTTTAGGTGCTGTTCCGCATTCTGTGTGGCCGAGCGACCCGGGATGTCGCTATAGACAATTGGGGACAAGGGAACAGGCAACAGCAATCGTTCACGAATCAACCGCTGGATCGCCTTGAGTTCATCGCATGGGTTGGTGATCGGCCGCAACTTGCCGTTGACGAGTTGATCGCGGCACTTGTAAAGCCGCTCCGGATGAGCGGCGAGCACTCGGAGCCTTTCGGTCGGGTAAGACACGGCGAATGACAACCAGGTGTCCGAATGGTGATCGAGGAAGAAATCCGTCACGCGGTTTTCTTCCTCTGCGAGCGCGCCCGCGACATCGGAAGCGACGGCTGCTCACCAGCCGTCACTAGGACCCGCACTAGGGATCGAGCCAATTCGGCGACGTGCTCGGCGTTCTTGGGATCGTCGAGATCCCCCGGCTCTGACGCCAAGAGCGTCAGAAGGTGTGGTGGAATCCGGAGCACCGTTGAAATTTCATCGAGCACGTCCACACTTGGTGTCCGCTTGCCGCGCTCGATCAGACTCAGATGACTCGCACCGACGGTGAGTTGTCGTGCTAGCTCAGCTTTTGTCAGACCGTGCGCGGTTCGTACGATGCGAATTGCTCGACCGTAGTTCATTGGTTCCCAAGATCCCAAATGCAGTTACTAGACCAACTCTGTTCTCGCCCGTTCGCACTCCGCTGCTGATTTCACTTCTTCGAGAATTCTTCGCACAAAGCCTTACCGATCGCTGCGATCGATTTCGTGACTCTCTTGCGGGAAGCCGTTGAAGTTTCTTCTGCTGAACCAGCTCCGACCCTCTCGACGAGAGTAGACGACGAAGCATCGCTACTAACTCGTCCGCGTCCTGACAGTGTTTCATGACGTTTCGCGCTCCAACGTTCGGATCAACAGAAAAATTTCTGTTGTCTTCCCGTCTGGCGTGTCCGGGAGGGTTTACGTGTGGTGAGAGGATGGAGCGTTGGCCTAGGAGCTACCGAATCCCAAAGGAAGCGGATTCCGAAGAATTCCTCATTCGGAAATCTCGAGCGCCCAAGGAGCGGTAAGGAGCGACGCTTCATCGCCCTATGTCCGTTTGCAGGTTCACGGTTCAGCGACATCGCCGAACCGCACGGACGAACACAAATGTTCGTCCGCAATAAAGAGGGCTCATCGTGCGAGCCCGTCCTGTAAACCCGTCCCCGACGGCCTGCCGTCGGAGTGCCATGAATTTTCAAAGAGCGCGGTCGCTCATCCGGAACGGATGATCAACTGCAGTCTAGGGGAAGGGGTGGCCTCGAGTCAAGCAGAAACGTTTCTTAAAGTCACTATACATGACACACAGGACGGAAAACAGATGAGAATTGAAGGGTTCTCAGATTTGGCCTCGCGCATTTACAATATGTGCCAGTATTTTGGCTTTTCATGATGTATTACGCTAAAATAATAGCTCTCGAAGGATGTTCTAAGCATTTGTTAATGTAATTATTATGTCACTAATACAACATTTAAGCTAAAATAATTAGATTATGCCAAGGAAAGTTGCCCCTTTGCTGCCGTCCTCAGAGGCACTGCTGCGTCAACTGGGTGACCGGCTGCGTCTAGCCCGGCGCCGTCGGCACTTGTCTGCCAAGCAGGTCGCAGAGCGCGCAGGCATGGCGCCAATGACCTTACGGAGCTTGGAGCGTGGCGGAACAGGGGTAACGATCGGCGCCTACTTGGCGGTCATGCAAGTACTCGGCATTGAAAGAGATCTGGATCTGCTGGCGCAGGCGGATCCGACGGGCCATGCGTTGCAGGATGCTCGAGTATCGACGCGCAGAAAAACGACGGCACGCCCAAGGCCCTCCACGGTGCCGAATCCACCACAGAGGACGCACGTCTCCGTTGGTCCAGCAACCACGCAGCTACATCAACTCATCGAAAACGCGCCGCAGGCACAACTGCCCAAATTGTTCGATTCACTGCCGACCGAGCAAATGCGGACAGCGCTGGATGCTCTGCCGGAAACGCAGATCCAGCAGGCTCTTTCCGTTTTGTCTTCCGAGCAATTGCGAGAATTTGCCGACGCTTCGGCCGATGCAGCTGAGAAGCTATTGAAGCCCGCTGATTACGCACGAAACTGGATTGACAAGAGCACCTCGCTTTTAGAGACCGCGCGTCATGAGCAGCTACGCAGTGTGTTCGAATCGCTGCCGACCGAGCAGATGCGCAAGGTGCTCGAAGCCCTTTCTGAAACACAGATCCAGAAGGCTCTTGCAAATCTGCCTTCCGAGCAGATGCGAAAAACGCTCGAGGCGTCGGCAAGCGCTATTGAGAACCTAGTCAAGCCCGTTAAAGACGCGCAAGACTGGATCGAGAAGAATGGCTTCGCAAGTTCCCATGCCCTGGCCGACTTGATCGACAGTGTGGCGCCTCCATCGAAGGCGAAAGGCCGCTGACGTATGGCTGTCGTCATCGCTGTCTACGCCGACTGGGACGGCTTGTCCGAGCCACTTCGTCTCGGGCTTCTCCACGTGCGGCGTGGCTCTGGCCGCGAAATTTTCGAGTTTGAGTTCGATCCAGTGGCGCTAGCGCACTCCTCGCTCGCTAACCCGCAGCTTGATCCGAGGCTCGGCCTATATGAGGGGCGCCAACACCCACTCCAGGGCAGCGAGACTTTTGGAGTCTTCGCCGATGCCAGCCCAGACCGCTGGGGGCGCCTGCTGATGCGCAGGCGCCTCGAGCGTTTGCAACGGGCTGGGAAGGTGGAAAAGACCGCTCGACTTCATGAATCCGACTATCTACTGGGCGTTCACGACACGTTTCGAATCGGCGGTTTGCGCTTCCGGAGGGATGACGCCGGCGACTTCCTCGACAACCAAGACGGCGTGGCGGCCCCTCCATTCGTGCAGTTGCGCGCGCTTGAGGCCGCGAGCCTCGCCCTGGAGCGAGACGAAGACAACACCGATGTCGCTGGGAACGAATGGTTACGGATCCTAATTGCACCGGGTGGCTCACTCGGAGGCGCGCGCCCTAAGGCTAGCGTGATCGACCCCAACGGGCATCTCTGGATCGCCAAGTTTCCGAGCGTGCGTGATGAGCACGACGTGGGAGCTTGGGAACTGGTGGTGCACACGCTAGCGCTTCGTTGCGGGCTACGTATGTCAGAGGGCCTAGCTCGCCGCTTCGCGAACCCGCATCACACCTTTCTCGTGAGACGCTTCGACCGCACCGACGCCGGACGACGATTGCACTTCGCATCGGCGATGACTCTCACCGGTCACCAAGACGGCGACGACGCGTCGACGGGGGCGAGCTACCTTGAGCTCGCGCGCGTGCTCATCGACCAGGGCGTGCAGACGGACATAGATCTTCGTGAACTATGGTCTCGCATCGTCTTTAACCTGCTTGTATCGAACACCGATGACCACCTGCGGAACCACGGCTTCATCATGGTGCCGGGCAGAGGCTGGCGCTTGTCCGAGGCCTACGACATGAATCCCGTGCCGGATTCGCAGGGTTTGAAGCTCAACATTAGTGAGGCCGACAATTCGCTCGACCTGGACTTGGCGCGTTCGGTGGCCCCTTACTTTCGCGTCGACGCGAGGACAGCGAACGAGATCATCGAGCGAAGCCAAACGGTCGTAAGGCAATGGCGCAAGGTCGCCGACGGCCTGGGGATTTCAGCTCGAGCCCACGACCGCATGGCCCCAGCATTTCGTCTAGCAGATTAGGACAAGAGTTCGGCTAGCCACCCATTGCGACACGCAGTAGTGCGAGGACATCAGCTGGCCCGTCGGCGACGCTGGCGATCCAACGGATGATTCGCCATCGAGCCTTTCTGGTGTTCACAATCCCGATCTCTCCGCCCCTGGTCGGCTCTCTATACAGCCGCGCTGTGGCGGAAGAGAGGGGGGACGTGGACCCAGGGCGACCACTTCCGCCTGACGCGTGCGCTGAGGTCGCGCAGGTGATGCCTCATCGCCGTCGGTTTCTCCATATGGTTCGTGCCTCTTACCTGCTCGTGCAGATGGAGTCAGCCACCGAGCTCGAAGAACTCGACGTAGAAGGCATCCTGGCGTTCGCTGAGCGCGTCTTACCGAGCGCGTCGAACCTGTGGGTGCAGTCTTCGCTGAATCAGAAGCAGCGGCTGCAGCAGCTGTTTTTTCTTGAGGGCGTTCGCTTCGACGGAAAGATGCTTGTTGGAACTGGCTTAACGCTGCCGGTTTTCAATTACTTAGCGGTCGCTGAGGACCCGAAAAGAAGAGTGGTGGACCAGACCGGGATCGAACCGGTGACCTCATGAATGCCATTCATGCGCGCTCCCAACTGCGCTACTGGCCCACGCTGGAGAGATCTCTGTCGGCAAACCCCAATGGTAACGCGCTCAGACGGTAGGGTCAAACCCGCGAGCGCCCGGAACACGCGCGCTGACCTCGTCGTCTACGTCTCCACAACATTGAACGGTCTGCTTCGCGACCTGCTTCGAGACGTCCGCTACGCGTTCCGCATGCTCGGCGTCCAGCCAGGCTGGACGGCGGCGGCGATGACCTGTCTGGCGATCGCGACGGGCGCGAACACGGCGGCCTTCAGCGTCGTCAACGCGGTGCTCCTGCGGCCGCTGTCTTTTGCCGAGCCCGACCAGCTCGTGATGGTTGCGCTCGAGGCACGCGAGCAGTCGGATACTCACCCGTTCACGTTACGAGAGTACCGCGACCTCGCATCACAAGCGGCCGGGTTTACGGCGCTGGCTGCATATACGTTCCTGCCCGTCAGCATCAGCGCGGACGGCGCCGCGCGCATGGTCGAGGGACAGCTGGTCTCGGGCAACTACTTCGAACTTTTGCAGGTCGCTCCTCTCGCAGGGCAGTTTTTCGACGCGGCCGCGGATCGGCTGGGCAGCGCACCGCAGGTGGTCATCAGCGAGCAATTGTGGCGGCACCAATTTGGCGGAGACGTCTCCGCCGTCGGCCGAGTGGTGCGCGTGAACGGCCAGCCGATGGTCCTCGCCGGCATCGCCCCGCCAGGTTTTGTGGGCGCCATGGGATTGATTGCCCCAGACGTGTGGGTGCCGGCGGCCCTCTATCCAACCCTCTCGCGCACGCCCAACGCAGATCGCGTTCCCATGTTCGGTGTGATAGGCCGAAAGTCCAGAACGATGACGAACCAGCAGGCGCGCGAGCGCCTCGATCTTCTCGTCTCCGGCCTGGCACGCGACACGGGCGACGCCACACCTCCGACCGTCGTGCTCGATTCAGCGTCCGGGTTCGGTGTGCCGCCCGGCGTTCGTCGTCGCTTGCCCGCCCTCGTCGGAGTCTTGTTCGGCCTCGCCGGCTTGCTGATTGCCGTCGCCGCCGCGAATGTGGCGTCGCTGGTCCTGGCGCGCGGCACTCGCCGCGTCCGCGAAATGGGCGTCCGGCTGGCGCTTGGAGCGACACGCTCGCAACTGGTGCGACAACTATTGACGGAGAGCCTGCTGCTCGCACTCCTCGGCAGCGCGGCCGGCATGCTGCTGTCGTTCTGGGTGACGCGCGCCCTTCAGCCCGGCGTCTCCGCGTTCGAGTACGTGTCGTACGCCGTCAACATCACGCCGGACCTGCGGGTGTTCGCCTACGCGGCCGGCGGCGCGCTCGCGACAGCTGCCATCTTCGGTGTCGTGCCGGCCTTCCGTGCCACTCGAACCGATCTGAACGAGGTGCTGAAGCCGTCTGGCGGAGCAGGACGCGCTCCTTCGACGACGAGGGCGCTTCGGACACTCGTCGTGGGGCAGATGGCAATCTCCACCGTCCTTCTCATGGCGTCTGGACTCTTGACTCGCACATATCTGAACGCGCGGGCGGTCGATCCCGGATTTGACACGAGCCATTTGGTGTCGGTCTCGATCGATCTCAATCAGCTCCCATTGAATGCGGACGCCGGGCGTCGCTTCTTCGACGCGCTGTCGGCGAACGTGTCGTCGATCCCTGGCGTGGACGGCATCAGCCTCACGCGCGAAACGCCTCTTTCGCCCACGGGCCAGGACGTGCCGATCTGGGTTGACGAGGTAGGCGCCAGCGCGCCGGTGTCACGACGGTTCAGCGCCGGGTCGATGGTCGTGACTCCAACGCATTTCGCGCTCGTGGGGATCCGGTTGGTGCACGGTCAGCTCTTCGATCGTATCGACGCCAAGGGAGCGCTCGTGACGGTGATCAACGAGACCATGGCCCGGCGGTTCTGGCCCTCGACCTCTCCGCTAGGAAAACACTTTCGTCTGCGTGACTCGCTCGGCGCCCGCGTGGAGATCATCGGCGTCGTAAAGGACGTGAAGTACAGCTCGCTCACGGAGGAGCCGAGGCCCGTCTTCTACCAGCCTTTCACCCAGCAGTACTCGCCGCGAATGACTCTGCTGGTCCGCTCCCGATCTGCGCCGTACGCGCTGATGAACGCCATCAGGGAACACATGGCAGCTCTCAACCCCGACCTTTCTGCCATGCAGAGCCGAACGCTGGACGAGCAACTCGATCGCGCGATCGCTCCGCGCCGACAGAGCGCGTTTCTCTTGACCATCGTCGGCGTCATCGGATTGCTGCTCGCGACCATCGGGTTGTACGGCGTCATCTCCTTCGGCGTGCGTTCCCGCGCGCGCGAGTTCGGCGTCCGCATCGCACTCGGTGCCACATCGCGCGACGTGCTGCTGAATGTGTTCGGTCCGGGATTGCGCATGGTGGGGATCGGTCTGGCCGTCGGCGTCGCGCTTTCGATCGGCGTGGCGCGGGTTTTCGCCGGCTTCCTCTTTGGTGTCGCAACGCACGACCCTCTCACGATCGGTGCGGTGTGTGGAGCGCTCGCCGCGGTGGCGTCACTCGCGCTGTACTTTCCGGCTCGCTGGGCGACCGGGGTTGAGCCCACAGTCGCGCTGCGTGACGAATAGCGCCAGCCACGCTCACGGCTCCATCAACACTTTGAGCACCGCCTCGTGTTTCATTTTTTTCGCCCACGCCCGCGGCGTGGCCCACCGCTCTGCGTCCGCCTCAATCGGGTCCGCGCCTCGCGCCAGCAGCAGCTCCACCAGCTCGACGCGACCCCATCGGCACGCCCAGCCGAGCGGCGTGCTCTCGAGCAGATCGTCGCGAACATCGAGGCGCGCGCCGGCGTCGAGCAGCAGCGTCGCGAACGCGATCTGTTCGTCCGGCGTCCCGCGCGCCGCGATGTCGTGTAGCAGCGTGCGGCCGTATGTCCCGATCGAGTTGGCATCGCCGCGCTCGAGCATCAGGTGTAAGCACGCGAGATATCTGTCGTAATCCGGGCGCGCTGCATGGCCCGGTAGCGGCCTCCACAACATCCGATACCAACGCCCATCGTCGCGTGGCCAGTCGACGCGATCGAGCACCATGCGCACAATCTCGGGATAGCCGCCATCCGCGGCGCCCCAGAGCAGCTGCTCGGCGACCGTCTGCCCCGCGAACATCCCGTCCTGCGTCCGGCCGTCCAGCTCACCGGCGAGCATCTTCCTGGCGAGCAGCACCTGACCGTGCATCGCCACGGTGACCGCATCCGCTGCGCCGCCATACCGCTGCAGCAGCTCGATCATCGCGGTGTCGCCTTCCTTGTAGGCGCGAAATACCGGCGAACCGCTGGCGTACACGCGGCCGTTCGGATCGGCGCCGCGTTCCAGCAACGTCGCCGCCATGGCGAGCCTGCGTAGCGCGGCACAGTGCCAGAGCGGCATCCCCCACGAGTACTCCGCCGTTTCCAAGTTCTCAAGCCGCATCCGCTCGTCGGGATCGAACCCCATGTCGAGGAGCAGCGCAAGAATCTCCGGCCGATCGTGCTTCACCGCAAGGCTCAGCAACCCTCTCGCCGGCGTGAAGATGTCGACCACGGTTGCATTGACGAGCGCCCGCTCTGCGTGCCGCGCGCGTAGCCAGTCGGCGTCCCCGCGAACCACGGCTTGCTCGTGGAGCGGGACCGCGGCGGCGGGGATCGGCATGCCTGAGCCGGTCGGTGTCGTTGCACTGCGCCGCTGCTCCTCCTCCTCAATGATCGTGACGATCTCGACGTACCCGCGGTCCGTCGCGATCGCGAGCGCGCTTGTCGCGTCGCGGTGGGGGTAGATGCCTTTGCGTGCGTCGGCCCCGTGCGCCATCAGCACGCGCACCATCTCGGGCGCACGATCGAGCACCGCGTAGTGCAGCGCGCGGTGCTCGTTGTTCGCGGCCATGTCCATGTGGACGAGCTCCGGCCGGACTTCGAGCATCACTCGGACGCCGGGGAGATCGCCGGCGCGCACGGCGTCGGCCAGCCGCGTGACGGTGACGCCGTCGATGTCGAGGTTGGGCCGCTCGCGAGTCACGCCTTATCCGCCGGCGAGCGCCCCGACGATCAGGAACGGCTCGGTCCCGCTGGCCACGCGTTCGGGCAACGCGGCATCCGGTGGTTCGAGCGAGAGATCCTGCTCGCACGCGAAGAACCGCAGGAACGCCCGGCGCTTCAGCGTCCCGTGTTCCCGAATCGTCCCGCGCAGCACGGGATACGCGGCCTCGAGCGCGTCGAGGACCGACCGTTGCGTGATCGGCCCCTCGACATCGATCGAGATCTCGCCGCTGACGCGCGATAGCGTTCGCAGATGCGCCGGCAGTTCGACGCGAATCATGGCCGGCCGCCTCCGCTGCCGCAGCTACGCCGTGCCAAGGGTCTGCACCTCCACCGACAACACCGCCGGCAGGTCGCGGGCGATCGCCGACCAGTGATCGCCGCCGTCCGCGGACGCGTACACCTGTCCGCCGGTCGTGCCGAAATACACGCCGCACGAATCGAGCGCGTCCACCGCCATCGCCTCGCGCAGCACATTCACGTAGCAATCGCGCTGCGGCAGGCCGTTCGTGAGCGGCTCCCACTCGTCGCCGCCCGTGCGACTCCGATACACACGAAGCCTGCCGTCCGGCGGGAAATGCTCCGAGTCGCTCTTGATCGGCACGACGTAGACCGTCTCGGGCTCGTGCGCGTGGACATCGATCGGGAATCCGAAATCGGTCGGCAGGTTTCCGCTGACCTCGCGCCACGAGTCGCCGCCATCGTCGCTGCGCATGACGTCCCAGTGTTTCTGCATGAACAGGACGTTCGGACGCGAGCGGTGCTGCGCGATGCGATGAACGCAGTGCCCGACGTCGGCCGTCGGATCGGGAATGTGCGACGAGCGCAGGCCCTGGTTGATCGGCTGCCAGCTTGCCCCTCCGTCGTCGGTCCGGAATGCTCCCGCGGCCGAGATCGCAATGAACATCCGCGCAGGGTTGCCTGGATCCAGCACGATCGTGTGGAGGCACATGCCGCCGGCGCCAGGCGCCCAACGCGAGCCGGAGCCGTGCTCGCGCAACCCCTGGAGCTCCCGCCATGTCTGCCCGGCGTCGACGGTCTTGAACATCGCCGCGTCCTCGACGCCGGCGTACACCGTGTCGGGGTCGGTGAGCGACGGCTCGAGATGCCAGACGCGCTTGAACTCCCACGGGTGCGGCGTACCGTCGTACCACTGGTGGGTGCCTGGAACGCTGGCGTACTCGAACTTGTTGCCCGCCGGCTCCCAGGTCTTGCCGCCGTCGTCGGATCGCTGAATCAGCTGGCCGAACCACCCGCTGCACTGCGATGCGTAGAGACGGTCAGGGTTCGTGGGCGATCCCTTGATGTGAAACAACTCCCAGCCGCCGAACTGCGGCTCGCTGATGGTCCATGCGTCGCGCTTGCCGTCCGCGGTCAGGATGAACGCTCCCTTTCGCGTCCCGACCAGTACTCGTACACCGCTCATCGATCACCCCTTCCTGGCAACTCTGCTCATTGTCGATCGATCCGGCCCCGGATCGACAGACCTCCTGTCGACCGACCGTTTATAGTCTTAGGCGCCCATGGCGACGTCTCCGGAGCGGGAAGTCCTGACCGTCAACGGACGCGATGTCGCGATCTCGAACCCGCGGAAGGTGCTCTTTCCGACGCCGGGCTACACGAAGCTCGATCTCGCGCGCTACTACCTCGCCGTCGCGGACGGTGCGTTGCGTGGCGCGGGCGGCCGTCCCAATGTCCTCGTGCGCTACCCGAACGGCATCGACGGCGAGTTCTTCTTCCAGAAACGCGCACCAACGTCCCGCCCGCCCTGGATCGACGTCGTCTCGCTGCGCTTTCCGTCCGGCCGCAGCGCGGAAGAAGTGGTGCCGCGGGATGCCGCCGCGCTCGCGTGGATGGCCAACCTCGCGTGCCTCGAGCTGCACCCGCACCCGGTGCGCGCCGACGATCTCGATCACCCGGACGAGCTACGCGTCGACCTCGATCCGGTTCCGGGCGTCACGTGGCCGCAGATCCGAGAGGTCGCCCGCGTCGTGCGCGCCACCCTCGACGACTTCGGCCTGATCGGCTGGCCGAAAACCTCCGGCTCGCGCGGGATACACGTCTACGCACGCATCGAACGGCGCTGGACCTTCGGCGAGGTACGCCGGGCCGCGCTCGCGATCGCGCGCGAAGTCGAGCGGCGCGCGCCGGATCTGGCGACGAGTAAATGGTGGAAGGAAGAGCGCCACGGCGTGTTCCTCGACTACAACCAGAATGCGAAGGACCGCACGATTGCAAGCAGTTACTCGGTGCGGCCGACACCCGACGCGCGCGTGTCCGCGCCGCTGACGTGGGACGAGGTCGACGAGTGCGAGCTGGCCGACTTCACAATGGCGACGATGCCGGCCCGTTTCGCCAAGCTTGGCGATCGTCACGCCGGCATCGACGAGCATCCGTGTTCACTCGAGCGCGTACTCGAAGTGTCAGCAAGACAGGAGCGTGACGGACAGGGCGACGCGCCCTGGCCGCCGCACTACCGGAAGCAGGAGGGTGAGCCGGATCGCGTGCAACCGTCACGTCGACGCGCGCCGACCGGCCTCGGCGGTCCGCCGAAGCCTCAGCGAAGGCGGAAGCATCCGCTGATCGAGATCGGCCGCGCGTCACGAAAAGAGGATGCGCTCGCGGGATTCGGGCGGTGGAAGACGCGGCACCCGGAAGCCGCCGAGCATCTGGAGCCGGCCGACGTGCTCGTCGACGCCATGCGCGGGCGGTTCCGCACCTGGACACGCATCCGCGTCAACCTGCAGCACGTGCCCGACGCGCTGAGGCCCGCGCAGGAAGCCCTCGATCCGGACGACACTCGAACAACAATGAACCGCAGAACTCGCAACGACCGCGGAGAACCGTAGGTTAGAAATCTCTGCGCTCGCCGTCACGGCAGAATCGTCACGCTGTTGTTCGCCTGGTTGATGCTGATCTTGATCCGCGCGACGTTGTTGTTCTCGTTCAGCTCTTTCAGCAGATTGTCCGGGTCGGCCACCGTCTCCAGCCAGTAGGTACCGCTCGGTACGCCGGTGATGTCGATGCTCTGGCCTTCGAATCCCATGACGTACACGTCGACCCAGCCCACTGAGATGCCCTGATTCGAACAGGTGTGGACGGCATTCTGCGGCGCATTCGGCAACGTCAGATCGTAGACATTGGATTCCTCGACGCAGAATGTCACCTTCGCTGATTGTTTGAGGATCGCCCCGACGCTGCCGTCCGGCATGACGGAGCGCAGGTTGTAGTCCACGAAATCGGCGAAGTGCCAGTGGTTATGGCCGCCGTGGCCGATGAAGAGGAATGTGCCGGCCAAGTAGTCCACGGCGGAACCGTCGTTGTTCCACACGCGCTGGTACGCGAACGTCGTCCCGTCGGGCTGGACGATGCCGTAGAGGTCGAGCGTGCCCGGACCAAGATTCGCGGTGCCGTTGGAGAACTGCAGTAGCTTGGTCGTGCCTCCAGTCAGGATCACGTCTCGGAACCAGGTCGGATCGATGACGAGATCCGGCAAGACCGGTGTACCCAGCGGCTGTCCTGCCGCGCTTACATCCAGCGTGCAGTAGCCCGTTGCCCCCTGCTGCGTCGATCGCAGCTTGATGAGATACGAGCCGCTGCTCGGCGGCACGAACACGATCTTCGCGGCGAGATTCCCGTTCGAGTCGTTGTCCTGCGCGACGATGTTTCCGTTCGGATCCAGCACGTAGAGGTAGGTATCAGTCGTCGTTCCGCCATGCTGGTTCGACGTGGCGAACGTGTAGGTCTTGCCGCCGACGAGCGAGATCGAGTACGACGAGTACAGCCCGTCGCTCCGCAGCGGCAGCGTGCTGTCCCAGGTGAAGACCTGATCGTTCAAGGTGTCGCCCGGGACCAGGATGATCGGCCCCTGCGGCACGGGCGGCGCTGCGCCGATTGGCGTCACCATGTCGTTCTGTATCTCGGCTTGACTCAGCGCGCGGTTGTACAGACGGACTTCGTCGATGAGTCCTGCGAATGGATAACCCGCCGGGAACTGGCTCCCGATGAACAGATCGCCTGCCGAGTTGATGGCGACGACCCCCGCACCGATCGAGCCGGTCAGCACGCCGTCCACGTACATCCTCAGGCCGGTCGAGCTCCATGTCGCGGCGATATAGTGCCATCCCGTCGTTGGCGAGAGCGCGGCGCCGTTCACGGCCTGGCTGCCCGACGTTCCTTTCACCGACAACTGTGGCTGCCCGGTGGAGTTGTCGAACTGCAGCGAGTACGCTTCGTCGCTGAAATCGGTCAAGAACCCCTTGTGGACGATTCCGGCGTTGCTGTTGACGGCCGCCTGCCAAATCCAGGCGGACGCCGTGCCGGCCGCGCCGAGATCGAGGTCGGACCGATCAGGAATGCGCACGAATGCCGACCCCGAAAACGACACGGCTTTGCCGAACCCGGGCCGTCCATCGGTCCACGTCGCATTCGTCATCGTCGCAGTGTGATTGTTGCCCGATGTGTCGCCGGTGACGATGCCGTAGCCTTCGTTGAAGCCCCACGCTGCCACGAGCCCTGGCGGTTGCGCCTGCACGTTGAGCACGATGATATGCACGGTCGCCGTGGCCTGGTTGCCGGCCGCGTCGGATGCGATGGCAGACAACATGTAGTCACCGGTCGCTACGGACTGCGTATTCCAGGAGTACGCATACGCGCAGGGCGGCGCCGGCGCCCCCTGACCCAGGACAATCGCACCGCTATTCAGCACGAAGCTGACGTTCGCGATCCCGACGTTGTCGTTCGCCGCCGCGCACAACGTGACGACGTTCTGGAGCGTCTGGTCGACGGACGGCGAGGTGATCGAGACGGTTGGAACGATGGTGTCGCCGGCCGAGTTCGAGACGACTAACGCCACGTTCGCCGCGAGCCCGACGTTGGTCGCGTTGTCGGTTGCGCGCGCCGAGAGGGTATGCGCGCCATTTGTTGCGGTCGTCGTGTTCCACTGGAACGAGGTCTGGGCCGTCGTGACCTCTGGACCGAGCGGCTGGTTGTCCAGCAGGAGCTGGAGCTTCGCGATGCCGGACGTATCCGATGCCAGAGCCGACACCGTGACGGTGCCAGACAGCGGGGACGCCGGGGCGCTCACCGTCACGGTCGGCGGGGTCGTATCCCCCGGCGGCGGCGCGCCCACGAGCGGCGTCGCCATCGCCGACTGAATCTCGGCCAACGTGAGCGCGCGGTTGTAGATCCGCACTTCGTCCAGGATCCCCTGAAATGGGAACCCGTTCGGATACTGCGACCCGATAATCAGCGCCCCCGTCGTATTCCGCACCGTCAGCGCGCCCGTCGCCGACGCGTTCAGCACCCCGTCGATGTACAGCTTCGTCCCGCTCGCGTCCCACGTCGCCGCCACGTGATGCCACACCGACAACGACAGTGCCCCCGCCGTTGTGGCCACCACGTCTTTGCTCGCCGTCCCGCTCGTGACGTAGATTTCCGGCTGCCGCGTGGTCCCGCTGTGCTGCAGCGAATACGCTTCGTCCGCGAAACTCGACAGCTGCCCTTTGTGGATCAGCCCCGCCTGGCTGCGGGCCGTCGTCTGGAACATCCAGACCGCCACCGTGCCCGTCGCTGCCAGATCCAGCGACGACGCATCCGCCACTTGCACATACGCCGTCGTCCCGTTGAACGTCAGCCCGCTGCCGTATTTCCCCGTCGTCGTCCGCGTCGCATTCACGATCGTGCCCGTGTTCCCGTTCCCCGACAGGTCCGTCACCGTCGGCCCGCTCGCCTCTTCGAATCCATACGCCGCCACCAGCCCGGAGGGGGGTGGGGGCGGGGGCACGAGCGTGAAGTTGGCGGTGTAGGTCGTGTTCACGCCGGGTGTCACAATCGAGCGGGACTGCGTCCCGCCGTCCGCCCAGTTCTGGAACTGGTAGCTTGACCCGCCCAGTGTCTGCGGCGACGCGGTGCTCACCGGGTGCACGAAACCCACGACTTCGGTCAGCACCACTGGAGTGGTGGTGGTGAGCGTCTGCCCATCCACGACGATCTGCAGTCCCGGCGGATTGCTCGCGAAGGTGAGGTTCACCTTCTGCGGATACACGAACACGGTCTTGGTCGTCGTCAGGTTCGTGGAATCGGTGACGCTGAGCGCGATTTCGTACCAGATGTTCGCGCTGGACTCAGCGGTACTGTCCGGCGTGAACGAGCCCGACCACGCGGGGATGTCGGCGACGAAGGGGTGCGTGTGCGTGTCGTGGTGCCGAGTCACCTTCCAGTGCGGGGAGAGCGCCGCCGGCGGATCGTCATCCGTGGCGCTGCCCACAAGCGGCACGCTCTGCCCGGCGATGAACGGCGCGCCGTCGACGGGTTGGCTGATCGTCACGACCGGCGCCACGCCGACCTTGATGGTCAGCGTCGCGGTGCCCGGCCCAGGAACGGGCTTGTTATCGCTCACCGTGAGCGTCACCGTGTACGTGCCGGGCGCCGCGTAGGGGTGCGGTAGTGGATTCGGCGCGGACGAGCTGCTGCCGTCCCCGAAATCCCAATTCATCGTGACCGGGTCGCTGTCCGGATCGCTCGACCCCGCACTCGAGAAGGTCACCACCAGGGTCGCGGGCCCTTGCGTCACATCGGCGGCGGCCACGGCGATCGGCGAATGGTTCGCGACCGTGGACGCCGACACCCGATGCAGCGCGCCCCCAAGAATGTCGATGTAATACAGATTGAAGTCGGGGCCCGCAACGATGTCCACGGGGCCACCTGCGCTCGGCAGGAAATTGATCGCCGCGCCCGACACCGCCACACCCGACGCGTCGAGCACCACTCGCTTGATCCAGCCTCCCACGTAGTCGCCGAAAAAGAAGCTCTGCTGATAGGTTCCCGGGAAGTTGGTTTGCGATCCGAAGTCGCCTCCCGTGATGGCAGCGCCGACCGTGTGGTCGTACCAGAAGATCGGATGCACGAACTGCGGGAACGTCGCCTGCGTGAAGGGGCCTTCGGTCGTCGGCCAGCCGTAGTTCGCGCCCTTCGTCACGACGTCGATCTCTTCCCAGGACGATTCGCCCACGTCGCCGCAGAACAACCGGCCGTCCGGATGGAACCGACACCGCCACGGATTTCTGAACCCGTACGCCCAGATTTCGGTGCGGACACTCGCCTGGCCGACCAAGGGGTTGTCGGCGGGAATCGTGCCGTCCGGGTTCAGGCGGAGGATCTTGCCATTCAGGGAGTTGAGGTTCTGGGCCGGGCTGGCGCCCGGCGTGCCGCCGCCGTCGCCG
>Ga0209515_10002175_pt1 | contig 30692 bp, 38 predicted proteins | sample Subgroupgradi54m_FD_187454 | JGI IMG/M metagenome (GOLD analysis project Ga0209515, IMG submission 187454) | Subsurface groundwater microbial communities from S. Glens Falls, New York, USA - GMW60B uncontaminated upgradient, 5.4 m (SPAdes)... ... | reverse complement strand
ACTGAATTAGCACTCTAATTGCACAACTCACTTCTTCAGAAAGAGTTGGCGCGGACTCTTGAATCCGAGCCGCTTCCTGGGCCGGTCATTCAGTCTGCGTACCACAACGGCAAGCTCCTCAGGGGTGATCAGATTGAAGTCGAGCGACTTGGGGAAATACTGTCGCAGAAGTCCGTTGGTATTCTCGTTGCTGCCGCGCTCCCAGAAGTGATAGGGATATGCGAAATATACCGTCATGCCCGACCCCTTCTCAAGCCGCTCCCAGTCGCTGAACTCAGTCCCGTTGTCGAGCGTGAGCGTCTTTCGTTTCATCTTCGGGATGCGCCCGAGCTTCGCAAGCGCAAGCGACGTGAGGAGCTTCGCATTCATCTTGGGGAGGAGAAAGGCGACCAGGTATCCGCTCCTGCGGTCAACGATGGTGACGATACGCACTCGTTTGTCGCGCCCCTGGACGGTGTCGCCTTCCCAGTCTCCAAGGCGGCTTCGTCGCTCAACAACCGCTGGTCGCTCATCAATGCGCCGCTTCTTGGCTTGTTCTCTGGCTTTCTCGCGTATCTTCGTGCCGCGCCTTCTGCGGTATTTGCCTTTCTGACTCCGAAGATAGTGCTTCAGGTGCGGTGCTCGCTCTTTGATGTATCGGTATATGGTGCTGGCAGCGAGTGTTTGTTTCTTAAGCGCAAGAGCACCGGCAATCTGCTCAGGAGATCGATGTTTCTTCAACTCCTGCATGACGGTGCGCAGGAGTGTGCCCTTGAGGACGCGTATGCCATCCATGGCAGCAATACGCTTCATGCGCTTTCTCCTCCTCACTTCGCGAGCATCGTATCCCGCGCGTCCTCCGTATTCGGCAATGTGGCGATTCACAGAGCTCGGATCCTTGCCGAGCGTATGGGCAATCTCTGCACCTGCGTATCCTGCCCGCAGCATGCGTGCAATGACGGGCCAATCTGAGGGTCCGAGCTGGGTATGTGACATATGGCTCGGAGCTAATGGGTATGTTCCGAGCGTATGCCTGTGCAGTTAGCCTGCAAACCGCGATGCAATTAGAGTGAGAATTCACTGGAGACTACTTTACATTTCTAACGGCCGTGTTATCATGTTTTCATATGAGAACGAAGGCATCAGCGCGTCCGGAGGGCGTTATAGTGAAGCGGAGTTATCACCGCTTCGGCTTGTTCGCCACCCGTCCCTACAAGAAGGGGGAGCGAGTCATCGAGTACGTCGGCCGTACTGTCTCCAAAGAGGAGGAATATACGAGCCGGAGCATGTACCTCTTCGAGGTGAGCACAAAGCGCACCATAGACGGCAAGCCGTCAGGCAACCCTGCCGGCTACATCAACCATTCCTGCCGACACAACTGCGAGCCGGTCATCTGGCGCGGCCGCATCTTCATCAAGGCCAGGCGCGCTATCAAGCCGGGCGAAGAATTCGCCTACGACTACGGCAAGGAGTATTTCAATACGCACATCAAACCCCACGGCTGTCGCTGTCCGAAGTGCACCAAGAGTCGCAAGGGAAAGAGAATGCGTTCATGAATACGAATGGCCGCTCCGGGAGGAGCGGCCATGTGTTGAGGGCGAGGAGTTACGGCGCCTTCTTGTGAAGCAACCGTTCCTTCTCCGCTCGTTCACGCACGGCTCGTTCATGTTCGGCGTCGTGGTGGTGTCGGCAGTAGGGTCTACCCGGTAGCGGCTTCGCCCCACAGAAGTGGAAGTCTGCTTCGCCCAGGTGCCCCTCGGGCCACATGCAAATGAGCGCTCTCCCAGAGAGTTGGGCTCTGTACACCGCGCTCCAATGCGGTTGTTTGGACTTGATTGCCATGCAGTACCCTCCTTCTGTCCGGGTTTGGCAACTCTTGTTCAAGTTTAGCAATACTACAGCAAATTATCAAGACCTAGCGCTTGGGCAGGACATTCCAGAGACCCGGGTCCTCGCCCCCGTCGAGCTTGAAGATGGCGACACCACGCACGCCAAGCTTCTTTGCAAGCGCAATCTTATCGGCAATCGCCCCCGCGTCGCTCCACCAGAGGATGTTGGTGGTAGCACCCGACACTGGTGTTGTCGTACTCTCCGAATACGTTGTCGTCGCTACCGGGAGACCATTTCCACTCGTTGTATCCACGGGGATAGCGCCACCGGCCGCCGCAGAGGCCGCCGATGGCACATAGGTGAAGCTCATCTCGCCAGCGGCATTCCTACTCGGCGTGATGTTGAGCGCCGTCGCCAGATCAGTCGCATAGCGGGGGTTGAAGGCCCACTGCATGTCATAGCGGAAGCCAGACTCGGACAAGGGTGTCACCTGCCATTCGTAGCCATAGGTGGCGACGCCGAGGACGAGCTTCTTCTTCGAAATAGTCTTCGCCGCGACCTTCAGGACCTTCTCCGCCCATTTCGTATCCGAGATGGGGATGTAGGGCGTCCCATCCGCCGCTTTATTGAGTGTCACGTCTATCGTCTGCTGGTCGTACGCCATGATTTCTACGCGGTCGCAGTATTTGTTGATGGCGACGTAGTCATTCGCATACTCAGTCGCATCTGGCGGCGGCGTGCCCTCGTAGCGGTCTGCTATTGGCGTGCGCGACTCGATGGCGCAATATACCCACTTAGTACCCATGCGCTGGTAGAGGCCCTTGAGAAAGGTCGAAAAGTAGGGCTTGGTCTCGGCCTTTTTCCCCTCGAAATCGATATCGATGCCGTCGAAGCCATTGTCCTTAACGAGAGCGGCGATGCGGTCCTCGAGCGCGATACGCAATTTCTGATTCGAGAGAATGGTGTGAATAGCATCGCCATTACTCCACATTATCGTCGGGATAATTTTCACGTGTGCGGCCGAGGCCGCTGCGGAGAGTACAAGAGTGGTCGGGGCTGTGGTCGAACCGAGGTTAAAGGCATCTTTGAATGTTCCGTCGTTCTGCACGATATAGCCGAATGGCATGACAGAAGTGAAGAACGAGAGGTGCGGTAGGATGTCCGCTGTGGAGGTCGCGGCCCGCCAGTAGGGAAGCCATCCCGTAACCTCGAACGGCGCTTGCTTCGCCGCGCTCGCGAGAGCGGGTGTAAGCGCAGTCAAAACGAGCAAAAGGAGTATGTGTGGCGCGCGGCACGGCATCCTACCGAGTATATCAAGGATCGCTGCGTGACCTCTATGCACAACTAACCGCTCCAACTCTTGCGCTCTCGTGAAAAAGCTCTATGCTACAGTCTGCTCGGGAGTCTGCGCCGCCGCCCTGGCGCGTAAGACCCGGCTGCATTATTAAAAACCAACATTCATGCACTTCAGAGATGGAACAGCAGACGGGTCTTCGGGCGGCATACCTTAGTGCCGCCTCCGGAGCGTCGGTAGACGACACTCCCATTCGTGAGGAATATGAACAGACAGGCGCCTGGGGTCTCCTGACCTCAATAGACTTGCACGGGTGCGATGCGGCGACTATTAGAAGTGCGGACGAGATACGGCGCTTTGTCGTGGAGCTTTGTGAGCGTATCAAGATGAAGCGATTCGGTGAGTGTTCCGTTGTTGACTTCGGCGAGGAGGAACGAGTTGCCGGATTCTCAATGGTCCAGCTCATCGAAACGTCGTGCATCTCGGCACACTTCGCTAACCAGACGAACGCCACCTATCTCGACATCTTCTCCTGTAAGTACTACAACCCCTACGCCGCAGCCGAATTCGCAAAAGAATTCTTCAAGGCAAGCGACTACGCGCTTACCTACACGCTACGCAAATAGGTTCAGTAGTGGACGTAAGGAAAGACCGCCGTGAGGCGGTCTTTCTGTATTCGGGCTTGGAGTGGCCACGGAGGCTAGTCGGACTTCTCCTCCTTCGCCTTCTTCTTGGCTTTCTCCTCCTTTGCCTTGACGCACACGTCGTGGCTGTCGATCTTGTCGTTCCACGCGTCGCCGTAGCAGGATTCGTCGAGGAACTTGCGAATCATCGTGTAGGAAATCGCAAGGCCAAGTTGGGAAGTACCCTTCAGAGCATCGGGAACGCCGATGAGCTCACCCTCGTCGTTGTAGAGCGCACCGCCAGAGTTGCCGAAGTAGATGCCACCGGAGTACTGCAGGAATGCCAGCTCGCCGCCGTCCGACCAGGAAGTGATTTCCGTCCGGTTGACGGACGAGATGATACCCTGCGTAACCGTCGCATCCAGGCCGGCGGGATTGCCGACCGCATAGGCCGTCTCGCCACGCCGCACAATCTTCCCAGGAGAAAGGACGTGGCTCGCGTAGGTATACGGGAAGTCGTCCGAGAGCACCTGGAGTAGCGCGAGGTCATAGGTTTTCCTCTTGGCGACGATTTTGGTCTGGTAGTCCACGTTCCCAACTAGGCGCCCATCTTTGTAGGACTTCTGCGACACGGGCACGTCCTTGAGGTCTTCCAGCTTGACTTTGCGGACCTCGCCGTCCTTGATGACTTCGTGCTCGGACACGGACACGAAGCTATCAATGCAGTGATACGCCGTCAGGATGAGTTTGTACTTCAGCGAGATGAGCGTACCAGTACATCCACTGTTGACGATGAAGTTGGTCTGGCTGATGGTCTTGTTGAGGTCGTCGACTTGCCACGCCGACGCGGGCAGAGCGAGGGAGAAGACCGCGAAGGCGGCCCCCAGCCCCAAAAGAGCCTTCTTCATGGGTCTCTCCTATGGGAGAAGTTAGATGTCCTCAAGGGACTTCCTCGGGGAGGATATAATGGGCCGCGGCGTTTAGTCAAGCAACACGAGGGGTACCTAGGGTTCGCCAATCAAGCGGACGACCCATCCCTCGACATCGCGGATTACCTTGTGGGCCTTGGGAAAGCGTATCGTATGGCCGGTCCATATACTCCCGTATCCGCGGCGACCACAGCGAGAGCAGGATGAACCCGATGGCAAGGAACAGGATTCCCTGCAAAAAGGGCAGGACTAGTCCAACGAGGCCGAAGATGATGAACATTATCCCTATAATGAGAATAAGAGCGCGCTTGAGCTTCTTTGGCATTGAATGTGTGCGTTAGGTGTCACGCGGCTTATCGAATCTCTCGAAACATCGCTCCATCGCCTTGAGTGCATCCATCATTTTTTGCATAGCAAGCTTCTCTTCGTGTACCTCGGCTTCGGTCTTCTCAACCAGCTTCTTCTCCCGATTGATGCCGGAAAGGATAATGCTGTCGCCGATGAAGAATGAGACGAGAAGACCCGTTGCGAGCAGGATTAAAACCCCAAGGAGGGCCGAAGGAGGGCCATACAAGATAGGGAAGAGCTCCGCTGTTTCCCACACACCCTTCCAGAAGAGAATAATACCGACGCCGCCGATAATTGCGTACGCGATAGGCCGATGACTCAAGGCAATCCGTATCCTGTCCTCGAACTTGTCGAAGAAGCTAATCATTCTGTTACGGGCCATGGGGAGAGGATAGCATTATATATAACAACAAACAGCCGCCCTCACGGGCGGCTGTTTGTTACTCAACAAGGTTAGACCTTGTTGACGTTGACGGCGTTGCGGCCCTTGGGGCTGTCCCCGACCTCGAACGAGACCTTGTCTCCCTCGCGGAGCTCATCGAACGAAATGTTCTTGAGCTCGTTCCCGTGGAAGAAGAGGTCCTTGCCCCCCTCGGGGGCGCCGTCTTCCTTGATGAAACCGAAGAGCTTGTCTCCGATCATCTTGGCGACTGTTCCTGTTCCTGATGGCATAGCAGAATAGATGATAGTTCTAAGATCAATTCAGGTGCCGAAAAGAGAAGCTCGATCCCGACTTCTTTTGGATCCAGCGCTGGTTGATGTCCTGATGATAGCACACCCTAGATTCTGGTCAAGTGGCAAGCGATTTGAGGTGCATCGGGAGCCAATCCATAACCTTCTTGCGATGTACATCGAGCGACCACAAACCATCTTCTTTGAAGAGAGTCGGGTACCTCTGTTTATACGTTCGCAGGAGGGGAAGGGACGCATGCGGAAACTGCTCCGGCAAACCGGTATTGTAAGCGCGCAGGAACTCCGCGAGAGTAACTCGCTTTTCGCTCCGCGCCCTGTCCAGATCCGGAGTCTTCATTGCAGACATAATACCATAAGACCAAAAAATAATCAACAGGACGGATGGGGTATACTTATTCGGTGAAAAAGTCACCAAGGAATCGCGCGAACGACCTACCGACCTTCGCCATACGCCCAACCTTTCTCGGGCTCGAGAACGCGAGCCACGATGCGGCTCTATGTGTTGCTGGCATCCCGTTTGACCTTGGCACTTCGAACAGGCCGGGTGCCCGCTTCGGCCCTGCGGCTATACGAGGGGCGAGCCGCATGCTAGTAGACGGCGACCACCCGCAGACTTGGATTGAACCAGCAAGGTTGGACCTTGCTGATATTGGCGATTTCCGCATCGCCCACGGCGATATCCCCGGCACCCTCGCCGCAATCGAAAAGCAGGCGGGCTCGTTTCGCCACCTCGTGACGCTCGGTGGCGACCACTCGATAACGCTTGGTCTCTTGCGCGCCCTCGCGCATCGTGTGGGCCCCGTGGGACTCGTCCATTTCGATGCTCACCCCGACACCTGGCCCGAGAGCTTCGGGCTCGTCCACGGCCATGGCTCACCCTTCTACCATGCGATTGAAGAAGGTCTTATTGATCCGCATCGCACCATCCAGATAGGCATACGTTCGCCGATGCATCGTGACATTTATGATTGGACGATAGGAAAGGGAGTAACGATGGTGACCGCCGAAGCGGTGCATGAAGAAGGTCCGGAATCGGTCGCGAAACGCATTCGCAAAGTCGTCGGCAAGAAGCCGACGTATCTCACGTTCGATATTGACGCGCTCGACCCGGCATTCGCGCCTGGCACCGGCACCCCCGAGGTAGGCGGACTAGCGACCTGGCAGGTGCGAGCCGTTCTGCATCGACTCGCCGGCCTCTCCTTCGTCGGCATGGATGTCGTCGAAGTGTCGCCGCCCTATGATGTGGCAGAAATAACCGCTCTCGCCGCGGCGACTATTGCCTGGGACTACATTTCTCTCCTCGCGCCGCGATAAAGAAAAAGGCGCTGGATACATCCAGCGCCCTTTTGTTATTTCGCCAGGTGGACGAGATAGGTCAGGACCACGCCGACGGAGCCGATGGTATAGATGGCAACGAAGGGGTTGGCCAGCCAGGACGGGTTCCAGATGCTCCCTTCGGGAAAGCGAAGCTTGACGTTTTCGCTCAGACCGAAGACATTGCAGGCAACCGCGTTCCACACGACCGGAACCAGGAAGATCGCGAGAGCGACCCAGACCGCGCCGAGCGCGGCACCGGATACCACGCCGAACGCGGCAAGCAGAGACTCGAACATGTGCACCACTCCTCTTTGCAAGTGCCGCACGGAATTGTGACGGAACTGGCCTAGATGAATCATCCCACCCCCACGGAAGTCGGCAATGCCCTCCTGTGGATAGAGAATGCGCGCCAGCTTCGCGGGCGCGCATTAGATTTTGACGTATATCCTTTTCTTATCCAGCACTCCTGCGATGACATGGCACAGGACATATGCGCTAAGCGCCAGCAAGAGGACGGAGCCGACGGGAAGTGTTTGTGGGACGAGCTGCATGATTGCGAGCGTCTCGAATCCTGAGACGATGTAGATCAGGAGAGCGTTTTTCCCAAACATCTCGAAGACAGCGGATACGATGCCATAGTCCGCAAGGAGCTCGAAAGTGAGGAGAGCGCCAGAGGAAACCGCGATACCCGCCATGACGTAGGGAATGGTCACGAGGTGTTTGTTAACCGGTATGACGAGTCCAGCGCTCCATGCCGCCGCGCCTGCCACCACTACCGTGCCCGCGAGCAGGACCACAAAATCCCTATGGCTCATCCGCAAACGGCCGTGGGAGAGGGCAGAGCCGACGAGCACAATGAACGACCAAGCAAGCGTTGCGAGCGGGCCGCCGAGGTCGAACGACAGCGCGGTGGCCGCATAGCCCCCATCCACGGCGGCCTGCCAGAGGAGCAAACATGCGCCGCCGATAATAAGTCGCACGAGCGGGCCGACGAACATGAGCGGGAATAGCGCGATTCCGCAGAGCCCGATTGCCTCCAGCATGCCCCAATGAGAGAACGTGAAGTCGCGATACATCGCGGCTTCACCGAGGAGGCCGAAGCAAAGGAGCAGGCCATAGCGCCGCGCAAATGAGACGGTCGTCTTCATGAGCCCGTGCGTCTCGGTCCTTCGGTCGAGCGAGATGGCATAGGAGAGCCCGATAGCGAAGAGGAATGCCGGGACGATAAGATCCGCGACATAGAGACCGTTCCCAGGCGCATGATTAAGCCATGCTGGCATGGACGGGAAGAGAAGTAGGGGATTGCCGAGGACGAGGAGGAGCATGCTTATGCCCCGGAACTCATCCAGAGCCTTCCAGCGTGTGGGCACAGGAGCACCTCATATATGTAGTGTGCAGACCGGTGGGAATATACCACACGGTGGGAGATAAAACAGAAGACCGCACCAACGCCCCCAAGGGCTGGTGCGGTCCTGGCGTCAGAGCAATCTCGCCTATTTCAATTCCACAAGCTTTGCGGTGATGATGCGGAGGAGAGCGTCGAATCCTTGGCGCTTGAGGATGGAAACGATGTCATCCTTGTGCGTTTGGGCAAGGCCCATGCTTCCCTCTGTGTCCGTAATCTTGATATCCGCGACGAGGAAATGCTCCTTGGCTTGGTGCAAGGTCCAATCGAGCCGCACGACCGGATTAGTCGGATCGCCGGTGGTGAGCTGGCTTAGGACGACGACGTCGTTGTCTTGGAGACGTGACCCGGTCACTCGTATCGACTGGTCGGCGAACTCCTTGAAATCCTTCGCATGGCTTTCGATTATGTAGGTCACAAAGAGCCGCCCGAAGGTGCTGCGCTGCCCCTCGCTTAACCCATCCCCGAAGCGTCCCAGCATGGTATGCGAAAGATACGGGAGGTCGAAGTTTTGCGTTGCCATTGCGCGAAAGCGACTTTTGAGCTCCGCGTCGGGGAGCTGGCCTTTGAGCTCCGTAAGTGCATTGTCCACGAGGCCCTGGACGAATGCCTCTGGGCTCTGGGCTGGCGCCGCAAGAGTCGGCGCGACAGTAGCGAATAGGGTTAACATACCCGCTACGGCGAGCGTCTTCAGGATACGCATTCAACTTCTCCTATCAAACGGCAGACATCCTACCTGCCGCGCACAGTAGGCGTTCTCGAGGGTTTCGTCAATGTGCGCTAGACTACGGGGCACCATGGAGGAAGACCAACTCATTTTAGTTGACGAGACAGATACGCAGATTGGCGTTATGGGGAAACTTGAAGCACACCAAAAACCGATTCTACATCGGGCATTTTCAATCTGTATTCTAAATGATAAAGGAGAACTCATGCTGCAAAAAAGAGCGATGAGCAAATACCATTGCGGCGGGTTCTGGACAAACACCTGCTGTGGTCACCCGAGAGACGGCGAAGTGCTGTCGCAGGCCGCCCACCGGCGCCTCGGCGAAGAGATGGGGTTCGATTGCACCCTCAAAGAGATATTCACCTTTCATTACACAGTGGCTTTCGACAATGGCTTGTGGGAAAACGAGATGAATCACGTCTTCATTGGCAGATACAATGACGATCCTATACCGAACCCGGATGAGGCTGACGAATGGAAGTTGGTTACGATAGACTGGGTACTAGCCGACATTCAGGAGCATCCAGACACCTACACTTACTGGTTCAAGGAGGCACTCAAAGAGATGGGAAAGCGCGGCATGGATTTGTCGGCGGTATAGGTATATCCTTCCACACGGAGGTGCCAATGAGCAGTCTATGCAAGGTCGGCCTGCTGGCCTGCGCACTACTTTCCTTCGCCGGTACGCCCGGCTCTGCGGGCGAGGTTGCAGAGCCGCACGTGTATCTGTACTTCCAGTCCGTGGAGATTCAGGAGAAGGTCTTCAACCTGATGGTTGATACGGGGGCGACGGCCACGGTTCTTGCAAAGAAGGACATGGACCGTATACCGTTCAAGCATATGCTTGGTCTGGTACGTACAGAGCTCGCCAATGGGACACCCATGGATATGATGGTGTATGTCGTTCCGCAGATGCGCGTCGGAGACTGCCTTCTTACCAATGTCCGAGTGCTTGAAGCGCCCTCAGAAACCGCACAAGGGCTACTCGGCACACAAGTTCTCGCACAACTGGAGCCGTTCAGCTTCAACCGCGGCAGATTGAGCGTTACCTGTCATTAAAAAAGCCGCCCCCTCATGGGGGCGGCTCGCTACCTTTCCGATACCGGGAACGATGTCAGGATAAACAGCGAATACTCATGACCCACGTCATCAGTCAGCACAATCTCAACAATCGAGATTTTCTCGGGCAAGCCCTTCACCGGGACGTCCTTCTCCACCAGACGTCTGGTACGGAACTCTCCGAGAGGCGAGTCTGGTCCGAGGGCAAGGCATGTGCCCGAGTCTTCGATATAGAAGCTACCCGCCTCGATACCCCCATTCTCGAAGATATGAGCGAGACGTTGCGCCTCCTCGGCGGTGGTGCAGAAGGGCGCTACTATACCGGGATACGTCTCGCCGATCACGATACTAGTGACCTCTTCCTGCGCTCTTGCAGGGTCGGCGAACAGCATCGCCGCCGCAAGAAGCAGACAAGCCGTGAATATTCTCATCGCCCATTCCTCTATGATGTTGTCTTGCGTTAGGATACCATTGACAACAACAACAACAACTGCCCCCATAGAGGGGGCAGTTAGCTTGGAGAGAGTCTTCAGATTGTGGCCAGAGCCCGTGCGAGATCGTCGATGAGGTCTTGCGGGTCTTCGAGCCCGACCGAATACCTGACCATGCTCTCCGAGATACCTGCCGCTCTCCTTTCTTCGTTAGTCATCTTGCCGTGAGTCGTCGTGGCCGGATGGATGACGAGGGAGCGCGCCTCGCCGATGTTAGCGGCAAGCCACGGAATCTGGAGATGACGAATGACGGCATAGGCCTCCCTCCTGCCACCCGCCACCGCAAAGGCCAGGAGGCCACCGGAACCCCTCGGTAGATAAACATGGTCAGTGGGGTAGAAGACCTCTTGCACCTTGGGATGGGTGGACAAGAAGTTCGCTATCTTCGCCGCAGAGCGACACTGCTCGAGTACGCGCGATGATAGTGACTCGAGGTGGGAGCAGAGGATTGCCGCATTGTCTGGCGAGAGGCAGGCGCCCGTATCGCGGAACCATCCACTCCGGAGATTATTGATCAACTCCTGTTTCCCCAGGACGACTCCGCCAATCACTTCACCATTGCCCATGTACTTGGACGCCGAGTGAATGACAATGTCCGCGCCCAGCGTTAGGGGGTTGCACAGGACCGGCGTCGCGAGCGTGCTGTCTACCACAAGCGGAATGCCGTAGCAGTGTGCGATCTCGGCAAGGTATCTAACATCGAACACACCAATCAACGGGTTTGACGGATTCTCCACGTACAGGAACTTTGTCCCGGGAATGATAGCTTGTTCCCACGCAGAGAAGTCATGAGGATTCTCCACGAAGTTGACCTGGATACCGAGTTTCGGTAACAACTCGCGGAAGAGATAGAAGACCCCGCCATAGAGCTGATTGGACGCGACAATGTGTCCGCCCGAATGTGCGAGATACTTGGCGACCAGGTCGATAGCCGCCATCCCTGACGCGGTCGCAAGCCCGGCTTCGGCGCCCTCCATCGCAGCGACGCGCTTCTCAAACTTATCGACGGTCGGGTTGTTTATTCGTGTATAGACGAACCCTTGTTCGCTACCCTCGAATATCCTCTTCGCCCGCTCGGAGCTCTTGAGAGGGAAGGTGACGACGCGAGCGAGTCCGGGACGGATTTCTTTATCGCCGAGAGTTTCGCCGCCATGAATCTCGAGCGTTCTTGCTCGTAGTGGATTGAGATTCATCTGTGAGGTGCGGCCCATGTCAGTACATCCTTCTGTTACAGTGCGATACGTCTTACTGCTGTATAGGGTTTTTATACCTATAAGTCAACTTTAAAATGGAAACCGCCCTACCGAAGCCACGTGGCTTCTGGTAGGGCGGGTCAGCGTTCCTTAGGGAATTCATAGGGCTCGCAGGCCATACTTGATTGTATGGTTACCGCTATGTTACGCGCCCGAAAGAGAGTGAGTCTTTCTCGTGCCAACATCCCTCTGCGCACGTTGCCGACAATCTGGCATGCAGTCTCGGTCGGAGACACCATGGGTGCGACTTCTTGTTCGCACGATGGTTTCGATCCAGGCAGCGCATTGAGGGACAGTGCGCACACCGTGATGATGGGAAGATACCACATGGTCCTCACCTCTCGCGTCAGAATCCATTTTCTTGTATATCACGCACGCTCTACTCTGTCAAGGTTTGATTCCCGCACGAGAAGTCTGGGGTGATGAAAAGCCGCTCATGACCAGAAATCTTACTGGTGATGAGCGGCTTGGCGGGTTTCATTTTGACTTGACGCTGGAGTCAATCTCCTTCAGTCCCTTCCTGAGGGCGTTCCCGGTGATTTTCGCCGCGAGTAGTGGCGGGAGCCCGGCGGTCGCGCCTTCGACGGCCCAGTCGGCCATGTTCCCACCAAGTGTACGGCCTGTCGCGGTACCGAGCGGGATAACATCAACCGATGCCGCACTGCCATCAGGGTTATAGGTGCCCCGCACGAGAAACTGGGACGTCACCTGGGACAAGGGGTTATCCCCGAGTCTCGAATGAGCGGCCCAGAGCTCGAGTCGGCTCCCATCTGCGAGCGTTGGCTGGGCCGGCTTGTCCGCACCCTGCAGAACGGGACCGATGCCTTCCGAGGCACATCCCCCGACGACCAGAAGCGTGGAAAGTGCGGTGACGCACAAACAGTGTTTTATGATGATCTGCAACATCTCCTCCCTGGATTGAGAACGACACGGACATTCCGTCCGAATCTGTTTCTTTGCATATCACACTCGTTATATGCTGTCAAGTTTTCGTGAATGACCATTTGTTCTCTATTGAAGTTCAGGGTATAACTGTGGAGGTTAGAGAGAGGAGGCGCCCGTGTCCCTTATCGGTCGGCTTGTGGCCCCCGTCGGCCAACTTAGCTGGTGGAAACTTTGGAAATTTGGCATTGCGGGTTTCTTGTGCACAGTCGTGTACTACGGCCTATTCTACGGGCTTACGGAATTCGCTCACATCTGGTATCTGTGGTCATCAATCATCGCCTTCATCCCACATATCACGCTGAAGTTCGTTCTGGTGAAATTTAAGGTGTTTGACGATCGAGATCTGACTCGAGTTCATCACCAGCTTCTCTACTTCGTTGGCTTGGGGTTACTGAACCTTGGCCTCAATACGCTAGGGCTCTATGTGCTCGTTCAGTATTGCGGCATATGGTATCTCGAGGCCCAGGTCATGCTCATTATCCTCTTGCCAGTTGAGGTGCTAATCGTCTCGTGTTGGATATTCAAGCAACCAATCTCCGAATGAGTCTCTTGCTAATGCAGCGAGGGACGTATCGGAGATTTCTCTTTGAGGTAGACTAGGACGTATGGCAGGAGCGCCACCGAGAATGAATAAAAAACAAGAAATCTTAAACGTTTTAAAACATACCTACTGTAGGATACAGCCCTCGGCTATAGAGGGGGTGGGCGTCTTTGCAATCAGAGATATTCCGAAAGGGATTGACCCTTTTCGGAGAATACGGAAAGAGGTGTGGTATAAATTTAAGGTCTCAGAGCTTAAGGTTGTAGAACCAGAGCAACTATCCTTGCTCAATCATTTCTTTGCTGATAACAACGATGGCACGATATATATATCGGATAGCGGCTTAAACGGGATAGATATATCCTACTTCCAGAATGATTCAAACAAATCAAATATGAGAACCATTGACGGTGGAGAACACTTCGTCACCAAGAGAAAAATAAAAAAAGGCGAAGAACTAACTATCTCCTATGCAACCTTCGATGAAAAATAAACTGAAGTTTCTATTCGTGAGCTGGGAAAGCCTCTCGGGCGATTTGGCATGGAAGATACAGAACGAGGGACACGAGGTGAAGGTGTATATCAAAGCTGAAGCCGATAAGGATGTATACGATGGCTTTCTAGAAAAGGTCGATGACTGGAAGAAATATGTAGATTGGGCCGACGTCGTTGTCTTTGATGACGTCGGCTTCGGCGATGTTGCAGACAAATTGAGGGAGAAGGGTAAGCTGGTGGTCGGAGGGAGTGCCTACACTGACAAACTGGAAGAAAATCGGGAGTTCGGGCAATCCGAGATGAAGAGATTCGGAATGTTGACCCTGCCCCACTGGGATTTTGGAGACTATGACCTAGCTCTGAAATTCATCGAGGAGAATCCGGGGAGATATGTGTATAAGCCGTCCGGTTTTGTAGCGGCAGACGCCCGCGGCTTTTTGTTCATAGGCAATGACGAGGATGGCAAGGATCTGCATGAAATCATACGTTCAAATAAAAAAGTCTTGCAATCGAAAATTAAAGAATTTCAACTGCAGAAATTTGTACAAGGAGTTGAGATAGCCGCCGGCGCCTTCTTCAATGGTAATGACTTCATCTATCCCATCAATATAAATTTCGAACACAAGAAATTGTTCACGGGGAACATCGGCCCCTTTACAGGAGAAATGGGCACGCTGGATTATTGGTCTCCGCCGAACACCATCTTCAAGGCGACGCTAGAAAAGCTCAAGAACGATCTCGCCACATCAAAGTATGTCGGCTATATAGATATCAACTGTATCGCAAATGGCCGGGGTATCTATCCGCTTGAATTCACGGCGCGCTTCGGATACCCCACGATATCTCTGCATATGGAAGGGGTGACGAGCGAATGGGGAGATTTCCTCTACGCCATAGCCAAGGGAGAAAATTATGACCTAAAGACGAAGAAGGGTTTCCAGATCTGCGTCGTCTGCGCCACCCCGCCCTACCCATTTTATGATAAAGAAGAGGTTGATATTTATCATGATCTGTCTATCCTCTTTAAGAAGCCGAACCTTGAGGGCGTACATCTGGGAGACGTCAAGCTGGTCGAAGGAAACTGGCGGATAGCGGGGCGGACCGGCTATGCTCTCGTCGTGACCGGGTCAGGCACTACGGTCAAAGAGGCTAGGAGGCAGGTGTACGGCAGGCTGGAGAATATTTTATTGCAAAGCATGTTTTATCGGACAGATATAGGGCTTGGTTGGTACGAAGACTCCGACAAATTACAAACCTGGGGATACTTGCATTAGGGTATAAAAATAGAAGCCGCCCACGAAGCCGGGCGGCTTCGTGGGCGGCAAGCGCGGATCAGGTTACTCAGACTGCGTTTTATCCGTGGTATTGCGATCGATACTCACATGCTCTGAACTTCGCATATCGGCGTCGACGTGGTAGGCGCGTCCGAACCCCTCGACGTATCTGCCCGCCGAGGGATCGAGCCGGAACAGGGTGAAGTCGCCGAGTGGCCGGATGAGATCAAAGACCCCGCCGAACTTTTTCTCAAAGCAATGTAGTACATTGACCCACTCATCGCTGTACTGACCCACAATCATGACTTCGCAGGAGCAGGTATAGCGCTTGCGGGCGAATATATTGCTCGCATGCTCCTCGTCTTCAATGAACATGATACTGGCCTTCAGTGTCGCTAGAAGATCCTGCGTGTGACGAGAAAGGGCGCTTGTGTAGATGTAGTACGAATCCCAATACTTCACGTAAGGCGCATAACTCACCGTCGGCCACCCATCCTTGTCTGCGGTCGCGAGCATGAGCGTTTTGCACTTTGACACAAGCGAAAACGCTCTTTCTTCCGGCGTTCTTTTCACGGCTCTCTCCACACGTTCTCCCAGCACTATATTCACAAACGGTCCCACACGCAATACGTTTTCAGTCCTGGCTTTAGCGGAGGAGGGTGTTATATAGAAAAAGCCCCGCCTCGGCGGGGCCCTTAGAGGGAACATTCTTGCACATCCTATTTTAAGCCGGGCGGGTTGGCGGGCCACCGCCAGGAAAGTTCCTGAAAAAGTCCAAGACGGGGAAGTAGATCTTCTCGAAGTACCACTCCACCAGCCACTCTCGCAACGACCTCTTCTTGGAATCAGAAGTTCTGCGCCTCACCATCTTTAACGGCATCACTTCTTCTCCCAGAAAGGTTGACCAGAACTAGGCTCTTTGTACCACAAAGAAATAGAAACCGCGCAGGATGAACCTGCGCGGTACCGGGATTACCGGATTTGTGAGTTTCCCGTCTCTCGACGGGCTAGCCCGCGAAGAGTTTCGCGATGCGCCGGAGCTCCACCTGGCGGCCGGTCGATGTCGCGACCCATCCCTTCAGGTTGGCGATCTGGCGGTTCAGCTTGACGATCTGCTCTTCGTGCGTCTCGATGCTGCGCCCATCGGAATCGATGTGCGCCTGAGCTTCGGACGTGGCCTGGGCCACATCAGTCGCGATGGTGTCCTCGAAGCCAAGGACGCCGACGACGGTTGCGACAACTGCCTTGACCTGCCCCGGCTCGGAGGCGAAGCGCATTGCCGCTTCGGCCTCGGTGAGACCGAAACGCTTCGGCTCGTTCTCGTTGCTGATGGTAAGACCGAAAAACGTGATCTTCATTTTGGACTCCTCTGCTTTTGGGAAGACGAGCCGCCTAGTCGAAACCCCTTCACGAATTTGCTCGCCACTACTCCGGAAGGGCAACCTAGGGATAAGCTATCACATATACAGATATTTGTCGATAGCCCCTACTAGTCTCAAAGAAACCTATAATATAAGCCATATAAAAAGAAGCCCTGCTAGAGCAGGGCTTCTTAGGGAGACTCTGTTTTAACCAAGCTACTTCACGGACTTGTACGAGAGGAAGCACCCGTTGAGCCATGTGATTTCTTCCCCCGCTTCCTTTGGCGTTTTTCCGGCCAAGACATACTGCTGCGCTATGTCGGCCTCCATGTTATTGAAGAAGGCCGGGTCTGCGGCATTCCCGATGCCGAAGGTCAGGTTCAGAATGAGAAGCGCGGCCTTTGCTGAAGGCGGGATAACGACGCAGTGGCCGATGATAAGCGCAAAGCTGTTCATGTCCTTCTCCTTCGAAGACTTTGTCTACGACGGTTGTCCCTCCGAAACGGGACGATTTGTCAGAACAAAGAGCGAATGCTCGTGCGTGGCGTTGCCAGCTGGCTCGATCTCAACGATCGAAAGCTTCTCCGGCTTATCCTTCACGGATATATCCTTCTCAACCAGCCGGACGATCTTGATATTCTTGAGGGGGAACTCCGACCCGAAGTAGAAGCACGTTGTCATTTCCTTCAGGTGAGAAAAACCCGCCTGGACGCCCCCATCCTCGAAGACAGGTGCAAGACGTTGCGCATCCTCAGCGGTGGTGCAAAAGGGAGCTACCACTGTGGGGTAGGTTTGGCCGATCACGAGAGTGGGGGTCTGTTCCTGTGCTCTCACTGGGCTGGCGAATAGCATCGCCACTGCAATGAGAGGAAGAGCCACTAGTGTCCTCATCGTCTATCCCTCCAATGGGGTTTCAATCTGATGCAAGCGTACTTCTTTGATTCAAGGTGTCAAGCCCTGCTCCGCTGGTTGGACACGTTTGGAACCGTGGATTGGAAAGGGTTGGTGCGCGAGATCCAGTACCTACATAGCGCTGGCTTGCTCAATGCTACAATGGCCGCGACGATATGATTAAGGACTTTGATGGTTGGAACGAGCAAAAGAAGCAGACCCACAAGCGCAGCGATGCGCCCTTCTATCACGACCGTGAACTATGGTGGTGCGCTCTTGGAGTGAACGTGGGCTCCGAGCAGGACGGCTCGGGCGAGGAGTACCGCCGCCCGGTCCTCGTCCTCAAAGGATTGAGTGCAGAAACCTGCCTCGTGATACCACTCACTACTTCGGCCCGGCACCATCCACTACGCCCAGTTGTCGGAACAGTTGAGGGGAAGGATGCTCACGCACTACTCTCGCAGATGCGCGTTATAGACACCAAGCGCCTTGTTCGCAAGATCGGCTATCTCGACAAGGCCGTTTTTGAGGAGATACGAAAAGCCGCCAGAGAAATGCTATGACGGCTCTTCGTTCTTTTTGCCCCTTGCGGGGCGAGGCCGAAGCCACTTGTACGCATACTATACACCCATAGTAAATGAAAATCAAGTGAGCTGTGGATAGCTCGGCTCCCCCTATTGTCCGCCTATAGAACGCTGGATTGGCGGCAGATTGAGAAGGAGCTAGATGAGTTGAGTTTTGTATAAAACAGAAAACCGCCCCTTCACCGAAACGAAGGTTTGGTTTTCGTTTCGCCGAAGAGGCGGCTATTGTACTGATTATGTCCCGGGCACGCGGGTCCGTGCGATCTTCACGAACTTGTTCACGATCTCATCCGGCATCGTGCGTCCCGGTCCGAAGACGTTGGCAATGGCCGCCAGCGCCCGCAGGTAGCGAGCCGCGATCTTGTTCTGGCTCGCCGTCGGTCGCTGTCCAAGCTCGTGATGCTTAAAACGGGCGCGGTGCGCCTTGTCTTGGAACGCCGGATATATCCCGCGGTCCGTGACAATATCGCGCGGCTCGTAATCGGGGAAGCGCTTGCGCAGCCCCAATTCGGTGACCCAGCCTTCAAGCACTTGGTCGCTGGTCTCCTCATAGGCGTACTGGTGGTCCGCAACCGTCCCCTTGAGGAATCCTTCGAACTTGTTGACGGCGCAGGCCTCGGCAATGGTCAATGACTTGCCTGATTCGAGCTTGGCGAGCAACGTCTCGACGCGGTCGAGCACTGCCGTCCGTAGGTCGAACACGTGGCGGCCGCCCGCATCCTCGAAGCCCACTCGCGCGTCCGTCGAATGGACAGCCGGAGTGGTAAATTGGTCAATGGTGTCGCAGTAGATCGCATAGAGCGCACCTTTGTCGGTTAGAATCTTGCACGGATACTGGCTCATCTGTGGACCTCACACTGAAGCTCAAACGACTTGTCTCTGAGTATTTATATATCACAAGCGCTCTATCCTGTCAATCCCCGGCTCTGAGGACTGGACGATGTTAGGACCTGTTTGATGAAGGAGCAGGATAACCTTGACCGCGCCATAATCCTTTCAGGCGATGGCGACTTCCTACCCGTCCTGAAGCACTTGAGAGAGAACAAAAAGGAAGTTCTCGTGCTCGCGCGAGGTCCACGGACTGCAAAGGAGATACGGCAGTTTGCAGGGAGCAACTTCCGCGATTTTGAGTACTTGCGAGAGCTATTGAGGAGATAAACAACGAACGGCACCCGTGTAGGATGCCGTTCAAGTGTAGTGCCGGTATTATACGCCCCTCAATATGAGGGTCAAGTGATGTTCTCCCCACCCCGCTACTCACTACTTTCCAAAATACTGGAAACGACAAAGTCCCACACCAGATGGTACGGGACTCCCGATTTAGGCTATGGGCTCGCCGATAATGTGCAACTAACAGGGAACTTCGGACCGCTTGCGCAATTGGGGGCCATCGGTGGGCAGTGCCTGCTCCTTCAGGGCAGCCACTTCCGCATCAAGCCGTCTGCCGAGTCGCGGGTTGCTGCGGGATGCCGATTGTTTCGGCTGAACATGTCCCGACAGTCTCTTGCGGCCCACCGCACCTGTGTGGCGATAGTGGAACTGACCCCACAACTTGTACATTCATTCCTCCACAGTTTGCCAAGTGGTTGTTGCGGGCGGTCTATGAAAGAGCTGTCCACAATACAAGCGCACAGGCCGCCGCGATACCGGCGATAGTGCGCCAGAAAGTCGTCCTTTGCTGACGTAGCTGCGTCAACGTCGGCTTACCTACCTTTCGGCAGGAATGGCAGACGCCACCTTGGTGGTGAATTTTGTACCACCACTCGCCGCACCAGATGCAGCGGGCTTGTTCCTCGTCCGCCAAACCACCGAGGGACGGGGGCTTGGTTTCGTATGACAGATAAGGCGGTTTCTCCATTCCCATCTCCTTGGCGAGCACTAAATGAAACGACACGGACCACAAGTCCGAATCTATTTCTTTATATACCATACACTAAATATTCTATCAAGCTCTGCTCGCTTGGCGGGACGCGTTTCGAACTTACGAATGGGCTAGAGCTTTCCCCGATCCGCACCTAGCGTCACGACAGATACACCAACTCCTCCAGCTGATTTAAATACACAATGACTGCCCTTACCAAAGAGGAACGCCGTCGCCGCAGGATCGCCATCAAGGTGAGCAAAATGACACCGGACACTATCCAGAAGATCGAGAGCGCTTTCATCATAGACGCGACCGTCGAAGAAGCCTGCTTTTACGCCAATATCTCAACATCAACGTATTACAACTGGATTGAGAGGCACCCAGACCTTTTGGACAGGTTTACGGCCCTACGCACCCAACCCGTACTCAAAGCCCGCCAGACCATCGTTCGCAGTCTTGACGACCCTGACCACGCCTTCAACTACCTGAAGAGTAAGCGGCCGGAGGAGTTCGGCAACAGGAGCAAGATCGAGCTCGCCGGCAAGATGCAGACCGAGGACGTCACCACCTCCGAGGCGACCAGGGCCATCACAAAGAAATACGAAGAAGAGTACCGAAAGGCGATCGTCGAGGAGGGCAGGAAGAGGCCATAAAAGAGGAGAGAATGCGAGAAATCATCACTACATCGGGAAAGCGCAAGGGAGCGGCTCCCGCTCGGCCCGCGGAGATCTCCACTATCCACAGGCTCCGTGTTGACCCAGACGCGGCCGGTATATAATGAATAGGCACCTTTCCATATAGGGCTGATCCCCCTCATACGAGCGACACCGAACAGAGAACCTGTTTCAAGCTCGGCGTAGGTCTAAAAGGATCAACGCCGAAAGGCAAACCACCGAAAGGTGTCGCGCCTACGCCGAGCTTGGAATGGGTTTTAGTTTTAGTCGCTCCTCGTTCGCACTGACCCGGCGTCCTGCAGGACGACGCTACGCACCAGGTCGAGGTGCTTGAAAGTGCTTAGTAACGACTAGTATCTCCTCTTATGGAAATTCGCTATCGTTCTGCAATCACTGGCCGGTATGTCCAACCGTGGGTCAACGACCGTTATCCCGACACGACTATCCGCGATGTGATGCAAACAAAGACCACGCGTTAGCGTAGCCTTCGTTCATCGAAACCTTGATCCGGTTTTACTCACCACCCTTGAGTGGTGAGTAGTGGGCCTGTAGTTCAAGTGGATAGAATACCCCACTGCTAAGGGAGGAGACTCCAGTCCGACTCTGGACGGGCCCACCACTCACAACTCAAAGACAAGGAACGCAAAACGGCCTCTGCGATAGAGGCTAAGAAAAAACTAAAAAGTGCGTAGACACGATCAGAGCGAGCTTACCAAGCTACTAAACTATTGTCGACCCTAACCTAAGCGAAGCAAACCGCATCCAGGACTGACAAGCCCACCCCTGTGGATAAATATACCTAGCATCTAGGTTGTTTTTTCGTGAAGAACGAGAGGCTTGTTGGAGCCAGATCCCCAAAGGAACCCTCTCGAGGCAGTGGAGCATTTGATAATACAAGCCAACTACCCAACTCTGCTCATAGCGAAGCAAGGTGGCCGGCCTAGCCAATCAGTCTTTCTGCAAACTGTGCATAGCTGTCGACTTCCTTGTACTCAACCGCAATCACCTCGAAGTGCTTCTTTGCCGAATCGATCTTCGCCTGCTCGGATGGCCGTAGATTAGCGAGGTCACTTTTCGTCTCAATCACGAAGTAGATGCGCTCGCTCTCCTCGTGGCCGTGGAGATCCTGCTTGGCGGTGACAATGGCCCAGTCGGGGTTGTAGCCGCCCACCGGTGTGTCGACCTTGAACCAGTCCGGCAGTTTGATGAAGAGCTTCACGCGCTCATCATTACCGAGCTCGATGGCGAAGCGCTTCTCCGGGTCGGACTCGAAGACTATGGCATCGTAGATGGACCTCTCGACTGGCAGGATAGCGTCTTTGTAGCTTTCGAGGTTCTCGAAGCGCTCGACGGCATACCGCTCCGGCAATAGCTCGTAGCTGACCTGTGAGACATAGCACTTGAGCAGCTCCTCGCGCAGTATCTTCGAGGCCTCAAAAGCGAAGCGCTCCGGGTTGTTGAGCACTGCCTCCGTATTGTCGGCTTCGGCAAGGATGGCCGCGACGGTGGCGCGCGTGAGCTTGGTCTCGTTCTTCACGAACCCAATCATATCGATGGTGCGGCGCGTCTGTCGGGCAGCTTCGGAATGCGAGCCGATCATGCGACCGCTAATCTCCTTCTCGCCAATGTCGACCGCCGCGCGTTCGACACGCACCGAGAGGCGCGGAATCCGCAACTCATGGATGCGCTTAGCGCAGAGCACCGTGAGTCGCTCGGTATCCACGCGCACAAGGAAGCGCGTGCGCTTGGAGATACGATCCCAGATGCCCTGAAAGTCGGAGTCTTTCTCGAAGCCCCTTTTCAGCTTCACCACCTGCCGTTTGCGAGCATTCTCCGGGCGCGGCGCGGCGGCTATGATGCCATCCTCGACGAACTCCTCTTGGAGTTGGCGGACATAGTCGGAATAGCTCTCGTTGGCGATGACGGAGAGCACGTTGATCTGTTTAGTAAACACACGATCGCCGTTCTGGTCGACGGCAAGGCGCATGCCGCGGCCGATCTCTTGACGCTTCCTGACCGGCGAGGCGGTCTGCCGCAAGGTGCAGATGTTGAAGATGTTCGGATTGTCCCAGCCCTCCCGAAGCGCCGAGTGCGAGAAGATGAACTCTGTCGGCTCCTCGAAGGAGAGCAACCGCTCCTTGTCCTTCATGATGAGCTCGTATGCCTCCTGGTTCTCCGCAATGCTCGAATCGCGTTCGAGATACTCATCACCGCGCTTGGCGAAGTACCCCTTGTGCGCGTGCTCGACGGAAAGGCCGTCAAGCGCGAACTCTCCCTTGAGTCGGAGAAACTCGCTTATGAACACGGTACGGATTATGCCGTCATTGAGAACATAGTTGTCAACCTTGTCGATGAAAAAGAGCGAGAGCACCTTGATGCCCGCCTCGCGGAGGCGCGCTCGCTTCTCGAAATGCAACCGTATCGTCTGCGTAATCTGCTCCCGGAGCACCTCGGGGTGATTGCCGCCTATTGTCTCCCCTTGGCGCACCTCAACCCCGTTTTGAAAGCGGATCATGCCGGTTGAGCCGTATTCCGGCGCTTCGGCCGCCAAGTCTTCGACCACATACCCCGCGTACGCCCCATTTCTGGCTTTTGTGGCTAGATCGTCGCCCCGGGCGAGAGTGATACGCTTCATGCGGTAGTTGCCCGCCGTGTCGCGCGTCAGCGCCTCGACCTTGGCCTTGAGCGTCTTGCCGGGAGCGACACTGACCAGATTCAGGTACGGCCGCGAAGCGCCGGTCTCGTCGTCAGTGACGGAGAAGACCTCGATCTTCTTCACGAGGTTCAGCCGATACGCCTCGGCCGGCGTGAGGCGGTAGAGCAGGTTGTACAGGTTGCGGTGCGTTGCCGAGTATCGCAGGCGGAACAGGGCATTGAAGTTCTCAAGCGCGCGGGCCGTAGCCTCGCCCTCCATGTTCTGTGGCTCATCGAGTATCAGAATGGGCTGCGTCTTCTGGAGGAAGGCAATCGGCTGCTCGCCCTGCATCTGATCGCGTGCGCCATAGAGGACGTTCGCATCCTTGTTGAAGGATGCGACGGTCATCACCATGATCGTGAGCACGCTGCTGTCAGCGAAGTGCTTGATCTGCGAGATGTTCCTCGACTGATACTCAAAGGCCCAGCAGGGCGTGCGGTCATAGAGCTCGGCGAAGTGCTCCTTCGTGATGTCGAGCGTCTTGAGCACGCCCTCGCGTATCGCCACCGATGGCACGAGGATGATGAACTTCTTCCAACCGTACCGACGGTTGAGTTCGTACATGGTGCGCAGATACACGTACGTCTTACCGGTGCCGGTCTCCATCTCGATCGAGAAGTCGAGCGAGTCGGCATGGCCGTTCTCTATGCGATTGCGCTCCTGTACCTTCTTCACGTTCGCAAAGAGCTCGTCGTTCGTGAGCGAGAGCGCATTCGGATAGATGCCTATAAGGTTGCCTTCAACCGGCATCGCGCTCGGCACATTCTGGCCTTGGCCCTCGAAGAGGTCCGCGACCGCGTTCACTGCGTCGATCTGGAACTCCTGGTTGGCATCGAACTTAAACTTCATGCATCAGATCGTCTTGAGCTCGAGCGCGAGGCCAAGGTTGGCCTTCGCCGTGTCGTCGAGCGCGGTATCGAGGCAGATGAACGTCTTGCCCTTGTACGCCGGTGTCGTGAGCGTTTTGACAGTATCAGGGCTTATCTCGCGCTCAAGGCAGACGAGCAGCTCGCGATCGCCATCCTCGACGCGATACGCTTTGCAGCTACCGATATGCTCCTCGCTCACCTTGGCATTGAGCGACAGACCCTCCTTCACGATGTTCTCGTACACAACATCGAGGTCACGCACCTTGGGGAACAGCCCTTGCTGATCGGCACGCGCGAGGTACTCGGTAAACGCCTGCGCATTCTCGGCCTCCGACTTTGCCGGATCGTACTCAAAGTTGTTCTCGACGTAGTTAGAGCGGTCGAGCTTGAAGACCTTGAAGCCGTAATCGAGCGACTGCTTCTTCTCGTCCTCGGCCGCAACCTTCTTCGCCGCGCGGCGGATACGCTCCTTGGCGATGTCGGCGATGGTCGTGTATCCGGCCTTGCGTGCGGCACTGTCCTCGGGCGTCGGCTCAGGGAGCTGCACATTTATCCATTTACGGTTACCACCGTCTTCGACATTTTGTGCCATCACTGCGTGGGCGGTGGTGCCTGAACCAGCGAAGAAGTCTAGGACGATAGCTTTATCGTCATTTGCCAAGGCAAGCATTCTCCGGATGAGAGTTGTCGGCTTCGGGAACTCAAATGGTATAGATTCCCCGAACAGAGCTTTCATCTCTCTTTTTGCAGAATCATTTGTTCCGACATCCTCGTGTGACCACAAGGATCGCGCAATCAATCCATCTTGTACTTCCGTAAGGAAGCGTTTCAAGCTCGGTTGAGATACCCCATCGGCACCGAAGTACAACCGGTTATCCTCGATAAGAGACAATGTGGTTTCCTGCGTGTATCTCCAGTGTGAATCAGGTGGCGGGACGAACACTTTATTTGACGGCGATGTGATCTTGTATGCTCCACTTTTAGTTGCGCCTTTTGAGTACATCGGGATCGACTTCCAGGGACCTCTTGGGTCAGAGTCAGGGTTAGTGTATCGCGCGTCCATTTCCTCTGTTCTAGGTAAAAGACCGACAGCGAAATTAGAAATTGAACGCGTATAAAAGAGCACGTACTCGTGACTATTAGAAATCGTCTTTGCGTCGTTCTTAGTTGTGTACATCTTCTCCCAAACAATTTGGGACACGAAATTCTCCTCACCGAAAATCTCGTTCATGATGAGTCGCAGGTCGGCAACCTCATTGTCGTCGATGCTGACGAAAATTACACCATCTTGTCGCAGTAGGTTCCACGCCAGCTTAAGACGCGGATACATCATCGAGAGCCAGTCACTGTGGTAGCGGCCATTCGTCTCGCGATTGGTAGTGAGGCCGTGCCCGTTGCCGTCCTTCTGCCCGGTCTGCTTGAGATAGTTATCGAGCGGCGCGGCGAAGTCGTCGTGGTACACAAAGTCGCCGCCCGTGTTGTACGGCGGGTCGATGTAGATCATCTTGACCTTGCTGAAGTACGCCTTCTGCAAGAGCTTCAGCACCTCGAGATTGTCGCCCTCGATAAAGAGGTTCTCGGTCGTGTCGAAGTCGATGCTCTCGCCCTTCTCCGGTCGGAGTGTCAGGGCGCTCGGGGCGAGGACGCTACGGATAGCCGCCGTCTTGCCCGGCCAGGTGAGGCCGAAGCGCTCGATGCTAGTTTCGACATGCTCGCCGAGCGCCTTACGGAGCAGATTCCAGTCGATCTTGTTCTCGGCGAAGACCTCAGGTAGCACACGGCGAAGGGCCGTGAGCTGCTCGGCGGTCAAGTCTGCTGATGTACGGTTTGCCTTAGAAATACTCATGCAAGTATTTATGCAGTATAAGCCTAGTGAACCACGTATGCACGGAGCGGCCACTGGGTAACTAAGCTTAGGTCAGATCAGGAAGCTTATTGTTGCAAGGGCAGTCATGGACTCGGTTTAGGCCTATGATCAACATCATCCTTTTCTTCAAGTTCCTCTATTCTCCCAGCCAAGTTTTCTATGGTCAGTTTTTGCGCATAAGCCATGAGACCGATTATTACTACCGCAATGATTAGTATCCATTCCATAATCAGAATCACTTCGCCGTGAAGGTCGTGCTGGTGCTCATGTCGTTCGCCGAGAATGTGATGGTGTGATCGCCAGCGGTCCTCACCTCGTAGGTGTACATGTACATCAACGCGCCGCGCGGATATCCATCGACGTATACCGTCACGCCCGCGCCAGTCCCTTTTAGAACCAAGTTCTGCGATGCATCCGTGGCTGTGATGGCCATGGGGACCATATGATCATCTGTCGGCAGGGGTAAGCCATTGGCACCATAGATCACTGCGGCTATGGATACCTCGTTCATCGGCTGACCCCGTTCATCGAAGGCGGTCGAGGTGCTGATCTGCGAGGCCCTGTTGTGGATGCCCTTGCCGCCCATCGGCTCGATTATCCCTATGTGCCCCAGGGACGCCACAGGGGCCGTGGCGGCGAGTACGGGGGCAGTCGATGCTCCGTTCGGCTGCGGAGCTAAGGTCGTCTGCGGGGCCGGAGTCTGCTGTGGGGCCACTGTGGCGGGCATGGCGGTTGCGCTAGTGGTAATGGGCACCGGCCGGAGCTGGGCCTGGACTATGTCTATGGTCGCCTGCCCGACCCCGAACGCTTGCAGGAGCATGATTATGGCTGCTATTTGAGAAAGTGTGAGCATAGTTATTGTGCTTATCATTACCAATCACGGGCCATAGACCGCTTCGCAAGCGGATATGCCTGCTATTTCTTGCTGACGCTTAATCAGCATTACCTGACTCACATCAGGAAAAGGCAACTGGCAAAGACCTTTGTCGTAATCCTCTTTGGTGTATCCAAACTGAGCACAAGTTTTCAGAATAAACGGATCTTCATACGCTACAACTTGCTTCGCTACACATGTATTCAAAGCTTCTTCTTGAGCCGACAAGGTGTCGCCCACGCGCAAGTCATTTGCCACTACTCCTGTCTGCTTCGGCTGCACGATCGTCTGGCTAACGGAGGTGGTTGATGTCTCCGGTGGAGCAAGCTGACTCGAGGGCGAACTTGAGGAACCGAAAACAAGCCCTAGCACGACAAGAACTCCAATAACAACTACAACACCCGTGGCGGTCAGTGGTCGATCCATGTTTTCGGTGTAACGAAGTAGGGGCTGATAAATACACAAAACCCGCCACGGGTAGAGACCGAAGCCTCTCGTGCAGGTTTCCCCACAAGGCGCGTAACGCAGACCCCATGACGGGTTGTCTATGCGCTACGCGACTCGTCGACCATGCCACCAGTACTGACGGTTTAGGTCCTGCCCTCACGGGCTATTCGGTTTGTGCATTGGAATAGTACCATGGTGAGCGTAGGATTGGAGCATGAGCGGTGAAGCATTGAGTAGGGATTTGCCTGACGAGCTGTTGCGTAGGGTAAGCTCAACCGCGGCTTTCCAGGAAAAGGTGGAGGCCATTAGGAGGCAGTACGGTATTCCGATCGATGGTTTTATCGATAAGGAAGAAGCTGGCCGCTGGTGGTGTGGAGATGGACGATCCCCAGATCAGCGGTTTAATTTCGATGACGAGATTGAGGCCACTATTATCGAGTATGGACTTCCACTCGGAAGCGCGTTTTTACTAGAGGCATATGTAATGGCTAATGACAGATTTTCATTTGTTCCGCTGACTCCCGACTTTTACAACTGCGAGTTTGAAGAGCTACAACCGGATGGATTTTCTGATAGAGCAACTCCCTTGGAGGGAAAATGGAAAAAGGCAAACAGAGCTTTCGTGCGCCTGTATATTCCGGACAATGCAAGTCTGGCTAGTGTCGAAAGCTATTTAGAACAACACTGGCGATACATTCGCGAGCACGTCTTTTCTAGAGGACAGGGACAGAAAACGGTGAGGAGAACACGCACAAAGGTTCGTAATGATTTGATAGAGCATTACTACAATAAGTCTCGCAAGGAACTCGAGCTCAAACGTGGCGAGTTTAAGGATATCAGAGTATCAAGCATTTTAAGGCTGAAACATGGTATATCCGTGACTCCGGAAAACATAAGAGCAGTCATGCATCGTCGGCGGAAACCTCGTGACAGTTAGACACTCCCACTAAAAGTAGTTTGTGAGAGCAATCTTGCGAGAGAAACTGCGAATAGCATTCGCAGTTTTCTGTGCGCGGTGACCACGGAGATAGGCATCCGCTAGTGTCACCGCGCTAGCGGATGCCTGTTTATGGTCCAACTACCACAGGCACTCATCACCGAACTCCAAGAAATCGTCCGTACAGATTACGGCAAAGACCTTTCTCTCGAAGAGACGGGCATTATTGCGCACGGGCTTGTTTCCTATTTCGACCTGCTTGCAAAAGTGCATCACCGCTCAAAGAGCGAAGCTCGTAATCTGCCTCTTAGTGTTGCCCTCGCCCGAGCGGATGACGAGTCGTCCGCTGAGGCGAGGGAGAGACCCTCCCTCGTCCCAAAGACCAGCATGTAGGGATGCATGCCTCTTCAAGCCCTGGGGGAGAACCCTGTGCGGGGCTTGTAAAAACAAAACAGGCACAGGGCTGGCTCCGTGATCCCGCGGTACAGGGATGGCCGGGCATCGGCAAAAGAGCCAACGCTGATTACGTGCGGCGCTGATAGTTTCTGACGTAATCAGGTTTACCGTTACGGGGCGCAAAAGCGACTCGTTCGAGAACAGAGACTCGTCGTCCTCCGGGAGAAAACGGATCAAGGACACCGCGCACCCCCTAAGACACTCGTCGTGGGGGTAGGGGGATCTGTCACTTGGGCCATGCATCATAAGGAGTAGGGGGATATAAGGCTGGGCTTTGGGCACTATATACGGTAAGATAAAACACAAGACCATGAAATCGGTAATATACGCAAGAGTATCGTCGAGAGAACAGGAAGAGACTGGCTATTCTCTCGACGCGCAGGAGAAACTGCTCCGAGAGTACGCCGAAAAGAAAGACTACACTGTGAGCAGAACATTCCGGGTCACAGAGTCAGCCAGCAAGTCGCAGACACGGAAGACGCTTGGAGAGATGCTCGCATATGCCGAAAAGAGTGGCATAGCCGTCATTCTGTGCGAGAAGATCGATCGCTTGACTCGAAACCTCAAGGACGCCGCGACCGTCGATGACTGGATACGGACCAAAGAGGGGCGCGAAGTCCACTTCGTTAAAGAGAACTTCGTCCTGAACGAAAACACTCGAGCCCACGAAAATCTCGTCTGGGACATGAAAGTTGCCATCGCCCGTTTCTACACCAACAATCTCTCCGAAGAGGTCAAGAAAGGCCAGAAGGAGAAAATCTCCCAAGGTTGGCTCCCAACGAAGCCACCGCTCGGATACAAGAGTGTAGGAGACAAGGGACACAAGGTGCATATCCTTGATGAGGAAAAAGCGCCGTTCGTCCGGGAGATGTTTGAGCTCTACGCGACCGGCAACTATTCCATCAAGGCACTCGTAAAAGAAATGCACAAACGAGGATTGCGAAATAGGGTAGGCGGCAAAATCGGCAAGAGCCGCATGCACGATCTACTGACCGATCCTTTCTATCGTGGCGACCTTCGATGGAAGGGACAGATCACCAAGGGCAGTCAGCCACCGCTCGTGAGCCGTAAGCTCTTTGAGAGCGTCCAGTTCCTACTCGGACGCAAGCTCACGAGTCCGCAATACCGGAAGCATCTGCCTGTCTTCAAGGCCAAACTCAACTGCGGCGAGTGCGGAGGCACAATCACCTGGGAGATTCAAAAGGGCAATTGGTACGGCCATTGCAATCACCACAAGAAGTGCTCGAAAACTGGCACCACCCGACAGGATCGCCTCGAGCAGATGCTCTTCCCGTACTTCGATGGTGTCGCGCCTAAGAGCGAGAGAGTCCTCCGTTGGCTCGAGCGTGCTCTCAAGGAAAGCCATGCTGAGGAGATAGAGCAGAACGCGCACAAGCGCGACGAGATCGCCCGAGGCATAGCGCGAGCCGATCAGCGCATGGAGCGGGCGTACATCGACAAACTCGATGGCCAAATGGAAAGCGCCCTATGCCAGAAGGTCATCGAGGAGGCCAAGCAGGAGAAGGTGGCCCTCCTGGAGGCCCTGGAAGGCCTTGGTGAGGCCCAGGTCGCCTACTACGAGGCGGGATACGCGATACACGAGCTTGCCACGCACGCCAAAGAGATCTACGAGAGCCAAAAGGCAACCGTCGAGGAGAAGCGGCTACTCTTGAGCTACGTGTTTTCGAACATCGAGCTAGAGCAAGCAACCGTGCGGCCAAACTACACCTATGCCTTCGAATTTCTCTCAGAATGGGTACCCAAGCTCAATGAGAGTTTCGAACTCGAAAAAAGCCAGTCAATGCAAGCACAAATCAGCCCTCTACAGGCCGAAATGAGCTCTTTGCTCCGCGGGTAGGATTCGAACCTACGACCAACTCGTTAACAGCGAGCCGCTCTACCACTGAGCTACCGCGGAATGCACGTGCCCTTGCAGGCGTGGGGGCATTGTAGCCGAAAGAGGAGGCGGA
>Ga0209515_10002174_pt1 | contig 30700 bp, 30 predicted proteins | sample Subgroupgradi54m_FD_187454 | JGI IMG/M metagenome (GOLD analysis project Ga0209515, IMG submission 187454) | Subsurface groundwater microbial communities from S. Glens Falls, New York, USA - GMW60B uncontaminated upgradient, 5.4 m (SPAdes)... ... | reverse complement strand
TCTCGAGTTGGGGGCTGCACACCTTCCACACCTTCGCCCGCCGGACTCGGCAATGCCTTGGCCTTGCTGCTCTCGACCACACCGCACTCCGCCTCGGTCGCGTCATCGCTCACGCGCAACATCTCCCGATGCCGAAGCTGCAACGCCTCCAGCGTGATGCCGCCCATGACCTCCTGCCTCGAATCGGCACCGCCGCTGAGGAACTCCTTCAGCCGGACCATGCTGTTGAAGTCCGTGACCGAGTCGGCGCGCACACGTCCTTCCTGCACGGCCTTGCCGAACTCGACCAGGTAACGGTCGATGATGTTGAGCGCGTCCGCCTTCGCCACCGCCACGCTCTCGGCGCGAAGCTCGACCAGCTTCGCGTCGGTCTTCGCCTCGATCCTGGCCTGCGCTTCGGCGCGACGCTTCTGGCAGTTGCGGGTCCGGGCGTAGTCCGCGATGACCGAGACCACGACCCCGAAGCGCTGGGCGAGGTCGCGGTAGGTTGGGAACACCACGGACGTGCCCGCGCCATCGGCGGTGGGCACGACCTCACCGAACACCAGCATCTTGTCGAGCAGCTGGTAGTCAATGCGCGGCGGATCCGCCTTGCGCGGCCTACCACCAGCTCCCTTGGGCGCTTCGGTGTCGCTCATTTAAGATCTCCAGAGCGGCTACTCGGCCTCGGGGAGATGTCCCCGGTAGTTGAGCTTTTGGACATTCTGGTCCCGCCGCCAGAAGTTCCATGCCTGAACGGACTTCGCGCAGAGCGCCTTCATGCTCTGCACCGACGTGCGACCGCGGTCTGCTTCCCGAATGGCGCGCGCGAGAGCTCGTGTCGGGTGGGACGGCAAAGGATTCTCTTCGGCGTCAACCAGTGCCCAGAACTTCTTGCACGACTCAGGGTCGACCTTCCAGGTCATGAACGCTGCCGCAATGACCGCCGTCCGGCCCAGTCCCCGCGACCTCACGTGGTCCTGGACCCAGATGGCGAACGGCGGGCTTGCCTGCACGGCTGCGCCCAGCACGTGAACCCCTCGTGCGGACCCTCTCTCGAACTTCGTGATGCCGTAGAACATGCCTGCCGCGATGCGCTCGGCGGTCGCCCTGCTCAGCTTGGCGAGTTCCTCCGGGAGAAGCGCACCCAGTGCCTCACGCGTCCGGCGAGTGCTCTCCGGATTGTCAAACTTGGTGAAGAGCTCGCCCAGTTCGGTCTCGTTCTGCACCTCATAGGTGTCGATGATTGCCGTCATCGACGCCGGCAACTCGTCGAGCCTTGCCAGCATCGTGGACGAGTGCTGACCGTTCACACGAATCATCTTGTCGCCCAACTTCGCCACCGCCCATCGCGGCGCGAAGAACTGCCCATTCGACAGCTCGTTGAGTAGGTAGGTCAAGCGGCGCTCGCTGAGCTGGCGCTCGCCGCGCCAGGCCGGCATGGTGGCAAAGTCAGTCGCGAGCGTCTTGGTGAGCGGAACGATGTCAGTGGAAGAATGCTTGATCACTAGTCAACCTCTTTCAGGCGCTTCAGCGCGTTGTGTAGGAACATCTGGACTTCGACAAACCGGATCTGCAGTGCTGGCCCACCATCAAGAAGCTTGAGCGCTTCCTTGATGTCCCTCTCGGCATCCTTCTTTGCGTTGCGGTAACGACGGACCTTCCCGGCCAGGGCTTGCCGTGATGGCTCCGCCGACTGTTTGGCGGTCGCCGTGGTCGAAGTTGGCTGCGGCAGTGCGCTCGGCGCAACGCCGATCCGCTCATCGGCTTCGTTGGTACCTCCTCCATCGTCAGCGCGCGGAGGTGACGAGTTCTCGCCGTTGGGCTCGAGGCCCTCGAGAGAGGGCTCGACATCGTCGCGCTCCACTCCTGCATCGATCGGCGCTGATCTCTCCACTGTCATCACAGCATTGTCGTCACGGTCTGCGCTCGGGGGAGACGCAGAAACATGGCGGTCCGACAGCGCTCCCATGGTGGTGGTGGCGAGATCGCCCGGCGCTGCTGCTCGGTCCTTGTCGCCTCCCACGTCATCGACCAACGCCGTTGTGCAGGCTCGCTCGCGCCTGCGCCCACCACGAACGCGGGCAAGCTCACCTACCTTCGCTGTGTTGTAGACCTTGCCGTCGGCACCCTCGCGGGAGGTCAGGGTCGGAATTTCCGACCCTGACTCCATGTGGGCTCGGTGCCTCGCGACGGTCTTCTCATCGACACCGACGTGTTCAGCGATGGCCGCGTTGCTCAGTCTCGGTCGTGCGCGTAGAGCTGCCTTCACTGCCTTCTCCTTGTCGGCATTCGTTCTTCGGACGCCATGCTCCTTATTGGCCGACAGGGCCAACCAGATCGCGTCATCAAGGGTGCCGGGCCGCACGAGGCATGCGAACTCCGAAAGGCCAGCTTGGCTCGCAGCTTCCTTTCGGTGCTCTCCATCCCAAACCCAGCGCTTTTTCTGCTGGACATCGTGAACCACACGAAGAGGCGGAAACTTGGTGCAGCCGCCATCCTTCATCGCCTGGGCGTACGACTCGATCGCGTCGTCGTCGCGCCTTGCCCTCATCTGGATGCGGGCATCCGTTTGCAGTGCATTCAAGGGCAAGACCCTCAACTGCTCTGCCCTCTCCTGGACATCGATCACTGCACTACTCCTGGGTGCGTCGGAGCCGGCGGAGCTAGGGCCGTCGACCCCGGAGGCGGTGGCTGCGTAGCCGCCCACCAACCGGCCACCAGCAGCAAAAACGCGTCGAGCGGCATGGCCACGAACGTCATCTGGTGCCCCTCATCCCTGACGACCGCCAAGGGCAGGCGATCTTCGGGAACATCCCTCTGAGCCTCACGCAGGGCGTTGCGCACGTTGGGGAGCTGACCCACCCTGGTGGCCAACTGGAACACCGGCACATCGACGCCCAATCCGCCATCGGTGTGCTGGGACGACTCCGATCCGTTCGAGAGCGGCATCGCGTCACGCAGCAGGTTGGCGACCTGCTTGTGCCACAACGCCGCCTTGAAGCGGGTTGCCTCGTCGCTGGTCACGACCGCTGCTCCTGGTCGAAGAAGTGTCGAACCGGAATGCCTCGCGAGCGGGCGAAGTCCAGCTCGCGCTGCATGCCTGCGGTGGGCGTCCCAAAGGCCAGCACCAGGTCGCAGTCAGCGAGCAGCTCGAGGCAGAACGCTAGCACCTGCTCGCGCTGCGTGACCTCGTCCATGAACGCCGGCAGGTAGAGCTGGGGCGCGATGGGCAGCGCTCCCTTCTCGACGATGCCCCCGCAGATGAACGCGATATCCTTCGCGTTGCCAGCAGGGTCGTTGCTGAAGGGGTGGCAGACGTACACCTTCGCGATCTGGCTGCTCCGCTCGTTCTTCATCCGGACGAGCTCGGCGGCCAGGTAAGCCGTGCCGTCGAGCAGCTCTTCGAGGGCCTCCTGCCGGTAGTTGCGGTAGTGGTCCTTGTCGATCTCCCACGGGCCGTACTCATCGCGCCCGCGGTCGATGCGCTCGACAATGGTGGTGACGATCAGGCGCTCGTCTTCCTGGAGGCGCTGGATGGCGTGCGATAGCTCTTGCGGGTTCACATAGGAGGCAAAGGCACGCCCAGGCCGTTTGGGGACATCGGCACGCGCGATTTCTGGGTCAAGAAGCGAAAAATCTTCGAGCCAGGGAAGTTGGACTGGACGGCGAAGATCCTGGCCAGGTCGGGGGCGCTGATCTCCGGGCGCTCGGCGCCCGTATAGTCCGGCACCAGCCAGACGGTGCCCCAGACCGGGTGCTCCAGGTGGACAGACGCCCGCAGCGCGCGGAAAGAGGCGATGTTGGCGCCAGTGACGTCGGCGCCGGTGATGGTGGCTGCGGGAATGGCGGCGCCAGGATCGTCCGTGGCGGCAGGCCGGGCCATGGGCGCCGGCGGAACCTTGGAAGGCTTTCGAGGGTGTTGAGCGGCGCTGGACGGCCCTGGGCGTGATCCTGCTACGTCTGCGCGCGTTCGTGGACGCGAACGGGTGGACTGGTGGCGTGCGCCGTCATCGAGAGCTGGTGTGCCCGGATCAGGGATCTCGTTCCCGAAGAGGTCGCGCACGGTCAGCGGTCTGGTGCAGGCGCTGGCGGTGAGGGCGGCGAGGGCGGCCACGTCAGCGATGACCGTGGAACCGCGAGTTCGTGCTCGCGCACGCGCGGGGCGGTGTCACTGGCGAGAATATCGAGAAGGGTCTCGGCGACAACCTCGACGACTGCATGCCGGCGATCCTGCGCCGACCAACTCTTGTGGCCCATGCAAGGGCAAAGGCAGGGCCGAGCCGAAATGGGACATTGGAATCGACAGGGCTTACGTGTTCACGAAACCCCCCTTATACGCCTCTGCTAGACACATACTATTACTTTCTATATGGGGGTTTTGTGAACACCCTGCATGCCATATCGCATAGCGATCCCGGGGCTCTTAGTGGACGTGGTCGCGCAGCTGCGCAGCCAGCTCGATCGGGATGCTGAACCGGCCTGACTTGTATCCGTGGAGCGAGGCGGGTGCTCGGCCGAGAAGTCGAGCGGTTGCCCGAAGACCTCCAAGCTGCTCGATGATCGCCGCGAACTCCTCGCGGTCCATGGCGCTCTCGCGACGCGGGCGACCAACTTGGAGCTGACGGACCTCCACGTTAGTTCGCGTCCAGCTCGTTCCACCTGGCAGCACGTTCCCCACGTGCAGAGCGCGCCCGGCTTGCAGCCGCTCGGCCGGGCGCATCCACGAGTGCGCACGCTCGAGCACGGCTCGACAGTCCTCGACCTGTCGGTCACGCGCGCCACCAGACGCTGGCAGCTCGCCCAGGAAGGCTTGCGAGTCCTCAGCGGGCGCTCGACCGCGCCACGGGTCGCCCAGCGTCACCAGCGCGTCCAGATCGCGAATGCTGGCCAGTCGAGCAGTGCCCTCGAAGGTCGTGATGAAGATCCCTCCGCTCCATCGAGCGAGGATGGGTCCGAGCTGGGCTCGAGCCTCGGCCAGAACGGAATGCTCCTGCTTGGCGGCCTTCCAGCCTTCCTCCAGCGAAGGATCTGCTGGCCGGTGTGCGGCCGCGAGCGCCAGCGCGATGGCCTCGAACGTCACGATGGCTAGGCTTCTCGTGGCTCGGGGCGTGGCAGCATCGAGATCCTCGAGCGCCCAGTCGATACACGACCTCACGGTGTTGGTCAGGCTGGGGACAAGCCGGACCTTGCCATGCGAGATCCAACTTGCTCGTGTGGCCGAGGAGGTCCGGATCAGGCTACGCGTGATCGGCGCCGCGTCGGTCACCCGCAAGCGGCGTACGTACGGCTCGTAGCCGAGCGCCTTGGTGAGCTCGGGGAGCTGCGTGACCGACTGGCCGCTCAGGACTACAGTCGGTCCTTCTCGGCGCATCCCGCGGATGATGTGCTGGCGCAACGATGTGAGGCGAAGCACGCGTTGGCCGTTCTCACGTGCTGCCCGGACGACGGCGTCTGACTCGGCGCGCAAAGCTTCTCGGATAAGCCGGTAGACCTTCGAGGCGGTGCCCAGCTGATCGGCATGGGCAGGCGATGTCTTGGCATGAACGATCTCTCGAAACATGATCGGCGGCACCCATACGTGTTTCTCGTTGGCGGGCGCAGCCCGCGCGCAGTCGATATGGTCGCCGGACTCGAGCTCGGCTCCGCGCCGCGCGTGCTCAAGATCCTCGATGGGCACCACGCGCGCCGCCTCGCGGGCGGCAGCTTCGAGAGATGCCGACACGAGGAGTTCGCCGATCTCGGCGGTGAAGGCCCGGGTCGCCAGCAAGAGAGGCCTCATGGCCGCGCCGTAGCCGCCGACGAAGACGTCCGCAAGCCGCAACGCGGTATCCAGCTCGCCAAGGGTGATCGTCTGACCATCGAGCAGCTCGGGAAGCTCGTCGAACACGAGGAGCCCGGTGTTGCCTATCTCTTCGGCCAGGCGCGATGCCAACCCGTGGATACTCACGACGACCCGAGCGTCCTCGGGTCCTTCCTCGCCGAGCCTCGCGCGGCAGTCGTGGAAGTGTGGGCACGGGTCTTGGTCCCGGCCGCGACACAGCTCCCACTGCATTACCTGACCGCCAGCGACGAGCGGCTTGGCGATCTTGTACAGCTTGCACACGGGTGTGCCGTCGTCCTCGCGGAGCGCCAGCGGACCAAACGCCCAGCGCGTGGGTGTGCCAAGCTTTCGCAAGTCGGTGGCGAGCGCGATCGCCTGGTCGTGGGTCGCCACGGCGATGGCCGTCTTCGATCCCCGCGGCGCACGCTCCGGATCGGCCTCGGCGCTGACGTGCTTCTTGGCCGCCCGCTCCGAGGCCATCGCGGTGGCTGCACGGAGCCCAGCCTGGGTATCGTCGGTTGCGATGACGGTGACGCCGAGCGGCACGTGACGCAGGATATCGTTCACCGCCTCAGCCACATCGCTAGCAGTCATGGCATCATCGAGCGCTGCCTCCGCGGCCCTCAGGTCGTCGTGAAGCTGAGCCTCTCGTTCACCCGCGAAGATGGCATCGAAGACGGCGGCCACCTGGGGCCAGTCCCGGCGAAGCGCCGGCATTGCCCGTAACGGCCGGCCCTTGAAGAAGCGGTCGATCGTCGTGCGCGCCGCAATCTCGCGGTCCGCGGTCTTGCTGTCCGCGTTGGTGGCGATCGAGATGGCTCGACACAACATCGGCACGTGCTCGAAGGCCACGCCCTTGCTCAGGAGCGCGCCCGCGATCGCCAAGAACAGGCTGTGCCATTCCGTTTGCACCTCTCGAACTGCGGTGGCCATCTGTTCGACCCGAGGCTTCCAGACGGTGGGAACGTCCTTCGTCCATTCGATCAACGCTGGCCGAACCACGACGTTACGCCGTCCGGCAGCACGGGCGTGGACGACGGTCTTGGCCACTTCGATGGGTTCGACCTCGATCGCCACCATGTTCGCGAAGTTCACGTAGGGCGACCTGAACCTCTTGCCGTCGCGGATGACGTGAGGCAGCCGGAAGAACCGCGTCCAGTCCTTGCAATTCTCATCCGGCGCAAGCCCGGCCGCTTCGAGCTGGCGGAGCCACCGCGATAGGTACAGCTCGGCGTCGAGCGCAGGAATGGGTCGAGCGAGAGGCTGGACGAATCGGCGGCCGTTCGTGGTGTGGTAGACGCCGGCGGTGCGGAGAATGTCGAGCGCCTCATACTCGCGCATGGCCTGTGCGAACAGGTCGTCGGTCCAGGGCCCGTGACCCGGGTTGTCCATGTCGCAGAAGAAGGCGGTGACCTCCACCGGCAATGAGATGAGGCCGGCCTCGAGTCCCGGCTTGTTGATGCGAGGATGACGTCGTGCACCGCGCACCACGTACGCGGTTGCGAACGCATCGAAAGGCCACTCGAAGTGAAGCGCGTCCCAAAGGTCGAGCGGGTAGAGCGCCCTCGGAATGTCGGCCTTGGCCCGGCCCGGTTCGACACCCAACATCTTGTGGCCGTTGCCGACAGCCACGCGGAGAAAGGACGGTGCCGACGGCGTGCGGCCCGAGGGCGGCGCCGGCGGGGTTGCGCCCTCAGAGGGCGGCGACGTGCTCACCCTGGTCAGCGTGGCACGACGAAAAGTCGACGAGGGACAAGAACGTCCGGCGCGCGGCCGCCTTCTGCTGGGACGCGTAGTTTCGGAGGCCCCACTTGTCGCCGACAATCACCGTGCACTGCTTGGCTCGACTGACCGCCGTGTACAGCAGGTTGCGGTCGTGCATCATGGCGTGGGACCGGTGCGCGACGACGACGGCGCAGGCGAACTCGCTGCCCTGGGCACGATGCGCCGACAAGGCCCATGCCAGGTCCACTGACCTCGGATTGTTGGCGCTGTATTCGACAACCTTCTCGTCCTCGAAGGTCACGGTCAGCCTCTTCTCGTCCATCGCCGTGATGGTGCCAAGCGTCCCATTCATGACACCCGTGTCGTAGTCATTCCGGGTTTGGATCACACGGTCATTCACAAGCAGCTTCGGCCGCTGTCCCTCCGGGCACGGCGGAACGACGACACCAAAAAGCTTCCCGTGCACCGTCCGTTGGAGGGCGATGTTGAGCGCGAGCACTCCGAGTGGCCCCTTGTACTGTGGCGTCAGGAGCTGGACGTCACGCACGAGGTCGAAGCCCAGCCGCTCGACCAGGCGGCGCTCGTAGAGGTCGACGATGAAGTCTTGAACCTCGTGAGCGTGCTCTTCGGGCGAGAGCGCCTGGCGGGGACTGAAGTCGGAACAGACGATCCAGGACGGCCGGACCCCGGCGGCTGTCTTCGCCGTGGGCCTGACCTCGCCATCGAGGACCGCCATCGAGTTTTCCTTGAGTATGCCCGCCTGGCGTACCACCTCGTCGAGGACGACCGTTGGAATGGGACGCTTTTTCACCAGGTCGCGAAGGATGTTACCGGGCCCGACCGGCGGCAGCTGGTTGTGGTCGCCGACGAGGACGACCGCGGTCCTCGATAGGTCGATGGCCTTGAACAGGTGCCACGCGAGTGGAACGTCCACCATCGAGACCTCGTCGACGACAACAACGTCCGCGGCAACGAACCCAGCTTGATCCCGAAACGCGTCTTCGCCGTTGGCTCGCTTGCGCCCGAGGCCAAGAAGCCGGTGCAGCGTGCGACCTGGTCGACCCACGACTTGTTCCAGTCGGCGTGCCGCCTTTCCCGTGGGCGCCGCCAGCTCAACGTGCAGGCCCAGCGCGTTGTACAGCTGGCAGATCGCGCTGACGAGATGGCTCTTGCCGGTGCCGCCGGGCCCGGTCACCAGAACGAGGCCGTGGCGTGCGACGGTATCCAAGGCAGATCGCTGGCCGGCGTTGAGCCCGAGCGCATAGTCGGGCACGCGGGGAATCGTGCCTGCCCTGTGCGGGTTCGGGATATCGCTACATAGAAAGATCTCGGCCAGGGCATGCTCCTGGTCGCGGATCTCGGGCCGGGCAATGATGGCGCGTTGGCCGATCTGGACCCGCGCGAGTTTGTCCTCCGATACCAGCATGTCGAGGGCGACCTTGACCCGGCGATGAGCGTCGAGATCATCGAGGGCCAAAGCCTCGTCGGCGCTGCGAATCAGGTCACCTTCGAACGTCCAGCAGTCGCCCCCACCAAGATCGCGCTCGACGCACGCGAGCAGGCCGGCACGGACTCGTGCCACCGAGTTCTTCGGTACGCCCATCTTGCGGGCAATGTCGTCTACACGCTTGAATCCAAAGCTGGCTACCTCGTCGATCAGCGCATACGGATCCTCCTTGAGGATACCGACGACCGAATTGCCGAAGCGCTCGAGGAGCATCTGGATCTCGTGGTGGGTGAGCTTGTAGGAGGCCAGCCACGTCGCCGTCTCGTTGAACTGGCGGTTGCTCTCCCAGAGCTGTGCGAGCGCCACAATGGTCTCGACCGGAACACCAGCCACTTCGGCAACACAATCCGGAGCCAGTACCAGCGCCTCACCAAACTTTGTGCCGAACGCGGATGCGATCCGTTGCGCACGTACCGGTCCGATGCCCTTGATGTCGGGATGGTTCGCGAGGTAGCGCTCGAGGCCGGCGGCATCGAGGTCCATGTCGTGGGTGAAGCCGGCGACCTGGAACTGCCAGCCATACTTTGGATGCTTGGTCGATTGGCCCGTGAACACGACCTGGTCGTGCACGCACACCTTGATAGGACCGACGAACCGACGCCTCATGCCATCCACGGAAACGAGCACGCCGGCGCTGAAGTGGATGGAGGAGTTGTCGAAGAGTCGCTCGACGCGGCCACGGAGCGTCGTCTCGGATGCCTGCATGGAGATGTCCTTGATGGGCTTGGTCTCGGGTTTAGTGCTGGTGCTCGCGCTCGTGGTGCTGTCGGAGTTGATCGAGAACGAACCGCCTCGCCAGTGGGCGGGTGCCCAGGAAGTAGACCGGGACGTGATAGGCGGACGCGATCGCCTGAGTGCGGCCAAGGACCGCGTTGGGATGAACGGCCGACCGATACCGACGGCCCTCGACATCTTCAAGAGCAGCCTCGACGACGATGCAGCCCATTCGGTAGCCGCCTAGCTTCTGGACCACGCGCCGGAAACGACCCCAGTGAGTGATTATCGAGTTCACATAGTCGTCGAGCGTCTTGCGCTCGATGGCCACGTCTTCCTCGCGGCCCACCAGCGAGTAGTCACCCGCCGGCAGGGCCTTGCGCACGGTCCTGACCCACGCGGGGTCGAACTCGTAGGGTGCTTTCTCTCTGGTGTCGACGACAATGGCGAGGCGTACATCGTCCGCGCTAGAAGGGCAGGTCGTCGAGCGGCCCACGATTCTGAACGATGGCTTCGTCGAGCGTGATCTTCTTGTTGATGTAGATGTTCGCGAAGTCGTCCTTGGTGATCTTGGCGACCTCGAGGGCAGCGCCCTTGATCTCCGGCAAGCGCATGACCATCTCCATGATGTCGTTGGTCGGCAGGCCGCAGAACGCGAGGTCTCGCTTGAGCCACTTGAACCCTTCGGGCGCCAGCACCGAGGTTCGGAAAAGGTACCGACCGACGTAGTTCGGCGCGAGGATGCGGAACTTCCAGCGGATGCAGCGCTTGCCGCCCTTGGTGCGATCCAGCGAGACATCGTGGATGACGACCTGGTACCTGCCATCCGGAGGCTCCTTCATCTCCTCCGCGGCTTCGGTCGTGGAAAAGGCCTGCTGCATGTCGCACAGGTCGTCGAGGCTACCCGCCTGGGCCTCGGGAATCTCGTTCATGTAGTTCACGGACATCTTCGTGGTCTCCTGCAATCTGAATGCGTATTGGTTCTGTCGTTCGCGATGCCTGCGCGTTCGAAGAAGTCGACTATTCGAGCGCGGTGCCCTCCGGAGGCGTATGAACGGCGCCATCGCCAACTTCGTCGCTGCTCTCGTCGAAGGGCTCCTCGACAAGCTCGTCGACGTTGGCCGCCTGAAAGGCGGACTCGAGCTCGTCGGATACGTCGAACGACTCTTCATCGCCCGTTCGACCGGAACCCTTCATGTCCTTGCTGTTCATCTTCATCTCGCTCTCCATGTCGTTCCTTCCGTTCTGCATCGAGCGACCTCCGTCGGCCGCCCAGTCCTCGCGCTTGGCGCTCCCGCGACGAGCACCAGCGTGGACGCGGTACACCCGCGCCAACATGTTGGCCGCATCCGCCACGAGCCGCGGCTCGGCGTCGTGGAGTTGGAACACACCCATGAGCCCCAGGGTCACTTCACGGAACGCCTGGCGCAGCGTGGCCGTCGTTTCCTGAAACGGCCGGTTCTTTCTCGAAACCATCGGTTGCCTCTCTTGCTTCCACTAGAGGCAAAGGCAGCAGTTCCACAAAAGGGGACACCGCCCAGTACAGAAGCCCGACGTTTCTTACGGGGCGCTCGCACGAGTGCGCAACTCGTGCGGTACCGGTACCCGGCCGGGCCGTGCCTTGGAGCGCACCCGCTCGTCGTGCATGACGGCCTCAAGCAACGTACGGATGCGGAGCGACGTGCGGTGACGCTGGCGCTTCAGCCGCTGGTAGATCTGCTCCCGCTCGGCGTCATTCGCGTGCGGGTGCAGCCGGCCCACGTAGCTCCGGATCCCCTCGCCCTGGAGCGCCGTGGCCACCACCAGGTCGAGTTCGGCGCTGGTGATCGTGGTGCCGCAGTGCGCCACCAGGAGCTCGGCCAGCGGTTCAACCTCGTCGCCGTTGACGTCATTGGACGGGCGCGGGCCCGAGAATATGATGAAGTCCGGATCACCCACCGCCTCTTCCGCGAGGTCGTCGTCGGCGCGCTGTTCACGCTCGGCGTCGCGGACCTGGTTAAATACCAGGCGGCCGGTGTTGCACCGCAGGTCGCGCGTCACGCTCGACCGCGCGGTGGGGCTCGTCTTCTTGGCCACGTCGAGGAAACTCTCGATGACCAGCTGGTCAAGGTCATCAGCGTCGAAGAGTCGCGACACGATCCGGAAGCGCAGCCGGCTCAGCATCGGGTAGAACGCCGCCAAGAGCACGCTGGTCCAATACGTAGGCCGGACGCCGAGCTGCCCGGGACCGCCCAGGAAGACCCCACGCTGGTACTCGTGCAGGATGGCGCGCACGATGGCGTCGCGCGCCGCGTAGCCGTTCGTGTCATCCCGGTCGAGCACGCCCAAGACCGCCATCACCGTCGTGTGCTCGCCGAGCGCCTCGTGCCGGGCACAGGCTTCTTCAAAGAGGTCCTGGTTCTGGCACAGCTCGTGCCTCAGATGGGTCCTCAACTGCCGCAACTTCATGGGCTTCCTCCGCTGCGCGGCGGCCCGGCGAGTGCCTTGTTGCGCGTCGCCGGACCTCGGAGGGCCTCTGGCTTGCCGTCATCTTCTACGTTTAAGGTCCAGCCGCTCGCAGCGAGCGCAAGCGGCGCATACTCCATTTCAGGAAGCGATGGCCTGTGCCTCGCTTGAGGCACTGTTGGACGCCGCACACCGTCGGCAGCTCGTCTTCACAGTGCCGCTGACCAGGTATCGCGCGGTCTTGTACTGAATCTCGATGCCACCGCTTCGCACGATGCCCAGGAGGGCGCTGCAGCGACGACATCGCCAGGCATCGAGAGTGGCTGCTCCGGTAGTTATCGTTTCCAAACCGATCCTCCCCTGGCGATGGAAGGGCGCAGTGCCCGTCGCCAGCAGGATCTAGAAACCATTTCGGGAGGACGGAGCGAGGCCGAAGTCAGGTCGAAGTCAGGACGGTGGTGTCTCCGCGCACGCGGCGAGATCGGAGGGACGACCTCAGGCCGGTTCCGTATCCGGTAGGTCGTCCCAATCGGTCCGAACGCTCTGCCGCCTGAACCACTCGGACGTTGCGGCGTGGAGACGGGCCCTGCATTCCCGTCCGTGAGCCAACGCCTGCACCAGGTCCTGCCGTGGAGTACCTAGCCTGAAGCAGCCTTTCCTCTCATCGGCTGCTCTCTCACGGGCCTCTTGAGCCTGGAAGGCGAGCGACCGCCGGCGTTGCCACAGCGCATTCAGCTCTACCTCCAAGCCTGAATCACTTGCACGGGCGTATAGCTCCCGCATCGACCCTTGTTCGAACGGAAGTATAGCGTGGCCGCTCTGGCACACATCCACGTCGACCGACGACTCGTCGCAAGAGCGACTGCTGCGGTCAGACAAGAGTCGATCCGAGAGGACGGAGGATCGCCCAACGATAGTCAGCGGGTGGAAGAAACTGATATCTGAGCTCTTCAGGTGTGTTGCCGGGCTTGGTCTTGAGGGCTGTCCAGCCACCGCGCCTGGGGGGCCGCTCGATCTTCCGGCGCAGCGCCTCGAAGGCCTTCTGTGGGCGGGTCCTCGAGAGCCCGAGGTCGCGGGCGAGAAGCGCCTCTCCCGCTATCATGAGGCGAATGAGGGCGAACGCTTCAACGGGTGAAACCGGGGTGCATATCGGCGCTCCCTCTTCGTCCTTGTGGTAAACGGCGTAGTGCCCTCCGTCGATGGAGCTCGCTACATCCACCAGCAGGTCATGAGTGGAAGCGATGCGGATGATGTCCCAGTACCCCACTTCGGTGAGTTCGCTTCGTCCCAGCTGATGGATGCCCTCGCAGAAGACAGGTGCAGGCGCGGGTTCTTGGGAAGGACCCATCCTCCTATCTACTGGGAGCAGCAGGCCGGCTACCGTGGTGGTGATGGCTTGGTCTCGTATCGTGAGCATTTGGTCGAGACAGATGATCTCCGTGCGATTGCCAGGACCGTGCTGTTCCAGGAGGCGGAATGGAAGACGCCACCCGGATGGGACCAGGAGAGTAGTGCCCAGTCCGGAACTGCTTCTGCCGTGCACGAACGGTTCGAAGGTCGGGTCGAGCGGCTGCGGCGCGAGAAGTACCTCGCGTTGATTGCCGCAGAGGCCAACAGTGCCGAGGTGTAGCGGCTCGTATCCACTCGCCGTGGCACCGCGAAGGGTTGGGCCCGGCGTGATCGTCAGGAGGTTGCGCAGGAGCGCTCCGAAGTTCTCGAGAGACGTCGCAAACGTCTTGACGTCGTTCTCGCTCAACGAGATCGCAGGGCAACCCATGGGGCTTGCGACGCATACCGCCAGGTATGGCGTCAGAGTCGGCGGAGTAGCCTCGATCAGTCTGCGCGGACAGTCCTCCGTCCAAGTGCCGCCACATGGCCACGAGTCGACCGTGAGCGCTGGCATGACGATCCGATGGCGCTGGAGTACCTCAAAGCTCCCGGCGCCGATCTTCTCCTCGAAGAGCAGTCTGGGGAGAACTGGCCGGCGAAAGCGCTGAAGCTCTCGAAGGAACCGCCGCATCAGGCAGCTCTCGTCGCGGGAGATTCGTCGTTGCTCGAGGTGCCGTCGAGGCGCATGAACCCGTGGGCCAAGAGAAAGGGAAGCACGAGGTCTCCGTCCAGGCTGCGGTCGTAAGCGAGTTCGTTCGGGGGCGCGAACTCGGCCAGGGCGGGATGAAGGTGGTTGCGTCGGTGCAGCGCCAACTTGGCACGCCGGACCTCGCCGCGTGCGAGTGCCGACTGAAGAAAGGGCGTGGATAGTTTGTCGGCTAGATCGATTCCGTGCATCTTCACGCACGGGTAACCTGGCTCTTCGAACACGATGTCGAGCTCATGAAGGGTGGCACTGCGGGCATCTGGGATGCCATCGATGGAGAGCGCGTCGGCGCCGCGTTCGAAAAATGGCTCTCCGGTGAAGAGCGCGCGCTCGTGGAACCAAGTCGCATCGGCGAAGAGCATCCGTCCCATCAGGGCGCGATAGAATTCTCTGTCGGCTGACGTCTGCGTGTGGATCGAGAGGAGACCTTGCGGGCCGGCGACGGTGATGGCGTCGACCCTGTCGCTATCGCGGTAGGGGCGCGCGACGACGACCGAGAGTTCGCCTTTGCGTTCGTTCAGTCGCACGTTGCACGCCACGTGCTCTTTCCGATCGGCGAACCTCGCCTTGATGGCGGCTGCCAACTGCAGCCGCTTGCCCTCGGCATCATCGATGCGCTGGTCTCGGACGCGCCCCACGAAGAAGAAGTGGCGGCGTACCGCGGACAACCGGCAGCGCACATGTGCAGCTTCGAAGATGGCCCGGTGATCGAGGAAGGCTTGGATCGCCACCTCGCATGGGTTCGCACACGGCGAGTCGAGGAAGACATCGCGCTGTCTACCGATGGACAGCAGCACGGCAAGCCCATGTTCGGTCGTGAGATCTTCGATGGAGGCCAGGGCTCGTCCGAGGCGAGCCTGCTCACCGCCCGCACTGGTGGCGCCGACCGTGATGCGCACGGTCTGGAGCTGGTGCGCGTCCTTCGTGGCAACGACGCCGCCCAGCACCACCTGGCCCGTGACCCCACAGGCCTGCAGTAGCCGCTGCACCAGCGATGGGTTGGCTGCTCCAAGAGAATCGAAAAACGCGGAAGTTCCTACGTCCGTATCCGGCATCGTCAACTCCATCGACTACAGGCCCAGGCCGCGCGCTACCCATCCATGCGGTGCGTCGAGAGACACGGCCGAGTGCTAAGCACCGGGCCGTGGACAGCTCAGACCGTCCGTGGACGCAGGTTCGCCTTCGGTCCCTTGCGAGGGACCGAGCGCGCAGACCCATCACGAAATCGTTGGCTAGCTTCTGACCGCTGCTCTCGTTAACCCCAGCGGCTCGTCGGAGTTGAACCGAGCAGACGAGGTGCGGCGAGAGGACGAAGCGTAAGAGTAGAGGAAGGACGAGATGGTGCGCATGTACGGCGTGAGCACGCGTTCAGCTTGTGCAATGGTGGTGCCAGCTACAGATGGGCACCTTTCCATTATGTAGCTCTAGATCAGACGTACCGACGCGTACCAGCTGTCACTGTTACCGTCACTCCGTGTTGCGCTGTGTACCAGTGCGTCTTTCCAGGAGCTGGTGCGAGGCATCGACCTCCGCTGAGGACGATAGCATGCCTCTTGGACAAGATAGCTTGTCCCCTTTTGGCCCGGGCTTGCCTTTGCCTTATCGTGGCCACCAGCGCTCTTGCAGACCCCGCGGCGGTAGAACCGCACGCCAGCGAACGACCCCAGCCGGGGCGCCTGAAGACCTCGTACACGATGTGGAGTCTGTTCCGGAACTGCCGGAAGGCCGCATGGTGGCGCTACATCGAGAAACTGGTGCCGCTGGAGCGCGACCGCAACCTGCGGTTCGGCTCGCTCATCCATGAGTGCCTGGAACACTGGCACCGGAACACGGAACCGTTCCAGTGGAACGTGGAACAGCGGCTGGCCGCAGTGCTGTCGCACATCGATGCGTCGTGCTCCAAGCGCGCGCACGACGACGAGCAGCAACGTACGTGGCACCTCGCCACGGCCATGATGAAGGGCTACGCGGCAACGTATCCGGTCGAGGCGTTCGAGGTGGTCGCCCTGGAGATGCCGTTCGAGGGCGAGATCACCAGCCCGCGGACCGGCGCGGCGAGCCGGTCGTTCGTGATGACGGGCAAGATCGACGGGCTCGTGAAGATGGACGGGAAATACTGGGTCCTGGAACACAAGACCGCCGCGTCCATCGACGCGAGCTACCTCGAGAAGCTGTGGACCGACTTCCAGATCATCATCTACGCGCACTACGTCGAGCAGACGATGGGCATCCGCGTCGCGGGCGTGATCTACAACATCCTGACGAAGGCGAAGCTGCAGCAGAGCGCTGGCGAGACCGAGGCCGAGTACGAGGCTCGCCGTGCCGAGCTCATCGCCAAGAGCAAGAGCGGGCGCAGCTCAGCGAAGCGGCGCATGCCCGAGACGGACGACGAGTTCCAGGAACGGCTGGCCGAGAAGTTTTCTGAGCCCATGGCGTTTCACCGCGAGCTGATCTACCTCTCGCGTGAGCGCTTCGACGAGCTGCGCGGCGAGCTGTGGGAGCTGACGCAGGCGTTCCTCGACGCGCGCCGCCGCGGCGTCTGGTACCAGAACACGTCGTACTGCTTCCAGTTCGGCCGGCCATGCCCGTACTACGCGCTGTGCAGCACGGGCGGCAACCCGAACGTGCGCGACAACTTCTACCGACGCACCGATGAGGAGCACGGCCCGGCGAACGACGCCGAGTCGGTCACCACCGCGATCGACGCCGCGTAGACGCGGCGGTCGCAACCAAACCTGCGTTCGCTCCTCGCTGTGATGGTGAGGTGCGGCGCCATGGCCTCGCTGCGTGCGAGGTGAAAGTGATGCGCATGCTTCCGAAAGACAAGACGGGGCCGAAGTCCAACCTTGCTGACCTCTCGGCCCTCTTGTACGGGCCGACGAAGGCGGGCAAGAGCTCGATGCTCGCGCAGGCCGAAGATGCGCTGTTCCTCGCCACCGAGCCCGGCCTCAACCACCTCGAGGTGTACCAGACGCCGATCAACGCTTGGGAGGACATGCTAACGGCGTGCGCTGAGATCGCGTCCGGCCAGCATCCGTTCAAGACGATCGTACTCGACACGGTCGACCACGCCTATCGGCTGTGCGTCGAGTACGTGAACAAGAAGCACAAGGTCGAGCACGAGAGCGATCTCGGCTTCGGGAAGGGCTATGCGCTCATCAACAACGAGTTCTACCGGGTGCTCAACAAGTTGGCGATGCTGCCTTACGGACTCTTCCTAATCTCACACTCGCAGGAGAGGGAGATCGAGACCCGAACCGGCAAGGTGACCAAGACGGTCCCGACGCTACCCGACAAGGCGCGCAAGGCCGTTCTTGGCCTTGTCGATCTCGTGCTCTTCTGCGACCTGGAACCGACGCCCGGACCCGACGGCAAAATGACCTGGCGGCGAGTGTTGCGTACCAAGCCCACTGCGCACTACGAAGCCGGCGACCGGACGGGCAAGCTCCCGCCGACGATCGATCTCGACTACGCCAAGTTCGTTCAGGCGTTCGAGTCGGCGAAGCGCGGGAGCGCAGCCGTACCGACTACCTGACCGGATCCACGAAGAACTCCCGCAGTCGAGTCCTTCTCCGACGGAGAAGGTCTGCAGAATCCACTTGCTGCACCCCACAGAAGAAGCGATCTGTGTCGCGCTGGCGGCAGCCTGGACGGCTCGCCGCAGCGCTGACCAGGAGGATTGACGATGTCGAAGACCACCACCCTGACCAAGAGCACGACCACCAAGGCCAAGCAGGCGCGGCAGTCGCTCGCACGCGTAACCGACCAGCTTGCCGAGCTGGCCGACATGAACGTTGGGCGGCTCCGCGAGCGTCACCGCGAGCTGTTCAACGAAACGACAGGCTCCCGCAACATGGCCTACCTGCGGAAGAAGCTCGCTCACCGTATCCAGGAGTTGGCCGACGGCGGTTACTCGGAGAAGCACAAGAAGCGGGTCGAGGAGCTCGACAAGACCACGCCGGGCCGTCGGCGGTTTGGGAAGAGCGGCCCGACGCCGAAGAAGCCGAAGGCGGCGACCGAAACGAAGGCCGCGACCGAGACGAAGGCCGCGAGCGTGGGAGACGCCACGGAAGAGATGGCCGATCGCGACACGCGTCTGCCTCCTCCTGGCACGGTGCTGCGCAAGACCCACAAGGACGTCGAACACCAGGTGAAGGTCCTGGCCGTCGGCTTCGAGTACAAGGGGGAGCGCTACAAGAGCCTCTCGAAGGTTGCCAGGCTCATCACGGGCACGACCTGGAATGGCTACGGGTATTTTGCGGGTGAGCTGCGCGCCGCGGGCGGCGGGGAGGCGTAGCGATGATCGTGCTCAGCACGGACGTCCCGGTCGTGCACCTGCTCCGCTCTTGGAGTGACGCCGCCTGGCTGGCCCGGCTCTGCGGCGCGACCGACGGTCAGCGGACCTCGGACTCGCGTCGCCACGGACGTGACAACGGGGGCCAGGCGATGAACCTGTGCGAGAGGTGCCTCGCGATGAGGAACGCCGATCGGTCAACGGTAGGCGCCAGTAGAGGTGCCCTGTGAGCGGCCCGGCCTTTTTCCAGACCCGCATGGGTGTTCGGCACTACGAGCACACGATGCCTGAGTTGGTCCGCCAGCTGACTCGGTTCAACGACCTTGTCGAGCGCTTCGTTCGGCAGGTCGAACTCGATCGGGACCAGGTAGCAGCGACCGTCACGGTTGTGCCCACACCGACCACGGAAGGAGCGCCATGACGAACGGCGACGACAGGGATGGTGCTTCCTCGTCGCGTGTCAGGTGGTGCGCGATCTACATGCGGAAGGCGGCCACTTCACCGGACAAGGGCCCTGACTCCCTCGAAGCGCAACGGGAGGCCTGCCTGCAGTACATCCGCAGCCAGCCCGGCTGGGCGGCTCTGCCTATCACGTACATGGACGTAGGCTTCTCCGCCGTTGACGACGATAGACCAGCGTTCCGGCGGCTCCTGGCGGACGTAGACGCTGGCAAGGTCGATGTGGTCCTCGTTCATCGCCGGTACAGGTTGTCGCTCTCGTCCAGCCACCTGGCCGCACTCACTGAGCGGTTCGCCAAGGCGGGTACGGTCCTGGTGGTCGTGGCCGAGACCCAGAACGGGGCTCCGGAACCCGGTTCTACGACAGGGAAGTCGTCGTGATGCGCCGTTCCGCGAAGGCGGCACCACCGACGATGCCCAAGAAGCGGTGCGCGATCTACACCCGCAAGTCAACGACCGCAGGGCTCGAGCAAGAGTTCAACTCGCTCGACGCGCAGCGGGACGCGTGCGTGCAGTACATCCGCGGCCAGCCGGGCTGGGAGGTCGTGCCCGTTGCCTACGACGATGGCGGCTTCACGGGCGCCAACGTGGACCGTCCCGCCTTCCAGCGGCTGCTCGCCGACATCGAGGCCAAGCAGATCGACGTAGTGATCGTCTATAAGGTCGATCGCCTTTCGCGTTCGCTCCTCGATTTCGCCAAGGTCATGGACCAGTTCAACAGGTCGGGGGCCGCGTTCGTCAGCGTCACCCAGAATTTCTCGACGGCCGACGCGATGGGCCGGCTCACGCTGAACATGTTGATGAGCTTCGCCGAGTTTGAGCGCGAGATGATCGGCGAGCGGACGCGCGACAAGATCCAGGCCGCTCGCCGCCGAGGGCGCTGGACCGGCGGCAGGGTGCCCCTCGGGTACGACGTGGTCGAGCGCAAGCTCGTGGTCAACGACCTCGAGGCCCTCGTGGTGCGGGAGGTGTTTGCGCTCTACCAGCAACACCGATCGCTGCTTGCGGTCATGCGTCAACTGGAGGAGCGCAAGCGACGGACCAAGCGCGTGGTCGACCGCGACGGCGTGACCAAGGAGGGCGAGGCCTGGGGCAAGGACATCATCTTGCGCATCCTGCGCAATCCCATCTACGCCGGGCTCGTGCCCTGCGGCAACGAGCTCTACCCGGGCGAGCACACCGCAATCATGGAACGCGGCGTGTTCGAACGAGTCCAGCAGCTCCTCGACGAAAGGACCGAAGCCATGGACTTTGGCTCTGAAGGCCAGTCTCCTGAGCAGCGGGGCGTCTACCTCCTCAAGGGTCTCCTTTACTGCGGCTGCGGTGCGGCGATGACGCCCGCATCGACGAGGAAGGGCAAGTATCGGTACTACCGCTGCGTCAAGAAGGACAAGCGCGGCACCGACGAGTGCGACGGCAAGCCGCTGCCGGCAGCCGAGATCGAGGAGCTGGTCGCGGCGCGCGTGCGCATCGTCGCAGCCGATCCGGGACTCGTGGCGGACCTGACCACGCGCCTTCGCGGCGATGTTGAGCAGGTCCTGGGCTCGCTCAAGCTCGAGCGGGCGAAGCTCCCGGCGCAGGTCACGTCTCTCTCCGAGGAGATCTCGAAGCTTCTCGCCCAGTCGCTGTCGCTGCCGGAAACCGCTCGCCGCCTCGCCGAAGAGCGGACGCACGTGCTTGGCAACGAGCTCGCTGCCTTGGAGCGGCGCCTGACCGAGGTCGAGCGCAAGGTGGCCCAACTCGGCGACGCCGAGGTCGAGTCGGCATGGGTGGCGAAGATGTTGACCAACTTCGACCGGGTCTGGGACGCCATGACGGTCGACAACCGCGTGCGGCTGCTCCGCTCCGTCTTCGACCGCATCGTGGTCAATGCGAAGGTGGGCAAGGTGAACATGCACTTGGCCGACTGGGTCAAGGGCGCGGCCAAGGTGACAAGCAGATGACCGTGGCCCCGGACGGAGTGTCGGTGGCCGCGACGCCGCTCCCGACATGCGATCAAGCGAGCCAGCAGGTTGACCCCGCCGGCGGGATCGCAGCCGGCGGCTCGGCCGGTGATGCCGCTCGCGACAGCATGGTGAGCGTGCCGCTCTACCGAGCACGACGGGGCCATGGAGTCGGGCTGACAAGCTCGGAGCCGGCGCCCGAGCCGCCGGCGAAGCCGACAGTCCTTGCCCGGACCCTCGCGTTCGCGCACAGGTTGCAAAAGATGCTCGACGAGGGACGTGCGAAGAACAGAGCCGACTTGGCGGCGAAGCTGGGGTTCAGTCGCGCGCGCATCACGCAGATCATGAACCTGCTGTGGCTCGCGCCCGACATCCAGGAGGAGATCCTCTTCTCCGTGTCGCTGGCGGGCCGGGACGCGATCACCACGAGGGACGTGCGACTGATCGTGCGCGCGGTGGCGTGGGACGAACAGCGACGGCTGTGGCAGGCCCTTCGAAGCAGCGGCGATGCCGAGTAGTGCGCCTTGCGGCGCGGCGCGCGCCGAATGGTGCGCCTTCTCGTCTCGGTCGACCACGTATCGGTCGGTCCAGATCTCCCGGACTTACGCGCGCATCGTGCCATCAAGTCCCGCTACCTCGAAAACTTCGCTGGCGCATCTCCGTCATCTCGCTGATTTGCACCAGGACCACTTTTCGCACCTGTACAGGTCATGAACATCTACCTGATCCGCTTTTCCGATGGGACGTTCCAGAGCTCGCCGAGCGGACGCGTCACGAATCCCGAGCTGGCAGCATGCTGGCGAGTCGTCGAGGCCCAGAAGGCCTTGGAGGTCGCCGCGCGAGTGGGCGGGATGGCGGTGCTGTACCAACGCGACGAGACCCAGCGGCTCGTATCGGTCGTCATCCAATAGCTACTTGCGGTGTCGACCCTGGCATTCTCAGCCCCGGCGGGGCGCGCTTGCTCGTGATCGTTACCAGGCCGAAAACCTCGTAGGCCCAAATACGCGATAACGCCATCCATCGACTACCCCTCCGCAGCCCAGGCGACTCGTGCGCGAGGACAGGTCATTGTCCTTACAGCTGGCAAACAACTTGCAGGGCAGTCGGGGCCTTGATGACCGAGTCTTATGACCGTCCCCTGGTGGAGATGAGCCAGGCCGAGCTGGAAATGGAAATCCTGGTCCTTCACTTCGAGCTGCAGAGTCTCAGCGCTCTCGCTGAACGAGACTGGAAGATCATGTATGCGGGCAACCCGGAGAACCATCCCGAAGGGAAGCTACGCCTGCGAATGGCGCGTTCTGGATCGAGACGGCGAGAATGCCGCCGAAGACTCGCAGCTGCTGAGCAGGAGCAGAAGAAGCGCAAGTCTCTTGAACGCGCCGACTGGGCCGAGCCGACCGTCACCGACCAACATCGCCTACCAGGAACACTCAGAGCTGGTTAGCATCGCGGTGGGGATGTGCTCGAGTGGCCGAAGTGTCCCCGAAACGTCGCTGGGTGTCGCGCGGGCAGCGCTCAAACAGCACGACGCTTCGGCCTCGGAATGCCCGCGGCTCGCAGCGCCGCGGCCCATGTTCCATGAACGCGTAGCGCGCCACTCACGATGTTCCCGTGCCCGTTCTTCACGAGTGCCTCGGAACTCATCCATTGGCGCTTTCGTGCCAGTCGGCGAAGCGCGGTCCTCACGCTCTCTGCCGTCCACATAGGCGCATTGGCGGGCGTCAAGCCGGCCGCCTTCACGGCCCTCGGCCAGCCACCGTAGAACTTCTGCGCGGCCCACAGCAGCGCCGAGCCGCGCTTTTCCTGTCGGAGGACGCCGCAGGACAAGCTCGCTCCTTTCCCGTGGCGGCGACGAATCTGCTCGAGAACCCTTTCCCGGGTCCACGGCTCCCGCGAGGCTGGTACTCGCGCCAAGCGCATGGCGGCCGGCCATCCGCCCAAGTACCGCTGGGCTCCCTTGACCACGTCTCGGTGCCCTCCCTTTACGAGGTGGGATGCGCTCATGTGCAGTCCGAGCGCCGAGAGGCGGCGGATCTCGTCGATGACCGTTTCACGCGTCCAGCGCTGGTTTCCCCTGGGTATGACCTTCACACCGGCTTGCCTGCACGCGGCAAGATACGTTCCAAACAAGTAGACGCTAACCTTTGCCAGACTTCCACAGCCGTCGCGTCGCAGTGCCCTGGCATTCATCGGTTCGCCTCGAGCGTGACGGCGACGGAGTTGGGCCAGCACCTTGCTCCGGTGCCATCGCTGTCTACCTCTACCGTCCACCGCGCCGGCGAGATGGCACGCCTTCCGCCACGAGCCGGCGAATCGTGTCGCGGCGGCGACGAGGGAGGCGTAGCCGTCCTTGGAGAGCTGGCGGGGATCGAGGTCCTCGCCGAAGGCGTCCAGAAGGTAGATCTCGGCCACGACCCTCGCCAGGGTCCACGAACTCCGATTTCGACGACGAGCGGCCACCGGCCCTAAGCCATCCGGAGCCGCTTCAACGCCGTGTCCAGGTTCTCTCGTGTCACGAGGTCGAGCACGTCGAGGACGCCGTCGTCGATGCGAAAGAGCAGCCGATGGTGGATGCCGACCCGGGCCATGAGCAACGTGAACTTCATGTCCTTGCCCTGCTTCACGCGGCTCCATGCTGAGCGGTCGCCAGCCGAGAGGGAACCCACCGTCCGCATCGCCTCGGCGGCAACGTGCGCGGGAACGGCTCGAAGGGCATCCTCAGCCCGGCGGCCAACCTGCGGAATGTGGATGCCGCGCTCTACCGTGTCCACGGGCATGCCCATGCCGTCGTCGTCCTTCTCGCCGTTCAGCGTCGCCGTCGGCGAGGGTCGGGTCTCGTCAGTGGCGCGTGCATTGCCCGTGGTGGCCAGCTTGCGGCGGAGGTCCCGGCGCTCCTCGTTGCCCTCGTTGATGAGAGCCTTGAGCTCGCTCACCTTGAGTTGCAACCGGCGTACCGCTGCCGTCTCCTCTGCTGTCGGCGGCGAGGCCGCCGCGACCGCGGCCTCTACGGCGCCCCTCTCTTGGCGCTCGAGCTGTTGCTCGAGCTGGGTCGTGCGGGTTGATGCCTCACGTAGCGCCGCCTGCAATGCAGCCACCTCTTCAGCCCGCCTGCTGCTGTCGTCGTCGTCGCTATCGCTATTGGCGGCATCCACCATGCGCGGGCTCGTCGCCACGTGGCCCTTGCTGCTGGCGGTGCGGGGGAGCGGGGCGCTAGCAACCGGCGTCGTGCTGCCGCGCTGGCGCTGGGTGTCGGCCGCATCAGGCTCCTGGTCGCGGGCAAGCACCGCCCATGTCTCCCAGGCTGGATCGCCGGGCGGCAGGTTCAGTCGATCGCGTGCCTTCTCGATGTCGCGGACCAGCACCGTGGAGTCGAGCCAACGTTCCGCACTGAGACAGCCGCGCCCGACCAGGATTCCGAGCGCTGGATCGCTGTGCAGCAGCGCATAGGCCAGCGCGATATCGCTATCATCATCGCGATTAACTTGCCCTACCGCAATGCTCGCTGCCCGCCGCAGCTGTGCGAGCGCGTCGGGGCGTTCCTCCGCCAGGGCGAGCGCCAGCTCGACGGATACGAAGGCTGCCTTGTCGACGACCTTGCTGGCGTGGTGGCGCACGAGGTCCCACTCACCGTAGGACATCAACGAGTTAATCAGCTCACCACGGAAGTCGTCGGCGTCCCCGTCCTCGCACTGCTCGTGCACCGCAAGCACATCAAGGGCGCGCTCGCCCAGGTCCCATCGACTCCGGGCGATGAACTGCCGATACGTCACTACGAGCGGCGGCAGCTTGAGTTGGGCGAGGTTGACGAGAGCCAGATCACGCAGTGATAGCGAATGGATGGTCTCAACAGTCATGGTATCCGCCGCCTGAACCAGATACTCGTCCCATGACAGGCCTGAGATTGGCGACTGCGAAAACGAGGACGCCTCCTTGTCCTGACAGCAGCGCTTGTACTTTCGCCCGCTCCCGCATGGGCACAGGTCGTTGCGGCCGGGCTTGGCCGTAGCGCGGACCGTGAGGCGTGGAGTTATCCGCGGACGGTTCTCGGGCGACGAGATCAGCTTGGCAAGCTCTCGCGGCGATTCGGCGATGGCCCGGTCCAGGTCACCTGTGACGGCCTGAACGACCTCATGAGCAACCAGCCCGGCCGGTAGCAGGTCCCTCCCGACGCTGGTGACGTTGTCGTCCTTCAACTCGTCGACGAGCTTCGCCACGAGTGTCATGGCGCGGACGCCCAGCTGCCTGCGCAAGAGCCGCCGAATCGGCCACGCCATCTGGGCACGGAGCACGTCGGCATTGCCGAGCCGCCAGCTCACGTAGAGCAGGATCGCTGCCAGGTCGCAGCCAACCTCACCCGGCGGCAATCTGTCGTGCACGACAACGTCGAGCAGCACTTGCGACCTCGCTCCGGTGCTGGCGTTGATGAGCGCGAGCAGGGCGCCAACGTGATAGACGCCCGGGATGATCTGAGCAACGACCGTGCTCGGCAGCAGCTCGCCGGCGAAAGCACGCGCCAGCGCCAGCAGGGTGGCCTGGTCGTAGTCGGCGCGTTGCACCGCGGCCGAGATGGCATCGAGTGAGGGCGCGCCAGCGGCGGCGACCGCGTCGATGCGGCTGAGGAACGTGTTCTCGGTCGGTGCAGATCCGTTCGTGGTCATGGACAACGACGGCAGTCTACTTCACGAGCGGAACGTTCCCGAAGTGTTACGTCTTGGCCGAAGTGGCTGGATCTGAGGGGCGCCGTGTCGCAGGCCTTCCGCGAGGCGCGGGTGCGGACAGTGGCGCCATGCAGTCAGGGGCAAGTGTCATATATGGTCTTTCCTGCGCAGCCATGATATGCGGACTACATGTCGACCACTGATAGCGCTTTAGAAGCCCTTATCCGCAGCTTCGCCGCTCAGCTTCAGGACCTGGTTCGCAGCCAGCTTTCAGCCGACGTCACTTCAGCCGTCCAGGGTGCTATTGGAGGCAAGCAGGCGCCGCGCGGGCGGGCTGTCGCCAGCCAGAACGGCCTGACCGCCCGTCCTGTGAAGCGTGGGGCTGGTGGCAAGCGAACGCCCGAGCAGATCGACAAGCTGGCCATCCAACTCCTGGCCCACATCGAGAAGAACCCCGAGCAACGCTCGGAGCAGATCGCCGCGGCGAACAAGCTCACGACCGGCGAACTCGTGCTGCCGATCAGGAAGCTGCTAGCCGACAGGAAGATCAAGGCGAAGGGCAAGGCGCGGGGCACAATGTACACGGCGGTGAAGTAGCCCCGGGGATAACGTCGCCCGCGAGCAAGGTCGACACAGATGGCTTCGCCACACCTTCGACGCGCGCTCAGGCTCTACCGCGAGATCGACACGAAGCTCGAGCCCGAAGCAGCCCGGATCGGCGCCACGTGCACCAAGGGGTGCGCCGCCTGCTGTTACCTTCTGGTCGGCGTGACGTACGCCGAAGCGCGCGTCATCGCCCAGCACGTCACCGCCAGCATGCCGCGGGAGAAGGTCCGTGACCTGAGGAGCCGCCTCGTGGAAGCCACCGGTCGCCTCGACGGCGTTCGCAGTCGCGACGACTACCTGCTTCGTCAGGCGCCGTGCGTGTTCCTCCGCACCGGCGATGACCCCTGGTCGGGGACATGTACCATCTACGCGGCTCGGCCCCTCGCGTGTCGGCTCCACCTGGTGGTGAGCCCGCCTGAACACTGCGCGCCCGATGCCGTCCGCGATGTGGCGATGCTGGACACGCGCTTCGTGCACGTCCACGCCAGCGTTCTCCTCGCCGACCACGGTGACGAGCGGGCCACCAAGTACGGACCGTTGGCGCCGCTCACAGTCCTTGCCCTTGACCAGGTGATCGAAGGCGTGGTGCCGAGTCTGCTTGAGCTCGAGAGCTGGGAGCGAAGGATGGAGCGCTGGAGCCCACTGGCGAGATCCAGACCAGCAGGGCGCGCGCCCGCGCCCTCGACGTGACTTTCTACGACGGTTTCGGGCGAGTGAAGAGGACGAACATCCCCAGAATCACATCGCCGACGGCCCAGATTCCGATGATGATGCCTGCGCCAATTGCCGTCCCGACTGCCGCTCCAGCTCACCCAGCCTCAGTTGCCGCCTGAACAGAACTGTGCGCCGCTGCGTTCACGCCGCCTATGAGCCAGACCAGCATCAATGCGTTGAATGCGATAAAAGACCACTTGAAGGTCTTGCCGAAGAATCCGCGCTTCGGCTTGTTGATGACGTGCCCGCATTTCATGCACTTGTGAGCGGTCGAACTCACTTCTGATTTGCACTCGGGACAGCTAATCAGCGCCATATGCTCCTCTCCATTTCGTCGAGACCGGGTCTCTATGATCCATCGCCGTCGGTCATTTGATTGGAAATCCGCGCCCACTTTCGTGTGGAAGTGGGGAGAACGTCAACTAGGGAGCGGGGCCTGTGATGGGTACCCAGGCAGTCAACTGGCCCAATTTGGTTGCGATGTGGATGCGTGTGCTGCCATCGCGCTCTTCGAGGACGATGACGTGCCCGCCGACGACAAACTGGCCGATGTTGTTTCTGCCGGGCTGATCGAAGATCTGGGTCCCGCCCGGCACGTCGATCTTGGTCTTGTGGCTGCCTATCGTGGCCACCACGTTGCCGAGAAGGCCTGGTAGCTCCTTCGTGACCTGCGCTTCGGGGAACCAGCCATGGACGCTGGCGTAGCCATCAGTCCACCAGACGAGAATGTGCTTCTTCTCAACGATTCCTTCTCCAGCAAGTGCCCACCCATCGCGTCCAGCCGTCTTCGGGCGCTTGATGGTGACGATCGGCTTGCCGCCTGGGGTATAACGCAGCGTGGTCGTCTCAGGCGTGACGGAGACGGACTGCAGAGCCTTCGGGCCAGTCTGGCTCTTCTCGAAGAACGTCCCGAGCGAGTCATCGGGAATCCAACCGTCGGCTCGAAACCAAGCGCTCTCGTAGCGGACCCGCGCCAGAGAGCCAGAACGCTTCATCACGACCACCTCTGCACCAGGAAGAAGCCGCAGACCAAGCGCGTCCACCCCAGGTGGCTCCGACGCCGCCTTCTCAGTTGGCGCCATGAACGTCTCCTTGGTTACCACCAAAAGGAGGTCAGTCGTTCGCACCCAACCCGTCACGAGAGGCTCCTCAGACAACTGCACCGGCGTGAACTCCTGCTCTCGCGGATCGCTCGCATCTCGCACGAGCACAGGAAGAACAGATGATGCCGGCGAATGGTCGAGGGAAAGGGCGGCGCCGCCAGGCGCGGATTTCACGAGTGCGGGCGCACAACGGACGCGGTACTTGCTCATCATCAGTTCTGGAGACGGGGACGCAGCTCGAGCGACGCCTGCGAGCAACAGAGACAACACGACGCCGACTGCAATGCTTGGCCTAGACATAGTGCTGCACGGTATCAGAATCCTCAGCCATGCCATGCCACTTTGCGCTGCACCGGGGCGCTGTTCGCGTGGAAGCGCAGATGATTGGATAGCAGGTGGATAGGCTCTCCACCGGACCCGTGATATGCGAACTGCATGCCTTCCAGGGACAAGGTCGATCAGCTCATCCAGAACTTCGCCGAGCAGCTCCGGGCTGTCATCCGCGACCAGCTCTCCTTCGAGGTCACCGCCGCTGCGCAGCCAGCCCTGGGCGGCGTCCAGGCCAAGCCGCAGAGCGCCAAGGTCAACGGTGCGGTCTGTCAGCGCGCAGGCACCAAGCGCGGCGCCGGGGGCAAGCGGTCACCCGCTTGCCGGTAGGAGCCTCAGTTCCCTGAGCCTGCCAGGCAAACAGAGAGCAGCCATGTCCGTTCGGCTCGCTCCAATACGAGGACCTCTCCGCCAGACCATGTTGGCGAGCTGCCGGACTCGAGCTGCGCGGCCAAGTTGGCGTAGCTCGGATGCTGCATCGAGTATGTCGCCCAGCCGATGTCGCCACCCGTCAGGAGCAGCCGGTCCTTGCTGGCTTCCGCGATCCATTGCTCGCCATGGACGTTCTCGAAGTAGGACCGCAGACCGTTCTGCGGCTCCCTGAGCCAAGCCGGTGGTTCTCCACAGGAAGCCGTGTGCTGGTTCGACGCCGCGAAGATGGGATCGGTGCTGTTCATCGTTGTCCCCATGCTGTGCCTGACGAGCGAGGATCGTGATGGCCTCGGGGAAGGATACGTCGTAGCCCGTGGTGCGCTGGCAGGAGGAGCTCCTCTACTTGTACCCGCCCCGCCGGTGCCAGCTGCGCCGCGCCAAGGCGCGGACGAGGCTATCACAGCGCGGGATGAAAGCACGATGTCCTCGTCTGTCGCGATGCTGGCCGCGACCCTGGGCCCGAGCTGCGGCCTTGCCCCACTGACAAGCAGGCCGGCTCGCGCTAGCGTCGCACACATGCCCATCACATTCGCCGTGGATGACGTCGTCGCCGCCGACACGCCACGCGCCTTACTCTCGCTCAGCGAAAGACTGGGCGCGCACCAAGCCCTCGCTACGCCCGTGCACAAGGTCATCGAGGCGCCCGGAGTGCATCCGCTGCTCGCGGCGGTGCATGTGGCGTTCGCGGAGCATCGGCCACTCGTGTTGTCGCCCGACACGATCTGGCTGACCATCGCGCAGGGCGTAGCGCTGCACGTGCGTCTGAACGCTGAGCGGCTGCGGTCGCGCTTGGTCCAGCACGAGGGCGCGAAGAAGCTGACCGTCGAGCTGAACCGTGTCCCGCAAGGCGCCGAGGACTGGGCCCACGTTGCCGGCGCGTTCAGGTCCGCGCTCGCGGATCTGGTTGGCGCTGGGCGCGCGCGTCTGTTCGGCTGCACCTTCTCGACCACGACGCCGGAGGCCGCCGTGGCCGGCGACATCGTGCTCATGGACGTCTTTTCGCCCTACTGCGACTACCAGGTCGACTGCGTGTGCGGGATTCCCTCGATCACGCTGACTGGCACGCCCGCCGACTGGCGTGCGATCCGGCAGCGCATCGACGTCATCGACGAGCTGGAACTGAGCTTCTGGACGTCGTCGTTACGGCCGATCGCGGATCAGCTCCATGCCACCGCCGAGGGCAGGCCCGACGTAGCGTTCTGGCGGAACATCTATAAGCCCGAGGAGGCTTACGGCTGGGATCGCATCACTGGGTGGATTGCGCGGCTCTTTCCGTATCTCAAGAACGCCGGGCGCTACGACCAGGTCAACCGCCTCCTCGAGTACGACATCGGCAACGTTCCAACCAAGATCGGCAAATGGGAGGAGTCGGCCGGCATCATCGCCGGAGACGCACCCCTCGGGACCTCCCAGGTGCATGTCACCCTGGTCGACCATGGCGCCGGCGGCGGCGACCGCGACGTGATCCTTGAGGGTGGCCTACTCGGGGTCACGCAGGACGAAGACGGACGGCTCGAGCCAGTGGCCGGTTGGCTGGCGCGCCCGGCATCGGCGAGTATCGCGGCCGTCCTCGTGCGTATCGAGGCGTCCCATCGCGTCGAGTCAGTGCGGCCAGCCATCCTGGCTTTCCGCGACGGTCTGATCGGACCGGCGGACATCGTCACGCTTTTCCGGCAGGTGCACGAGGCGACGCTCTTCGCGGACCCCATGGCCTGGCACCTACGTCCCTACGCCGCGCATGAGCAGATCAAGGTGCCGACCGCGCTCGGCCAGACCTTCGACGTGGCGCGCGTGCTCGACCTTCCAGACGGCAGCTGCGTGGCCATGGCGAGAGGGCAAGCGGGGGGGACGTCGTGGGTACGGCTGCGGCTCGGC
>Ga0209515_10002173_pt1 | contig 30703 bp, 34 predicted proteins | sample Subgroupgradi54m_FD_187454 | JGI IMG/M metagenome (GOLD analysis project Ga0209515, IMG submission 187454) | Subsurface groundwater microbial communities from S. Glens Falls, New York, USA - GMW60B uncontaminated upgradient, 5.4 m (SPAdes)... ... | reverse complement strand
AAAAGCTGCAACAGATGCCAGCTGATGCTCTCTCCTTCGCGATCTTCGTCCGTTGCCAGATACACGTCCTCGGCCGTTTTGAGTGCCGCCTTGAGTTCGCTCATGATCTTGGCTTTCTTTTTTGGCACAACATACAAGGGCGTAAAATCATGCTCCACATCCACACCCAAGTTGGCCCACTTGGCGTCCTTAAATGCCGCGGGGATCTCGGTCGAAGAATCCGGAAGGTCGCGGACATGACCCATAGAGGCGATGACCGTATAGTCAGCGCCTAAAAATTTTCGGATGGTTTTGGCTTTGGTGGGAGACTCAACAATGACGAGATGCATAATGGTCTACGAAATTACGAATGGATCATACGAAAATACGAATAGACGAACGATGTGGCGAGGGGAATGTGAGAGGTTATAGCATTATGGATTGAGATTGTCACGTACATGACATTGACAGGAATTATTTTATCTGATAAAGAATGAGCACGAATTGAGGAGAGGAGGATGTAAAGATGGGAAGAAACAATCCGGTGGAACGCCTTGAGAGTTGGCTGCGTCAACTACGTGAGCAGGTCGAGCGGGGCAAGGTCGTCGGCGATGAGTTGCATCGCGTCGTGCGCCTGCTGCGAGTGGTCGTGAGTCAAGGAGTTGATGCTGTGGCGCTGAATCTTGGCGAGATCGGCATTGAGGTCGTGACGGAAAACGGTCCACTGCAGGGTGACGAGGAAGAGCTCCAGCGTCTCCTTGGACACCTCTCGGGCTTCGTCAGGAACCGCGTGCGTTATGCCCTCGCAGGAGCTGGTGGAAGTTCCGTCCCCATCAAGACTTTGCCGCAGCTAGTTCTGTATCCGGAACAGGAGTTCTGGGGGCGTCATGGATTTGGGAGAAAGGGGTTTCAGGCGCTGCGTCTGGAGTTGGCTCGTTTCGGTCTTCACGTCGGTATGACCCACGAAGAAGTGAGGAAGCGCTTTCCCACAAAATAGCGCGGCTCCTTGGTTGTAACTCGTTCATCGCATCGGCCTCGACCGGTGCGTTTTTTATTTCCGACGTACATCACGTTCCTCCTCTCTGATGGTAAAGCCGATGGTTGAAGCGAGCGTTTCCTCCTCCATCAACAACTGTCGGATCGCATCAAAAACCACCTTGAACTGTTTATCATATCGTTGTTCCAGCGCTTCCAATTTGAGTTTGAGCTCGCTGTTTTGGGCGATCATCTCTCGCAATTTGGTAAACGTGCGCATGATTTGGATGTTCACGAGAATGGCGCGTTCGCTTTTTAAGATACTCGATAACATGGCTACTCCGTTTTCCGTGAAGGCATAAGGGGCACGTCTGATACCAATCCTGTCTTTTTTGGAGGTCACAAATTGTGACCTCCAAATCTGAAACTCTTCTCTATTAAGCTGGAACATAAAGTCTCCAGGAAAACGTTTGCTATTGCGCCTTACTGCTTGGTTTAAGCTTTTCGTTTTGACTTGATAAAGCGAGGCAAGATCTCGGTCGATCATGATTCTCTGACCTCGAATGAGTAAAATTTTATTTTCGACAATTTCACTCGGGACTGTTAGTTGATGGCCATTATACATAGGGTTTAGCACTTGAGGTCACAAATTGTGACCTCAAGATTTATCTGCCCTTCACCCACATCTGTCCCCCAATAGGTTTGGCCAGTCCCTTTAATTCTAAAAGCGCGAGCTTTCCCGAGATAGTGGCAGAGCTAGCTTCCATGAGTCGTCCTAACTCATCCACGTGTTGCGGTTCGGTGAGAAAAGTTAAGATTTGTTCTTCGATAGGATCAAGCGGGAGTAAAGTACGTGCTTGGGCCATGAGTTCCGGGCGATCGAGAGACAGAGCTTCCAGTACATCTGCGGCACGCGTGCAGACCTTGGCGCCGAGCTTCAACAGTTGATTGGTGCCGCTGGAGGTTTCGCTCCAGATGGGACCGGGTACAGCCAACACCTCGCGATTTTCTTCTAGCGCGAGCTTGGCCGTAATCATGGAGCCGCTTTCCGGCGCGCCCTCGATCACGAGCGTCGCCGAAGCGAGAGAGGCGATCAGGCGATTGCGCATGGGAAAATGTTCTTTGCGATTTTCCGCGCCGGGCGGAAATTCAGAAAGGATGGCGCCGCCGCCCGCAAGAATTTTTTGTGCCAAAGGAAAATTTTCTCGCGGATAAATCGCCTCATCATCCACGCCTCCACCAAGAATCGCGACTGTGTAACCGCCTGCGTCAAGAACGGCTCGATGAACCAGAGCGTCAATGCCCAAAGCAAGACCGGAAACGATCAGCAATCCGCTGCGCGCAAGATCAGGCACGAGGAGATCCACGCAGCGTTTTCCGTACTGCGTAAAACGACGTGTGCCGACAATGGCAATGGCCGGGACATCGCGCAGCGTCCCACGCACGAACAAAATTTCCGGGGGATCAGACGAATGTTTGAATGCCAACGGAAATTCCGGATCATCCTTAAAAAGGACAAGGATATTTTCTCGGCCGATATTTTCGATAAGTACGCCCGGCTCCACCTTTGCTCTCCAAGAAATAAAGCGAGTCGCCGCTTTTTCCGTCACGCCAACAGATGTCAGCTGCGACAAAGAAGCGAGCCAAGCCGCCTGTGGATCTAGAAAAGCAGCCCAGAGCTTGCGCAGCGTACGGCTGCCAAATCCAGGGAACGACGCCAAACAGAGGCGGGAGATGCGATCGGGGGACCATGGCATAGGCGCAACTAGTAATTAGTAACTCGTAATTAGTTATGAGCCGTTCTGGTTTTTGCCATTGACCGCCATTGATCTGATCAGTCCATTAATCAGTCGTGCAAGGTTTTCCGTATCAACGAAGAAGGCATTGAATTCAGCTTGAGAAAGGAAATTTAAATCTTTTGAGAGAAGCAGGTGGTTTTGTACTTCAAAGAGAGATCCGCGAGCTTGATAATAGAATTTGTTTTTATCCTTAAAGTGATACCTTCCAAATCCCTCGGCGATATTTGCTCCTACTGAACTTGCAGCTCTTCGTGCTTGATCAATGAGACCGAAGATTTCGGTTTTGGGGAACTTTTTTGTCACTCGATAAATTTCAACCGTAAGGCCATGAGCCCTTTTCCAAGCATCCAGATCACAATAGTTTTGAACTTTGTCCATAGTTAAATATACCTCCCCCGAGGTTTGTAGTGCCCTCCTAGTTACTAATTACTAGTTACGCCACTCCCCCTATACCCCGTTCCATTTATTCATGGCCTTGTCAAGACCTTCTGTAATCCATGTTTTTAAGGCGGAAGTCGCGCTGTGGATCATTTTTTCGACCGCATCTTTTTCATCCACAGGGAATTTTTGAAGTACGAAGTCTTCTTTTTGCATGGGGGCTATGGGTCGGCCGATACCGAGCCGAAGGCGGGGGACGTCAGTCGTGCCAAGCTTCTCTTGTATTGAGGCTACGCCATTGTGTCCGGCGTCTCCGGCTTTTTTGGCGAAAACCATCTCACCAACAGCAAAATCCATATCATCATGAACGATCAGAATATCGGAGAAATCAACTTTATAAAACTGTTTGAGCGCGATGATGGTGCGACCCGATTCGTTCATGAAGGTGAGGGGATGGATGAAAAGAACTTTTTCTCCTTCAATCATCGCTTCCGCGACCTCGGCCTGAAAATCTTTTTTCGTTTTAAACGAATGTCTAATGTCTAATGACGAATGACTGATTACGGTCGCGGTTACCACATCCCACCCGATGTTATGTCGAGTGTGTTCATACTCTTTTCCCGGATTGCCCAGGCCGATAATGAGTTTCATATGAAGCATTAAAGCATGAAAGCGGATAAAAATAAATAAGGAACGATCTCAGTTCTCATCTCAGTTCTGCCCAAGAGAACGAAGAAAGAATTTGTCACCGTATGCGCGTTTTTCAGAAAAATTTTCGTTTTTGTGATCCCGAGAATCGTGGATGCCTGCTTCTATAAATTGGCGATAGTCTTCCTCGTGTTTTTGTAAATGGCCAATCATGTGCAATGTGGAATGTTGTTCGATGAGGGGATCGATTTTTTCAGCAACATGGTGATGATAACTGCTCCATGGGTAGTTTATTGGATGATCCGCAAGTCGCGCGCGTACAGGATTCAGCTCTATATAGCGAGCACAGCGTAGAAAGTAAGTATCTTCCTGAATAGGAATCGAATGAAATCTGGATTGCCAAACATGCCCGACAGAATGATATTTTTTATTAAAAAATTTCGTGTAAGCAAGCGTGATGCCCTGCATCCATTTAGACAGGGTACCGTCTCTTGATGGTTCGGTAAGGAGATGAACGTGATTTGGCATCAAAATATAATGATAGGTATGCATTTCATATTTTTGCTTATAACGGCGGAGGAGTTGCAGATAGTATTCAAAATCTTCGACATCCTTAAATACGGTCTGTCGAGCGTTTCCTCGGTTGATTATGTGAAAAACGACATTGGCCGCTTGAATACGTAAAGGCTCACTCATCTAATACCTCGTTCCATCTTATTCCAACCTTGTCAATATGTGGATAACCAGAACTGAGACGAGAACTGAGATCAATATCTCCTTCCACCGTGTTTTTGTCGACGGCGGGTTTGGTTGACGAGGGGTTTCTTTTCGTGGATTTTGCCGACGGCGGCTTCCATGCCGGGTCCTTGTTGATTCTTCTTGTGGCCGATTTTAGACATGGGCAGATGGCGGATTTTTACGAGGATCGGTGTGCCGATAAATCCGAATTTTTCGCGTAAACGTTTTTCAAAAAATTTGAGCCAGCTTGGATGCACATTGTCTTTTTCCCCGTGAACCGTTACGAGAAATGTCGGAGGGGCGTGACCGATTTGAGCCACATCGTAAATGCGAGGGGATTTTGGTCCGTAACTTGCCAGAGGTTTTTTGCTTTTTATGCAGGCTTTAAGTACGCGATTGACGGCGTTGTAATCAATATGGCGATGGCGCTCATCTTGAACTTTCAACGCGAGGTCGAGGATGGCCTTGGTACGTTGTCGTTCGAGTGCGCTGACAAAAATCAGCGGCGCCCAATTCAAAAATGGAAACAACTGACGAATGCCCTCCTCAAATCTGTTGGTCGTAGTTGTTCGCTTGTTTTCTACTAGATCCCACTTGTTGGCTACCAGTATCAATCCCTTGCTCGTTTCCTCAAGGAGTCCTGCCAGGTGACGATCTTGGGAGGTTGGATCTTGCGTCGCATCAAAAACCAGACATCCGACATCCGATGCCGCCATGGCTCGTTCGTTTTGTGCGATGCCGGCTTCCTCAAGTTTGGTTTTGATCTTGGCGCGATGACGCATCCCCGCCGTATCCACAAGCACCAGTTCCCGTTCTTTATAGGTGAACCGCGTATCTTGAGGTTCGCGGGTGGTGTGAGGAACGGCGGAAACAATGACACGCTCTTCTCCTAAAATGGCGTTGACGAGCGAGGACTTGCCGACGTTCGGTCGGCCGATGAGGGCGATGCGCAGAGGTTGTGTTTCATGAAATGGAATGGCGGGATGGCCCAGGCGTTCGAGCTCTAACAAGATCTCATCTAAAATATCACCCACGCCTAAACTGGTGGCCGCGCTCAACGATCGAGGCTCTCCCAAATCCAAACGATAAAATTCAGGTTGATTGGCAAGAGACATCTGTCCGGCCTTGTCCGTTTTATTCGCCACGAGCCAAATATGTTTGTTCCATGGTTTGATGTGATGGGCGAGCTCGTGATCTTGAGGCAAAATTCCGGCTTGAGTATCTACCACAAAAAGGACGATGTCCGCTTCTTGGATGGCTCGCTTGGCTTGATCGCGAATGCCCAGACCGATTTCGTCATCCGGAGTATCCATGCCGCCGGTGTCTACGACATCAAAAACCAAACCTTTCCAGAGAACAGGGCCGTAATTTCTGTCGCGCGTGGTGTGAGCTTCGGAACTTACCAATGCTTGTCCACTTTCGGTTAAGCGGTTCCACAGGAGAGATTTTCCCACGTTGGTGCGTCCAACGAGAGCAACGAGGGGGCGCGTTTTTTGATCAGACATAAGATTTACGAAAGCGCGAAATTTTACGAAAATACGAAATAGTTATGATTCTTTTTTCTTTTTTCTTTTTTCTATTTTCACTCTCTCCCAAGCGGCACACTAGCTTCTCCTAAAATGATCAAAAAGTCAACTCCGGCGGTGGGAGGATGTTCGGTGGTAAAGGTATTGGTATAGGTCACGTCGGCTCCCAGCAGATGTCGCAGTTTTGCCAAGGCGCTCATTTTTTTCCCTCCGGTCAGATCAAAAATAGTCGTTCGTTCCTCGGTGCGGTGCAGGGCATTGCCGAACGCCACCACCTCGTAGCCGATCTTGTCGAGCTTGGCGGCGATTTGAGAGGCAAAGCCCGTTCGTGAGGTCCCGTTGCGTATTTCAAGTTTGATCGTTTCCATCGGTGGAGTTTTTGGGACGTTTGATTCTTGTTTTGCAAAAGGATTTTGTGCCAGTTCACGGATCTCCGACCAATCGGGTTTTCGCGGAAACAGCATATAGGACCCGCCAACATTTGCGGCCACCAACGGACCATTCGGATCATCATTCAAGACTTGGGTTACCGCACGGTCAGAGGAAAATCGACTCAAGAGGGGGGCGAGTTTAAGAATATTCCAGGGGGTAAGATCGGTTTGCAGGTGATTGGCAATGACGGTATAGAGGGCGGATAATTTGCGCGGGTCAGCCAGCGTCCCCACAGACAATAATTTTTCACGCACCGCCAGGAGGATTATTTGCTGACGCTGGCTTCTGGCAAAATCCGAACCCTCTCCATTGTTGCCGTGACGTGATCGAGCAAAGGTGAGGGCCGTTCCTCCATCCATGTGTTGCGTCCCTTTCTTGAAAGACACGACGATGACGGTGCTGGTATTGTCTCCCAAAGGAAAATCAGAATCGGTAAAGGATCGTTCCACGTTCACATCGATCCCGTCGATTGCGTCAATGAACGCCGCAAAGCCGCGAAAATCAATTCGCGCCACATGGTCGATGCGCACATCCAAGAGTTTGCCGATGGCTTCGGCCGTGCGTTTTGCTCCCTCGCCGGGATACGCTTCTTCCGCATAAGCGTTGACCGCATTGATTTTTTCAAACCGTCCGCCCCCAAGCGGATAGGCCAGGTCACGCGGAATGGAGAGCATCGCTACTTTTTTATTCTGCAAATCCACTGAAGCGAGCAGGATGGTGTCGGTGAGTTCTGCGCCATCGTGGCCTTCTCCTCCGATGCCGAGCAGAAGAATGTTGAGCCGATGGTCAGGCGTATTGGTGAGTGTGTCATCATCTCCGGCGCCAAAAACGCCGTGACGAATATCGGATATGACAGGCCAGTCAACGATTTCTTGCAAAACACTTGTTCCCTTGGCCGCCGCTTGATAGGAGGCGTGGGCGCCTAAAGCGGCAATGCCGGACACACATATAGTAAAAATCGACGCCAGAATGATGGTGCGGCGGTGGAACGCGTCAGGATGGTCGTGCGTCAAAAAATTGACGGCCAAACGAGGATGTTTTTTAAACATGGTCAAAAATGATTGTAGCAGCGGCCGAGCGTATGGGCAATGCTCCATGCTCCATGTTCTATGCTCCATGCTTTTATGCTATTCTGTTTTGTATGCGAGGTCGCTTGTGGTTTTTGTGGAACAAGCTCACGAGAGAGTTTGGTTTTTGGAATCTGTCTTCGCGGCATTTTGTTTGGTTTAGTACTCTTGTTGTTTTAGCAGCGACGTTCACTTTTTTTGTTCCTAGCAAGGTTTCTGCAGCTGATCCTCATTTGGAGGAGAAAAACGTAGCTATCCGTCAGGCCTGCGCCAACTTGATTAGTCAAAGTCCATCTCCGCTCCAAGTGGAGGATTGTTTTAACCCTATTTCTAAGGCATGTACCTCTATAGAAAAAAAGACGGATTTTGATCAATGCGTGGCGACTGAACAGAGCAAGCTTTTACAGGCCATCAAGAGCGGTAACCATCCAGAGTCATGCGCAAACGCCGCTTTTTTTACCGGAACAAATTTCAAGTGCATGAGCTTGGACTTGCTTTCCTACGTTTTAGGAGGAATTGTGAAGGCCTTGGGCAAAGTGTTAACTTTCTTGATCGAAATATTTTTGGGTTTCGCCCAGTACAACGGTTTTTCTGACGCGCCACCCGTGCGCATGGGCTGGAAGTTGGTTCGCGATCTGGTCAACATGTTTTTTATTGTGATTCTGCTTGTGTCCGCCTTTGCGACGATCATCGGATATGGGGGAGAGGACTTTCATGCTGCGCATGTGTTGCCAAAGCTTCTGCTTATGGCTGTGCTCATCAATTTTTCCAAAACGCTCATTCAACTGCTCATCGATTTCTCTCAAGTCATCATGCTTACGTTCGTTAATGCCTTTCAAACAGGAGCGTCCGCTCAATTGGTCGATGCATTTGGACTCACTACGGTTGGTAAGGAAGCGGTAGGAGGAGGGGTGGCGGATTTCATGAATTTTATTGTCTCTTATTTATTGGGGATTGTGGTGCTCATTGTATCCATTGGGGTCATGGTGATTTTGATCGGTTACATTATCGGACGCATTGTCGGCTTGTGGATGGCTTTGATTTTTTCCCCGCTGGCTCTTTTTGCCACGGCCATTCCGAGTAAATTACAGAAGGGGATGGGCAATTTGACTACCAAGTATTGGGGCGATCTGACCGGGATGTTGACCGGCGGTCCCATTATCGCGTTTTATTTATGGTTGACTATCGCCATTTTGCAGAGCGCTTCTGCCGGGGGAGAGCAGTTGAGTAAGAGTCTCAAATTATATAATCCGGTTGCGGCCGTGGATCAAAACGGATTTTTTACGCAACTGGGTCAGTCTGGCTCGATTGCAAAATTCATCATCGCCATCACTTTGCTTATGATGGCCATGAAGCAGGCGGTTGAGTCAGCCGGAGCCGTCTCAAGCAGCATGGGAGAATTCGCGCAAAAAGTTCAGGGGTATACAAGGAGCGCCGCCGGTACGGCATTGGCACCGATTCGTTTTGCCGCGGCCTCACCATTTTTAGCGGCACGCACCGGATTGCGCGGGGTGAGGGCGGGAGCTGCGGCGATTGAACGGCGCGCTGATTTGAGGGGAAAAGTGGGGCGGCTCGGTCAGGCCACGGTTGGTCGCATGCCGGGTTTGCGTGGAGTGTTGCGACAACCTTTAGCGGCAGCCGTGACGGTCGGTAAGGTAGAGCGGGAAAAAGAGATCGCGGACACGCTGGCAGGTTCTGCAAAAATGTCTTATCAACAAAAGCGAGATTTTGCACAATCTATTCCAACAGGCTTTGGATCTTCAAAAGCAGAAAAAGAGGCATATGCGCAGATGATGCAGGAGCTTGGATCCGAAGACAGTCAGTTTAAGGAGACAAAGAGTCGCGCTCAAAAATACGAAGAGGCTTTGATTACAGCGAATCCGACTATGGATCGCGGTGAGGCTAAGCGCAGAGCCACTTCGCGTGCCATGAACGAAGTGACGCAAGAAGCTCAACAGCACACTGGGGAAGCTCGTCGTGTGTATACGGATCTGAAGATGCCGGATAAGACGGCTGAGTTGGATAAGGTAGTAGAAAAGAATCCAGATTTGGCTGCCGATGATGCTGCCTTCAATCGCATGATGGGAAGCGTTCGAGGAGATGAAGAAAAAGAAAAAGCGCTGTCCGCTGATGCAATTTCTCGTGCTCGTGTATTGTTGGGTTTGGTGTCTCCAGCGAATATGCGGAGAAATGGCGCGGGACAAATTACGGATATTGATATTCAAGGTTTGGTGGCGCGACATGAGGGTAAGCCATTGGCTCAAAATTTACAGGCATTAAAAGAGTTTGTGCAGGCTTCTGGAGGAGTTGATGAAGCGACCTTGCAGGGTTATCTTTTGCAGAAAGGCAGATTTGGCACACCGGAAGTTTATCGTCGGGATCCGGCCACGGGAGGCACGGCATGGGTGCCGAATGCCACAGTTCAAACAGCATTGGGCGCTCTCCGTACCAATGCCGCTGATGCCGGGGCTGCCAGAACTGCGGTAGAAGCCGGAGCATCTCTTGAAGCTGTCTTGAAACGCGCAGAGATTGATGCAGCGACCGGACAGGTGACACAGGATGCGACGGAAAATGGGACGGTAGTGGCTAATGTCGCGGCTCAACTTCAGGCCGATGCCGCAACCCCGGGCGGCTTTACCGTCCTCATCAAGAAAGTGGCTAAGAATTTGAAGAAAGGAAATGTTACTTTTGATACGAAAGTACAGCTTATGGCCGCGCTGCGTGCGGGTGGATTTGTGAATAAGATGCAAGAGGCACAATGGAATGGTTTATCAAATGATGATCAACGAGATGCCTTCGAGGTTGCAAAGGTCATGGCAGCGGTGAATGACGCAATCGCTCAAAGAGGTGGTCCGGCAAACGCTGCCGAAACTCAGGTTGTTGGTATGCAAACGGATTGGAAGGCGGCCATGCCCTCTTCCGTCCAGAGAGAAGATCCTCCGGGTTCAGGTCGCATGATTACCGTGAATGCGCCAGAGCCCATTCGGAAATCCGTACATAATCTTTAGGCTTACGATCATGATCGTGCTGTATGGATAAAGAGACCTGGAAGCAAAAATACGATGAACAGCCGTTGGCGGTCCAGGATTATTTGTTAAATTCTCAATCAAGTTTGAATGCCGGTCGAGCCCAAGCCAAACTCGCCTACGACAACGACGCGTGGGATCGGGTGATGGATGTGGTTTGGGATACGGTGTTCGCGGGTCTCTCAAAAGAGGATTGCCGCGAGCGATTGCGTCGTCTCGCCGGGGATCGCAAACCCGAAGACGTCGAAAGAGCCGTTCTGTTTCATGTCATTCTTCCTTTGGCTGATCTTATTTCATGGAACGTGGAAGGACGATTGCAAGAACTGGGCGTGCCGCTCGCGGACATTCAAAGTTCTTTTCGTGTGTCCTTGCGCCCCGCTTCTTACGGGGCAGCCACTCGACGCATTGCGGCGCTCGCAAAAATTCATCTGCTGTCCGAAGAGATGGTGCGTCGTTTGCGCGAGGTGTTGATCTCCTCTATCAAAGGGGTGCGTACGATCGAACAGGTTAAGGAAGTGGTTCAGCGTCGGGAAGGGGATGGGGGATTGGGTTTTAGTCGCGAACAGGCAGAAGCCTTTGGCAAAGCGATGACGGATTTTTTAGCGTCCACTCAAGTGATGCCTGAACAGGAATATGCGGAGTGGTTGACGAAGCTGGAACAAGGGCAGCTTACAGCTTCTGATCAACCTACAACCTACAACCTACAACCTACAACCTTTTCTGATGAGGCGGAGATTGCGGGGCATGCGGCAAATACGCCATCGGCGCCGGCGCATGTGACTTCGTCCCAAGATGAAGCGATCAATGCGGCGGTGAGTCAAATTGGATTGAGCGGCTTGGATGAGTACATGACAAAGCGGTTGCGCAACCTTATTTCCACGCGGTTGCGAGATGTGCGTAATGCCATTGATACCAAGGCGGTTTTGAGTCGGGCACCACAGGTTGGCGGGATGGGGCTCGCAATCGAAGAAGCGGATCGCATCGCGACGGTGATTGAAAAGTTTTATCAGGAGAATCATCAAAAAATCGAGGCGGAGGAACGCGGGCAGATCGAGGCAACCACCATCGAGCAACAGAAGAAAATCGAAGAACGAAAAAAACGCGAGAGCGAGGAGCATGCAAAGTGGTATCAAGAAAAGGTGCAGGGGATCAATCCATTGGCTGCCGCGCATGATCAAGTGGTCGCAGCGATGAAAGTCAAATCAGACACGAGTCCTCACAACCTACAACCTACAACCTACAACCTACAACCTACTCTTGATGGAGTACAGCCACCCCCGGTCAGGCTCACGGGACTCACGGAAGAGATTGGGGGGATGGGCGTGGCCGAGTTCCGTCGCTTGGCCAAAACGCCGGAGACGGCGGTGGAGAAAATAAAACAAAAATTTGAGACGTTGAAGCAGGAATCGTTTGAACATTGGACCGAAGGGATCGAGGCCTGGCATCGTTCACCCATTCAGCAGCAGTATCTCAAATTGGTGTCAGAAAGTTTTGCGAGCGGTAAGCCGGTGGCCGCGCTTGTTGCGGAGCGTCGCGCGCAAGACCCGAATTCCATTTCCCCGGAAGAAATCGCCGCCCTTGTCCAACTGAACAGTCAAATTCATTTTTAATCTACACGTTTTTAATCTACACGCTAAACGCTCTACGCTACACGCTGCCCAATCTATGCCTGAAAAATTCGTTGTTCCACAATTTATTGACACCGAAGACAAGATCCTCGGGCCTATTACCGTACGGCAATTTTTAATCATGTTGGCTTCAGTGCTTATTATTTTTATCGAATATAAACTGTTTCAGTTTGGCTATTTTGTTGTCATCGGACTTCTCACGGCCGCCGTGTCATCGGTTTTTTCCTTTTTAAAAATCAACGGTCAACCCTTTCACATTTTTTTCGTCAATTTTTTGCAAACCTCTCTCCGCCCACCGTTGCGCGTCTGGCACAAAGATCTTGTCGACGCTGAATTACGACTGTTCATCGCTCTCAAAACCGCCGCTTCTCATCCGCCGGTTATTACAAAGCCGCCACCCACCTCAAGTCACTTGCGAGACATGGCCCTCACGGTAAACACGGGAGGGGTGTATAATCCGGAGGAAGAATAATTATGCAAAGCAAAAAACTTTCCGGACCAAAACCCGGCGTTCCATCCCAAAAATTTCTTGATATCGCGGAAATCCGCGAAGATTCGGTTATCATGAAAGACGGAACCTTGCGAGCGGTTCTTTTGGTTTCCAGCATTAATTTTGCTTTAAAGTCCGTGGATGAACAGAACGCCATTGTGCAGGCTTATATGGAGTTTTTGAACAGTTTGGATTTTCCCATTCAAATTGTGATTCAATCCAGACGGATGAACATCGACGGGTACCTCAACCAACTCAAAGAAAACGAAAAAACTTTAAGCAATGAACTTTTGAAACGTCAGATCAGCAATTATCGCGACTACGTCAAACAGCTGATCGACTTGGGAGATATCATGCAGAAGCGTTTTTTTGTGGTTGTGCCCTGGAATCCGGCCACGGACAAGCAAAAAGGATTTTTTCAACGATTGGCGGAAGTTCTGTCGCCAAAACTAACCGTCCATTTGGGAGAGGAACGGTTTCAAAAACAGAAATTTGATTTAAGTATCCGTGTCAATCAAATCGTTTCCGGGCTCTCATCCATGTCGTTAAACGCCGTACAGCTGGATACGCAAAGTCTGATCGAGCTTTTTTATACCGTATACAATCCGGAGATGTTTCAGACGCAAAAATTGGCGGACATGGCGCAGATACAGTTAGAACCAACTTGATATGGCTTTTGAACAAGACTCACATAAAGAATTTGATGCCTCCACGATCACCGCGGGCGGGGTGTCTTTGGAGCGTGGGCCGTCTCGCGTGCAGGTGAAGCAGGAACAAGAGGAACAAAAAATCGCTTTGGAAGAAGAGCGTGTCTATCGAAAAGGAGTGGCAACCATTAAGGATTTGATCGCCCCGGCCGCCATGAAGGTTGAGCCTTCGTTCGTGCGTTTGGGAGACACCTATTGCCGCACCTTGTTCGTGGTCACCTATCCACGCTACGTGACGGTGGGTTGGGCTTCACCCATCATCAATTTGAGCGCGGAGCTTGATATTGCGATGTTTTTTTATCCGATCAAGGCGGACATCATTTTAAAGCAGCTCAAGAAAAAAGTCGGGATTTTGCAGGCGCAAATTTCTTCCGATTCCGAAGGCGGAAAACCACGAGATCCGATTTCCGAAACGGCGTTGCGTGACATCGAACAGTTGCGTGATGATCTGACGCAGGGCGTTGAGCATTTCTTTCAATTCGCTTTTTACTGCACGTTTTATTCCACCAATAAGGATGAGCTCGAACGGGTGACGTCAACCGTCGAGGGGACGTTTGCTGCGATGTTGATTTATACGCGCCGTGCGTACTTTCAGGCTGAACAAGGATTCAATTCCACGTTGCCCGTAGGGAACGATGAATTGCAGATCACCTTCAACATGAGTACTTCGCCTATTGCTTCGTCGTTCCCGTTTACCTCTGCCGAGCTCACGAGTGACAACGGGATTTTGTATGGGGTCAACAAACACAATAACTCTTTGATTTTATTCGATCGTTTTTCCTTGCAAAATGCCAACGCCGTGATTTTTGCCACTTCCGGAGCGGGAAAAAGTTATACCGTGAAATTGGAAATTTTACGCTCCATGATGTTGGGCGTGGATGTGATTGTGATCGACCCGGAAATGGAATACAAGCATCTTTCCGATGCCGTTGCCGGAACGTACATCAGTATCTCATTGGCTTCACACGCAAAAATCAATCCGTTTGATTTGCCGCGACCGAGTGGCGAGGCTTTTGCCGTGGAAGATATCATTCGCAGCGCCGTGATCACGGTCAAAGGCATGTTGCGACTCATGTTGGGTAAGGTCACGACCGTGGAGGATTCGTTGCTTGATCGAGCGCTTCTCGAAACGTATGCCAAAAAAGATATTGTCCCAGGAGTGGATTTAGCCGCGGTCGAGCCGCCGACCATGAAGGACTTTCAAGATATTTTGGAGGGCATGGAAGGTACGGCCGAATTGGTCGTCAAGTTGAAAAAGTTTACGGAAGGAACGTTTTCCGGTCTTTTGAATTCCCCGACAACCGTGCAGGTAAAAAATCAACTCGTTGTATTTTCCGTGCGCGATCTGGAGGACGAACTGCGCCCCATCGCCATTTACAGCATCATCAACTATATTTGGAATGTGGTGCGCTCGGAACGAAAAAAGCGTATCCTCGTGATTGACGAGGCTTGGTGGCTTATGCAGTCGGAGGATTCCGCCAAATTTATTTTCGCTCTGGTCAAACGGTGTCGAAAATACTATCTTGGGATTACGACCATTACGCAGGACGTCAACGATTTTCTTACGTCTCCCTACGGGCAAGCAATCGTGACCAACAGCTCGGTGCAACTCCTCCTCAAGCAATCACCGGCTTCCATCGATTTGGTGGCGAGAACTTTTCTCCTCACGCAATACGAAAAATATCTTTTGCTCGAATCAGGGATCGGGGAGGGGATCTTCTTCGCCGGTGCCAAACACGCGGCCATTCAAGTTGTCGCTTCCATGACCGAGGATCAAATTGTCACAACCAATCCCGAACAACTCCTCAAAATCGAAGCAGCAAAGAAAGAATTTGAAGAAAGTCAGTCACAGGCTACTAGTAGCTAGTGACTAGTAACTAGCGACTAATGACTAATCAGTATGTCCAAACGCACCCTTGCCCTTCTCCTTATCATCGGCGGAATCGTGGCTATTCTCGCGGTTCTTCTTTGGTTATTTTATCCCGCCAAACGAGCCCCAGGGAGCCCGCTTCAGCCGTCAGGGACTGTGCCGGTAGGGGTTTTAAAAGGGAAGTCACCAAACGGTTCACCGTCTCCTTCGCGAGCTGGCGGGACAACGCCACCGGCCCCGGCAGTGATGACCTCGGCGGAACGAGAACGACAAGCGCAGGAAGCCTTAAAACAGCAGGCCATGGTTTTTGCCGCTCGGGAGGGAAGTTATTCCAATGCCGATGAGTTTATTTCCATTCGTGCCGTGTATGTGGATGTGACCGCCGGTATGCAAACGTTTTTAGAAGCGGAGCGTCAACAATTGATAAAGGCTCATCCGGCGCGAGGTGCCTCGTGGGGTCAAACAAGCCATGCTTTATCTGCGCGCCTCTCGTCAAACCCACCCCTCTTGGGAAAGGACAGCGCCGAAGTCACGGTCCAGATCCAACAAACCATCACAGCGGATAACAATTCGCCAACCGTCAGCTATCAAGAAATTATTTTGAGTTTTCAGAAAGTGGGTGATCGTTGGCTCGTGACTCACCTCACTTCACACCCATTAGCGCTGTAAAGGAATTTCATGTTGATCAACAAGATTGGAAAAATCGTGTTGGATATTTTATATCCGCCGACGTGCGTGAGTTGCGGGCATGATGGCGCATGGCTGTGTGAAACATGTTTGCAAAAAACATTTCTCTTTCGTCATGATCATTGTGCGCGGTGCGGAGAAAAAAAGAAAAAAGATCACGCGTGTGCGGGGTCGTGGCCTTTTCAATCCATCACCATCGGCGGTTCATATGCCGAACCTATTTTGCGTCAGCTCATCACCACCTTTAAATATAAATCAGCTGGTTGTTTGGAAGAGGCGTGGATCGCATATCTCAAACGCTTAAGACAGGAGCGGTTAGAGCCATGGCCGTGGTCGAACCTTTCCGAACTCATTGTCACCTCGATTCCGGGAGATGCTCGACGTATGCGCGAACGGGGGATGGATCATGCCGCCAAATTGGCTGACGTCGTTCAAAAAGTCCTGGTGCCTTGGGCGACTCGCGATGATCTTTTTATTCGAACGAGAAGCGTCTCTCCCAACGCGACCCTTCCGGCCGACATCCGTCGGCAAGCAAATGTTCGCGGCGCCTTTGTCGTCAAAAAACAAATCAACGCCCCCGTGTTATTGGTGGATGATGTTTTGACGACCGGCGCCACGGCCGTCGAAGCCGCAAAAACATTACTCGCCGCCGGAGCTCCAGCGGTCTATCTTTTTACGATTGCCAGCGGAAAATAGAAGCAAGCCGCGACCCACCTCACCCCGCCATCTCCCGGTTCCATCTCAGTTCTCATCTCAGTTCTGATTTCTTTTTTAAAATCCCCCTGTTGAGCACCGCAAGGGCGCTTAGTGAGCGAAGCCGCTGTCGTATGCGAAGTGGTGTCTGACGATGAGCCACGCCCTGATATGCCGTGAGCGGGCGAAGAGGAGTTCACTTCGCAAGGCTGAGCGAGACTTGAGCCGCCCCGAGGAGCACAGACCAGGGGCGTCCTGGGAGTGCAGAGGGGCTAGACGAGTAGCCCCTCTGCCAAAAAGAGTTATTTTTTATCCACCATGGCAAATTCTTCCACCGCTTCATCGAGGTGTTCGCGGCGATCAATCTCCGCGTACTCAAGAATGGCTTTGGTAATGGCGTTTGGGTGGCCCACATCTTCAAACAAAAAATGTTCATGTTCGCCGGCGGTTTGAATTTCCACATTGCCGTAATCAAACATCATGTGGATGAATCCATTCACGCTGGACGTGACATCTTGAATACGATACAGACGCAGTTCTGACACGGTGCGGCTGAATAATCCATTTTGCTCGATATTGAGGATACGTTTGGTAGTGACAATCCACATGTCGAGATCGTAGTCGATATAGTTTTGAAACAAGAAGAGCCAGGCGTACAAAAAGAAAATCGATCCGGCCATAACGAGGATCGTCACCGTAGATGAATTGTTCAGGACATCCGGTTGATAGCGCGTCAGATATGCATAGATCGCAAAGGGACTGCCGAGGAGGAGGAGCATGCAGAGCAGGAGGTTTGTGACCGTAATACCGTGAGCGCGAAGAGCGTAGATGATCTTTTCATCCGGGATGGCGTTGGGGAGGTGCTTGAGACTTAACATACATCAGAGGTTGAAGAGCGAGAGAATGCCTTGCAGGGGTTGAACGGATTGTGACCAATCGACCGTAAGGAAATAGTTGATGGTAAAGAACAGGACGATGAGAGTCACACCTAAAAACAGGACGGTTGATCCATAGGTGGCAAGACCGGCCAAGCCGAAGCGCAGGTTCACGAGGATAGTCAGCAAAGAGAAAATCAAAAAAATAGCGATCAGCAGAAACCAGAGAAGTAGGAGCCAAAAAAGAGGAATCATAGGGAAAGCGTTTAGCGTGGAGCGTTTAGCGTTTAGATGGGCTTGCCTAGACGCTCCACGCTATACGCTTTACGCTGTTCCAAGTATACGTTGTTGTTGCGGGGGAGTGAAGCCGAGGTGGTGGTAGGCGGATTCTGTGGCAACACGACCGCGTGGGGTGCGAGCTAAAAAACCTTCTTGTAAGAGAAACGGTTCGATCACTTCTTCCAGGGTGGCAATTTCTTCTGCCGTCGCGGCGGCAAGGGTCGTCAACCCCACCGGACCGCCTTGAAATTTTTCCATGATCGCTCGCAACACTCGGCGATCGGTTTCATCCAAGCCGCGTGGATCGATCTCCAAAGCATTGAGCGCTTGCTCGACCACGGAGGGATGTAATGCGCCATCCGCTTTAACTTGCGCATAATCACGCACGCGTTTGAGCAAACGATTGCCGATGCGCGGAGTGCGGCGCGACCGCCCACCGATCATTTCGAGCGCCGTTTGTTCAATCAAAATGTTGAGCAGATGGGCGCTGCGTTTGATGATTTGTACCATTTCATCCGGTTGATAAAAGTCGAGATGATAGGTGACGCCAAAACGATCGCGCAATGGCGCAGACAGCAAGGACAGGCGAGTGGTGGCGCCGATGATCGTAAAGCGCTTCAGATCAAGCCGCAGCGTGCGCGCGGTCGGGCCTTTGCCGATGACAATGTCGAGCGCATAATCTTCCATGGCCGGGTAAAGAATTTCCTCGATCGAATGGTTGAGCCGGTGAATTTCATCAATAAACAAAACATCACCTTCTTCGAGATTGGTGAGAATGGCGGCCAGATCGCCTACGCGTTCCAGGGCCGGACCACTTGTCACCTTGAGGTTGGCCCCCATCTCATTGCCGATCACGTGAGCCAGCGTCGTTTTGCCAAGACCCGGAGGGCCGTACAAGAGTACATGCTCACACGGCTCTCCTCGACCCTTAGCCGCCTCGAGAAAAATTTGCAGATTGTCTTTGACCCGCGCTTGGCCGATAAACTCCTGCAAGCGTTTTGGGCGCAAAGCCAGATCAAGCCCTTGATCCGCATCCTGCAGATCAGCAGTTGTAAGACGGGAGTCGGTTTCCATGGGAGTAGTACAACGCGCGGCCATCATTTCGTCAACTCAATTAAAGCGTGTTATGCTGCTGCGGCAGACTTATATGATTTTTTTGCATACCGCCATTGAATTTTTTTTGCATCTCGATGCTCATCTGTCCGGGATCATTAGCCACTATGGCATCTGGACCTATGTCATTTTATTTTTGATTATCTTTTGCGAAACCGCTTTTGTCATCACCCCGTTTTTGCCAGGGGACTCCCTCATGTTCGCGGCCGGCGCTTTTGCCGCGCTTAATACTCTACACATCGTCTGGCTGATTATCATCTTTGCCGTGGCCGCGATTGCGGGCGACACGGTGAATTATTGGATTGGGCACTTCTTGGGGCGCAAGGCTTTTTCCGGCCGTTATGAACGATTTTTTAAGAGTAAGCATTTAGAACACACCCAACGGTTTTATGAGAGGCATGGTGGGGAGGCGATTTTACTGGCCAGATTTTTGCCGATCGTCCGCACGTTCGCTCCGTTCGTAGCCGGCATCGGCTCCATGCGCTATTCGAAATTTTTGTTATACAATGCGCTTGGCGGCGCAGCTTGGGTTCTGCTCTTCACGGGCGGCGGATATGTGTTTGGCAACCTGCCGTTCGTACGCCAGAATTTTTCATGGATCGTGCTGGGGATCATCGTCGTGTCAGTGATCTTCGTCGCGATTGAGTGGTGGCGCGCTCGAGCCACATCTGGTCAAACGTAAGTTTTCGTGATACAACCGAGTCCGAGAGAGATCAATCGATCACGCCCGGGTGGCGGAATGGTTTACGCAGAGGACTTAAACTCCTTGACCCGAAAGGGTTTGCGGGTTCGACTCCCGCCCCGGGCAAATTCTCATAAATATGAAAAAACTTTCTTCTTCACTCATCATCGCCATTTTGATCGTCGTCGTATTCGTGATCTGGTTGGGTGTGAGATTTTTTCCGACAACCGCTCTTCATGCGCCATCCCCAGTAACTCCTGTGAACGTTTCTACGTCAACCCCTACGGGTATTTTGAGTCATGGGAAGTTGACGGACAAAATCAAGCTTCCTGTCCTTACGCTCAAGAAAGATCAAGCGCAGGCCAAGGCCAAGGGGGCGAGCTGTTACGATATCACGTATGAGGATCGCGTTATCACTCCCACGGATCAACCACTCCCAGCGGCGCTGCAAGCGCTCGGCACCATCAATGGTGTATCTTTTGATCGAGTTGAACTTCAAGGCACGATCGCGGTGATTTATTTGAAGGGTGATATCATACAAAATGATCATTGCGGCGTGGATTTGATCCGCCAAAAAATCAACAAAACCGCGTTTCAATTTGACGACGTGAATGTGACAAAAATTATCCTGAACGGACAACCGGTAAAGTCTGTTGATTAGATTATTTTTCGCAAAGGGGCTACTCGTCTAGCCCCTCTGCACTCCCAGGACGCCCCTGGTCTGCGCTGCTCCTCCTTCGCTGAAGCTACGGCGGACAGGTCGGGTGGCTAGGCTCTCCTTCACCTTGCTCGGCGAACTCCTCTTCGCCCAATTCAGAGCACAGCAGCCTTGGCTCATCGTCAGACACCGCCTCGCATCCTTCGGACCGGTTCACTCGAGCCAAGCCACCTTGCGCTGCTCGACAGGGGGTTGATCGGAAAGTCCACCTGATAAGGGGGATACAGGGGGTTTCCGATCGGATAAACAAAACCCCTCGATATTCATCGAGGGGTTTTGAAGATATTAATCAAATAATTTACATCTTTTTGTCCCCCATGCAGCCCTTGCACATCTTCTTCGTGAGCATGGCGAGAGCGGACAGACCCACGAGCACGAAGATCACGCGCACGAGCATGGGCCAGGCACCGAAGATCGCGGTGACGACGTCGAACTTAACGAGGCCGATAAGACCCCAGTTAAGAGCGCCGATGATCACGAGGACCCAGGCGACTTTGTGCACGCCGCAGCATTGACCGTTCATCATAAAATAAATGAAGGTTAAGACTTAAAAAGTCCATAAATTGTAGCACTTTTTTCCAAAAGGAACCAAAACAGGGGCTGTGTATAACATCAGAATGGCTTAGGCGGTCAAAAAAAATCCTGATCAGGGATAGATCAGGATCAGGTGGAACGGGTCAGTCGCTGCTCAAGTCGAGCGCCACGGCTTGTTCGCCGACAATGCCGAGGAGGGGCGTGGCCGGGAGCAGTTGGACCAGTGGTTGCAGCCGGGTGAGAAGTCCTTGCCAGCCAAAGAGTCCACTGCCGATGAGAAAGGGGAACAGGTGGCGGCAGTAGTAGAAGAGAATCTGTTCCAGACCCCCGCTAGGGAAATTGCGATTGCCTTGACCGATGTTTCGGGCGCGACGGAGCAAGCAGTTGAAAAAGAAACTCGCCGCCTTCCAGTACGTCGAGGTTGACAGTACCAGACCATGCGAGTCCGGAGGAACGGAAAAGCCATTCCTATGGTCCGTCAGGAAACGAAAGCTGCGTTCGATGAGCGGTTGGTCAATCGAATGACCCTCTGAATCGTGACATGCCTGGAAGAGAAGATTCCATAGTGCCGCAGGCGTGACATCGGTGGGCGCGGGGAGGTTGAGCTCCGCGCATGCCGGACCCGGATCATCATGACGCACCAGAACGACGTTCTTGATCGGCCGACGCAACAGCGGACCGACCACACGCATGATTTCCGCGGGATCGGCCGCGAGCGCGTAAAGAGAAGAGCCTCTTTCGATTTGACGGGTTGTAATCTCGTACAGTTCCGCCAGAGCAAGTACTTGCTCTGCCTGCGTCCGGTCTCTTGGACCGGCCAGCATAAATCCTCGTAGCTGTGCCAGGTCCATGGATGGACTCCTTTGTGAAAGGTTCGCGGTTTCGAAAAAAATTCGTCCGCTAGGTTTTATTTAGAGTGAATTTGGCGATTTTGTCAAGTCAAGAAGAAGAGTCTGATGAGAGCGATGAGAGCAATCACGCTCCAAATCGTATTTAAAAAAGCCGGGGGATAGGCTTTACGTGAAAGAGACACGATCACGATGCCTGCGCCGCCCGTCAAATTGAGCAACTGATACCACGGATTATTGGCGTCTAAAAAATGAAAGCTGATGAGCCCAAAACCCAACAAGAGCGCGATGGCCCCGTACCAACCTAGGATATTAGAAATAGTTTTGCCGGACATAAGAGGTTACGCCTTTCCCACGCTCCCAAACAATTTCATTTTGCGTTTGGCGACTTGGGTCATTAAATCATTCGCCGGTTCGAGAAGTTTGCGCGGGTCGATCACTTTTGGCAGTTCGGCCACGGCCTCACGGATGCCAGCGGTGAAGGCGATGCGTAAGTCCGTGTCGATGTTCACTTTTGCCACGCCGCATTGAATGGCTGTTTGCACATCTTGATCGAGCACGCCGCGCGCGCGTCCGAGGGAGGCTCCATAGTGTTCTGCAAGTTTTGTGACATCCTCCAACACGCCGGAAGCGCCGTGCAACACCAGAGGAATTTTGATCAACTCTGCGATATTTTTCAGTCGTTCAATATCAAGGTGCGTTTTACCCTTGAATTTAAATGCGCCATGTGAGGTGCCGATGGCTACAGCCAGTGAATCGCAACCCGTGGCCTCAACAAAGGCCGCGGCTTGATCCGGATCGGTCAGAGCGGCGTCGCGCGCGTCCACGTTCACCAAATCCTCGATGCCTGTGAGTACGCCAAGCTCCGCTTCCACGGAGATTTTTTTTGCATGAGCCCAAGCGACCACACGCTTGGTCGTTACCACATTTTTTTCGTAGGGGAGAGATGATCCGTCGAACATCACGCTCGTATAGCCGGAACGGATGGCCTGACGCATCACATCCAAATTTTTCCCATGATCCAAATGCAGTACCACGGGGATCGGCGCTTCGGCCGCCACGCACACCATGGCCACGAGATAATCCATGCCGGCATATTCGATCGCCCCTTCACTCGTTTGCACGATGACCGGAGACTTAAGTTCAACCGCCGCCTCAATCACCGCCTTCAAAATTTCTAGATTATTTACGTTAAACGCCGGCACCGCATATTTTTTCGCGCGGGCTTTTTTGAGAAGGGGAAGAGCGGGGACGAGCATAATTTTCTATACGATTCTCGGTTTGATTTTGGAGAATTTTTTCAGCACCTTTGTCAACGAGGATTTGGTGAGCAGTCCGGCTTGCGGACCGATTTTTTGTACCACGCTCCAGGCATTGGCTGTGCCATAGCGCATGGCTGACGGGAGAGGATGTCCCTCGTAGAGTCCGTAGAGCGTGCCGATGGTATAACTGTCTCCGGCGCCGGTGCGTTCTTTGACGGGCCCTGGAAAAATCGGGCAGAACCAAATTTTTTGTCCGTCCGTGGCATACGATCCTTTTTCACCATCGGTGATGGCCACCTGCTTGGCTCCCATATGGATAAAACTCATGAGCATATTTGGAATGGGCCGTTCCCCATCTTCCAAAAGGCGGAGGGCTTCTTCTTTGTTGATGATAAAAAGGTCCGATCGCGCGATTGCGGGTTTGAGTTTTTTCAATCCACGATGGAGCTGGTGTGTGCCGGGATTGAACGCGAGCTTGATCGCCGGATGTTTTTTGAGGTGCATCAAAAGTTGTTTTTCCATCTGCTCATGTTTTTTTCCGATGGAGGTGTAGTAAATCCATTTTGTCGGGGGGAGAGGTGGTAACCGGTAGAGACGCGGCTGATGATAGACAAGGATGGTGCGCTCGCCTTGAAAACTCAACACGGTCGAGTAATTGGTCTCGCGCTTGCGATCAACCTGCACGTAAGTGGTAGAAACTTTTTCTTTCTTCCAACTTTTGATCACATCCTGTCCAACATCATCGTTGCCAACAATGCTCACGATAGCGCTCGTGAGTCCCAAGCGACTTCCGCCGATCGCGGCATTGGACGCGTTGCCAGCACCCGGCACTTTGATGACCGATTCTACAGGAATTTTTTCCGCGTACTCCAAACACAACAGGCATTGTGATTTGTTGAGTTGACAGGAAACAGACGCTTCGTGAATGTTTAGGAAAACGTCCAGGGTAGAGTCGCCGATGGCAATGAGATCAAGCATAAAAATAGTCAAAAGCTTTTCCACATGATAGCATATCTCTGATCTTAATTCTTGTTTTGTCATTGTCATACTATGAATAAAGCCCCATCATCCCATCTTCGTGCCGGACTTGCCGCCGGAGCGATTCTCGGTTTGGCCGCCGGATTATTTTTACAATCGCGTCAGGGGAAGAAATTAACCAAGGACGCCCAAAAGAAAGCCGTGCAGCTACAGGCACAGGTGATGAAAAAATTGAAGGGAGTCGAGAGCATGAGTAAAGCTAAGTACACGGAAATCGTGGATCACGTGCTCGCGTATTACACCAAAACGCGAGAGATCGCGAAGACGGAAATACCGCAGGTGAGGAGTTATCTGTTGGCTCGCTGGAAGGAGATTGAGAGAGAATTTAAGAACATATAACGTGGGAACAGAAACCATGAAGCACCGATATTCGGTGCTTTTTTGATGACCGAGCGGTTGATAAATTTAGCATTGACAAAACATGAAAAATCAGTTTAGATAGATTGGCCTTTTTAGCTGCGGAGGACAGGGATGCGAAAACGGACTTGGATCGAAGCGTGCGATCATCGGCTGCGTCTGTGTGCGCCGTGGCCGTTTCACGTCAGGATTGTTGGTCATGATGGAAGAGGGATTCAGAAAACAGGTCTTCTCTTTTCCAAACCGGCAGTAACAGAGGCTGTTTGGGAAGGAGTGGTCGCAAGACGCCTTTCCGAGCAACAGGCGGAAAAGCTCGAAGTGGAGGTAGTTAGTCTGTCGTTGGGAGAGGCGATGGGTCGTGTTGACCGTTTGGCCAAGTTTGCTGTCATGTCTGCGCAGCAGCTTGCACGGTCTGGGGAAGAGAGTGACCGGATTCAGTTGGCGGTTTTGGAAAAGCCCTTGAATTGGCTCTTCCGAATTTCGCTTCCCCCCGTTGGTGCGGATCGAGCGCGTGTCGAGTTTGCAAGCGGACCGTGCAATTTTCAGAAGTGCCACCAGTGCGACCCGCACGCGCATCCGTACGTGGAATGGGAGGCGGAACCGTTCGCTTGGTTTCCGGATCAGGTCACAGCTCTTCACATGCTTCAGACCTTTTGCGAGTTCGGAATCTGGCCGATGGATGAGCGAGATCGTCTGCGTGACGAAATCAAAGCCATCCCCTGGTGATCGATGAAACCCCCAGTTCTTTTTCATCTAGAGGCTCACGCCTCTTTTTTATTTTCTTTTCACCACCTTCTTCACCGCTTTTTTTATTGACTCGACTCCCATGCCAAAATGTTCGATCAATTCTTTTGGTTCTCCGGATTCTCCAAAACGATTTTGTACGCCGATGAATTCGATGGGTGTCGGATGTGTCTTGGCCAGATATTCAGCGACCGCTCCGCCCAAGCCTCCTGTGATTTGATGTTCCTCGACGGTGACGATGGCGCCACAAGTCTTTGCGGCTTTTAAGATGGTTTTTTCATCCAATGGTTTGATCGTATGCGAATTGATCACCATCACATCTATTTTTTCTTTTTTTAATTCATCTGCCGCTTGCAGAGCGTTGTACACGAGTGAACCACAGGCGATGATAGCCGCATCTTTTCCCTCGCGAAAAATTTCGGCTTTGCCGATTTCAAATGGTGTTTTTTCTGTTGTGAATACGGGTGTTTTCTCTCGTCCGAGACGCAGATAACAGGGCCCTTCCATTTCGGCGATGGCCATCGTCGCTTTTTTTGCTTCTACAGCATCGCACGGAACAACGATGGTGACATGAGGGATCGGACGCATGATCGCAATATCTTCAATCGCTTGATGGGTGGCGCCGTCAGGACCAACCGACACGCCCGCGTGACTGCCGATGATTTTTACGTTGACGTTGTTCAGACAGATGTTTGTACGCACCTGTTCCCATGCGCGACCGGGACAGAACATCGCATACGAAGTGATGAAAGGAATTTTTCCGGCGAGCGCCATGCCCGCTCCGAGCGCGGCCAACAGTTGTTCGTGCACGCCCATTTGGACAAAACGATCGGGAAATTTTTCTTTGAATGCGAGCATCCGCGTCGATTCCGTCAGATCTGCGCACAATCCGACGATATTCGCATTTTCCGTCGCCGCGATCACGAGCCCATCGCCAAACCCGTCGCGCGTGGGTTTTTGCACGAGCGATTTGAGGTCTGCAAAATTTTTGACAAGTTTATTCATGTTCAGATCTTATTTTTCCTCCGAGCGTGCGGAGTTCATGCAGGGCGATTTTTGCCTGTTCCCTGTTTGGGGTCATGCCATGCCACTTAAAATCACCTTCCATAAAATCCACTCCTCGACCGGGAATGGTGTGCGCGATAATCACCGTCGGTTTTTCAAAAATGGTCTTGGCCTGATTCGTCGCCTCGATGATGGCGCGAATATCATGACCGTCAATTTCGATTACATGCCAGTTAAAGGCCAGATATTTTTCTTTGAGCGGTTCGAGTGGCATAATATCTTCGGTATAGCCATCAATTTGAATGTTGTTGCGATCCACGATGCAGGTCAAATTGTGCAGTTTGTTTTTTCCAGCAAAGAGTGCGGCTTCCCAATGAAGTCCGGCTTCATGTTCACCGTCGGACGTGCAGCAGTAGGTGTGCCATTTTTTATTATCCATGCGTGCGGCATAGGCGAGGCCGGCGGCTTGTGCAAGTCCGGCCCCCAAAGGGCCGCTCGTCGTTTCAACTCCCGGAAGTTTTTCCCGTTCCGGATGTCCTTGGAGTCGCGTTCCGAATTTGCGCAGGGTCATCAATTCTTTATGAGGGAAATATCCTGCGTGTGCCATGGCCGCGTAACGTACCGGGCAAATGTGTCCATTTGAAAGGATCAGGCGATCACGTTCCGGCCAATCCGGTTTTTTTGGATCGTGATGCAGGATGTGAAAGTAGAGCGCCGTAAAAACATCCGCCATGCCCAAAGGCCCGGCGGAATGACCGGAGCCCGCCTCAAGCAGCATCTTGATGATGTCCTTGCGAATCGTGTTGGCTTTGAGTTCGAGTTTTTTTATTTCCGCATCATGAATATGAGACATAACCAGGTTCAGATTATAACACAAAAGAGCGCTCTTGAGAGCGCTCTTTTTGGTCGGTGAGGGAGACCTGATCTTCAGTTCACCACATTGACCGTTCCTTGCATCACCGTGTGGATGCCGCAGTAATAATCAAATGATCCCAAATCGTTGAACGTGCGTTTGTAGGTTCCTCCAGGCTGAAGAATCGGGGATTGCCAGGCCGGAGCCACGGCGATACATGCGCCTTGCCCCGGCGCGCAGTAGGTGCCTTGAACGACGGAATGTGCCACATTGTCGTTATTCGTCCATGTGACTTCCGTTCCCTTTTTAAGAGTCGTGGTGGTTGGGACGAAGCCATTGTTGACGCTGCCGATTGTGATGGTGATTTTTGTCTCATCCAGTTGTTTGTCTTGAGCGATGGTCGCGGTTTGGGTCATCACATTGGCCGGATTGTAATCTGGAGCGGTTTGGATAGGGGTCCCGACACGATAGTTCACAAAAAAGGCATCCGGAAGATCATCGATCTGATTTTTCCAGCTAATGCCGTAGAGGGTTAAGGCTAGTTGTTCGGAAGTGATATGACGCAGGAAGCCGCCCTGATCAACCACATACGTTTTTGGATCCGTTGTGACCTTCACCATTTTTCGTCCGGGACGATAGGTCACGTTGCCCCCCAAAGGAATCGTGGAAAGATGACCATCGGAAATCGTTTTGACTCCGGAAAAGTCCGGGTACCAGGTGAAATAGGTTTTGGCGTTCGGAAATACGAACCGTTTGCCATTCGAGGCAAAGTAATACACGGTATCGCCTGATCCCTTGATGAGATCACCGGCATTAAAGGCGCCACTCACGGCCGCTTGACCGGCCAAAGGACTAAAGGCGAAGGCGAGACTTACGGAGATCGCGAGAGCTCGTCGCCAGGAGAGGGGAATCAACATAGAATGAAGAATAAGGTGAATAAATGGAATAAAGATGTTTGCCTGAAAAGGCTACCGATCGTTTTTAGTGCTTTGTTCTTGCAGAACACCCCGAAGGAGCAAAGTGTAATTGATAACATCAATCAGCGAATCCTCGATTTTTTCGTTCATGGGCTGTTTGCCGTTGCCGATCAACTGCGACAATCGCGCCATCTTCATTCCCAGGAGTGTGAGCAAACTTTGGGCCGGAGTGATGCCAGCGAGTTCGGCGGAAGATTTAAAATTGGCGAATGCGTCCGTGACTTCCGAATAGTCATGATTTTTTTTAGATAAGATGACCATGCAGCGATCAAGAATGGAGCGTGTTTCTTCTAGAAACCGGTTAAAGTTTGTTGCCGGCTTGTCAGTCATATCGATCATCGTTGGTTGACGGTGACGGTCGTCGACGTGGCGGAGTTCTGTAAGCCAGTCACGTCTGCGGCCTTGCCTACAAAGTTGACGGTGCGCGGGGTTGACCACGGACCGGCCGTGATCACGCAGAGCCCGCTGTCGCAATGTTTGAGTTTTGCTCCATCTAACCATACCTCGGTCCAACTGACTCCATCGTCATCTGAAGCGGACACGCTTACATCCACGGTTTCGCCGGTATAAATATTTGAATTGCCCGTCACAAGGGTCAAAAATGGATGGTCGTTATCGACCACGCGAAACGTTTCCGTGTTGCTTCTTTTAGTAAACCCATTGGCGTCGGTGGCAATCCCGTAGATGGTGTGGACCGTGCCGGTCGGGCTGGTTTCAGGAACCGCGTAACGGCAGATTTGAACATTGCTGCAGCCTTTGATATTTCCTCCGTCCAAATAAATATCCAGATATTTTGCTATAAAACTGCTGTTGGCTTGTAAAATAATTTCACGCGTATCGTTCGGTTTAACTTCCGGACGGGAAATGGTGATGAGAATTCCATTGTTTCCGCCGGCTCCAACCGCGAGACTGGAGGTGGTATAGACATGATGATTGTCGATCCATGTTGCGTCTACGCCAATTTCATAACTAGGTTTGGTGTTTGAGACAGGGAGGACGATATTTGCGGCGCAGGGAGTGTATTCGCACGTGCGTTGAAGGGAGTTATCAAGAAAGATTTTTATTTGACTGATGCTTCCCGAAGGATTGGCGGTCGCGGTTAAAGTCACGGTATCCCCGGCGCCGGGAGTGGTGTTTGAAGAAACGATCGAAGCGGTGTAGGCCGAGGATGGAGGGGGTGGCGCCGCCACCGGCGAGCCTCGCTCGTCTGACGAGCGGGGGGGAGGGACAGGGGTTGGCGCAGGAGCAGGCGCCGGTGGTGGAGTGGAGGTCAAATTTTTATCCTTATTGATATCAAGGAGTGGACCGGCCGGACCGTTGACGATTTCCGCTACATATTGATTGAGCGAAACGATGGGGGAGTCTACGTTGTAGTTCACAAAAAAGGCGTCCGGAATATCATCAATTTGTTTTGCCCAGTCATTCCCGTAGATGCCGCGTGCCGTTTCCTCGTTCATCACCCAGCGCAACGTCCCATGACGCGCCACATAATAGGTTCTTGGATCTGTGGTGATTTTGACCAACCGTACGCCCGGGTGATACGTCACATTGCCGCCAATGGCATACGCGGCGAGTTCTGCGTCGGAGATCGTGAGCACGCCGGAAAAATCGTGATACCAACTGAAATACGTTTTGTCGTTCGGAAAAACGTAACGTTTGCCGTCTGCGCCAAGATAATACACGGCTGCTCCGGAGGCTTTGATCAGATTGCCTGATCCGGGAGCGATCGGCAGGACGGTGGCAGCTTGGGTCGCAAGCGGCAGAATGAAGAGAAGGGTTATGAAAGAAAAAAGAATATGACGCATATAAAAAAAGTATAGCTCTTTTACGGTTGTCGGACAAGTTTTGCCTGTAATTTTTTGATGAAACTCGCAGGATCGCGTTGTTTGAAAATAGCACTCCCCACGTACAAATACGTCACACCTCGTTTGGCCAAGGAGTAAGCGTTTCGATTTTCCACGCCACCATCAAAACCCAAGGGAAGTTTTGGCGCGAGCTGTTTGAGCGCATCGATTTTTTTGAGGGTGGCTGGAATCAGTTTTTGGCCGCTCCACCCGGGATGAACCCCGAGGATCAGCACTGTGTCGAGTTTGCGCAAAAACGGGACCAGCGCAGCCACGGGCGTTTCGGGAGAGATCGCGAGACCAGTCTCGAGTTTTTGTCGATGGCATTGCGCGATCAATCGTGCGTGATCAACAGGCGCTTCGATGTGCCAGATGGCACGCTTGAAATTTTTTATGGCGCGCCAAGATCGAATGTAGGTTGCTGGGTCATTCACCATGAGATGTAATTCAATCCAGGGTTTGACCTTCCACGTTTTGATCAACGTTGGATCGGCCCAAGTGGTGTTCTTCACAAATTTTCCGTCCATGACATCCAACTGAACCCAGCGCACCGCATCTTGCACCAGGTGGATTTTTTGACGCGCTTCCTCGGGTTCGTGTGCGAGGATGGCCGGAATAATTTGTGGGGGCATAAATATTTTCAGATGTTTTGTCATTCCCGCGAAGGCGGGAATCTAGGGTGCGAAAGCACAAATAAATAAGGTGTTCTCCTGTTTTGTTTTAGCTGGATCCCTGCCTCCGCAGGGATGACAATCAGCGGTCTATTTGTTTTACGCGTCGGCCGTAACGCGGAATGCGGGAGTAAGGGGTTGAGAGCCACGTTTGAAGGATTTTTTTTGCGAGCGTCGGTTTTGTTATTCGTCCACCCAAAACAAGAATGTTGCTGTGATCATCGCGGCGTGCGAGAAACGCATCCTCGATTGTCCGTGCC